>SXGU01336441.1_pt1 | contig 11365 bp, 8 predicted proteins | sample 3174531 | NCBI WGS metagenome assembly SXGU01 (sample SAMN11356863, study PRJNA531348) | freshwater metagenome | isolation source: freshwater sample F1-140 | place: China: Fuxian Lake, Yuxi | collected 2017-12-25
GCTGAACCAGAGTGCCATGCGCTCCAGCATCCGGCTGCAACGCATACAGCCCGAGTTGATGGCCGTGCAGGAGAAGTACAAGACCGACCGGCAGAAGCAGCAGCAGGAGATCCTGCGCGTCTACCAGGAACACGGAATGAGCCCCTTTTCGGCGCTCTCCGGATGCTTGCCGGCGCTGATTCCAATGCCCGTATTTTTTGCGCTCTTCTTTGTCTTCCAGAACACAATTGAATTTCGCGGCGTGCCGTTCCTCTGGCTGACGGACATTTCGCTCAAGGATCCCTTCTTCATTCTTCCTGTCGTGACCGGCGCATCGATGTTTGTGTTGTCATGGATCGGCATGCGCAACATGCCGAAGAATCCCCAGGCAACGATGATGCTCTATCTGATGCCGGGCATGTTCATGATCTTCCTGCTCAGCACGGCATCGGGACTCAGCATCTACTATCTGGTGCAACAGCTGGCGGCGATTCCGCAACAGTGGATGATCGCCAATGAGCGACGCAAGACAGTGGTCGCGAAGTAAGCACCCGGCACCAGGCGCAGGCGCCCCCGCGGCGCTTGCGCAGGTGCGGCGTGACACGATTGTCGCGATAGCCACGGCACCCGGGCGCGCCGCGATCAGCGTGGTGCGTCTCAGTGGAGACGCCGCAGAGCGGATTGCACGATCGATCATCCGTCCGTGGCCGTCCGCGCCGCGTACGATGGCGCGCTGCCGGGTGCACGCGAGCAGCGCACCCGATGCCGAGCAGCTCGACGATGCGCTCGTGGTCCAGTTCCCGGCGCCGCATTCGTACACCGGGGAAACGGTGGTCGAAGTACATGCCCACGGCGGCACCGCGGTTTCCCAGGCGATCGCTGCGGCATTTCTCCGTGCTGGTGCCCGCGCGGCCCTGGCGGGGGAGTTCAGTGAGCGCGCGGTGCTCAATGGAAAACTCGACCTGGTGCGCGCCGAGGCGATTGCCGAACTGATCGATGCTCGCACGCGAGCGGCACATCGGCAGGCCATGCAGGGAATGTCCGGCGTGCGCACGCGCGCGTTCGAGGAACTCCGCGACGCCGCGGTCTCCCTGGAAGCACTCGTCGCGTTTGATATCGACTTTCCCGAGGAAGACCACGGCGCACTTGCGCGCGCGCAGGTGGAAGACGCGGCAAGCGGACTCCTGAATCAACTTGCTGCGCTTATTGGTCGTGGTGCGCTGACGGCGGCGGCGCGCGACGGCGCAACGGTCGTGCTCGCCGGCGCGCCGAATGCCGGCAAATCGTCACTCGTGAATGCGCTGGTTGGGGAAGCGCGCGTGATTGTCAGTGATGAGCCCGGCACCACGCGCGACGCTGTCGAAGTGTTGCTTGATGGAGACCCATGGCCCATTCGGCTGGTCGACACCGCCGGGCTTCGTTCCGATGCGGGTCTGGTGGAACGCCTGGGGATGGAGGTCAGTGAGCGGTATCTGCGTCGGGCCGACGTTGTTCTGGCGTGTGGGGAGACCGTCGCCGACGTGGAAGCGATTCGGCGGCGACTGGAGCAGCTAACGGACGCTGCCGTGCTCTCCCTGCTGACCAAAGCCGACCTGGATACCGCAGCGCCGGCGTCTGGAGTGATACGTGTGAGCGCGCACTCGGGTGAAGGGTTGGACTCGCTTCGCAGTGAAATTGCGCGTGCTGTGGCTCAGCGCCTGGCGTCGTCCGACGGAGACGTGCTCGTTGCCGGAAGCGCGCGTCAGCAGGCCGCACTGCAGCAGGCGCACGCGGAGATTGCCGCGTTCATCCGCGAATGGCGCGAGGGTGCGTTGCCCTCTCCCGTTGTGGGCACTCATCTTCGAGCCGCGACGGTGGGGCTTGAGCAATTGATCGGCGCCGTCGACGTGGACGATGTGCTCGCGCGGGTGTTTTCGACCTTCTGTGTGGGGAAGTAGGCGCTACGCGGTTCGTACGGCGTCGCCCGGCACCGACAGTTCTGACGCGCTCGCACGAAGCGCGCGATGGATCCCCATCTCCGCAACGGCCGAGTCGACCATCCGCGCGCCGATGTAATAGCCCGAGCGCTCCGGGAGCACATAATGCTGCACCGTACGCGCATCGTCGCTCATGCCACCCGAGAGATACCGGAGGCGCAGGCCCAGCCCCGCGCGGTCGAGGTCATCGCCAACCGCACGGCTGATGACGCTCTCGAGTTCACGCACCCGCGAATACTGTCTTCGCGCATACCCGAAATACTCCCAGGCCGCGTGGCCGGGGCTGAGCGTTCGGGCCGCGTGCACGGCAAGCCCTTCGTTCACCAGGTGTTCGCGCAGTGAGACCGAACGTCCGGTTTCCCAATACGAGTAGTAGCCCCCACCGGCATTGATCGCGTCGCGCATTTCGCTGCGACTGCCCGGTGCCGTGTAGCGCACGCAGTGTGCGACTTCGTGTGCCAGCCACATAGGCAGCAATTCGGGGTCGAGGCCCAGACCGTGCGTATCCGAATTGGCCACGCCGGTGAAATGCTCGAGGCACACAAACGCCACACCGCGGCCATTGACGACCAGCTCGCCGGCGTTGGCGGCACCGGCGCCAACCATGAGAACAACATCAATACGGGAATCGACGCCGAAGAGTTCGGCACAGCGCGCTTCTGTGGCCTCGGCGAGCGCTACCACGTCGGTGCGCTCAAGCAGCGCCATCAGGTCGCTTCGGTCGGCCCGCACGATTTCGCGGACCACATCGGTGAACTGGGGGCCGACGGGTTCAATGACGTAGTTGTACCAGTACGCCTCGAGGATCTCGCGGTGTGCCTCGAGATACTCGACGTACGCAGCCTCCGGATCCGCGCTCTGCAGCACCGCAAGAAAATCGGGCAGCAGGTTGATGAGCATCGGTGGTGGCGGTCGCTGAAGTGGATCCGGGCGCGAATTCCTGGCGACGGCGCGCAATTCGCGGCTCGCTTGTGGACGCGCAAAAATGTACGGATGCACGTGAGTGCAAACAAGACCACGTGTTTGCAACGCACAACGCGCCGATGTGTTCGCGACTACAGAAACCGAGTCGGTGGTTCAGCGCGTCCCGAAGAGTCGATCACCAGCGTCGCCGAGTCCAGGCAAGATGTAGCCATTCGCGCTGAGCTCGCGGTCGAGCGCAGCCGCGATGATCGGCACGTCCGGATGAGCGGCTCGAAGTCGCTCAACACCAACAGGTGCGGCAACCAGGCACAGGAAGCGAATGCGCGTGGCACCAGCATTCTTGAGGCGCGTGATCGCGGCAACAGCGCTTCCGCCGGTGGCGAGCATGGGATCCAGCACAAAGAACTCGCGCGACGCGGTATCGGCGGGAACCTTGAAGTAGTAATCCACCGGTTTCAAGGAATCGTGATCCCGATAGAGACCGATGTGTCCGACTCGGGCCGAGGGAATCAGGCGCAGGATTCCTTCCACCATTCCAAGCCCGGCCCGCAGGATTGGCACCAGCACAAGTTTCTTGCCCGCCATACGGGCTCCCGTAGTCCGTTCAAGTGGCGTAACGACCTCACACGGCTCGAGGGCGAGGTTCGCCGTGGCCTCGTAGGCCATCAGCATCGCAATCTCGTCCACCAGTTCCTTGAAGATCTTGGTCGGCGTCTCGCGATCCCGCAGCAGGGCCAGTTTGTGCTGGACGAGCGGATGCCGAACAACGAACAGGCCGGGGGTGTCAGGGGTGGTGGTCATATGGCGGAGTCTAGTATTCTTGCGTGAATGAAAGAATACCAAGCAGTGATCGTTCGGCTCAGCCGGCGCGTGCGCGAGGACGAAGACGCGCTTACCGATCTCCTCAACGAGCGGAGTCGAGGAGGCTGGCAGCCCGAGTTGATGACACAGGACTCGGAGCGCGTGACCGTAGTGTTCTCCCGGCGCGCGGAAGCAGGACGCTGACGACGCCAGGCCGGGGCAGGCAGTTCGAGATAGCACACGCGGACCGGGCAAGGCCGTGGAACTGACCTTTCACGGCGCCGCGCGGGAGGTGACGGGGTCGTGCCACGTGGTCCGCATCGGCGGCAAAACCGTCTTGCTCGACGCGGGCCTCTTTCAGGGACGCCGCGCCGAAGTTCGGGCCAAGAACCTCGCGCTTCCCGCTGATCCGGGGCGTATCGATGCGGTGGTGCTCTCGCACGCGCACATCGATCACGCCGGCCGACTGCCGTATTTGGCGCGGCGCGGATATCGCGGGCCGATCTTCACCACACACGCCACGCGCGACCTCTGCGGCGTGATGCTTGCCGACTCCGCACACATCCAGGAAAAGGACGCGGAGTTTCTGGCGAGGAGAAACCGGGCCCACGAGGACCCGCTGTACGATCGGCGGGACGTGGACGCGGCCATGCAATCGATGCGGGGCATCGACTACAACCGTTGGACCGAGGTTGCGGACGGGCTGCGAGTTCAACTCATCGACGCGGGGCATATTCTCGGCTCTGCGACGGTGGTGCTGGAATGGCGTGACGGCACGACAACGCGACGTTTGGCGTTCAGTGGAGATATCGGGCGCGCTGGGTTGTCGATCATTCGCGATCCCGTGCCGCCGCAGGACGTTGATGCCGTGATCATGGAGAGCACATACGGCAATCGAGAGCACCCGCCGGTTGAAGATGCGCGGGAGCGCCTTGCGGCCACGGTGCGCGAGACGGCCGCACGCGGCGGGCGCATTCTCATCCCGGCTTTCGCCGTGGGGCGCACGCAGGAACTGATCTACACGTTCCACGAACTCGTTCTTGCCGGGCGAATTCCACGCATCCCGGTGATCATCGACAGCCCGCTTGCCACCGAGGCCACCGAGGTGTTCACCCGGCACGCGAACCTGTTCGACATGTCAGAGTCGTTCGTTCGACAGTTTCACGCTGATCCGGCAGGGACGCTGGGCAACTCGCTTGTGGAGTTCACGGAATCGGCAGACGCATCGAAGGCGGCGATGCAGCGACGCGGGCCGATGATCGTGATCGCCGCATCGGGGATGGTGGAGTCAGGACGCATCCTTCACCACCTGCTGCACGGCGCGGCTGACCCGAAGAACACGATTCTCATCGTCGGCTTTCAGGCGGCGCACACCCTCGGCCGCCGGATCGTGGAACGCAGGCCCCTGATCAAGGTTTTCGGTGAAGAGGTGGAGTTGCGCGCCCAAGTCGAAGTGCTCAACGGCTACAGCGCGCATGCGGGACACGCAGAGTTGGTGGCGTGGCTTGGCGCGGTTCGGAAGACCTCGCCGCGCCTGAAACACACCTGGCTCGTGCACGGCGAGGCCGACGCCCAGGACAGCCTTGCCGGCGACCTCAACGCGCACGGGTATTCTGCATCGTGCCCGTCTCCGGGCGACCGGGTGGTTCTGTGAGCGACCTGATCAGCAGTCGCACGATCCATCAGGGAAAGGTGATCCGGGTGGATGAAGATCAGGTGCGGTTTCCGAATGGAACAACGGGCGCACTGGATATTGTCCGCCACCCCGGAGCGAGCGCGGTTGTGCCGTTTCTCAGCGATCCCGCCGGCAACGACCCGACAGTCCTCATGATTCGTCAGTACCGTCACGCCGCGGGCGGGTGGTTGATGGAGATTCCCGCCGGACGTCTCGAGCCGGGCGAGACACCCGAGGCGTGTGCGAATCGGGAATTATTGGAAGAGACGGGATGCACCTGCGAGCGGCTGGTTCCGCTGACCACAATCCTGACCACACCAGGGTTTAGCGACGAGCGAATTCACCTGTTCGCAGCAATTGGCCTGACCCACGGCGCTGTCCGGCATGACTTGGATGAGTTCATTGAGCCACAGGCCATGCGTCTGGTGGAGGCACTGGAAAAGGTGAAGTCCGGAGAGATTCGGGACGCCAAAAGCGCCTTGGCCCTTCTATTTGCTGCCGGGTTCTTGGCCAATAGCTGACCGGCCTGATGGTCAGAAATGTCCTATTTCGGAGACGATGTCCCATAATTCAGACGACTTTCCGGTAGCCACAAAACGCTAAGTTGTTGAAATACAACAATTTAAAAGCCAAGCTGAGCTTGCAAAACAGCGGCACGGTAAATGCCCTTCAGTCAATCGGATAAGAACGCATCCGAATCATCTGGAGGGTTTTTCCATGGTGCAGGCCACCGCCCGGACTCGCGAAGCCACTCGGCAGCTGATTGTTCCACAGGCCGAGCTTCGGTTGCTCGACGATACCGCCCTCGTGCAGGCTCATCTTGCCGGCGAAAGTCGCGCCTTTGGCGTGCTGGTGGATCGGTATCAGGTTCGGTTGCTCAACTTCGTGCACCGGATTGTTGGCGATCGCGAAAGGTCGGAAGACCTGGTGCAGGAGGCGTTCATTCGCGTGCACCGCCACCTGGGCCGATTTGACAGATCGAAGAAGTTCTCGACCTGGATCTACACCATCGCCTCGAATCTCGCGAAGAACGAGCTGCGGAATCGCGCGCGGAGTCCACTGGTGCTCTTCACTTCGTTGGCTCCCCAGTGGGACGACGAGGAGCGGCCGCTCGAGTTCGAGGATTACGGTGCGCAGCCGGACGAGGCGTTCCGGCAAAACCATCTCCGCGAGGCTGTCGAGCAATCGGTGGCGCGCCTGCCTGCCCATCACCGAGAGGTGTTCGTCCTTCGGGAGATTGAGGGGCGTTCATACGAGGAAATCGCCGAGATGACGCACTGCAACCTCGGCACCGTGAAGTCGCGCCTGAACCGTGCGCGCAACGCATTCGCGGAGATCATCGAGCCGGCGCTCCGGTAACCGTCAGCGCAGCGGTGGTACCTCGGGCCGGAACTCCGCACGCGGGGCGGGGGTAGGGGAGGTACGTCCTCCAGCCCCGTCTGATGACCTGCCAACGGTTCCTGCGCCAGCACCGCGCGTTGCTTGACGGCGAACTTTCACAGTCCGATGAGCGGCTGTCGCAGGACCACCTTTTGCGGTGCCATCGTTGTGCCCGGCTGCACACGGCGCTGCGTCGCGGATTGATGCTTCTGGCGATTGTCCGTGATGTTCGTCCGTCGCCGACGTTTCGCCGTCGACTCAGCGCGCGACTTCGAGCGGAGCTGGTGGGGGTGCCCGCGTTGGCCGGGACGGCAAGGACAAAGCCGCCGAGCGCTATATTTCGCGTATGCCGGCGGCCGCCAAGCGCGCACCGGGACCTGCAGGCAAGCCAGGCACCCCGGACCCAGTGTATCTCCTTCACGGCGACAATGAGTTCCTGAAGGACGAGAAGGCCCGGGCGTTGATCGACCAACTGGCCGATCCGGCAACCCGGGACTTTAATCTTGATGTGCTCCGCGGCGGAGATGCCGATGCCGGGCGCGTTGCGAACGCACTCGATGCGCTTCCCGTCATGGCCGAGCGCCGCGTCGTCGTAATTCGGGACTTTTCTTCGCTGAAAAAGGACGCCATGGGCGTGCTCACCAAGTATCTCGAGCACCCGGCGCCTGATACGGTTGTTGTTCTCGTGGCGGCTGCTGGATGGAAGGGGGATGCCGCGATCTCCGGGCGCTGCAAATCGATTTCCTGCGCGACTCCATCGGAGGACGAAGCGCAGGCATGGGCGATTGTCCGCGCGGATTCACTCGGGGTCGCAATCGACGGTGCTGCGGCGCGCGCAATTGTGCAGGCGACGGGCACTGATCTCGGGTTGATCGACGGCGAACTGCGAAAGCTCCGCGATTTCACCGACGGCCGACCGGTGGATGCCGCCGCGATTGCCGCGGTGGTCGGGGTCGTGGTTGGCGCAACGTCTGATGAACTGCTGGATCTGGCCTGCGCGCGCGACGCCGCTGGCGCCGCGAACCTGGTGCCGATCGTCCTGGCGCAGCCCAAGGCCAGTGGCGTGGGCCTCCTGCTTGCATTGAGCTCACACCTGCTTCTGATCGGACACGTCGTGGCGATGCGCGAAGCGGGTACTGGGCCCCGTCAGAGCGCCGGCGATCTCTGGGCGATGATGAAAGAGATGCCGGGGTCGGTGGTCGGACGCCCGTGGGGTGAGGCGGTCTCGTGCGTCACCAGGAACGCGGACAAGTGGGACCGCCGGAGCGTGGATCGGGCGCTTGCCTCGCTGGCGGCTGCGGACCAGTCGCTCAAAGAGAGCTCCTATTCCAGTGAAGACCAGATACTCGCGACCTGCCTGCTTGGTTTTGGCGCGTCGCCGCGCGGAAAGAGTCGTGTCGCCTAGCGCGTGCGCAGGGAGGTTGCTCGCGGGCATCGCCACGATCAGCGGCTTGATACTCGCAACGTCGGGCCGCGCGACCGCCCAGGCGGCAGACGATCGTGTTGTCCAACGACTCGCAGCGTTCGGTGCTGAACGTGATACGGCATCAATCCGAAGACTCGCGGATTCGGTGCTTTCAGGTACTGCCTCGGCGACGGCGCAGGCCGAGGCGCTGTATTGGCGCGGGATGTTTTCTGCGCCGCGCGGTTCGGGGCGAGCGGATCTGCTCCGACTCAGCCTTGATCACCCAACGTCGGTGCGTGCCGGTGATGCGCAATACGCGTTGGCGGGTGAAGACCTTGCGACGGGAAACCGGTCGGGGGCACGAGTGCGGTTGACCCGGGTTATCCGCGATCACGCGGGAAGCACGAGCGCCGCAGAGGCTGCCATTCAACTTGGCCAGCTCCTGCTGGAGGACGGTGATCTCGTGGGCGGTTGTGCCGCATTCGACAGCGCCCTGAACTACCTGCCGGCCGAAAGTGTGGAGCGCCGGAATCAGGTGAACTACGCGCGTCGTACGTGCGAGCGCCTGGCCGAAATGCCGGCACGCGAGAACACCCCGGCTGGCGACTCATCACGTGGTCCTGGCGCCGGACCTGCTCGCGACTCTGCGGCGAAGCCGACGACGGCCCTAGCCGGGGCGAGCTCCACGGTCAATAGGCCACCGCGTGCCACTCCGCGCCCGGCCACCCCGAAAACTGCTGTACGCTGGTCGGCCCAGGTGGCGGCCTATACAGACCGGGCCGATGCCGACCGGGTTGCGGAACGTTTGAAGGCACGCGGATTCGATGTGCGCGTCACCGGCGAGCGTCCGTTTCGCGTGCGCATCGGACGCTACGCGGTGCGCTCGGAAGCGGTGGCCCTGGTGGGACGACTGAAGGCCGACGGAACAAACGCCATACTCGTCGAAGCGGAGCGTCGCTGAGCATGGCAACGGCCACGCCGCTGATGCAGCAGTACGAGGAGATCAAGGCGCGTCATCGTGACGCGATTCTCTTCTTCAGGATGGGCGATTTCTTCGAGATGTTCTACGGAGACGCCGAGACTGCGGCTCGCGTACTGGGACTGACGCTGACGTCCCGCAACAATGGGGCGGCAGCGGCGGTTCCCCTCGCTGGAGTGCCTGTACGGGCGGCAAATGACTATGTCCGCCGCCTGGTGCAACAGGGATACCGCGTGGCCATCTGCGAACAGGTGGAGGATCCCCGCGACGCGAAGGGAATCGTCAAGCGCGCGGTGATTGAGACCGTGACGCCCGGAGCGGCGTTTGCCGACGACCTTCTCGACGGCACGCGCAACACCTTTCTTGGTGCGGTTCGCCGTGTGGGCGACCAGGTCGGAGTCGCCGTGGCCGATCTTTCGACCGGCGAGTTTCGCATGGTACTGGCGGCGGGCGACGATGCGGCGGCGGCGCTCTCAAGACTTTCGCCGCGCGAGGTACTCGTTCCCAGTGGCGACGCTCCTTCGGGCGCGGCGGCTGCGGGCATCAATGCGCTGGTCACCGAGCGTCCGGCGTGGGAGTTTGATGACGCGCCCGCATCGCGCGAACTCTGCGAACTGCTCGGCGTGCAGACACTCGATGGACTCGGCATAGGCGAAGCCGATGCGGTGGCAGTGGGTGCTGCCGGTGCACTCGTGCGCTACCTGCGGGAACTCCAACCTGCGGGCGTGTCGCACCTCAGTCGTCCCGTGGTCGAACGTCCCGGCGGCATCATGCCGCTCGACGACATGACGCGCCGCAACCTCGAACTGGTGGAATCACTGCGCGGCGGGTCCGAAGGAGGAACGCTGCTCAGTGTACTCGACCGGACGCTCACCCCAATGGGAGCGCGGTTGCTGCGCGCCCGGCTGCTGGCGCCGCTGACCGAGCGCGGCGCGATTGACCATAGGCTCGATGCCGTGGCGTGCCTGGTTGCCAACACCGCCGGGCTCGCGGCAGTGCGCGCGGCGGTAGAGGGAGTGCGCGATGTCGAGCGTCTCGGTGCCAAGGCCGCCGCAGGTCGTGCGAACCCGCGCGAGCTTCGCTCGCTTGGGGATTCACTGAGCCGACTTCCCGCGTTGGGCGAGGCGCTGCGCGATGGCGTGCCTCAGAGCCCTGCCCGCGGCGAGCTTGGCGACCTGATCGACACGTGGGACTCGGCGGGAGACATCTCGGACGAGATCCGGCGCGTGCTTACCGAACGTCCACCGATCAGCATCGGAGAAGGGGAGACGATCGCCCCGGGGGTACACCGCGAACTCGACGAATTGCGCGCGATTGCCACGGGCGGAAAGGACGCGATTGCGGCGTTACAGCAGGCTGAGCGGGAACGAACGGGGATCAGCTCACTCAAGGTCGGGCACAATCGCGTTTTCGGGTATTTCATCGAGGTCACGAATGCCAACGCGCACCTCGTTCCGGCGGACTACCAGCGGCGCCAGACGCTGACGGGAGCCGAACGCTACGTCACCACCGCGCTCAAGGAGTTTGAGGAGAAGGTCCTGCACGCCACGGAACGGATCGCCGATCTGGAACGCGAGCTTTTTGAGTCGCTTCGTAGTTTGGCGGGGCGCGCCATTGGTCGTTTGCAGGCGATTGGTGGGCGGGTGGCATGCGTGGACGTTGTGGCGACGCTCGCCGATGTGGCCGTGCGCGAGTCGTACGTACGACCAGAGATGCACGATGGTCCTGAGCTTGAGGTCGTGGGTGGGCGCCATCCGGTTGTGGAGCGGATGATGCCGCGCGAGCAATTCATTCCGAACGACCTTGCGCTGCGACCCGACGCGCGGATGATCATCCTCACCGGGCCGAACATGGCCGGCAAGAGCACGATCCTGCGCCAAATCGGGCTCCAGGTGTTGATGGCGCACGTGGGATGTTTCGTGCCGGCCACACGCGCGCGCATCTCCGTCACCGACCGGGTGTTCACGCGTGTCGGCGCAAGCGACAACCTGGTGCGCGGACAATCGACGTTCATGGTTGAGATGTCCGAAACGAGTGCCATCCTGCACACCGCGACGGCCCGCAGTCTCGTGCTCCTCGATGAAATCGGGCGCGGAACGAGCACGTGGGATGGCGTGAGCATTGCGTGGGCGGTCAGCGAGCACTTGCACAACCGAATCGGCGCCAAGACCGTGTTTGCAACGCACTACCATGAGCTCACACAACTCTCGGACGAGTTGACGGCCGTGCGGAACTTCAACGTCGCC
>SXGU01030681.1_pt1 | contig 11364 bp, 8 predicted proteins | sample 3174531 | NCBI WGS metagenome assembly SXGU01 (sample SAMN11356863, study PRJNA531348) | freshwater metagenome | isolation source: freshwater sample F1-140 | place: China: Fuxian Lake, Yuxi | collected 2017-12-25
CGGAGCTGCCGTTGACCAGCAGGTTGGGGAGCCGCGCCGGGAGGACCGTGGGCTCCATCAGGCGGTCGTCGTAGTTGGGACGGAAGTCGACCGTCTCCTTGTCCAGGTCTTCCATGAGCGCCACCGCGGCGGCGGTCATGCGCGCCTCGGTGTAACGCATCGCGGCGGGGGGATCGCCCTCGATGGAGCCAAAGTTGCCCTGCTTGTCGATCAGCAGCGCGCGAGTCTTCCACGACTGCCCCAGGTTGACCAGCGTGGGGTAGATCACCGACTCGCCGTGCGGGTGGTAGTTGCCGCTCGTGTCGCCGCAGATCTTGGCGCACTTGATGTGCTTGCGCCCGGGAGTGAGGTTGAGGTCGTGCATCGCCACGAGGATGCGGCGCTGCGAGGGCTTGAGCCCATCACGGACGTCGGGCAGCGCCCGGTCCATGATCGTGCTCATCGCATAGACGAGGTACGACTCGTGGAGCTCCCGGTCGATCGACTGTTCGATGATGCGATCGTGCGGTTCTGGCGGGGTGGCGGAAGCCGCTTCGGTGGTGGTGGACATGAGGGAGGGTGCCCACCGAAGGCGAGGGCCGGCGCCGTCGCGAGGCCCTTCGGGGAGTCCCGGAATTCTACCAGAACAGGGGCCGATTCACCCGCGCCGAAGCCCTTTGGCGGGCTCCTCCCCGACGGCTGCGGCGAGGGTCAGCCGGTGCTGTCGCGACGGACGAGGTGAGCGATGAACTCCGTGTTGCCGCTGCCCCCTTCGATCGGCGACTTGGTCCACGCTGCGACCCGGACACCGAGCGTCGAGAGGTCCCGGAGCGTCCGCCGCGCGACCAGCTCGGCGTCCTCCGCGGGCAGCACGCCCCCCGACATCGCGGTCCGTTCCACGTCGTTCGCCTCGTAGTGCGGCTTGACCAAGGCCAGGACCCCTCCTTGCGCCGTGAGCCACTCCAGCGCATTGGGAATCACCTGGCGCAAGGGAGTCCAGCCGACGTCGATGGTGACCAAGTCCACCGGCTCGCCGGGGCACGTGGCGTGCATCGCGTTGGACCGTTCCTTGGTGGTGACGCGGGAATCGCTGCGCAGCGACCAGTCCAGCGTGCCGTAGCTGGTGTCCACCGCGATCACGTGCGCCGCGCCGTGCTGCAGCAGGCAATCGGTGAATCCGCCGACGTTGCAGCCAAAGTCAGCGCAACGAAGCCCCGTCACGTCGATCCCGATCCGTGACAGCGCGTGATCCAGCTTCAGGCCGGCACGGCTGACGAACCGCTTCTCGGTGTCCTGGGCCATGGCCATCATCCGCCGCACGCCGAGGCGGCGTCCTTCGCCCATTCGCCGAAGAACTTCTCGGCGCTGCCCCACCAGGTGAGCTTCTCGGCGGAGAATCGCTCGGTCTTCCCGGTCTGCCGGAAGGCCAGCAGCAACTGGCCGGTGCCGCCATCGGTGACCTGGATCTCGGCGGTCACGGTGCCGTAGCCGGCGCCACGGATCTGCGTGAGGGGATTGACGTTTCGCACGGGCTGGTTCGCGACCGCCTGCACGATGTCGGCCTTGATCACGAGCGTGCCTGCGCCGCCCGTGGTGCTGGCTTGCCGCTTCACGCCGAACGCCTGTCCCAGCTGCGCGCCGAGGCTGTCGACCAAGGTCTGGGCATCGCCGGTGCTGAGGGAGTCGGCGGCGTCACCGCACACCTGGACCCCGCCGAGCTGGAACGACGTGTAGCTGCCCCACGCCGCCGAGGAACTGACCCAACGATCGGAGGCGAGGACCTGATTGGTGACGGCGTCTGGCCACGATTGCATGAGCACGCCGGCCGGAGCCGGGGCGTCCTTGCTTCCGCAGGCCGCGAGGGCGATGGAGGTGACGAGCGCGGTCGTGAGGACGATGGGTCGGATGGCGTTCATGGTGAGAGTTGGTCAGGAAATCGGGTGGCAGCCGACGATGGCCACGCCGAGTCGATCGGCGGTGGCCAGGACGGCCGGTCGGTCGATGAGGATCACGCGCCCGGCACCGATGCCGATGGCGCGGCCGCCGCAACGTGCGACGCGTTCGACGGTCGGGACCCCGATGGTCGGGACATCGGCCCGCATGTCGTGGTCCTGCTTGGCGGTCTTGAGGAGGGTCCACCCCATCGCCCGGCCGCAGAGTTGCCCGGCCCGTTCGATCATCGCGTCGGTGCCCTCGAGCGCCTCGACGGCGACGATGTCGCCTTCGCGCACGACAAGCCCCTGGCCGATGTCCAGCGCCACGGCCTTGGAGAGGATCGGCCAGCCGAAGGAGATGTCGCGGGCGCACATGGCCTCTGGTGCCACTCGACCCATCACGCCGGGCGATGCCATGTGGTCGGGGATGAAGGTGGTGCTGTCGATCAAGGGGACTCCCGATCGTTCAAGCTCGTCAGCCAGTGCCGCCAACACCACGTGTGTCCGGCGATCATGGCGCAATCGACGATACCAGAGCTGGATCGCGCGCCAATCCGGGAGCTGGCGAAAGAGGCGCCACGGATCATGCATGCGGGACTTCGCGACGCGACCCACCATGACGGCCTCATGCGCGCCGCCGCGCTGCAGCACCCGGATCCACTTCCCAAGCTGCACGACGCCTGCCTCCGTGAACTCGTCGCACGATTCCCGCAGGGTCGGCTCGCACTGGCCAGCCAGCCCCACGCAGACCACCCGCCTTCCCGCGGCTCGCATGCCGCGCGCAACGAGGATCGGCAGCGCACCTTGTCCGGCGATGAGCCCAATGGCTTCCACGGCGCCCAGTCTATTCGCGTTGACGCAGGCACGGCCCGTTCACCGGGAGATTCATCACGTGCCGCCGCCACGGCCGTGCATCGGGAGGAGTGCCTGGATCTCGTGGCTTGCCACGAGCATGCCTTCGCAGCGCCGCAACACCTCGCGGGGACAGGTTCCCCGGACCACGCAGTGCCGGGCGGCCGCACGTGCGAATCCGCTGGACACGGCGTGGTCCAGCAGCGTCTCCAACGGCTGGAAGAATCCGCCGTGGTCCACGAGGCCGATGGGGGCAGGGTGCCGGCCGATCACGCGACCCACGAGGGTCTCGAAGAACTCTTCGTAGGTCCCAAACCCGCCGGGAAGCACAAGGAAGGCGTCGGCGCGAGCGATGAGCTCGTTCTTTCGCTGAGCCATCGTCGGCACGACCACCAGTTCGTCGCAGCCCGTCCAGCCTTGTTCCAGCTTGAGGAATTGTTCGGTGATGATGCCGGTCACCCGACCACCGGATGCCTTGGCGGAGCGCGCCAACTCGCCCATCAACCCAATCCCGCCGCCGCCGTAGACGAGTTCAAGGCCGTCCTTGGCGATGGCCTCCCCGGTTTCCCTCGCGAGCCGAACAAAGGCGGGATCATCGCCCGGCGCGCTCCCGCAGTACACCGTCACGCGAGCGATGTCACTGGGTATCGGAGGCATCGCCTTACGATAGCGGCGTGGAACGGCGCGAATCCCTTCGATCCCACCTGGTCCTCCTGGTCACGGCGCTTGCCGCGGCGCGGTGCCTGATTGCGGTGGCGCCAATGGTCCACTTCGATGGCGACCCGGCGTTTGACGCCTCGCCCGCCCAGGCCATCGGCCCATTGGGGAGCCTGTCGGTGGACATGGCGATGTTGGTGGCGGCCGCCGCGGTCCTCTGGCTCTCGTCGACCGCGATGACCCGGGCCGCCTCACTCGCTGCACTGCTGGCCATCCCGACGGCGGCCGTCCTGGCGTGGCATGGATCGTCGGACTTCGAGAGCCTCTGGCGTGGCACGACCTGGATCGCGGGAGCGTTTGCATCCGTTGCGGTCGTTGCCGGGCTCACCGCTGGCGGCGATGGACCCGGCGTGAATCGACTCATCGGGTCCGCGTTGGCGGTCATGCTCGGGGTGGGAGCGGCCCTGCTTCTCCGCGGAGGGTGGCAATATGTGGTGGAACACGCCGAGACGGTTGCCTACTTCGAGGAACACGGCGAAGCGTTCTTGGCCTCGCGGGGCTGGTCCCCCGACAGCCCGCAGGCGGCGGCCTACGAAAGGCGATTGCTGGGCCGGGAAGCCAGCGGGTGGTTTGGCCTGGCCAATGTCTACGGCGGCGTGGTGGCCACCATCTCGGTGGCGCTGGCGGGCCTTCTCCTGCAACGGGGCGTTCAGCCCTCGCGAGCGGCACGATTCGCCGCCATCGGGACCGCCGTCATCGGCAGCATGCTGGTCCTCCTCAACGGGGGGAAGGGGGCCATCGGTGCGCTGGCACTCGGCGCGGCAGCGATCGCCGGCGCGCGATGGTGGCCAGGCCGATGGGATCGAAACGCATCGTGGTGGCGCGCGTGCATCGTCGCCGTGCCGCTGGTGATGCTCGGCGCCGTCACGGCGCGCTTCGCCCTCGGGCCAGAGGCGTTGGGGGGCGAGCGAAGCCTGCTCATGCGCGGCTACTACCTGGATGGTGCCATGCGGGCACTTGCCGAATCACCGCTTGGTGTCGGGGCCGGCGGATTTCAGCCGGCCCTCCTCCGGCTGGCCGCGGAGACCTGCCCCGAGGATGCCGCCAGCGTGCACCATGGGTGGGGCGACTGGGTGGTGGCGGCGGGAACCATCGGAGTGTGCTGGGTCGCGCTGGCTTGCCTGTTGGCGTGGTGGTCGACGGCCCCCAGCCGGTCTCCGACGGTGGGGGAACAGCCTGAAGACGAAGCGGGAGGTGACGCGGCTGAGCGCGCGTTCGTTTGGGCGATCGTTGCCGGGGCCATCTCACTTGTGGCGACTGCGTCGGCCATCGACCCGGTCTCGCTCCTGGTGCAGGTGGGATCTGTCGCGGCCCTGGCCTTCGCAGCCCGCGCGATGGCGCCGTGGCTGGAGCGGTCCGCTACGGCGGGATCCGGGTGGCGAGGCGCCGCGACGATCACGCTGTCCGTCGTGGCCAGCCTGGACATGCTCCATTGGCACACCGGCTCCTCGATGTGGTGCTGGGTGACGATGGGAGTCATGGCTGGCGTCGGGCTCTCTCCCCGCGAGAAGGGAACCTCACACCGCTCAACCTTCTTCGCCGTCTGGGCATCCCGACTCGCCTCGATCGCTGCGCTTGCCGCAGCGGTCGCGGCGCTGCGGTGGCTCCCGGCGGTCTTCCAGCAGGAACGGACGCTGGCGTCCACCGCCACGATGATCGCGCGCGCGGCCGCAGACGGGACGCGCGGGGAGGGCACGGAGCCACTCAGTTCCGTCCGCATCAGGACCAGCGCCTACCTCGGGGAGTCCGGCACGCTGGTGCCGACGCGACATCGAATACGCGAGATTGCGATCGAGCAGGCCCTGCTTGGCGTTGCGAAGACCGAGATCCGCGCGCTCGCCGACGACGCGATGCTGCGGGCCCACCAAATGGCGTCCGATGCCCGCCCCGATCGACATCGCACCGTCGCCGAAGCTCGACTGTTCGCGGAGACAAGCGCGCTGATGGTGGCCCGGGCCGGTGCCGACCCGCATGGGCCGGTGGCCGCCTGGGAGGAGGTCGTGCAGCTCAGCCCGCGCGATGCGCGCGCGTGGGCGCGGCTTGGCGACGCGCACGCACGCGTGGAGGAGATGGATGCTGCCGTCGACGCTTGGTCCGAGGCCCTCCGGCGCGACGACCAGCAATGGCTGGACCCGGTCCGGCAGTTCTCGCCTCGAGAGCGGGCGAAGGTGCAGCACAAGATCGATGAGGCGACCATTCCAGCGGCGCTCCGCGCAGCCCCGGCCCCTTTGCCCTGAGGGTGAGCGGCTCAGCCCACCACGGTCGCCGTCGATCGCGTGAACACGATTCCACGTTCGGCCGGGAAACGATGGCGGCCCTCCTCGCGAAGGCGTGGCGCGTGGTCGCGTTCGTACGCCTCAAATGCAGCGCGATCGGTGAATCGGTAACGGACCTCGAGCGTGATGGCCGGGGAACTTGCGGAGTCATCCAGGCGGAGGAGTTCGGCGTCCAGCGCCCCGGCGGCAACGACGTCCGCCAAGTGTCCTCCCCGGAGCCAATCGGCGAACTCCTCGGCGAGCGCCGACGTCTGGCAGCACGCCCTCACCGTGTAACGGAAGTCGCCGCAGGGTGGAGTCGTGCTCACTCCGGAGCCTTGGCGGGTCGCGCCCTGGCGATGGCGTCGGCCACCTGCTGCGGCGTGTAGTCGGAAGCCTTCATGGTCACGTCGCCGTTGGGGGCAACCACCACGAGCAGGGGAATCGTCACGTAGCCCTCGGCATGGAGCCGCGCCTTCGCCGCCTCGTCGCGGCCTATGTCGGCCTTGAGCGGCATGACGCCCTCGCCATCGAGCAGTCCCGAGACGAGGTCGGTCTCGAGGACGACTTTCTCCAGGGTCTTGCAGTTGATGCACCAGTCAGCCGTGAAGTCGATCACCACGACCTCGCCGCGTGCGCGCGCTTCGGCGTCGGCTTCGTCCGAGTACGTCACCCAGTCGATCCGCTCGCCGCCGCCCAGCCACACGCCGACGGCCACGCTCATCGCGGAGATGGCCAGCCCGACCACCGAGAAAAGGCGGCGATGCCCCGCGGTCTTGGCGATCCGGATCGTCTGGCGGACCAGCCAGGCACCGGCGAAGACGCCGATTCCGGAGACAGCCCACCAGTAGGCGTGCGAGGGCTTGGGAAGCAGTTGGTTGATCCCGGCCCCGATGAAATACACCGCCGCGGCCAGCAACAGGAGGCCCATCACCTGCTTCACCACTTCGCTGGCCTCGCCGGCCCGGGGGACCCGTGCGACCAGTTGCGGGAATGCCGAGAGAATCAGGTAGGGGGACGCCATCCCGCATCCGATGGCGCCGAAGACGGAGTAGATCGTCGCGGCCGATTCGGTCTTGACGGCCCAGCCCGCGGCGGCGCCCATCAGGGGCGCGGTGCAGGGCGTCGACAGGATGGCCGTGAGGATGCCAAACACGAAGGCGCCTGTCGCTGACTCGTTCTTGGTCTCGATCGAGTGGATCCAGGACGGAAGGCCAACCGAGAAGAATCCGGCCATGCCGACGGCCATCACCGCGATGAAGACGCCCACCAGAATCGTGAAGGCGGGGTACTGAAAGAGCTGGTTGGCCTGCTTGAAGTCCTGGATGAATGACAGCCCGGTCGCGAGTGCCAGCCAGAACGCCACGACGCCGGCCGACATCACCGTCGCAAGGAACAGCGCGTGGCGGCGGTTGCTCGCGCTCTGCGCCAGCCCCATCACCTTCAACGGAATGACGGGCAGGACGCAGGGCGTGAGGTTGAGCAGGAATCCGCCGAGCGCCGCGACCAGCAGCAGCAGCACGAAGGACGCCCCCTCCGTGCCGACACTGAATTCATTGCCGAAGAATGGAATCGTGAGGGCGCCGTCGCCTGCCGCACCGGGAGATGCGCCAGCGCCGAGGCCACCGGGCCCCGATGCCGAAAAGGCCGAGGCATCGAACGCATCGAACAGGGACTCGTCAAGCGAGGCGATTCCGCCCGTGGCGATGGGGAGCTCCAGGGAGACCACGACGTCCGTCGGGGGCAAGCACGACGTTTCGTTGCAGGCTTGGTAGGAGATCGTGGCCTTGAATGGGATCGATGTGCCCCGCGCCGAGGCGGCCAGGGTCACCGGCACGAAGACCACGGCCCTTCCCTCGAAGACGGGGTAGTCCTTCGGGCCTTCCCCGATGTCGGCCTTCGCGAAGTGCACGGCGGGCCATTGCGGGAGCCCGAGGGTTGCATCCTCTCCCGCGTTCACCCGGACTTCCGTCGGTATGGCGGCATCGAACGATCCGGCTCCACTCGCCACCGTTCGGAGGGAGGGCTCGCTCGGCCAGACGTGCCAGCCCTTCTCGATCTCCAGCACGACCGCAACAGGGAACTGGGAGCCCGGTTCGACGGAGGAGATCGGAGCGGCAATCCGCGCACGCACGACGGTGGGCTCCCCTTGGGGACCGGCCATGGACGCCGCGCTGGCCAGGAGCACGGACAGGGCCAGGGCGATGGCCGGCAGCATCCGATTTGCCCAGGCCCAGTCGGCTTGGGATCGGTGGCGTGGCGGGAGGGAGGGCTGGGGCCGGGGCATTGGGCAATCGTAGTTTGCGGGCCTGCCACCGGTTCGATCTGCTACAATGATTGGCCCGTGTTGTTCGGGATCCCGTGTTCGAGCGAGTGTGCCATGCATTGCCCCTGCCCAACGATCCGCCCATGAGCCGCATCAGCGCCAAGCTGGTGTCGGTTGGCCCTTGCGGGCTCCCCGTCATGGACGCCTGGATGCGCGACCCGCGCCTCTGGCCGATCGTCGCGGTCGTGGGTGCAGGTGGCGCGGAGGGCCGCCAAGCGGCCTGACGCCCCGGCAATCACTTGCCCAGCACGGGCCATGGTCACGCCTCGGTGACCATGGCCCGCTTTGTTTCCGAGGCGACATCTCACCAACCCGTCCCCGTTCCACGAAAGCAGCCCCATGACTCCCGAAACGATCAAGATCCTTGAAGGCATTGCCCGCGAGCGCAACATCGACCGCGAGTTGCTGTTCGCCGACCTCGAGCAGGCCCTGATGAGCGCCGCGCGGCGTCACTTGAATGCGCTCGAGGAAGAGGAGTTTGGCTGCGAGATGGATCGACTCACCGGCAAGATCACCATCTGGCGTGTCCTGGAAGATGGCACGCGGCAGGAAGTCCCGCTGTCCTCGCTCGGCCGCATCCCGGCCCAGACCGCCAAGCAAGTGATGATCCAGCGCTTCCGTGAGGACGAGCGCAACTCGATCCTTGACGAGTTCAGCAAGCGCCAGGGAGAGCTGGTCACGGGCACCGCGGCCCGGTACGAAGGCAACGCGCTCATCGTGCAGGTCGACCGAGCCGAGGGATTCATGCCCCGCTCAGAGCAGATCCCAGGCGAGCAGTTCCAGCCGGGTGACCGCGTGCGGTGCCTCCTCCTGGATGTCCGCGATGGCGGCTACCAGGTCAAGATCGTGCTCTCCCGCGCCCACCCGGACTTCATCCGCAAGCTGTTCGAGGCCGAGGTTCCCGAGATCGCCGAACGCACGATCGAGGTGAAGGCCATGGCGCGCGAGCCCGGCTTCCGCACGAAGTTGGCAGTCTCCAGCGTCGACACGAAGGTCGATGCCGTCGGCGCGTGCGTCGGCGTGCGCGGTTCGCGCATCCGCAACATCGTCGACGAACTCGGCGGCGAGAAGATCGACATCGTCCGGTGGAATGAATCCAGCCAGGTCCTGATCGCCAACGCCCTCAAGCCCGCCGAGGTTGAGGAAGTGAGCCTCTGCTTCGAGCTTGGCCGAGCCACGATCGTGGTCGGCGACGAGCAGCTCTCGCTGGCCATCGGCCGGCGCGGCCAGCACGTCCGCCTCGCGGCGCGGCTGACCGGTTGGGACGTCGACATCCTGACGCCTCCGGAGTTCCAGCGCCAGCTGGACATCCTGGAGGCCACCGTCCGTTCCGTGGAGGGCGTGACCGACGACATGCTGGACAAGATGGGGGCCCTGGGCCTGATCTCGGTCTTCGACGTCGAGGAAGTGGGCGAGCCCGTGCTCGAGCAGGAACTGGGCATGACGGAGGCGATGGCCATCGAAGTCGTCACCGCGTGCACCGAGAAGGGCAAGCTCGTCGCCGAGCAACTCCGGATCGAGCAAGAGCAGAAGGCGGCCGATGCCGCCGAGGCCGAGGCTCGGCTCTCGCGATCGATCCGCGACTCCGAGGTCTCGACTGACGCGGCCAGCGAGAGCGCCGCGGACTCGATCCTCGGGCTGGCGGGGAGCGCGCCTGCGGCGAGCGGCGAAGGAGCCACCGCCTGAGCACGTTCGACCGGGTCGTGACCGCAGAATCGGCAGCGAAGGCAGCATCGACAGACTGAACTCCAGACACTCACCAAGGAAGCACCAAGCGCGTGGCAGTCAAGAAGGCAACCAAGATCCGCGTCTCCCAACTCGCAAAGGACTTGGGCGTTGACGCCAAGGCCATCATCGACAAGTGCGCCAGCGAAGGCGTTGAGGGCGTGAACACCCACCAGTCGACGGTCCTGCTTGGGCTGGCTGAGACGATCAAGGAGTGGTTTGGCGCCAGTGGTGATCACAACGCGGTGGAGCATGCGCAGTCCGTCGACATCGCCTCGGTCAGGGTGAAGGCTCCGGTGCGCAAGAAGGCGGCGGGCCATGCCGAATCCGCCGTCGAGGCCATCGCGCCAGCCAAGGACCCGGTTGTGGAACCGTCCCCTGAGGTGACGCCCGTTCCGCCTGCGACGTCGCCAGTTGCCGAGCCCCCGATGGTCAAGGTCGCGGACCCGGCGCCTGCTCGGCCGACGTCTGTGCCGGCGCCGGCGCCGGTCCCCCCAATCGCACGTGTCGCGCCCGCACCCCACGCACCAGGATCCACGGCGGGGACTGCGAAGAAAGATTCCGAGACCGCCGCTCCGGTGGCGCCAGTCGCCAAGCCAGCCGCGCCGCGTCCAGTGCCGACGCCCCCGGCGCCTCCGCCACCAGCGCCCAGCCTGGCGCCACGCCCCGGCTACCAGCCGACGATGAACGTTCCCGAGCGCCCCGATGTGGTGCGGCCGGCGGGCGAGAAACTGGATACACCCACGCCGACGCAACTCAGCGGCCCGCGGGTCGTCCGGGTGGAAGCGGCAGACAATTTGCCCAAGCCAATCCGTCGACCGCTGGGCGGTCCCGGTGGAGGACCGACTGGCCCGGGTGGCCCCCAGCGTGGCCGCGGCAATACGCGCACCTTTACCGGCGGCGGTGGCGCGCGGTCGATTGGTGACCGGGACTTGGCTGAGCGCGACCGACGTCTGCAGGGCGCCACCGGCTTCTTCACGAAGCACCGTCGGGATGCGGCAGCCCGGAACGTGCCGGCGCGGCCCCGCCAGGGCGTGGTCAAGCCCTCCGGCCCCATCAAGATCAGCGAGCCGCTCACGATCAAGGATCTGTCGGCGGCCACCGGCGTGAAGGTCTCGGACATCCTCGGGAAGCTCCTCCTCGCTGGCACGATGTCGACCATCAACAGCCCGATCTCCGCGGAGAAGGCGACCGAAGTGATGATGGAGTTCGACCTGGAGCTTGAAGTCACGGAGGCCAAGTCGGCCCAGGACGAGATCTCGGAGCAGTTCGCCACCCGCGAGCGCAAGGACCCGCGACCGCGCACGCCCGTGGTCACGATCCTCGGGCACGTCGACCACGGCAAGACCAGCCTCCTGGACCGCATCCGGAATGCCAATGTCGCGGCCGGCGAGGCCGGGGGCATCACCCAGGCGACCAGCGCCTTCTCGGTGCCGGTCCGGGCGGGCGAGAAGGAGCGGATGGTCACGTTCATCGACACCCCGGGCCACGAGGCGTTTACCGCGATGCGGGCGCGCGGCGCGCGCGTGACGGATATCGCGGTCCTGGTGATCGCAGCCGACGACGGCGTGATGCC
>SXGU01377414.1_pt1 | contig 11364 bp, 12 predicted proteins | sample 3174531 | NCBI WGS metagenome assembly SXGU01 (sample SAMN11356863, study PRJNA531348) | freshwater metagenome | isolation source: freshwater sample F1-140 | place: China: Fuxian Lake, Yuxi | collected 2017-12-25
TTCAAATTCACCAAGGCCATCCTCGCCGGCGAGAAGATACCGGTGTTCAACTACGGCAAGCACCGGCGCGACTTCACCTACATCGATGACATCGTCGAAGGGGTGATCCGCGTCCTTGACCGGCCAGTCCCGCCGAATCCGGAATGGGACGGTGCAAAGCCCGATCCCGGCTCCAGCAAGGCCCCTTGGCGGGTGTACAACATCGGCAACAACAGCCCGGTGGAGCTCATGGACTACATCGCCGCGCTGGAGAAGGCCTTGGGCAGGAAGGCGGAGATGGACATGCTGCCGCTTCAGCCCGGCGACGTTCCGGATACCTACGCCGACGTGACCGATCTGGTCGAACAGTTCCAATATAAACCTGCGACGAGCGTGCATGACGGTATTGCCCGGTTCGTCGCCTGGTATCGCGATTACTTCAAGGTTTGAGAATCATGACAATCACAGAGAACACAGTTGTTGCCGTGGTTGGGCTGGGTTACGTTGGGTTGCCACTCGCAGTTGAATTTGGAAAAAAGTATCGAACTCTAGGCTATGACCTGTCCGAAGCCAAGATCGCCAGCTACAGAAACCATTGCGATCCGACTGGCGAAGTAAGCAGCGAGAGTCTGAAAGCAGCAACAAAGCTGAACGTATCGACCGACCCGGCAGTGATTTCTGAGGCCGACATCATTGTTGTGGCGGTGCCCACCCCGGTAGACGAGGCACGCATCCCGGACTTTTCTCCTTTGGTTGGCTCATCCACAACTGTGGGCCAACACATGAAAAATGGAGCCATCGTGGTGTATGAATCCACGGTCTACCCGGGCGCCACAGAAGAGGTATGCATTCCGCTGTTAGAACAGCATTCTGGAATGAAGTGGCGGCAGGATTTCCACGTGGGTTACAGCCCAGAGCGCGTCAACCCAGGAGACAAGGAGCGTACCATCACCAAAATCGTGAAGGTGGTCTCTGGCGATGAAGAGGCGACCCTGAAAACGGTGGGCGATCTTTACGAGTCTGTCATCACTGCCGGAGTGCACCGCGCCAGTTCTATCAAAGTGGCCGAAGCTGCCAAGGTTATCGAGAACACTCAGCGCGATCTCAATATCGCCCTGATGAACGAGTTGGCCATCATCTTCGACAAGCTTGGCATCGATACCCTTGAAGTTCTTCAGGCCGCCGGCACCAAATGGAATTTCCTACCCTTCCGCCCTGGCCTCGTTGGCGGGCACTGCATCGGCGTAGATCCTTACTACCTTACCCATAAAGCCGAAATGCTCGGCTACCACCCTCAGGTTATTCTGGCAGGCCGTCGTATTAATGATGGTATGGCCGCCTTCATTGCACAGCAGACCGTCAAGCATATGATCAACGCTGGAAGCCCCATTAAGGGGGCCAAGGTAATTGTATTGGGGCTAACTTTTAAGGAAAACTGCCCCGACTTGCGCAATTCGAAAGTGGCAGACCTAATCCGGGAACTTAAGGACTACGGCTGTGAAGTGCAAGTCCATGACCCAATTGCACAGCCGGATGAGGCGCTGCACGAGTACGCAATCAGTCTGTCCTCTTGGGGCCAATTGCCCGTCGCTGATGCGATAGTGGCCGCAGTCTCTCATCGTGATTATCTGTCATTGCCATTAGATGACATCCTTAACAGGCTAAAACCCAACGGTGTTTTTGTTGACGTAAAGTCCGCCTACAAGGTTAAAGATATTCAATCCCGCGGAATTACCGTGTGGCGCCTTTAATGACGTTTTAAATCGGAAATTAGCTATGCCGGAACTGATTATCAGAAACAGACCTATCGGTGATGAGCACCCTCCCGTAGTCATCGCTGAGATTGGCATTAACCATGGCGGCTCATTGGACCTTGCGATCCGGATGGCAGATGCTGCAATCGATGCAGGGGCTGAGATCGTCAAACACCAGACCCACGTTATCGAAGATGAAATGTCAGAAGAGGCCAAGTCAGTTATCCCTGGCAATGCAGACATTTCGATTTACGAAATCATGGATCGTTGCGCCCTCTCTGAGGAAGATGAGCGCAGGCTCATGCAGCATGTACACAGCCGGGGTTCTATTTTTATCAGCACGCCGTTTTCAAGGGCGGCGGCCGAGCGGCTCAAGCGTTTCGATGTTCCCGCTATCAAGATTGGCTCGGGTGAGTGCAACAACTACCCCTTAATCAAGCACGTTGCGAAGCTTGGCAAGCCTGTTATCGTCAGCACAGGAATGAACACCCTTGAATCGGTGCGCCCAACAGTTGAAATCCTGCGCACACACAAGGTGCCCTATGCCTTGCTACATTGCACAAATGTCTACCCCACGCCCCCCGAACTGGTCAGGCTAGGTGCTATGTCAGCTCTTCGAGAAGCGTTTCCGGACGCCGTGATCGGCCTGTCGGATCACACGATATCAAACTACCCGTGCCTGGGTGCAGTAGCGCTTGGCGCATCGATCCTTGAGCGTCATTTCACCGACAGTATGGAGAGGGAAGGGCCAGATATAGTTTGCTCGATGGATCCCAAAGCTTTATCAGAGTTGATTCAGGGCTCACGGATCATTTTTACGGCCCGAGGCGGTAAAAAAGGACCCGTCGACGCAGAAGCACCAACTATCGCATTTGCCTTTGCATCGGTTGTGGCTACCAAAGACATCAAACCAGGCGAGAAGTTGACCGAGGAAAATATTTGGGTCAAGCGGCCGGGTGGCGGTGACTATGGCGTGCTTGACTATGACGCGCTAATTGGTAAGGAGGTACTTCGCCCCATCAAGCGCGGCTACCAGCTCCGCAAAGATCAAATCGCACTTGATTTGTCAACCCAAGAGTAAACGGAAAAGATGTGATGACTTATCTTCGGTCAAAGCTGGAAATCCTCCTGAGAAAAATTGCGCAAATCAGGGCGAAGCGAATGCTGCAGCGCAATGATGGGCTTTGGAATGCGTTGCAGGCATACCTGCAGGAGACGAAATCCACAGGATGTGGGTACATTGACTACGCGTGCCTGTATCAAACGATCAGGTCGGAGAAACCAGTGGAAGTGCTTGAGTGCGGAACAGGAGTATCTACATTGGTTATTGCTCATGCTCTGATGGAAAACGAGAGAGAAACCAGTCGGGGGGGGGGGGCGGGTGACGTCCATGGAAGAGCATGAAGGGTGGCTTGATATGTCGCGCAAACTTCTGCCTAATAAATACGCGAAATATGTAGATTTCAGGCTTAGTGGGACCATTGAAGATCAGTACTCGCTATTTCGAGGGGTGCGCTATGAGGACATTCCGGACAGGGCCTACGATTTTGTTTTCGTTGATGGGCCGAAATATGTTTCGCCAGTTGATGGGTCTGCAACATTTGATTTTGACTACATTCACCTTCTGAGAAACGCTGTCAGACCTATCGGATGTCTGGTAGATAAAAGGCTGTCTACGGTTTTTGTTTTGCAACAACTGCTGGGTGCGGACAAAGTCAAATATGCAACTGTAGCCGGCCTCGGCTATGTGAAGCCATGCACCAAAGATGACCTAGGTACCGTAGCAAGCACAATTTCCTCAAAAAACTTTCAAGGCAGTATGCGGCTATTTGGAAATTCGAAGTTGTCGATTACCGCTAACAAATAATGGTGAGCAAGTGAGTTTATGCGGGTTGTTATAACTGGCGCATCAGGTTTCCTAGGTAGTTTCATTGCTAGAGGTCTCACCTATGCTGGGGTGAATACCCTGCGCATCTCAAGACAGGATATCCCTGGTTTTCTGCAGGTGGCTAAATATGCTGACTCGCCGGTTGGTGATGTGTTGATCCACTTGGCGGAGGTCAACAATAGATCCCGAGTAAACCAACTATCGGTGGAATACGAGCATGAGGCGTCCAGCACTCTTTATGCCTTGTTGACAAAGGGCTACGGAAAAGTGATCTATGCATCTTCCTCCGTCATCTATGGTGATGGAGGCTGCACACCGCACATCGAGTCCGATCCTGTCAGTCCCATCGATACTTACACTCGCCTGAAGTTGGCATCTGAACAAAGCGTGCTGTCTTGTGGAGGTGTTGTTGTGCGGCTTGCCAATATTTATGGTCCGGGTATGGCGGCGGAAAATGTGCTTAGCCGCATACTCGGTCAGCTTGACCAGAATGGTCCCATTGAACTCCAGGATACTAGCCCTGTTAGAGATTTTATTTGGGTCGAGGATGCTGCCGAAGTCATCATAAAAATGGCGATTCAGCAGGCTCAGGGCTTATTCAATGTTGGCACGGGAATTGGCACCTCAATTGGAGAACTTGCGAGGATGGCGCTGGAAGATGCAAAACAACCCCAGCGACAAATCGTTTCTACGCAGCCAACAGCCAAGCCCTCCTGCATCGTGCTGGACATTACCAAGACTAAACAATATCTGCATTGGCAACCGTCTGTCCTCTTGAATGAAGGGCTTCGGCGTTTGGTCAGCAGGCAGAGAGGAGTGGAAAATACATGAGATCACGTACCATCGCCATTTTTACCGGCAATCGTGCCGAATATGGTCTGCAGTATCCGATCCTGCGGGCAGTAGACAAGCATCCCGGTCTGGACTATCGGCTGATCGTATCCGGAGCCCACCTCGATGCGAATTTCGGGCGGACTCTCGAAGAGATTCGGAGTGACGGGTTCAGGATCGATGCGGAAGTCAAGATCGAAATGGACGCTGGCTCGCTCTTTTCCACGGCGCAGGCCATTGGCTCCGGCATCATCGAAATCAGCAAGGTGCTTGCGGAAATAAAACCCGACATGATGGTGGTTTATGCGGACCGGTTTGAGGGCTTGGCGGCCGTGATTGCCTCCAGCCAGATGAACATCCCCACTGCCCACATCGAAGGCGGCGATTTGACGGAAGGCGGGGCGCTGGATGACTCGGTTCGCCATGCCATGACCAAGCTTTCACATCTGCATTTCACTACCAACCAACAAGCTACAAATCGCATTCTCGGAATGGGTGAAGAGGCATGGCGGGTGCATACCGTAGGGGTCCCGGCGATCGATTTGATCTCTGAGGGGCGATATGCCCAGTCGGATGAGATTGTCGAGAAGCTTGAGTTGGATCTTTCCCGGCCTGTCGTACTGTTTACTCAGCATTCCGTCACGACAGAGTTTGATCAGGCCGTTTTGCAGCTCGAGCCTACTTTGGCTGCATTGGAAGAATTAGCAGCAGATGGCGTGCAGGTCATCCTAACCTATCCTAACAACGATGCTGGTGGACGACAGATTATTGAGCGCCTTGAGGAATTCCGTCACCGAAAGATCTCTAATACCCAAGTGCATCGATCGCTTGGGCGTCATCTCTATCACGGTGTTTTAGCCTTGGCGAATACGGCATCGATGAACGTCGCTTGCGTAGGCAACTCCTCCTCTGGTCTCAAGGAAACACCGGCTTTCGGTTGTCCGACCGTCAATATAGGCTCTCGTCAGGAAGGTCGGCTGCGTGGAATGAACGTGGTTGACGCTGGTTATGACCGGCAGGAGATTTCCTCTGCGATTCGACGTTGCCTGTTCGATGAAGACTTCAGGGAAGTTTGCCGCACGGCAGAAAACCCCTATTGGCTGGGCGATGCCGGGCCAAAGATTGCCAAGGTGCTTGCCGAGGTCGCGCTGGATCAGAACCTGATTCGCAAGAAGATGACCTTAAAAGGCGAAATCAGGGATGGCTGGTTCCGATGAGCGATGCTCTACTCGGCCCTGATGCACCATTGGTGGACGCGGTTCGCGGCATCGAGGCTACCCGTCGACGCATGGCGGTGGTGGTGGATGCTGAGCATCGCCTCCTGGGTACGCTCACCGATGGCGATATACGGCGTTGCCTGCTGGGGGGCGGGAGCCTTGAAACGCCGGTGTCGCTGGCCATGAATGCATCCCCGCTGGTTGCCGAAGAGGGCGCGCCCACCGGGTATCTCCTGGATCTCATGCGCAAGCGCAACGTCATGGCCCTGCCTATTGTCGATGGTGAGGGTCGTTTCAACCGGTTGGTACATCTTATCGATCTGGAACACAATGAACCCCTCAATCTCATCGCAGCGGAATTTGATTTTGCTGTCATCATGGCCGGGGGTGAGGGTACGCGGCTTCGCCCCCTTACGGCCACCATCCCCAAACCTATGGTGGACATTGGCGGTATGCCGCTGCTGGAACGCCAAATCGAAAGTCTGGCCAAGGCTGGACTGAAGCGCGTGTATCTCTCCGTGAATTACCTCAGTCATGTGATCGAGGAACATTTTGGTGATGGTGCTGGTTTTGGGCTAGAGATCCGCTACCTGCGTGAGCAGGAAAAACTGGGTACCGCCGGCGCCCTCGCCCTTCTGCCCGAAAAGCCCAGTCGCCCGATTGTCGTGATGAACGGTGATATTCTTACCACCTCGGATTTTGGCAGTCTGTATGCCTTTCATCGGGCTCACGCCGCTCAAGTTACAGTAGCCGCCGTAGATTACCGGATCGACATACCCTACGGCGTTATAAATACCGAGGGTGCTTTTGCTACTGGATTGGTTGAAAAACCTTCCCAGCGATTTCTGTGCAACGCGGGCATCTATGCCGTTTCCCCGCAAGCGCTGAATTTGTTGCAAGGTACAGGTCACCTAAATATGACAGATATTATCGATTCATGCCTTGTGCGCGATATGCCGGTGGCCGTGTTCCCGGTTCACGAGTACTGGAGTGACATCGGCACCCCGGACGACTTGGAAAAGGCGCGTGCTTTCTTTGCTCAAATGGTGCAAGACAATGACTGAAACAATTGCCGGGAAAAAAGTGTTCGTTACCGGCGCGGACGGGTTCATCGGCAGCCATCTGGTCGAACAGTTAGTGGCTTCGGGTGCGCATGTTCGCGCTTTGGTTTACTACAACTCCTGGAATGAGAAGGGCTGGCTTCGTGATGTAGCCAAGGAAACCCTTGATGGTATCGAACTGTTCACTGGTGACGTACGGGATGCGGAACGCATGCGGCAAGGGGTAACAGGTTGCAATTATGTGTTTCACCTTTCCAGCCTGATCGCGATCCCCTACAGTTACGATGCGCCGCGTTCCTATGTCGATACCAATGTGACCGGAGCACTCAATGTCTTGCAGGCCTGTCGGGAGAGTGACGCCTTGACCCGGCTGGTGCACGTTTCTACTTCTGAGGTGTACGGAACTGCACAGCAGGTGCCGATTTCCGAAGATCATCCTCTGGTGGGACAATCCCCTTATTCCGCGAGCAAGATCGCTGCGGACAAGATGGCCGAGAGCTATTACCTGTCATTTGGTCTGCCTGTGGTGACTGCGCGCCCCTTCAATGCTTTCGGCCCTCGCCAGACCGCCCGCGCAGTAATCCCCACCATCGCCAGCCAGTTGCTGGCCGGTCGTGAGAGGCTAAGGTTGGGAGCTCTGTCGCCCACCCGTGACTTTAACTTCGCCTTGGATACGGCTGATGGCATGCTGGCGTTGGCCCTGAGCAAGGAGGCTGAGGGGCAGGTGGTCAATATTGGTTCCGGCGAGGAGTGGTCTATCGCCCAGACGGTTGAAATGTTGTGTGAGATCGTTGGGCGCAAGGTAGAAATCGTCACCGACGAAGCGCGCATCCGTCCAGAAAAGAGCGAGGTCAACCGTCTGCTGGCGGATACCCGCAAGATGCAGCGGATCACGGGGTGGAAGAGTCGCGTACCGTTTAATGAGGGGCTGTCGAAAACGGTGGAGTGGATTGAGCGAAACCTGCACTACTTCGACGTAGATCGCTACGCAAAGTAAGGCATCGGCACATGCAATCAGATAGAATTCTCTGTGTAATCGGCGCACGCGGCGGAAGCCAAGGCGTCCCTGGCAAAAATATCCGACCGCTTCTGGGCAAGCCTGTGATTGTATGGGCGATCCAGAAAGCATTGGCCGTTCCGGGTATCGATCGGGTGGTTGTTAGCACAGACTCAGAAGAGATTGCTGGAGTGGCGCGGGCGGCCGGTGCAGAGGTGCCTTTTTTGCGCCCAGCCACACTCGCCTCGTCAGAGGCCGGCAAGTTTCAAGTCTGGCAGCATGCGCTGCAAGCTTGTGAGCAGCAGGACGGTATCGCCTACGATTTGTACATCGATATTGACTGCACCAATCCTTTGCTCCAGGTCGGTGACATTCAAGGCGCGTTGCAGACGTTTAGACAACTGCGACAGGACGGGCTCGATCCAGATGCCGTATTCACAGTATCCGAGGCTCGGCGCAACCCCTATTTCAACCTGGTGGAAGCCAATAACGATGGTGTCTTGAGGATGAGCAAGAGCATCGGCACTGGCGCAGTGCTCGCGCGCCAACGAGCGCCGGCTGTTTATGAGCATGTTGCAGGTGCTTATGTCCTGACAACGAAATATCTAAAGTCAGCCAGTCACCTACTTGATGGTCGCGCATTTGGTTACCAGATTCCAGCAGAACGGGCTTTCGACATCGATTCCGAACTTGATTTTGCTCTTATCGAGTTTCTTCTCAAGCACCAGCTTAGTCATTGAGCCGATGAACGGATAACAGGACTCATGAACGTATTATTTTGCACGCAAAGCGAAAGTCTCAAACTGTTTGAAGCCCTGTGCAGCGCGAGCAAAACACGGTTACCGGTCGAGCAGGCCGGTTTTGTTGTGGCTGACAGCATGGCATACGACCGCTGGCTTTTCGAAAGACCAGGCTTCGAGCAGGAGGGCCACCACTTACTTAAGGAATGGCAAGTCACGGCAAGGCCACTGGGCAAACCGGACTTGGTAAAACTGGCCCGCTATGAGCGGGAGCTGGGCAGTGATGCTGGCCTATTCGGTGCAATCGTTGCGGATCGCCGGTTGTTCATGGGGCCTGACTGTGCATTTACCCAAGATTACCGTCGTCGTTTTTCCGATGATGAGTTGCTATGTATCCTTCAGCGTGGGCTTGAGCGCATGGAAGCGCTTTTTGATGATTTAAAGCCGGATTTGGTCGTTAGCTTCATCTGCGTCACGATGCTCGACTATATCGCCTATCTTTTTGCCAAGGCTAGGGGGGTGCGGTTTTTGAACCTTCGTCCCACCCGAGTTGGTGACCGCGTCGCCTTCTCGCACTTGCTAAATGATCCATCACCCGAACTTGCCTTCCAGTATCAGCGGTTGCTAGCTGGTGATCAGTCCCGGTTCGAAGAGGAGGCACGGCGCTACATTCAGCGTGTGCGTGAACAGCATGGTCGCTATGAAGGTGTGGTGCGCCCCTCTGACAAGCCGGCGCTCAAGTCGAATGCTTCAAAGTTCGCGCGAACCGACCGGTTTTTCTCAGCGATTCGCGCCTACTGGAACTACAGAAACTCCATTGCCACTTCTGACAACCACGTACCCGATCCGCTGCGCCGTCTCTATTTCACGGCCTGGCGGAATCCGAGACAGGCCCATCGCGTTCGCAATTTCTTCAAGGACCGCTATGTTGGCGAGTCTGACCTTGAGAACCTGCGGTATGTGTTCTTCCCGCTGCACACCGAACCCGAAGTGTCATTGCTAGTGTACGGCCGGCCGTACGTCAATCAGATCGAGATCGTGCGGATGCTGGCCATGAGTATTCCAATCGACATGGTGCTCATCGTCAAGGAGCACCCGTGGATGGTGGGAAAACGATCCCTTGCCGCGTACCAGAAGATGCTGGACGTCCCACGCGTCAGGTTCGCAAACCCAGCTCTGGAGGCCCGTACTCTGGTAAAGCAGGCCGATCTCGTGGCCGTGGTTACGGGTTCAGTCGCACTGGAGGCGGTCATGCTCGACAAGCCGGTCATCACCTTCGGGGATTGTCCCTATAATCTGCTACCCGACAGCATGGTCCGGCGCTGTGCAGATCCAAGGCATCTGCAAACGATGATTCGAGAGACCTTGCGGGATCACAAGACCAACGAACAGGCACTTCAGGCCTATGTGGCAGCCGTCTTTGAAACAAGTGCCAGCGTTAACCTCTACTCGGTCCTTCTCGGTAAAGCGAATGTGTATGCAGAACGCAGCGCCGCCTATGTCGAGGAGATCGACAAACTGGCCAAGAACCTATGTCGTGAACTAGGCGCACCTGAGGCCGGCGAGATACAAGGATCAGCCGCATGGTGAGCTGTTGCCGATGACACGCATCCACTTTACCTACCGGCACATCGATGGACCTTGGGGGGGGGCCAACAACTTCATCAGGGCGCTCCATCAGCACTTGCGAGAAGTCGGGCCATTTGAATTAGTGCAGTCACTCGATGAGCCTTGCGACATCCTGTTCATGAACCAGTTGGGAACAGGCCCAGGCGGTCACGGTGCTATGGTCTCTCTGCGGAAGATCAAGCGCCTGCTGGAGTTGGATGCCTCAAAGGGGGAGCGCAGAAGGCTGGTTGTTCGTGCGGTCAACCTGAACTGGCATGCATTTCCCATTGGCTTGCGCAATCTGACCCGCGGTTGGTGGATCGACAGGCAGACAATTAAGCTGCTCAACATGGCTGATGTGGCCATCTTCCAAAGCGCGTATCAACGCACATTCTTTGAGCGTGCCGGCTACCAAGGCGGTAACTCGGTTGTCATTCACAATGGTGCTGACACCACCTATTGGCGTGATCCGGTTCAGTCCCCTGCTCTGGGCGACAAACTGCGTCTGATTTCGTCGACAGCCGCACCGCGCGCGACCAAAAGACACGACCTCATCGCCAAATTCTCCTTGCTAGACGGGGTAGAGGTGCTCCACCTAGGAGCCTGGCCGCAGGGGTTGAATTCCGGACGGGTGAGATTGCTTGGCATGCTGCCACGGGATGAAATGGTGAAGGTGTTTGCTGACGGCCATTATTTTCTTCATCCTGCGGTAAAAGATCCCTGCCCGAATTCCATCTTCGAAGCGATATGCGCCGGGATGCCGGTCATATACAACCCGGCCACTGGCAGTAGCAGTGAGATTGTAGGCGCCTGTGGCATTGCACTTGATGAGGACGACCTGGCAGGAACCATCGCAGCGGCCCGGGAACAATTGATGACACTAAGAAATACAGTCATCGAAAATCGGGGAAATTACACAATAGGCCGTGCGGCTGACAAATACAGAGCCGTATTTGAGAAGCTGTGCTCGATCAATAAATCTGACAGACTATGTGAGCCAAAATGAAGAGCCAGGATTTCGAAGCCTACGCCGATCTCAAGAAATTCAACAACCACATCGCATCGACGTGGGATGCGGCATTTACTGAGGCAATTGAATGTGCTGAAAAAATGCCGACTGAAATCAAATTGCTCGATTACGGGTGTGGCGATGTAATGACCCAGTAAAAACCTGCTCAGGTGATAATCTTTGAAAAGGAGCAACACATGAGCATGGTGATGGACGAAGACATCAAGCGCTGGACGGCGAAACGCAAGAGCGCGTTGGTTCTGGAAATCTTGCAGGGGAA
>SXGU01136859.1_pt1 | contig 11363 bp, 9 predicted proteins | sample 3174531 | NCBI WGS metagenome assembly SXGU01 (sample SAMN11356863, study PRJNA531348) | freshwater metagenome | isolation source: freshwater sample F1-140 | place: China: Fuxian Lake, Yuxi | collected 2017-12-25
ACTTTGGGACGAACGCATCGGGTCGGCGCGTGTTCAGGCGCGCAACTGGCGCTTGATGGCGTTCGGTGGGTTGCTTCTGACCACCGGTCTTTCGGCCGCGCTCGTCTGGCAGTCGCTGCAAACTCGTGTCGTGCCTTATGTAGTGGAGGTCGACCGGTTGGCGCGCGCGCAGGCGGTGGTGGTCGCCGACGCGGTGTACCGGCCGACCGATCCGCAGATCGCTTGGTTCCTGGCGCGCTTCGTCGCCGACGTACGCGGCCGTTCGCTCGATCCTGTGTTGATGCGCGCCAATTGGCTCGAGGCTTACGCCTTCGCATCCAAGCGCGGAGCGCTGTTTCTAAACGAATACGCCCGCGCGGCCGCACCCTTCGCGGATGTCGGCGACCGGACCGTCTCGGTGCAGGTAACCAGCGTCGTGCGCGCCTCCGAGACGTCGTTTCAGGTCGAATGGACCGAGACTACCTACGAACGCGGCAACCTCGTCGATTTATCGCGTTGGACCGCGATCCTCTCGGTGATCGTCGAGGCGCCCCGGGACGCCGAGGTGCTGCGCAAGAACCCGCTCGGGCTTTACGTGCACGCGATCGATTGGAGCCGAGTGCTCGATCGGGACGGATCGTCCGGGCTGGATGGTCGCGCGACGGCCGTCCCTGCGCCGATGCCGTCGATCGCCGTTCCGCAAGGCTCCCCGCTCGACCCCCACCTGGCCGATCCCGCGCCAAATCCCTCGGAGAACCAGCCATGAGATTTCTCGTTCTTGCCAGCCTCCTGGCGCTGCCCGGTACGGCGCAAGCCCAGCTGTCGGATCTGCCCGTCGCCATGGCCGAGACGCCGCCGGTCGCCGCCCTCGACGAGCCTGCTTCACCGCGTTCGCTCCCGCCACCGCTCCCCGCAGCCGCTTTTCCGTCTCGAGAGGTCGTGCGGGCGCCGACGGCCGCCGAACTGCGCGTGCGCGCCGCGAACCGTCGCGCCGGGCGCGAGCCGGTGGCGGCGGGCTTCGTCAACGCGGTGCAAGTCTACCCCTACAGCGAAGGAGCAGTCTACAGACTGATCACGGCCCCCGAACGTGTGACCGACATAGCTCTTCAGCCCGGCGAGGCGATCGTATCGGTCGCTGCCGGCGACACCGCGCGCTGGACGGTCGGAGACACGACCAGCGGGGCAGGCGCGGGCAAGCGAGTGCATGTGCTCGTCAAGCCGTTCGCTGCCGGCCTTTCGACCAACCTCGTGATCACCACCGACCGGCGCAGCTATCACCTGCAGCTCGAGAGCGGGCGGACCGCCATGGTCGGGATGGCCTGGCGGTATCCACAAGACGAATTGCTCGCGATAGCGCGCGCGGAGGCCGCGGCCGAGGCGGCGGCACCGGTCGCCTCGGGACTTCCGGTCGATCGTTTAAACTTCGCATATAAGATCGAAGGCGACCGGCCGTCGTGGCGACCGCTGCGGGCTTTCGACGACGGGCGGCAGACCTTCGTCGAGTTCGGGCCCGAGTTGTCGGTCGGCGAGGCCCCTCCGCTCTTCGTCGTCGGCGCCGACGGGCAAGCGCACCTCGTGAACTATCGCCTGTCGGGGCGCTTCTACGTCGTCGATCGCCTTTTCGAAGCGGCCGAACTGCGACTGGGCACCAAGAAGCAAGTCGTGGTCCGCATCAGCCGCACCGCGCCCGCCAAGCACTCGAGGAAGCCATGAGCGGCGTTGCTCCCGACGGCGCCACCTCGACCGCGCCGCCGCTCAAGGTCGATCCCGAGACTCTGGTGCTTCGCGCTCGTCCCGGCCGCGTGGTGCGTTTCCGGCGCGGTGCGATCGTCGCGATCGCGGGCTTGGGCTTCGCCGGCATCATTGCGGCGACCTGGGGCGCGCTCGAGCCCTCGGCGCTGCGCATCGCTCCCGGACGCGATCCTGCAGGCGAAGAAGGCGCGGCACCGCCCGACGCGCTGGCGGCGGCGCCCGCGACGTATGGCGACGTTCCGAAGCTGGGTCCTCCGCTGCCCGGCGATCTCGGGCGCCCGATTTTGGAGCACCGTCGCGAAGGCGTCGCTTCCGGCTCCTCGACGAACGTCGCGGCGCAGGAAGCGCAGGCAATTGAAGCGGAGCGCCTGCGAATGGCTGCCGAGCAGCGCGCTGCCCGCGAAGCCGGCGTATTGGTTCAGCTCGCCGGCACAGCCCGGTCGGGCGGATCCGCCGGCACCGGAACGCCTCCGCTCGCATCACCGGACGAGGCAGGCCGGCGGATCGCTTCCGATTCAATAGGCGACGTGCAACATCGCCAGCGCAACGCAGACTTACGCGCGTCCGGCGTCGGAACGGAACAGGCCAACGCTCGTCGCCTCGCCCCGCCTCTGTCGCCGCACACGCTGCTGGCCGGAACCGTCGTGGCCGCCAGCCTGATCACCGGTCTGAACTCCGACCTGCCGGGGATCGTCACGGGTCAGGTCACCGAGAACGTCTTCGATAGCGTCAGCGGACAGACGCTGCTGATTCCACAGGGCGCGCGTCTCGTCGGCCGTTACGACAGCGCTATCGCGTTCGGTCAGCAGCGCGCATTCGTCGTCTGGAACCGCATTCTGTTTCCCGACGGTTCTTCGATCGATATCGACGATATGCCCGCCAGCGACGCGGCAGGGTTTGCCGGGCTGGCCGACGAGGTCGATCGTCACACGTTGCAGATCCTCGAGGGCGCCGCATTGGCGACACTACTCGGCGTCGGCAGCGAGTTGAGCTTCGGCAGTAGCGAGAGCGACTTGGTGCGAGCTGTAAGAGAATCCGCTCAGCAAAACGGGGCGCGTGCCGGCGACCAGCTAGTTTCCAAAAGCCTAGAGGTGCAGCCGACCATCACGGTGCGACCCGGCGCTCCGTTGCGGATCGTCGTCAACAAGGATCTCGTGTTGCGGCCATGGCCGATGAAGGAGCGATCGCAATGACCGATTTGAGGCTGAAGCAACTGCCCGATAGAACCCCGGTCAAGCTCACCGTCGCCGTATCGTCGGCTTTGCATCGCGATCTTCAGGCGTATGCCGCCGCCTACGAGCGCGCTTACGGACAAGCAGAAAGCGTGGCCGAACTCGTCCCTTTCATTCTCGAAGCGTTTCTGGAGGCGGACCGAAGCTTCAGCCGCGGACGGGCACGGCCGTGAGAATGTCTCCGCAATTCGAGCTGCACCGACGCGGATCGGACGTGGAGCCGTTGACCGTCCGCATATCCAAAGCGGTGCAGTTGACCGGCATCAGCCGGTCGCGCCTGTACGAACTCATACAGGCGGGAGATCTGGAGACTGTGAAACTGGGTCGTCTCACCTTGATCCCCTTCGCAAGTCTTCGAGCTTTGGTGGAGAGCAGCGAGCGCAAGGATTGCTGACGGACCCCCGAGATCTACACCGCGGGGATTTCGAAGCCGAGCCGACCCGCAGGCTCCTCGCGACAGTCCGCAATCGGCGCGAAATGGCCGACCTAGACGAGATCACGGTACCCTTTCGAGGCGCGTCACCAAAGCACCATCGAGCCAACCTCGCCATTGATCGTAAAGTGGCCCGCTCTTCAGGGAGAATGTGAGGGCGGCAGATTTTCCGTTCGGCGCGATCGCACATTTGACGTTCTGCGCGTTGTTCGTGCTGAGCGATTCGAAGGAGCAGTCCTTGATCGCATAGCCCGGCTCGGCTTGAACCGGGTGGGTATAAGCTTTGGTGGTCACGGCGAGCGAATGATCGTCTTGCCTATACGAGACCGGATATCGCACTTGCTTTTGATCTACCAAGGGGATGTTCTCGAGGAGGTCCGCGCGCTTTTGCGAGAGCGCTACGCTCGTGATCAGCCACCCGCGCCTTTGATCGAAAAAGGGGCCGGACGAGAGCTGGAACATGACGGCGACCGATCGTCGATCCATGGCAACGACGCAGCGCACCCCGGATTCGCGATTGGCCGAGACGACCTCGAGATCGCAAGAATCGACGAGATATCCCGGTTCCGCTTTGAAGCTTCGGTTGTACACCTTGGTCGTCGCGGTAGCGGCGTGGTCGTCTTTCACTTCGGAAAGAGCATGTTCGATCCTGATCGCGTCGGGGGGAGGCGGAGGAGCGCCTACGGACGGGACCGGAGCGCCGACCGCGCTCAGGACACTCGACCAGCCTCCGTCTCCCTCGCTAGCTGTGGTCGCCGGCACGCCAGCCGCCGCGATTGCGGGAAGACCCGACCCGGGCGCCAGCCACGCGAATTCGCCTAGCGTCGGCAGGCTCGTCGATTGTCGCCAGCATTGCGACGACGTGTTTTGCAGCAAGTATTGGCCGACCGGCGAATTCGCCAGCGTCGAAATAGGGATCAAATCCGATATCCCGTCGACGTCGACGGTCGTTCCATCGGGTCGAGTGGTGCTTACCACACCCTGCTGCGCGATCGCGACGAGATACCCTTTGGAGGAAAAGATCGGGGATCCCGAATAGCTGGGAACCAAGAGTATGCTGCTTTGAATGCGCTGCCCCGGTAGATTGGAGCCTAGCAGCCCGAACGCGACAGTGCGGGGCCGATCCAACGGGAATCCCAGAATATAGAGCAAGCTGCCCTCGGGCAGTTGAGCGGGCGGCATCAAGGCCGTTACCGGACAATAGGGCGACGGCGCTCGCGGCGAAGCCAATTCGAGCAGGGCGAGATCGTTTGCGGGATCTCTAGCGACGACAGTAGCTGCGAGCGGTTCGGAGGTACGTTGCGACAAACGAACATTGAGAGTGAAATCGCGGTATCTATGAGCTACGTCGGGTACGACGTGATCGCTTGTGATCACAAAGCGATCGTCGAGCAAAAATCCGGAACCCTGAGCGGCGAGTTCGACAGCTTCGTTGTACTTGATGCCCACCGACTGGATCAGAGCGATGCGATCTCCGTAGTAGCGAACATGGTCGGTTCCGCCTTCGCCGGGAACCTGCGCGAGTACGGGTCCTGCGACGGCGAGGGCAAACGACCCGAAAGCGGCCAGGCGCCTCACACGGCACCATAGAAGCTGCGCAGAGCCGCTTTGTCGCGGTCGCTCAATCCACCCAGGCCGGTCCAACCCGCGTTGCAATAGTTCATGATCGACTTCTCGTCGTATTCCGTCAGGGTGAAGTCGCCGTCGGCTCCCTGCTTGGGCTCACGGCATAGATCTGGCTTGTCCGGCCGATTTTGTTCGTGGGAAAAGCCGAGAGCATGGCCGAACTCGTGGGTCGCGACGGCCGTGATGCATTGGGAGCGAGTGCCTTTGCACGGCGGCTTCCATTTCGTCATGGTGAAATTGAGGATCATCCCGCGGGGCATCTTGTCGAGGTAGTTGCCGAGCGCACGAACCTGCGCCACGTCGTCCCTCACGGCGATACGGATGCCGGGCGAATTGCTGGTACACTGGGTATCCCATCCGACGAAGCGGACCTTGCTGTGGGCTTCCCAGGTCGTGTGAACAGCCTGGCGTACGAGCCATCGGTCGGTCGCGGACGAACCCTCCAAGTCTTCCCAACAAACGTCGATCGGCATGCGATCCCACTTCGACAATTTGAGAACCCAACCGAACTTCTCCACGTTCTCGGTGCCGGACTGAAGCGCCGGCTGGGCGTAAGTTGTCGCCGTGCCGAGCGCGATCACGGAGACAATGGCGATCGCCGTCCAGCGCAACTTCGACTCCCCTAAGTACCGGCGTCAAAATATGACTTGCTTTATCGCAAAGTAAATGACCGTTATGCGGTTGTTGATCAGGATTTCGGAGTCGATTGGAGGGGGGCGATGAAAAACCGTGGTATCTGTTTGGTACTCGCGTCGGTTCTGCTGGCTGGATGTACTACCCTGTCTTCGCAGTCGGAGACCAGAACAATCTCCAATACGGATGCAATTAAAGGTATCCAATACAGTCTCCCGATACTGCAATACGAAATCAAGATCACCCGTACCCTCGCTCAATGCGAGGAGAAGATCGCGCCGGGCAGCGACAAGATGCGATCCGCGTTGCGCTTCACCGTCAAGGCCGAGGCTACGCCGGTCTTTGTCCCGGGCGAGCGATTCACCGTCGATTACGAAAAGCTCGCCGGCTTCACCAAGATCAGTTCGTTTGCGATCGAGAATTATCCGTCGGGAACTCTCAAGTCGGTAAATGCGTCGGCAGAGGACCGCTCCGCGGAAATAATTTCGGGCGGCGCCAAGGCGGCATTCGGAATCGCCAAGCTGGTGATGGGCGTTCCGGGCATCAGCGCGGCTCAGGGCGTCACCGAGAGCGACGACATGATGCTCGCCTGCGCCAAGGGCACGCAAGGCTTGCTCGACGAGGTCAAGACCACCTCGGCGAGTTTGAAAACGGAGGTGGATGCCCTAGCGGTGATAACGGCGCGGGTGACGACGCTCACCGAACGCGCGGCTGCCGATAGCCTCAACGATGCGGGCAAGGACGAACTGCTTCGAAAGCTGGGGCAACAAAAAGCTGCCGCAGAAAAAGTCGCGGATGCTCAAACCGCCGCAGACAAGGCGAAAGCTGCGGTGAGCATGACCACGAGCGAACGCTCGCCGGCATCGCTTTCGTCGGGTGTATCCGGCTACCTCGAACTCGGGGGGACAGACCTCGCCAGGCTTCAAAAGCTTCTGGTTCTCCAGGCCGCTACCGACGCTTCCCGCGAGGACGGCACGTTTTGTGGCTCGAGTTCGCTGCGAGATTGCCTCGCCGACCAGTTGCAGGCCAATTGGCGGCTGGAATCGCTCACCGAACTGCCCAAGGCTACCATAGCTGATGTCAAAAAGGGGGCGGTCGGTACGACGGTCGCCCAGAACGGCCTCTTCGTTCGCCCCCCCGAACCCGGACGGCTGCTCGTCTGTCGTCGCCTCAAAGACTCGAACTCGCGCTGCTCCACTACTGCGAAAGAATTGCTGCTCGCGACCCCCGACGCACTCGTCCCACAACTGGGTCAATTGCGTTACCTCCCCTTCCGCAACGAGATGTTTCAGAACAACAGCCTGGTCATCTCGCTTCGAGAAAACGGCTCTGTCGAAAAGTTCGAGTACAAAGATTTGAAGGCCCGCGGCGAGGTCGCGGCCAACTTGGCAGGCGATCTCGCTACCCAAGCGCTGACCTTCGCCGATGCCTTACGTAAGAGCAAGGAAGCCGAGAAGGCGGCCGAACTGGCGGAGGCGAAGCTGGATCGAGAAACGCAGATTGCGCTTCTCCAGTATGAAATCGACACTCTGACCAAAGAGCAGCAGCGTTCCGCTCTCGAGGACACGCGGGTCGCGATCCTGCAACAGGAGATCAATCGGATCACCAAGGAAAAGGAACTCGAGAAGCTGGTCCAGCCGCCAGAGATTTCCGAACTCGCGACCATCAATGCCGAAGAGAATTTGTCTAACGCACGAACCGCGTTGCTGCGGGCTCAGCGTGCGGAGCGAAAGGCGCGCGAGGAATTGAATGACTGAGTAGCGATCGAGGCACGCGAGCTTGTGTATGTGGCAGTAGCGAACGGGCGCCAAGCGGCCATTGCGAGCTCGGTAGGAAGTGTGGTGTCCTTGGGTGATACGAGACGATCGCTGTTCGGCCTTGAAACACGGCGGAACTCAATCGGACTGATCGCTTTCAGATTACGAAGGCGCGCAAAGACCTCATGCGACCCGAAGGCTGCGCGCCTTCACCCTCGTAACGCACCGCGGAGAGCTCTGTGGTGGAGAGGGCAACTAAACCGACCCAGTTCGGAGGGCGTCCAGGTGATCGCTCCACCATTGAGCCATACGGACGCGCTCGTCCCAGTGCGCCCCTCGATGATACGCCGCGCGCACTTTGTCGCTCTCGCCATGGGCGAGCGCTCTCTCGATCGCATCCGGGTTCCACCGCCCGCTCTCGTTGAGGAGCGTAGAGGCCATGGCTCGGAAGCCATGGGCGGTCATTTCCTCGCTCGCGTATCCCAGCCGCCTCAAGGCAGCATTCAAAGTGTTCTCGCTCATCGGGCGTTTGGGGGAGCGCATCGAGGGGAAGACATAGCCACCTCCCCCCGTCACTAGCTGCGCCTCTTTCAAAACAGCTGTCGCTTGGCGGGAGAGAGGGACGCGGTGGTCCTTCCGCATCTTCGTCTTCGGAGCGGGGATCGTCCAAAGCGCCGCGTCGAGGTCCACGTCCCTCCATTCCGCATGGCGTAGTTCGCCTGGACGCACAAAGACGTGGGCAGCCAATTGCAGAGCAAGCCGCGTCATCTGTTGCCCCTCGTATCCGTCGATGGCTCTCAAAAGCGCGCCTACTTTCGCGAGCTCCGTCACCGCCCCGTAGTGTGTCACCGTGGGTGTCGTCAGGGCGCCGCGAAGGTCGCGAGTAGGGTCGGATTTCAGCCGAGCGGTAGCCACCGCATAGCGAAAGACCATGCTAGCGAGTTGGAGAGTACGCCGCGCACTTTCGAGCCGCCCCCTTTTTTCGATCTTACGGATCGCCTCGAGCACGTCCCCGGCCGCGATCTCGGCTATGGGCAGTCCTCCAATCGAGCCGCAAAGCTGGCGCAAAAGGTACTCGCTTCGAGTCGTGGTCGCTCGAGACCACCCGCCTTCCCCGTCGCGTCGCCGCTTCTGGCAGTATTCATCGGCCAAAGCGGTGAATGTATTTGCGGCACCTTCACGGCGCTCCCTATCCTCTCGGCGTTTGGCATGAGAGGGGTCCGTACCCTTTGCCAGAACGCTTCGCGCTGCATCTCTTTTCCCTCGCGCTTCACTGAGGGAAATAGCCGGGTAGGTTCCCAGCCCCAGTTTCTTTTCTCGGCCCGCTATCCGATACTTGAGCCTCCAAAGCTTGCTCCCGGACGGTTGGATCAACAGGAAGAGTCCGCCGCTGTCGCCCATTTTGTAGGGCTTCGCCCGGGGCTTTGCGTTGCGTATCGCCATGTCGGTAAGCGCCATGCCCGAGCTCCACACCTCGTAGGTGGCCCCCAAAATACCCTAGACCGCATTGGACGCAAGCCGGTGGCCCCCGTAGTGGCCCCCAATCCATTTGGATGCTGGCACACGGCGCCGGACGCCGTTGGACACATAAAGTACTCCAACAGCGTGATTATTTGAGAAAAATTGGCGGGAAGCGGACGTCGGTGGACGGGAGAATGGAGCGGGTAAGGGGAATCGAACCCCTCTAGCTAGCTTGGAAGGCTAGTGCATTACCACTATGCTATACCCGCCCGTGACCCGTCGATGCGACCCAGCGAGCCAGGCGGCGCAAATGCCACCACCGGGCGTCTCGCGTCAATCTCTGTTGTGCCGCTCAGTGACCGGGGACCGCCATCAAGGCATGTGTTTCGATCCCAGCCGCGGCGAGCGAGGCGGCACCACCAAGATCGGGAAGGTCGATCACGAAAGCGGCTTGTTCGACCGCGGCGCCCGCCATCCGGAGCAGCTCGGCCGCGGCCCGGGCGGTGCCGCCGGTGGCGATCAAATCATCGACCAGCACCCCGCGCATTCCCGGCGAGATCGCGCCGGGATCGATCTCCAGCCGATCGGCCCCGTATTCGAGATGGTAATCGATGCCGATGGTCGCAACCGGCAGCTTGCCGGGCTTGCGGACCGGCAGGAAACCGATCCCGAGCTGGACCGCCACGGCGGCACCGAAGATGAACCCGCGTGCCTCCATGCCCGCGATCGCCTCCGCGCCCGCGCCACGCGCCCGCTCGACGAGCCAGGCGACGGTCGATGCCAGCCCGTCGCCGTGGCCGATCAGCGTGGTGATGTCGCGGAACTGGATGCCCGGGGCCGGAAAATCCGGCACCGTGCGCACCAAAGCCTTCAGCTCGGCCGGGCTCAAGTCCCGGCCGGAGCCGTCTTCTTGGGCTTCATCGCCGCCCAGATCTGCTGCTTCGACAGATAGGCCAGCACGGTTGCGAACAGCAGGAAGATCATCACTGCCCAGCCGGTCTGGCGCCGCTTCACCAGCTGCGGCTCGGCGGTCCAGGTGAGGAAAGCAGCCACATCCTGTGCCATCTGCGGGATGGTGGCTTTCGTGCCATCGTCGAACGTCACCTGACCTTCCGTGGTCAGCGGCGGCGCCATCGCCAGGTTGAGATTGGCGAAATAGGGGTTGAAGTGGAGACCGGGAGACGTTTTCGCATCCGGGAACTCCTCAAGTAGCACCTTGCCTTCCTCGTTCTTGTAGCCGGCCTGTGCAGTGTATCCCGTCAGCAGCGAGGCGACGTAGTTCGTGCCGTCATGCCGCGCCTTGGTCATCAGCGAAAGATCGGGCGGGATCGCATTGTTGTTCGCTGCCGCCGCCGCTACGGCGTTGGGATAGGGCGAGGGGAAGTAGTCGGTCGGCAGGCCCGGGCGAGTGGTCGTCTCGCCCGTCACCGGATCGATGCCCGGCACTACCTTCTTTGCGGCGTAGGCCTTGATCTGGCCCTCGGTCAGGCCGAGCGCGGCGAGATCGCGGAACGCGACGAATTTCAGGCTGTGGCAGGCCGCACACACCTCGTCATAGACCTTGAGCCCGCGCTGGAGCTGGCGCGTGTCCCATTTGCCCAGGGGTCCGTCGAAGCTGAACTTAAGGTCTTCGGGCTGCTTGTGGAACTCGTGTTCTGCGGTCGGTTCGGTGAACCTCCCGTATTCGCCCAGCGTCGCAAAGGCGGGCCCGATCCCCTTCACAAGGGCCCAAACAACCGCCAGAGCGAAAAACAGCCCGACGAGCAGCGCGATCACGCGGGGAGTGATGAGTTGACGCATGGCGTGTAGTTATCCGTTCTTTCTTCGCTCTCGCCTCAGACCGCTACCGGCTCGGCGGCTTCGCCCTTCACCACTTCCTTATCGCTACCCAGCACCGCCGCAGTGATTGAGGTCGGCAGCGGCTCGGGCGTCTCAATGGCACTGATGATCGGCAGGATCACCAGGAAGTGCAGGAAGTAGTAGGCGGTCGCGATCTGACTGAGCATGATGTAGGGTTCTTCGGCGTGCGCGCCCCCGAGATAGAACAGCAGGGCCATGCATGGGATCAGGCCGAACCAGAAGAACTTGCGGAACAGCGGGCGATAATGGCCGCTGCGCACCGGCGAACGGTCGAGCCAGGGTAGGAAGAACCAGACCAGGATCGACGCGAACATCGCGATCACGCCCAAAAGCTTGGCAGGCACGAAGAAGAAGTCCGCCGTGAAGGCACGCAGGATCGCGTAGAACGGATAAAAATACCATTCCGGCACGATCAACGCCGGCGTCGAAAGCGGGTTGGCCTCAATGTAATTATCCGGATGCCCCAGCGCGTTCGGCATGAAGAACAGGAACAAGCCAAAGGCGATCAGCGCCACACCCAGGCCGAAACCGTCCTTGGCCGTGTAGTACGGGTGGAACGGCACAGTGTCGCTCTCGCCCTTGATCTCGACCCCGGTGGGGTTGGAGGAGCCCGGGATGTGCAGCGCCCAG
>SXGU01366080.1_pt1 | contig 11360 bp, 7 predicted proteins | sample 3174531 | NCBI WGS metagenome assembly SXGU01 (sample SAMN11356863, study PRJNA531348) | freshwater metagenome | isolation source: freshwater sample F1-140 | place: China: Fuxian Lake, Yuxi | collected 2017-12-25
CTCAGTTACAGTCCGGCTGGCGGGCTGGCGTTCGACAACGCGGGCACGCTGCGCAAGTCGTCGGGCACGGGAACGAACGTCTTCGACTACTACTGCAAGCTCAACAACACCGGCACGGTGGACGTGCAGAGCGGAGCGCTCGAATGTTTGGGCCAGTTCGCTCAGTCTTCCGGAGAGACACGACTAGCTGGCGGTTTGCTGAGTGGCGGCACCTTGAATTTCAACGGCGGCAAGCTATCGGGCAATGGCACCATCAACGCCTCGGTCCTCAACGGAGCCATCGTCAGCCCCGGCAGTTCACCTGGCACACTCACCATCAACGGGAATTACACTCAAACGGCCCTTGGCGTTTTGCAGATGGAACTTGTAGGCACAACCACGAACCTGTTTGACCGATTACTCGTCAACGGCACGGCGACCTTGGGAGGCGCTCTGAATGTCGTCTTGGCAAATGCCTACACTCCGACCGGTGGCGAATCCTTCGCCATCTTTGGTGCCAGCGCTCGAATCGGAGACTTCTCCAGCGTGAGCCTTCCCGCCCTGGGTGGCGGCTTAATAATCACCAATGCCTACGCGGGCACGAATCTCGTCCTCACCGTGTCCGGCGGCAGCACCACGAACCGTCCAACGCTCGGTTCAGCACTCCGCCTCACCAACGGTCATTTTCAATTCCATCTGCAAGGAGAGGTCAATCGAGCCTACCGCTTGGAAGCCTCCACTAACCTCGTGAACTGGATTTCTCTCGGCACCACCAATGCGGCCACCGGCACTCTCGATTGGCTGGACGCGGACGCACCGAATCACCCCCGCCGCTTCTACCGCGTCGTGGCCCCGTGACCATCGGCATCAAGCTGCGGCCTCACGCCGTCGTTTGAGCACCACGCCGCTTCGCCAATGTGATGCGGGTCGGAGGAGATGTGAACAACGCGCTGTTGACAGCCGTATCCCGTGGCACTACTCAAATGAGTAGTAGTGGCTGAACTCACCAAACGACAACAGCAGGTCCTCGGCTTCATCCAGTCGGCGCAGCAGCGCGGCCACGCCGTGCCCACCTTGCGGGAGATTGCCGCCCACTTCGGCTTTGCCAGCACACGGGCCGCCGCCGACCACCTGGCCGCGCTCAAGCGCAAGGGCGTGCTGTCCTCCTCCCCCCGCCAGGCGCGGTCGTTCCACGTCATCACGCCGCTGCAACCACTGCGGCGTCTCGTCGTGGACATCCCGGTCTATGGCTCCATCCCAGCCGGTTTCGCCGACGACCTGAAGCAGGAGGCCAAGGGCTGCGTGTCCATTGACATCGAGACGCTGGGCATCAAGCCCACGCCACGCACGTTCGCGCTCGAAGTCCGGGGTGACTCGATGATTGGCAAGTGCATCATGGACGGCGATCTCGTGGTGCTGGAACATGGCATGACGCCACGCCACGGCGACGTGGTGGCCGCGCTCATCGACAACGAGAGCACGCTCAAGTCCTTTCAGTTGAACCGAGGCAGGCCCTTCCTCCGGGCCGAGAACCCCAAGTTTCCCGACCTCATCCCGGCGCAGGAACTGGTCATCCAGGGCGTGATGGTGGCGCTCATCCGCAAGCGCAAATGACCCCCAGTGCCCCGCGTCATTGTCCATCTCGATGCCGACGCCTTCTTCGCGTCGGTGGAACAGGCATCGGACACGCGCCTGCGCGGCAGGCCGGTGGCAGTCGGCGGTGAGAAGCGCGGCATCATCGCCTCGGCAAGCTACGAGGCCCGGAAGTTCGGCGTCTTCACGCCCATGCCCACCGTGCGGGCGCGCAAGCTCTGTCCCCAGCTCATCGTCCTGCCCGGCGACTTCGACAAGTATGAGCACTTTTCCCGCTGGATGTTCTCCTACGCCCAGGACTTCACGCCGGACGTGGAGATTGCGAGCATTGACGAGGGCTACTTCGACCTGAGCGCGGTGCGGAAGCCGCCGCTGAACGTGGCCGAGACCATCCGCACGGCCATCCGGCAGTCACTCAAGATTTCGGTCAGCGAAGGCATCGCCACCAACAAGCTCGTCAGCCAGATCGCCTCTAAGCTGTCCAAGCCTGCCGCGTTCCGGGAGGTGCCCGCTGGATTGGAAGTCCGCTTCATCCATCCGCTGCCCAACAAGTGGCTGCCCGGTGTCGGCCCGGCGACCGCGCAGCGCCTCGATGCCGCCGGGCTGGCCTGCATCCGCCACGTCGCGGCCACGCCCACGGACATGCTGCACCTGCTGGTGGGCAACCTGGCCCCAGCGCTCAAGGCGCACGCCGACGGCATTGACGAGCGCCCGGTGCTGCCGATGAGCGCCCCGGCCAAGTCCTACAGCCAGCAGCAGACCTTCGAGGTGGACCTGACGGACGAAGAGTTTGCCGAGGCCGTGCTCCGGCGCATGGCCGACGACCTGATGGCCAAGGTGCGGGCGGACGGCAAGAGCATCCGCACGCTGACGGTAAAGGTGCGCTACAACGACATGGGTGAAGACCAGTGCGGCGAGAGCCTGCTCGAACCGACCGACCTCGAAACGGATGTCTACGGCCGCTTGCACATCCTCTTCCGGCAGGCATGGAAACGCCGCGTCAGCCTGCGCTTGGTCTCCCTGAAACTGTCGAACGTGTATGATGGCCTCTTCCGTGCGGAGCTGGCGCTGGAACGGTCAGCCGAGCAGCACGAGGCTAGGCGGCGGTTGGCTGGCATCGTGGATGATCTGCGCCGCACTCGTGGACGTGACGTGGTTCTGCGCGGCCACGACTTGCGGCTGCGTGAGGCTCCGCTGGACACCGCGAAGTTTCTGGAGCAGCAGAGCGCGCCGCGTGTGGTCGTGCGCGTGCCGGTGCGCCGGGTGACGCCGACCAGCTATGTGCCGCTGTCCGTCCACAGCGCCTACTCGTTCTTGAACTCGACGCTCAAGGTGGACGCCCTCGTGGCGCTGGCAAAGCGGCGCGGCCTCTCCGCCATCGTGCTCACGGACACCGGCAACCTGCACGGCGCGGTGGAGTTCACGCAGGCGGCCAAGCAGGCGGGCCTCAAGCCCATCCTCGGTGCGACCGTGCTGGTGGAAGGTCAGCCCGCCCGGCTCTACGTCCAGACCCCGACCGGCTATCACAACCTCTGCCGCCTGCTCACCACGACCACGCCGCACGCGGACTCCGAGGACGACCCCACTGAGCCGCGCCACGTTCACCTGCGGCTGTCACTGTTTGATGGCCTGAACGCCGGACTGCTCGCCGTCAGCGCGGACACGCGGTTGGCCTCGGTGTTCGATGACCGCTTCTATCGCGCCGTCTCCACCACGGAAGAAGCGAAGGCGGCCAGTGGTTCCAGATGCGTGGCCATGGTGCCCGTCCATTACGCCGAGCCTGATGACCGCTGGAAGTGGAACATTGTGCAGAGCGTCCGCACGCGCACGCTGCTGCGGCAGGCGCATCCTGCCAAGGTGCTCGATGGTGACTTCCACCTGCGCACACCGGCGGAGATGACGGCCCTGTTCCGTGACTTCCCCGAAGTCGTCACCAACACGTTGGAGTTGGCCGAGCGTTGTCCCTTCGAGCTGCCGCTCGGTGCGCCGCAGTTCCCGGCATTCAAGCCGGAGGACGGCTCCACGCCACGCGCCTACCTGCGCAAGCTCGTGCTCGAAGGACTGCGCCGCCGTTACCGCGACCGGGCTGCCGCGATGCACGCGCAGGTGGACGAGGAACTGGGCATCATCGCGGAAGTCGGCTACGAAGCCTACTTCCTCGTCGTCTGGGACATCCTCCAAGACTGTCGGCGGCACGGCATCGAGTGGATTACTCGTGGCAGCGCGGCGGACTCCCTCGTGTGCTACTGCCTGGGCATCTCGGACGTGTGTCCCATCCGATTCGACCTCTACTTCCGGCGCTTCCTCAACAAGGAGCGCATGGCGCTGAACAAGCTGCCGGACATCGACATTGATTTTGCCCACGACCGGAAGGACGACGTGGTGGACCTCATCTTCGCCAAGCATGGTGCGGCCCACGCGGCGGTGGTGGGCGGGTTCTCGACCTTTCAGGCCCGCAGTGCCTTCGCTGAAATCGCCAAGGTGCTCGGTGTCGGGGAGCGGGAGGTGCGCAAGTTCACCGACCATTTCCCGTGGAGCTTTGGCGGTGGCTGGGTGCCCAACGAACCGACGCCCAGCGGTGGCACGGGCCTGATTGAGATGCTGCGGGCAAGCCCGGAGAATCGGGACCTCCCGTTCGAGGAAGAGCCTTACCGCACGGCGCTGCTCATGGCGGAGTTCCTCGATGGGATGCCGCGCTACCCGAAGATGCACCCGTGCGGCGTGGTGCTCTCCTGCCAGCCGATGACGGAGCTGACGCCGACGTTCACCTCGAACAAGGGCCGACCGACGACGCACTTTGACATGGATGCGGTTGAGGCCATCGGGCTGGTGAAGATTGACGTGCTGGCCCAGGGCGGTCTGGCCGCGATGCGGGACGCCAAGGAGTCGCTTGCGCGGCGTGGCATCGCGGTTGACTTGGCCGGACTCGAACCGTGGCAGGACCCGAACGTCTGGGAGATGCTGGCCTCTGGCGGAGGCCGGGCGGTGCATCACATCGAGTCACCCGCGATGATTGGCCTGAGCCGCCAGTGCAACGTGCGGGACATTGATGGCCTCGTGGCCATCGTGAGTGTCATCCGGCCCGGCGCGGCCAACGAGGGCAAGAAGCAGTCGTTCGCCCGGCGCTATCAGGGCCTTGAACCGGTCACGTATCCGCACCCGTCGCTGGAGGCGTGCCTCAAGAGCACGTTCGGGCTGGTCGTGTATGAAGAGCACATCCTGCAACTGTGCGAGGCGTTCGCCGGGCTGCCACCGGGCCGCGCCGATGTGCTGCGCCGAGCGCTGTCCAAATACAAGGAGCCGACCATCGAGGCCATCCGCCGGGAGTTCTTTGCCTGCGCCAAGGCACGCGGCCATGACGATGAGAAGACCGTCGAGGTCTGGCGACTCGTGACGGGCTTTAGCGGGTATTCCTTCTGCAAGGCGCACAGCACGGCGTATGGAGTCGAGGCGTATCAGAGCGCGTGGTTAAAGCGTTACCACCCGGTGGAGTTCATGGCGGCGGTGCTGACCAACGGCAAAGGGTTCTACCATCCGCTGGTCTATGTGCTGGAATGTCACCGGCTCAGCCTCAAGCTGCTGCCGCCATGCGTGACCAGTCCCGGCCCGCAGTTTGTGGTCGAGGGGCAACTCATCCGCGTGCCGTTGACCCGCGTGAAGGGACTGACCGAGCGCACGACCAGCCGCATCCTCGATGAGCATGGCCGGGGTGCGTTCACGTCCATGTCGGACTTCTACCGGCGCGTGATGCCGACGCCGGACGAGCTGGAGGCGATGATCCGCGTGGGCGCGTTCGATGTCTTCGGCAAGACGCGCACGGCGCAGTTCTGGGAGTCGCGTCATCTGCACCAGGCCTACGGTGACAGCGGCACGAGCGCGCCAGGTCAGGGCTGGCTCCTGCCACCGCCCGCGACCGACCGGCTGCCGAGCGTGCCGTTGCAGGAGCCGACGCGCCGCCAGCGGCTGGAATGGGAGGCAGAGCTGCTCGACTTCACGGCCAGCGGCCATCCGCTCGAACTCTATGACCACGTCGCGTGGGACACCTACTGCCCGGTGAACCGGCTCGGTGAGCACGTCGGCCAGCAGGTCGTCACCTGCGGCCTGATCATCGAGCAGCGCGTTCATCACCAGATCACGGGTGAGCCGATGAAGTTCCTCACGCTGGCCGACTGGACGGGCATGGTGGAAACCGAATTGTTCGCGGAGACGTATCGCAGCTACGGGCTGGCAACCGTGCGCTACCCCGTGCTCGAAGTGACTGCCACCGTGGAGCCGTTTGAGAACGGGCGCGGGTTTTCATTGCGCGTGCTGCACGCGGGCAAGCCTCGTCAGGGACAACAGCACTGAGGCTTGCAGGAAGGTGGGAAGCTTGCGCCCGAACGATCTGGTGGTGTTGACAGCGGCGTGCTCGTCCACTAACAAACAATCGGAGTGTGCGCTGGAAACCCCGTAGGAATACGGGCAGTGCCGGTCCTAGTGGCCACTGGGAAAGGTGGGTGCAAGACCCATGGCGCAAACTCTGATTTCCTCTTTGGAGCGCGGTGGTGGGTGGCGTTGGTCAACGCGCTCGCCGTCAACGACAACTATTCCGTCCGCAACGAGAACTGCGCGCTACTGCTCGATGACCCGGTAGTAGCGGAACGGGCGACTGGCGGCGTTGGTGTCATCAAACCGCAGCATCCCGTTGGTGAGCGAGAGGCCGTTCGTGTAGGTGATGGAGAGCCAGTTGGTCGGCGTGAGGTTCGTGCTGGTCTGAAAGGTGAAGAACGCGAGGTCGTTCGTGGTGAGCAGTCCTCCGTCTTGGTCGGCGGAGAGCAGGCGGAACATCCCATTGGTTGCGACTGGCGGCTGAAGCCGGTGGGGCACGCGCACGCGGACGGAGCCGATGTTGCCGGTGATCGCGCCGAACGAATTGGACACCACCACTGAAATGTTGCCACCGCTAGCTCGGTTGGTCAGACCGGAGAGGTTGAGTTGGGAACTCGTCTGACCAGCGATCAAGACTCCGTCTTTCACCCATTGGTAACTCAACGGTCCAGGGCCGGATGCGGTCACGCCGAACGTGGCATTGGACGTAGCGTTCACGGTCAAGCTAACCGGCTGCGTCGTTATGATCGGCAGCGTCAATGGCACAAGTGCCACGGTGTGACCAGAACCCGCCGCGATGGCCCTCACTCCGCTCAGTCCCGCAGGAACGGTCGTTTGGCCATAGTAGTTGAATCCCCACGCCACCACCGTTCCATCGCTCTTCAAGGCCACGCTGTGATCATCGCCTGCTGCGATGGCCGTCACGCCACTCAAGCCACTAGGGACGGTCGTCGCACCAAAGTAATTGTATCCCCATGCCACCACCGAGCCATTGGTCTTCAAGGCCACGGTGTGGGAACCACCCGCCGCAATGGCCGTCACTCCGTTCAAGCCGTTGGGAACAGTCGATTGGCCAGCGGTGTTGACGCCCCATGCCACCACTGTTCCATTGGTCTTCAAGGCCACGGAGTGATAGCCACCTGCGGCGATGGCCGTCACCCCGCTCAGGTCCGCAGGAGCGCTTGTTTGGCCATAGGTGTTGTCTCCCCACACCACAACTGTGCCATCGCTCTTCAAGGCCACGTTGTGATAGAGACCCGCCGCAATGGCCGTCACCCCGCTCAGGCTCGCAGGAACGATTGACTGCCCGAATTCGGGATCAACGCCTGTGCTTGTCTTTCCCGCTCCCCATGCAAGCACCGTGCCGTTGCTCTTCAGGGCCAGGGTGTGATACGAACCCGCAGCGATGCTCGTTACTCCAGTCAAGCCGTTAGGGACGGTCGTCTGACCAGAGCCGTTGTTACCCCACGCCACCATCGCGCCATCGCTCTCCAGGCTCACGGTGTGAATGTTACGCGCCGCAATAGCAACCACCTCGCCCAAGTTGGCAGGGATAGTCGTTTGACCATACCGGTTGTCTCCCCACGCCACAACTGCGCCACCAGTCGTCGGAGCTGCGGGCGGACTGTCTGAGAGGTCAGGGATGCCGTTGCCGTTGCTGTCGTTGAGGTCAGTTATCACAAAAGCCCAGTCCGTGTTGTCGGCCCAGGAAGTCCGCATGTCGCCGTCAGCAAATCGCAGGCTGCCGACGTATTTGTTCCCGGTTCGCGCAAACGTCGTGGCCAGGACCGTGTAGAGCGAGCCATCCACGGAGTTGGTCATCTGAAATTGCGGTAACGAAATCTGATTCGCGGACGTGACCGTGAACGGAGTGTTTCCAGCGAGGTTGAAAGTCGCCCCGGCAGTGGTGCGGGTCATCGTGAGCGTCGAGGTGTTTTGCGCCCCGCGTGTGTAGCCAAAATTACCGGTGTAGGTTTGCACCTCCATGGTCCCGCTATCCCTCGCCACGCTGCCTCCCGTCGCAACGTCCACAATGGAGAAGATCCCACTGGCGCTCCCGGCGTTGCGGGTAAAAGTTCCAGTGATTGCAACGCTGATGGAGTTCGGCGAATTCCGCGTGTAAGCGCCAGTAAGATTGACCGTCCCAAGCTTGTCGCGTTGAACGAAGTCTGGGATGCCGATCCCATCAGAATCCAGCGAGGGGAGATTCAGCACCACACTGCCGTAGGTGATGTAGCTCCCGTCCGAGTTCTTGATGCTGGAATAGTCGGTCTCATAAACCCCTACGGAGCGCTTCCGAAGTTCACCCCCGTAAAGGAAACTTCCACCGCTCGGCTGCCGGAGCGGTGGGATGTCCGTGCGGTCATCGAAGGTGCTGAAATAGACGATTGCAGGGAAGCCGTTCACGGTCGCCGCGTCGGGATTCAAAATGACCGACTGGCAGTTGCCGATGAGGGTGGCTGTGCTTGCAGCCTGGGCATCGCACAGGAGCGAGCACGGCGCTGCGAGAAGCAGCGACAGCATGAGGACCGTCACAACCCGAATGCGCTCCAACTTGCGGGGAGATGGTTGGCTGGTTGTGGTTGCCATGCTCGTTGAACCAGGCAAGGGCACGTTGTAGCGAGCGGCAAAACCTGCGCGCAGAAAGAGTCCCGGCGGCGAATCAGGTGCATACCAGCCCCCGGCCCGGACGTAAATCTAAATCCAGTGTATATGCGGTGTTTGCTCCGGGCGGTTCTTGTTTGGGTTGAGAGGTGCCAATCGCCCGCAAGCATCGCCGACTGCTCGGCGACAACATCCGGCTTTACCGCCTGAAGGCGGGGCTGTCCCAAGAGAAGCTGGCCGAGAAGGCTGACCTGCACACGAACTACGTGGGCGACATCGAGCGGGGTGAGGAGAACGTGTCGGTTGATGCGCTGGTGCGCCTGGCATCGTCACTGCGAGTGAAAGTTGCTGACTTGGTGGTGGGTCTCTGAGCTTGGGTTCGCATTGAATCCTGCTTCCGATGGCTCCCAGCGGCCTAATTCAGCCAGTGGTCAGGCTGGCTGGCACCCGCCGGACGGACTGGCCCTTGAGCTTCCAAGCAAAAGGGTCGATCAGCGCACCGGCGGCGGTGCGGACGGCCCCGCGCTTCTCGTCATCAATCCGCACCACCTTCAGCGGCTGACCGGCCCACTCGACAGTGTCGCCAACTTGCCATGGCAGCGGCTCCACCCACCCAGCCCTCCTCCAGTAAGTGCGGATGGACCACACGCGGGCACGGGATTTCCTGAATTCTTTGGCCACCTGGTTGATGGGCAACTCACGCGCCCGCCGAATGATGAGCCGGTCCCGTTCGCTGGGCACAGTCGTGCGCTGGATGCCGCGTGACCGGCGCGTGATCTGGGCCGCCTTCGCCCAGATGCTGATGGTGGCGGGGGTAAAGCCGTGTTTGGCGGCAATGACCTTGAGGGGCAGCTTGTTGCGGTAGTCCTCGACTGCTGCAAGCCTAGTTTTTGGTGGGGTTGGAATAATTGGTCGGGCCATAGTTTTCGTTGTGTTTTTGGTTTAGAGACTCTGCTACTCGGATTCATCCGCGCACTTGCCGGGCATCGTGCCACCAGTGCGTTGGCAGCGGCCACGGCGTAAACACGGCACGGTTCCATTCTCCCAGCTCACGCCACAAATGAGGCCACGGCGTTCCGGCCAGCGTTCCCACGTCCTCCCATCCGGCCAACACCAGCGTCGGGCGCGGCTCTGCGCGCAGCACGGCTCCCAGCGGCCCGGCCAGCGTCAGTTGCTGCGACCGCACGGTGCGCCGTCCGCTTTGGGGCGGGAGCACCACCGCGTGCGACGCAAGCTGCCGGGTGGCATACAGGCCTTGATAGCAGGCCAGCGCCTCGCCTTGGAGGAACAGCACCCGGATGTCCCGCCCTTCTTCATTAACCCCATGACGCAGCAAAGCCTCGACACCCCAGCGTTCCTGCTCCGCCAGCGGCTGGACGGCTTCGCGGTAAGCAGCAGCAGCGGCGGGGCAGTGCTCATCGAGGAACCGCCCCATGAATTGCTCCCAGTCGCACAGCTCGGTGCCCAAGGATAGTTCCCGCGCCTCCACGAAGCGCAGCTCTCCACGAAGCTGTCCCGCGATGCGTTCAAAGAAAACGCGCAGGGAGGTGGCTGATTCATAGCCATCGGCGCACAGGTCCGCGAACACGAACGTGTCGGTCAAATGGCAGAGCTTCACCAGCGGCTCCCAGTCGCCGCCACCTCCGGGACAGAAGCAGGTGGTGGCGGCCTTCCGCTTGGCAACCTCCATGGCGTCCCACCAGTCCGGTGGCGTGGACAGCGCGCTATCAAGGTCAAAATCAGCCATGGTCGTGGTCTTTCGTATCTTCGTGGTCCAACGCGGTGCGTCACTGGGCACCGTCGTCATCTCAGCTCGTCCGGCAAGGTCAGCCATGAACTCTTCAGCCGCGACTCGATGAGCTGGTTCAGCGCCATCCCTGCCCTGAGTTCTGCTGCTGAAACGCCCGCCAGAAGCCGGTTCACGAGTTCTCGGTAGCGGAGCCAGACTGGTGCGATCTTGCGACTGCCAGCCGCCGTGACACGCACCACCAGCGCATTGCCATGCAGGCCCGGCGTCCGGACGCCTTTGCGCCGGGAGGCCTTGCGCGTCTCCACCAACCCGGCCTCCTCCAGCCGGGAGATGCGGCGGGAGAGCAGCGTGTCGCCGTGCACCAGCGCGTCCCGCAGCGCCCGGTAGGTGACGTAGCCATCCGGGTCGGCCTCCGGCTCTGGCCATCCCAGCTCCCGGACACCATGCAACTCCACCAGGATGTCGGCCTGTTCGAGCGGCACACCGCAGTCCGCCAGCGCAATCTGCCGCAACGGCGGGAGCATGCGTTGGCGCACCCGAAAGATGCTGGCGATGTAGTCCACGGGATCGGGTTCGGAGTCAGGGCGGGCGGTTTTGCTCATGGCCGGAGCTTAGATGCCTACGCAGAATAATGCAAGTAGTTCGTGACTAAGTGCAGAACTCGTGCTGTAATAGACTTCACGTTGACGCTGCTGCTCTGGGTGTTCCACTCCGAATGTGGAGTGCCGTGAGCCGCCCGTTGTTGAACCTTGAACTTACTTTTGCCGTGGAAACTTTGCCGCCCTGTTTAGAGACCCTGCCCGAAGACGAGCGCACCTACTTCCTTTCGCCGGTGCTGCGCCACTTCCACAAGCAGCCATTCCATGTGCAGATCGCAGTTGGGTCCTTGGACAAGACCGCCATCTTGAAGGCCTACGAAGCGCAACTGCTCCGCAGCCAGGCCCACAACCGCTGGGAGGATGAGCCGCCCTCGGTCAGCCAGACCCAGCTGCTGTTTCGCCTGTCCGAAAATGTGTTCGTCCACCTGGAGGAGGAAGGCGTGTGGGTTTATGCCGCGTGCCCCGCC
>SXGU01010623.1_pt1 | contig 11359 bp, 7 predicted proteins | sample 3174531 | NCBI WGS metagenome assembly SXGU01 (sample SAMN11356863, study PRJNA531348) | freshwater metagenome | isolation source: freshwater sample F1-140 | place: China: Fuxian Lake, Yuxi | collected 2017-12-25
ATTCACCCACCACGAGTTGGACGTGCTGTGACTGCCGATGCCTCAGACCTCCATTCCTCGGGCGAAACGTCGACGCTGGAGGTAGCCCTAGCTCAGGCGAGGAGTGGTGATTTCGACGCCGCTCGCCGCAGCGCCGAGGCCGCTTTGGCGGCCGGTGTGGATCAAGGCACCTATCTCGCATTTTCCGGCATGCTCGAAATCCGTGCCGGCAATTTGGAGCTTGCTGCCGAGCACCTGCGATCGGCCTACGATATTCGGCCACAGGATTTGGTCGTCGCATGCAACCTTATCGCAGTCTTGCTTGCTCTGGGCCGCCTAGCCGAAGCACGCGACTTCGCTCACGTCGCTTCGCACGTCCCGGACCCTACGCTCCGCATCGCACGATATCGCGCTTTTCTAGCTCTGGAGTTGGAAGACTACGACGAGGCGGCTCGAGGCTACGAGTTGGTCGTCGACCGATTTCCCGACGACTTCGAGAGCTGGAACAATCTCGGCAACGCGCGGGCTGCACTGGGTATGCATGAGGGAAGCGTCGAAGCGCTGCAGCATGCAGCTCGATTAAGACCGGACGTAGCACCCACGCGCTTGAACCTCGCGGAGGCGATTGTCGCGGCCGGGGATCCACTCCTCGCTCAAGCGGAACTCGTCGCGGCCGTCGAGGCCTTTCCGAAGGACGCGAAGCTTCGTTTCGCGTTGTTCTCGGCCGCCAAGAGCGCGGGAAACGGCGCGGTGGCGCTTGCGGCCCTGGAAACGGCGGCAGCCTTGGAGACGCACAATGCCGCCTATCAGCTGCAACTGGCGGTGGAATACGGCCTCTTGGCGCGGACGGCCGAGTCCGAAGCAGCGTACGAGCGGGCGCTCGTGGCGGACCCGGCGCTAGAGGACGCCTACCTGGGGTTGGCGGTGCTTTTCGAGCATACCAATCGCGCGGAAGAGTTCGACAGGCTGATCGCGCGGGTCGCCGCGAACAAGTGCGCCCCCGGTGTCCTCGCCTTCGTGCGAGGACTCGCCGATTATCGGGCGGGACGCTACGAAGAAGCGATGGGCGCGCTCGACCAGGTGCCGGCGCGGATCGAGCCGCAGCGAACTGCGCACCTTCGCGCGCAGGCGTTGGAGCGGCTCGGGCGCTCGCGCGAAGCCTTCGCGCAGTTCACGGTCGCCAACGCGATCCATATCGCGGACGCGAGCGATCCCTTGGCCCGCGCGTCCGGCTACCGAGATCGTTTGCGGCGTGAGATTTCCCTGCTGACGCCCCAATGGGTGGACGACTGGAACCCTGCGACTGCTCCGTCCGACGACCACGTCGACCCGGTGTTCCTGGTCGGTTTTCCGCGGTCGGGCACCACGCTGCTCGATACCTTTCTCATGGGTCACCCGCGTACCGTAGTGATGGAGGAGCAGCCCGCGCTCAACATTGTCGACGGCGAGATTGGCGGAATGGCGGCCTTGTCCGCCCTCGACGGACGAGCCATTGCGACCGCCCGGCGCAGGTACTTCGAAGAGGTGGACAAGGTAGTTCATCGCAAGCGCGGCTCGGTGCTCGTCGACAAGTCCCCCCTATACCTCCACAAGCTGCCCCTCGTCGCGCGGCTGTTTCCCGACGCGCGCTTTATTCTCGCGCTGCGCCACCCATGCGATGTGTTGCTCAGCTGCTTCATGAGCAATTTTCGCCTCAACGCGGCCATGTCCAACTTTCTGCGCCTTGCCGACGCGGCCGCGCTTTACGATCTCACCTTCCGGCACTGGGAGAGCGCTCGGAAGTTGTTCCCGGCTCCGGTCGAGATCGTGCGCTACGAACAGCTTATCGGCGATCCGCGTGCCACCCTCGTCTCGCTCTTTCGGTCCTTGGGTCTGAGTTGGCATGAACCGCTCGTCGAGCATCGCGCCACGGCTCAGGCGAGAGGCCTGATAACGACCGCCAGCTACGCGCAGGTAACCGAGCCGATTTACCGTCGCGCGGAAGGACGCTGGCTTCGCTATCGTAGCGAGCTCGCCGAAGTTCTCCCGGTGCTCCAGCCCTGGATCGAAAAATTCGGCTACGAGATCGCCGATGGCGAACCCTGACCCGACGCACCCCGCCGATCGCCTGCTGAGCATGGGAGATCGGCAGGCTGCCATCGAAGTTCTCGAGGAACTTACCAGTAGCGACCCCTCGTTCGCCGACTGGCTCAAGCTGGCCGCGCTCTACCGCGCTGAGGGTGCCGATGCGCGTGCTCTGAAGGCGGTCGACCACGCCTTGGCCGTGAGGCCGCTAGATTTCAGCGCGCTGCTCAGCAAGGCGGTCTTGCTCGAACGCCTCGCTTCGGGCGACGCCGACGAAGCGTTCTCACGCGCATTGGCACAGCAGCCCGAGGGACGATGGCCGGGCGCCTTGGCGACGATAGCGACGCATGCACGAGCACGAGCAGACGCGTTTAAGGAAGCGAGCGATCGGAAGCTTCGCGCGGCGGCCGATGCGGTGCCCCCAGCGACAACCGAGGAGCGCGCGCGGATCGATCGCTTTCGCACCAACATTCTGCACGACACCAAACCTTTCCACTCGGAGCCGTCTCACTTTCACTTTCCCGGCCTCTCCGAGCGGGAGTTTCACGATCGCAGCGACTTCCCATGGCTGACTGCGCTAGAGGCGGCAGTGCGCGACATCGAAAGCGAGTTTGAGGGGCTGCGCCGCTCGTCTACCGCGGAGCAACATCCGTATTTGCGTTATGCCGATCACGAACCCATCGGCGCCTTCGGCGACCTGAACCACTCCCGGGATTGGACGGCCTTCCATCTTCTCGAGGACGGCAAGAGGATCGAGCGCAACGCGTCACGATGCCCTCGGACCATGGCTGCACTCGAAAAGGTGCGTCAACCGTTGGTAGGGAGGATGTCACCGAGCGCTATGTTCTCGGTCCTGGCTCCCGGCACCCACATTCCGCCGCATTGCGGGGTCACCAATACCCGTCTGATTTGCCATTTGCCACTCACCGTCCCCGAGGGCTGCTGGTTCAGGGTCGGCTGCGAGAAGCGATTTTGGACACCCGGCGAAGCCTTCGTCTTCGACGACACGATCGAGCATGAAGCCATGAATCCGAGCTCGCTTCCGCGCGTCGTGCTCATCTTCGATGTCTGGCACCCAGGGCTCTCGGAGAACGAGCGTGCCGCAGTTGCAGCGATGATAGCGAGCCAATAGCCGGGCTCATGGCTGGCGAGTATCGACGCCATCGGACGTGGCGTCCGCGGCTACGAGCCCAGACTTTGTACCACTGGCTCTTGGCGAACTTCCTTGAGCGCGGCGGCGAGGATCGGCTTGACCCAAAATTCTTCGAACCAACGCCGTTGCCAAGCGCCTTTCAGATCGAAGAGGGCGGCTTGAGTGCTCGAGATTCTTGCTCGAGCGTCCTCGGCGGTGGTACGCCTCGCGTCCACTTCGCGTGCTTCGCCGAGCGCTTCGCTCAGCGCGCGATCCAGCTTCACGAGGTAGCTATCGTTTCGTTGGACGGCACCGTGGCCCGGTATCAGCGCCGCGAACTTAGAGGACGCCAACTGCTTTAGTGCGTCGCGCCATTCCAAAAGGTAGGGCGCGCTTCCATACGGGAACGGTAGTACGACGATATCGCCCGCTGCCACGATGCGTTGCTTGGGCAGCCAGAGCACGGCATCGCCGTCGGTATTGGCCCGACCCGGAAACGTGACGGCGATCGGTCGCTCGGGATCGGGAAATTGCAGCGTGCCGGCGAAATTTTCTAGAGGCGCAATCGTGAGCGCGCCGTCGCTGTCGGCCCGATACTGGTTGAGCAGCCGTGCCGCAGCTCCCCAGTCCTCTCGATCTTGCGACGAGACCGCTGCATCTCTCATCTGGGTGACATACTGGGAGAGGCCGTCGATCTGCGAGAGAACGCGGCGATTTTGCTCCTCGTCGAATTCGGCAGGCGAGTTCATCGTCTTTGCGGTGCGGAGATGCATCTGCGTCGGCTGCGTCGACAGCGTGCGCGCATCGGGCCAAGCACGAAGAATCTCGGAGAGCCCTTGGACGTGGTCGCCGTGCCAATGGCTGATGACGATCAGCTTTACGGGCTTGTCGCTCAACTTTTTCACCGAGGCGACCAATCGGCGACCGGCGCCCGGCGACCCGCCGGCATCGAACATCACCAACCCGTCCGCTTGTTCGACTACGACGACATTGCCGATGGGCTGGACTTGGAATTTTGGTTGCGACAGCACCCATACCCCCGGCGCGACCACTTCGACCGCCTGGTGATAGCCGTCCTCGGGACGGGGGAGTTCAAGCTCGCGCGCAGGCGTGTCGGCGCCGGCGCCGGTGTGGGCACAGACATAGCCCGTGGGGATAAACATCGTCGCGAGCGCGAGAAGGTATCGTGACGTCATGAATCGCTATGCTCCCGACGATCGGCTTTGTTTGGCGAGCGTAACAAAATTCGAACCACGGTCAAATTCGGACCACCTACCGGCAAGCGCCAGCGCCAGGGGCGTGATGCCCTGGACCCCTACAGCGCAACGGCTGGTCCGTCGCCAAGGCCCGAAAACTACTGTCTCCGAGCGGAAAAAGGTAGCTCAACGCTACCGGAAGGACTGTTGACACCCGAAGGTCAATTCGACTTTAGGGAGGTGCGAATCGTACTAGATGTCTTCAAACCCGACGACGGCCGATGTTGCGGCAGCGAGTCTTCGAAGCCGGGCCTTCCTTCAGGACCGTTCGGCGACGCCCGACTACCGTTCGTCGAAACAAGCGGTCGGCCGGGGGTCTACCGGCCATAAGCGTAAACACGAAGCGATCGGATCGCGACAGATGAGTTCTCTGAACATCGTTACTCCCCGGTTGTTACTTCGTCCCGTCGAGCTTTGCGACGCGGCAGCGACGGCCGCTCTGGTTTCTCCCGCCATCTCTCGCGAGCTGCTGACGTGGCCTCCCCAAATGACGGTCGACGAGGCTCGCTCCAAAATACAGGACTCGCGCCGCTTGGCGGCCGACGACCTGTGCGTGCATTGGGGCATCTTCCTCAAAGACGAACTGACATTGATCGGCTGGACCGGCTTAACCCGCGACCCGTTGGACCCTTCATTATGGTGGCTAGGCTATTGGCTAGGCGAAGCGTACTGGCGCCAGGGTTACGCATCGGAGGCGGTTCGTGCCGTCTTAGTCAACAGGGCGCTCGCGATCGGGGCGGTGCCCGTGCATGCGTTCGTTCGAACGGGAAACCGAGCGAGCATCGCCGTATTGGAACGTGTCGGCTTCGTCGGTTCCGACCGGCCCGCGACCGGGTACCGCCCCCAATGCGACACCGAAGTGCATTTCCGGCACGATCCCTGAGTTCCCGCGACAGCTGAGCGCCGGGGCGCCCCCGCCGCGACCGACGTCGACGACCTTCGTGTGAAGGGCTTCCGCACCCTGTGGCAGATGAACCACAGAAGTAACAAAACGTACGAAACGAACTCTTTGTAGTTTGTTTAATGTAGTCCGGTTTGTATTCGGTCTTCTCCTACATACGGGGGCTGAAATGCGCACGATTCGCTTGCTTGCTACGACTGCTTTGATGACTTCCGCGGCTTTCCTGCCTGCGCACGCCGCGTTTGCCCAAGAGACCGAAGCGGACCAGTTGGAGGAAGAGGCGACCGAGACCTCCTCGGCGGAGCCGATCGTCGTGACCGGTTCGCGCATCCCGCGCCCAAACCTTCAATCGACGGTGCCCATCGCCTCGATCACCGGTGAAAGCTTCATCGAGCAGGGCAACACCAACATCGGCGACACGCTCAACGAATTGCCGCAACTGCGCAGCACGCGTCAGCAGCAGAACCCGAGCACGGGCATCGGGATCGCCGGCCTCAACCTGCTCGACCTTCGCGGCCTGGGGCAGCAACGCACGCTCGTGCTGGTCAACGGCCGTCGTCACGTCGCCGCCGACTTGCTTAGTTCGGGCCAGTCGCCCGACATCAACACGATCCCCAACGACCTGATCGAGCGCGTCGACATCGTCACCGGCGGCAACTCCGCGGTCTACGGTTCGGACGCCATCGCGGGCGTGGTCAACTTCGTCCTGCGACGCGACTACGACGGCATCCAGGTTCGCGGTCAGACCGGCGTCTCGACGCCCGGTGGCTGGGGCGGCAACCAATATGTCTCGGCGATGGTGGGCAAGAACTTCGCCGACGATCGTGGCAACATCACCCTGCACGGCGAGTATGCCCATCAAGACCGCATCTTGTCGTCCGACATTCCTTTCTTGAGGACGGTCGAGGGCCTGGGCGTCGTCGATACCGATCCAGCCGGTACCGCCAACGGCAGCGACGGAAATCCCGACCGCGTCTATTTCCGCAACATCACCAACCGCAACGGCAGCCGCTTTGGCACCGTCTTCGTCGCGCAACGCAACGCCAACCCGGCTTGCGGGCTGGGGGTGGGCGGCACCGCCTACAATTGCCTGCTCGTATTCGACCAGTTCGGCAATCTGTCGCCGTCGACCGAGACGGCTAAATTCAGCACCGGCCCCATTGGCGGTGCGGTCGGGGGTAATCTCGACAACGGCCGCGAGCCCGGCCAATATTCGATCCTGCCCGCCCAGGACCGATACAACTTCAATTTCCTCGGCCGCTTCGAGTTCGCCCCGGCGCTGGAAGCCTTCGTCGAGGCAAAATATGTCCGCGTCGATACGCAGGGCTCGAACAGCGGCACGGCGCCTTACTCGGGCACCTTCGCGACCGTCGACCGTCGCGAGCGGTTCCGCCTGGACAATCCCTTCCTCACCGCGGCGCAGCGTACCACCATCGGTAATGCCATCCTGGCCTCCGGATGCAACTCGTCGATCACGCCGGCGTGCACGACCACGACCGCGGACAACGGGCCGCTCACGGCTGCGCAAATTGCAGCCATCGCCGACGGTTCCTACCGCTTCAGCCTCGGCTTGACCAATCTCACGGGTGGGCTGCGCGACGAACGCTTCAAGCGTGAAACCTACCGTGTGGTCGGCGGCTTGCGGGGGAAGTTCAACGACGATTGGTCGTACGAACTCTCGGCAAACTACGGCCGAATGAACGAGTCGACGGTAACGGAGGGTTTCGTCGACCGCCAACGGCTCGCCTTGTCCGTGGACGCCGGCTTCAATCCGGCGACCGGCCGGATCCAATGCCGCTCGCAATACGATCCCGCATCCGCCGTCGCTTTCGACACCGGCGCGTTCCAGACCGGTGCCACCTCGCGCGGAAATGCCGGGCAGCAGGCCCGCCTCGCAGCCGACATTGCGGCGTGCGTGCCGTTCAATCCTTTCGGTGGCACCGCGGACAACAGGGCGGCGCAAGAGTACTTCGGCGTGACCACGCGCAACGAAGGCTACGCCGAGCAATTCGTCGTCTCGGGTTTTGTGGCCGGTGATACCAGCGGCTTCTTCAACCTGCCGGGCGGCGCGCCCAGCTTCGCCATCGGCGCGGAATATCGCCGTGAGGACGCCTTCGTGGACCAGGACGACTTTGCCGGAACGGCGGGCAACACCACCAACGTGGTGCTGGGGCCCGACGGCCTCTACCTCGACCCGGACGCATTTACGGTCAAAGAAGCGTTCGGCGAGCTTCGGCTGCCGATCCTGAAGGATGTACCGTTCTTCGACGAATTGACCGTGTCGGGTGCCGTTCGCGTCGCCGAATACCAGATCGGAACCGTCTGGTCCTACAACGCCGGTGTCGACTGGTCGCCCGTGCGTGACGTGCGCTTCCGCGGCAATTTCAGCCGAGCGAACCGCGCGCCGTATTTCACCGAAACGGGTGGCGCGCCGGTCCGCAACTTCTCGCCCGGCTTTGTCGATCCTTGCAGCACCGCGCGAATCGGTGCGGGCACCCAGTTCCGCGCGGCCAACTGTCAAGCGGATTTGGGACCCCTGATCGCCAACATTCAGAGCGGCGCCGTTTCTCTACCGGTGGTCACCGGTTCGAATCCCAATTTGACCGCCGAGAGTTCGGACTCGATCACACTGGGTGCAGTGTTTCAGCCTCGTTGGGTTCCCGGGCTGTCGGTATCGGTCGATTATTACGACATCACCGTCAACGATATCATCGCGTTCCCGGGCGCACAGACGATCGTCGACTCCTGCTACGATCAGGCTTCGCTCGAAAATTCGTTCTGCGACTCGTTCCGGCGCTTCCGTGGTCCCGGCATCGGCCCGGACAACGAAGTTCCGGGGCAGATCGAAAGCTACTCGTTGATCAACGGCCCGTTCAACTACGCTCGCTTGGTTCGTCGTGGCATCGACACCCAGGTCGCCTATCGCGCCAACATCACCGACGACATCCGTCTCAACGCGAACCTGATCTACACGCACAACCTGCAGATCAGCAACTTCGTCAACCCGGGCGATCCGACCTTCGAAAACGTAGTTCTGAGCGAGCTCGGCGATCCCGAAGACGAGTTCCGTCTCGACGCCGATCTTTCGTTCGGTCCCTTCACCCTCGGATACCGCATGCGCTACATCGGGCCGATGGTCGTCGGTAACTACGAGAACTACTATTCGGTCGGCGGCCGGCCTCCGCAGGATGCGGACCACGCGGACATCACCGAATATCCGGCCATCTACTATCACGATCTACGGTTCGAATGGGACGTGCGCGGTCGCGGCGAGCGCAATTTCGGCGGCGATTTCAATTTCTTCGCCGGCGTCGACAACATCTTCGCTACCGAACCGCCGCTGGGCGCGACCGGCGCGGGTGCAGGTGGCGGAGGCGGCGGCGGCGACCGTCCCGGGAGTGCGAACTCCACCGGCGCGATCTACGATGTCCGTGGTCGACAGTTCTATGCCGGATTCCGCGCCTCGTTCTGAGATGTCGGCGTTTAGTGAAGGGGAAGGCGCCTCGGTGCCTTCCCCTTTCGGGCCTGACGAGTCCTTGAACTTGCTTTCCGTCGTTCAGATGGCGCGATGGAGGCTTGAGGCGGGTGACGAAGCTGGCGCGATCGAGTTGGTGGCAGGCGCCGCCGAGCGAGGGGAGGCCGACGCCCTGCAAGAGTTGGCGCTTTGGCATGTTTTCGGGCGCCCCTTTCCTCGCAGCTTTGCAGTCGCACATGAGCTCTTCGCACGCGCCGCGCGCGCCGGGCACCGAGGCGCAGCGATCACACACGCGGTCCTCACCGCGCTGGGAGCGGGCTGTGTCGAGGATTGGAGCCGGGCGGTTTCGCTGCTCCGGCAAGCGGCCGACAGCGATGTGAATGCCGCGACCCAGATACGACTGTTGAGGGGCATGGACCTGAAGCCGGCGGGCACGCCCCGCACGTTACCTCCGGTCGAGACCGTGTCGCCGTCGCCCAAGCTCCAGATCATCCGCGGATTTTTCACGCACGAAGAGTGCCGTTATATGATGGAGCGCGCGCGCCCTTATCTGGCACCCTCGGTGGTCGTCGATTCACGTAACGGGCAACAGATACTCAATCCCACCAGAACTTCGGACGACGCCGTGCTCGGACCGGTACAGATGGATCTGGTGGTCGAGGCGCTCAACCGCCGCATCGCAGCTGCGACGGGCACCCGTGTCCAGCAAGGCGAACCGGTGGCTGTTCTGCGCTATCGGGCCGGCCAAGAGTTTCGGCTCCATCACGATTGCTTGCCGGGTGAGCACAATCAACGCATCATCACCTTCATCACTTATCTAAACGACGATTACGAAGGTGGAGCGACCAGCTTCCCCGCGCTGGGACTCGAGCTGAAACTGCGAGCAGGAGATGGGCTCTTCTTTCGCGACGTCGACGGCGAGAGCAAGCCGGAGGTGCGCTTGCGTCATGCCGGGCGACCGGTGGTTTCGGGCGAGAAGTGGATCAGTACACGGTGGATTCGTCAGGTCGATTTCGACCCCTGGGGCATGCGCGTCGCCGCTCCCGTGTCCGAGCCTTCCTCGTTTCGCGGCAACGGAAGCGCTTAGCTCCAGCAGCGGACGCTGGACGTAACACTCGGCAAAATCGAAAGCGTGATCTCAGGGCCGCATCGGGTGGCTTACTCGCGTAGGGCCCTCTTCGGCCCCTTGGTCGATGACGTCGATCAGAAGCTTGTCGAGCCATTTCGATTGCGCAGCCAGGGCTGTGACGGCGGCTAGGTGCGCGACGGACACGTACGCCATTTCCACCTGGGCCTTATATGCGTCAGCCTCGTCGACCTTCTGTTGATTGAGCTTTTTCGCGCGAGCGATCCACTCCAGTCGTTCTTCACGCGAAAGAAACTGCAGGGTGGGGATCCTCACCCGAAGCGGATCATAGGGCAAGATGTGCGCGTCGGCGATATCGGCCGTCCAACGCCGTACCGCCTCTACTCCTGCGTCCGTCACCTTGAGCAGTTCGGCCCCGTTCCCGTTGTCGGCTATGGGCGTGCTCTCCACGTATCCTCTGTCCAGCAACCGAGCCACGATCGGGTAGACGGTTCCCTTGCTGGCGTGGATCGACGACGTCGGACTAGCATTGAGTACAGCGTAGACCATATAGGTGGTAGGTGCTTCGAGCCTGGCGATGATCGACAAGACCCGGCCTTCCATCTCGGTCAGCTTCTTGTCACGAGCTACGTTCGTCATGGTCGGGCTATAGCAAGACGCGCACGCTCGTCCACGCCGCAAACCTAGTTTACGACGCCTAGCCTACGACCGTACAGGCGCGGAGAGCGTTACCCGTAAGTCGCAGCCTTCCTCATGTGAGCTATCGGATCGCTGCGAACCGACCGGCCCGCCGTTACGCGCACCGTCTTCGCGACGATCGCCTTGTGGCTGTCGCCACGAAGATGAGCCTGCCGCCAAAACGTCTTTCCGTCTCGATGAACGAGATGACCGCGCACTACGTGAAGACGCGGAGGACTGCGCAGGCTGTTGCCGCCGGAACCGGATCCACCGGACGTCTCGCCCAGCGCCATGCGCACTTCGACGTGATCCATCAACGGAGCCCGCCCGCGCCTTACCCGCGCGCGGTTGAGTTTGGTGAGGTCGGATTGCCGAGTTTCAACGACCTGCGGACTGTTCAGCAAAGCCACGAAAGCGAACATGAGCGGCAATGCGTACCATACGCCCTCGGCGAGCTCGCGCAGCGCATCCGAGGATTTCAAACCAGGACTGCTCAGCCTTGCGACGCGGTCGTAATCAGGAATGAGGACGCAATGCCGTAAGAGGTCGGCGAGATGGTCCATGTGCGGGTGACTGATTTCGTGCTGGCCCTTCCGGGGGGTCAGCTTGCCCGTCAAATCGAATTGAATCTTTACCGGAACCTCGCGGCGAAGACCCTCGTTCGTTTCCATATAGGGCGAGATCGTCCCCGAACGACCGTCGCCCCAAGTTTCTACGAGGTAGCCGATCTTGCGGTTCGGCCCGACCATAGCCGCCGTGCGCTCTTCGAACAACTCGAGCCAAAACG
>SXGU01016689.1_pt1 | contig 11358 bp, 7 predicted proteins | sample 3174531 | NCBI WGS metagenome assembly SXGU01 (sample SAMN11356863, study PRJNA531348) | freshwater metagenome | isolation source: freshwater sample F1-140 | place: China: Fuxian Lake, Yuxi | collected 2017-12-25
AAGGTTTTAAAAATTTAAATATTTCTAAAAATGAATATTGTCGCATTAATTTTTTAAACGTAAGTAATTTTAAAAATTGGTTTTACAAATTTGATGAGCAATCAAATGGTAAGAAAATTATTCCAAAAAAACCAGTTGAAATTATGTACTACTCGCTCAACAGCTACAGCTGTATTCAGAGGATTTAAAAATACTTTGTCCCATTTTGGTGGTGGGTAACAGAGTCGCTCAATCCAATATAATCATACATTTGCGGACATGCCTGTGCGATAAGTTACCAAATTTCCGAAATTTATAATTGAGAAAGGACCCCATTTGCGTTCGATTCATCCCTATTTAAACTAAAAATAGGGTTCCGGTCTCAATTTTTCCCAATTTTATCTAGGTCAGATTGCGCGAAAAAAATTATTGATCTGCACTAAAATCCACTAGTTGATGTAAAAGTAAAAAGGAATCTGGTATGGATTTCCGCCACTGTACTTTTGGCGGAAAAATGGCGGAAATAATATCCGCCACCTTGAAATTGGCGGAAAAATGGCGGATATTAAAATTATGTCAAAATATCCTGCCTTTGATCGGCATAAAATTCCTTATAGTTTTGAATATACGGAAAGATTAGTTTCACTCCTTATGCGAATTGCAGAAACAAAGCCTTATATCGAACAATATGTTGGCAAACCACTCGAGGTTCATTTGCTTCGGCAGGCTAAAATTTTGGCTATAACCTATTCCAATCAGATTGAAGGAAATAAACTTGAAGAACGCGGAGTAACTCGAATTCTGGATGATGATAATCTCGAGACCTCTGATAAGGATGTCCTTGAAATACGAAATTATTGTGATGCTTTGGAGTATGTGGAACTCCTTGCTAAAGAGAAAAACAATCCGACTTTAAGAGATATGTGCGATCTGCAAAAGATGATCACACACGATTTGTTGAAGGATAAAAAACAGTGCGGTAATATTCGAATCATCAAAGTTGACATTGTAGATGCTAATACAAATCGAAAAATTGATTCGGTACCCGAGCCACATTTTCTGAATGAGTTACTTGAGGATTTATGGAAATGGTTAAGGGATCAAGAAGCAGTTAATCCTTTTGTAACAGCTTTCGCCTTTCACTATTTGTCAGTGGCAATTCATCCCTTCGCTGATGGAAATGGACGAACAATGAGACTCATGCAGCATTTATTACTTTTAAAAAAAGGTGAAGGTATTGCTCGATTTGTACCAAGCGAGACGGCCATTATGTCCACACGTGATCGATATTATTCAAGTATCCGGCAGTGTAAAACATTAGGTTCACTCAATCCAATAATAGAGTATTTAGCAGAGTGTTTTGCAATATCTGCAGAGAAAGTAATTAAAGATAGTAAGAGTTTGGTTCAAAAAAGTTTAGATAGGAAACCCGAAGCCCGAAGAGAGAAGATTTTAAGCCTTAGCAAACAGAAAAAAGAATTTTCAATTCAAGACATCATTGAACTTTTACCAGAAGTGCCGCGAAGAACTATTGAGAGAGATCTAGAAACGCTGGTTAGAGAAAATATATTAAAATCTAAAGGTGAAAAGAAAGCTCGAGTTTATTTAAAAAAATCAGTGGTTCGAAAAGATTAGAAAATGGATGGGGTGGCGGTAATGTGGTCGAACCATTGACCGTTGTGGAAGAATATTCTGCTGAATGGTCTAAACCATTGATAAAATTGGACTTAAAGGAATTGGCGAGACTGAGAGTCCAAGAAGGATTTACGATTAAAAAACTCGCCGATCATTTTGGAGTGGGGACAACCACGATTTTTAAGGAGCTGCGGAATTCCGTTCGGGCCGGTTAGGGCTCGACGGTGGTATGGCGGGAATGCGCTTGTCCTTACTCTTTGGAGGCAATTATGGAAATTTCGAAGTTTTTAGTTGGGGTCATAACAATCGCAATAGGGTGCTGGGCGACTGGTCGTTTGACTCCAGCGGTACTGAAGTTGGCTAACTCAGCGGTTGCAGCGCAAAAGGATCATCAGGATTTCAAACTTGGCGTATGGAACCGAAAGGTTGGGAACTAAGGCCACCTCCTTTTAGGTAATCTTGGGTGTAACTAATGAAATCAAAAAATCTGAAAGGTCATTAAGGTATTCACGAGAATTTGACAAGAGCCAATCTGTAAGAAAGATACCATGTGGTATTTTTCTATAAACTTCCGTAGCCTGTGTAAGGTCTGCTACTAATTTAGATAAAAGTTTTGCACCGTTTACTTTTTCTAACCATATTTTATCGGATATTGAAAATGGTTCTATCGCAACCTCACAGTATTTTTGCCCATTTTCGATCAACCATTGCTCGATCTGCTGAGGTGTTGCATTTGTGACTTTAAAGCAGTCAAAACTATTAAGTAGACTCGTTATGGCCAGTGGGTGAAGTAAATAGTTTTCAAACATTCTTCTACCAATAAAGTGAACATGCCCTTGGCCCTTTCGTTTCAAATCGGCTTTATGAATGTCCGATTTATTTTCTGAGTCCAACACAAATTCAACTTTGGCTGGTAAAAGTAGGTTTGAATTAACCATACGATGATATAGGTCAATAACAAGATCTGATTTAGGTGTTTCGAAGTCTCCGGTATTCTTAATCGAAAGAAAGGAAACTTGATAGTCCATCCAGCCTTTGTTTACTTTCAGAATTTTTGGAAAACACTCTTTCTCCGTAGGGCCTTCAACCCAAATCGCATGATCAGAGCAAAGATAATCTGAAAGTTCGACTCCTAACTCTAGAAGACAAGATTTAGAGTCTGCCACTTTATTGAAGTCATACTCTTGGACTGAACTCTTACCATTCACACAACTAATCATTTTTAATGAAGTGGTATTGGAGGTTTTAAACACTTCCGGAGCATGGGAAGATACTATGTATTGATGCTGAGGAAAATCAGCTAAAATTGATAATAGGGTTTTGGTCGCACCTGGATGCAAAAAACTGTTTGGCTCATCAATAATGATTGTTTTCGGAGTTTCTTCAAAGAAAGCAAAGTAAAGCATGGCCAGAACTTGCCCTACGCCGGTCCCACACTCACTCAAATCAAAATTCAAATCTTCCCGCTCTTCTTCGCTGGTTTGAACGTAAATCATGACATCATTGCTTGAACTTGGTCGAGTTCCAATTCTCTTTATATCGGGAAATACTTTTGAAACAAGTTGGTTATATTGATTAAATGCTGATGACCTGTTTGATTGGAGCAGGTGCAAAACTTCTGGGAGGTTGTTAGCGTTACTATGCAGGACTTTATTTATCCCAAGACGTGAGGTTCCAATGTTAAGTCTTTCTGCGTTAAATAAATAAATTTTAGATCTTAGTTGGTCTGCGATTCTCATTCCTAACTCAGAGCCAACACCGGCAATGACAATGTTTTGGTCAAAAACAAAATCAGTTCTATCTTCGTTCGCTTTAAAGTAAATCTGTTGGACGCTACTCGCATTTGGGATTGTCATTGGGTATGTATTGAATGTAGGTGCGATATCTGCTATCCACGATAAGGCTTTCCCATCCTTCGAGCTTGCATGGTAGCTAAAATCTATCTCCGGAGTTTTAAGTAATAAATCTAAGGTGCTCTTATAGTCTTGGGACGTGGGATTTTGTATATTGCTGGGTACAGGCAGGCCAAGTTTGTCGTTATAGCTCAAACAAAAATCGTAGATTTCTTCTTTGCTTGCAGTGAGCGTGGCATAAACTTCAGTGTTTGGATTAAGGGGTGACGTCGGTCTTGGCTTGGTGGTTTTGCTTCGATGGGGCTTAGAAGTAATAGTCATCCGCAAAGCTTCTAGAAGGGCTGTTTTTCCTGAATTGTTTTTTCCAACAATAACATTTATGCCTTGATTGAAATCAAGGGTATCTGAATCAACAAAACTCTTATAGTTTATAACTCGAAACTTCTTTATCCTCAAATCATCCTCCCGCTTCCTCAAATGTTTGATGCAAATAGGTAACTAGCCAGATCCAAGACCATGTCTCCCTTCATAACAGTAAAAATCAGTTTGAAGCGGATTTTTTACTGCAATCTGGATTAGCCCTACCTTCATATTTATGAGGATTGTTTTCTGCTTTGAAAGAAATAGTGAAGTCTTTGCAATTGGGCAGTGTACCTAATAGGTCTATTTTATCATCACGGCAAACGGCGCCTGACTCGTAATAGAATCTGCCGTCGTCTTTTATTGAACCAATTGGTTTGGAATTAAAATGCATCTCAGTTTTAGGAGTACTGCTGGTTAGGTTAATTATTGTCTTTACTTGGTCGCAATTGGAAACCTGAAATGCTTTTATAGAAAGTAAATTTACATCTATAAGGCCATGATTTTGTGCTGGAACTCTCATTTGAACCCAGTCATTTGTCTTTTTGTGTTTCACCTCAACATAGTCAGAGATTGAAGTTGCTCGAAGTTGCACTTCATTTTCTCTGGCAAAATTTCCACTTCTGACTTTCACGTTCGATGTTTGATTCGCTAGAGCTTCATATGTTGGATTATTGATAGAGCCAGACCAAACAATGCCTTTTACTAATTTGGATTCTTGAGCCGTAGCAAAATGAGATGCATTTAGTACAATCATTAAAAATGAGACCACGAATTTGTTCATACCTCTTGTCCTCGGTTTATTTGTCTTCCATTTTTGAAGCTTAGCCACAAAACTAATGCAACAATTGACATTGTCATAGACACAAAAATGGACCACGTGAAAACCAAGCGAGCTGCCTTTATATTGTCTGCAACAAAATTTTTTGTTTCAGACAATGACTCATTTAATACTAGACTCAATAAGACGAAAACAGAGCAAGTTGCTATTGTATTGGCAATACCAGCGAAAGCTAGAAAAAAATGATGTTTTTTTGGTATCTTGTTGCCCTTGAATTCTTGTAAAAATAACCAACCTTGAACTGCGAATAGAAATGAACATAGAGTCCAAGAAAATTCAATGAGATTTGTAAATAGTTGTCCATCCATTTATTTGGCTCCGAAAGTATTACGTGAAAAAGGATTTAATTTATCTTGGCTGGAGTTATTCACTGAAAAAATCCAGATCTATTTTTTTGACCTCAAATACTGCGGAGCTTGATACGCCAATGTTGTACTCCCACATTAGCTCTGCGAATTGATGACCTGAAACTAAAATTATTTTTGCATCGATATGTTTTGCAAATTCTTTTGCCTCTGACGTAAAATCAGAAGTGGCAATAAAGATGCCCTTACGTGCCCGTTTACCTTGTAAGGCTCCAGCAAATTTCTGAATCTCTGGGCGACTGACATTTCCTTCCCAGCGTTTCGCTTGTAGGTAGATAACATCAAGGCCAAGTCTGTCTTCATTGATGATACCATCGATTCCCTCGTCACCACTTTGGCCAATTGCTTTTCCAGCTTCTTTGCGTGACCCACCGTAACCCATTTTTACAATGGTATCGACTACTAGTTTCTCGAAGAATTGTGGCGAGCAGGATTTTACTTTTTGAATTATTTCATCAAGTAAAGATGTCTTTAACTCTTGGTAGGATTGTTCAAGAAGTTCTTCTGGAGTGCTGGTTGAGGAGTCGCTGACCGATGTTTGGGGTAAAATTCCTTCCTTTTGATTTTCAATTTCTCTGAATACTTCAAATTCTGGAAACTTACTGAGGTATGCGACATTGATTATTTTAGGTTTTTCAGCAAGAACTTGTTTCCCACGTTCTGTGATTTCAATCATACCGCGAGCTGGTGATGCTAACAGTCCTGCTTTTTTCATATAGGTTCTAGCCCACCCAACGCGGTTAACAATAATTTCCTGCTTTCCACTTGGAAGTAGCGCGGAACGCTCCTCTTTAGTAAGTTTGAACTCTTCTGTAAGAACCTCAATAGCTTCTCGAACAGAAATGGAATTCCTTTGGCCAGTTAAACGTAGCAGCGGGAGCATCACCGTTTGGTAATCTGGAATTGGCATTTGTTCTCCTCGTTATCATCTACCAATCCTTATCGTTCATAACTTAGAAATACTTTATATGCGTAGCATTCAGACTTTAGATGGGATTTCAGTTTACCCAGACCTTCCGCTGCATGAAGCTAAGTGACCAATTGCAAACAAAATGGAATTCTTTCGCAAGTCTGATTATTTCCAGGTTTGGAAAGTTACGTGTGAATTCAGATGAAAATTTCAAAAGATGCCGCGCCAGAATCGATCTTTTTGTAAATTCAGGAGTAGAGGGATTTTTAAATACTACTGTGAGGCCAGATGTAAGGGCATCATCACCACGAACATTTTTTCACCCACTGCCAAAATCGAATCAGTCAAAAATGAGCAGGCAAACCTGTCCCTTTTTAATTGTTGTTTAACAAAGAATACGAATTTTATGGTGCTCTACCTAGTGCCCTTATGTTTGCCGCTCCAAACCAATTGGAAATAGTAGCCATAGCCTGATTAGAAAGACTTTGAGTGAACAAAAGTGCTAAACGCTTTTTGGGCCGAGAGCAGGCAACGTAAAATAAATTTCTATTTCTCTCAAATGAGTCATGTTTGCCATTTGGAATTTTGGTGCCGGCCCATTCCAACATTTGACCAAAATTGTATTGATTCCAACCTCGACCAAAAACTACCAAAACATTTTCGAATTCTGACCCTTTTACTCCGTGCTTGGTTGCAAATGGGGTTTTCTCCTGTATGAATTGTACAAGTGCAGTAACCTCTTTGTACGGTACGGCTTTTAGTTTTTTTAGCTGTTCAACAAATTCATTTTCATCGTCATCACGATCTTCTTCGTTTTTACCAAGAATCAGTGAGTACCGAGATTCTTTACGATCGAGATTGTCTGGGAGTCTAGGAAGTTTTGTGGCTTTTAGCTGATCTATCATTTCCCCAATGGTACCATTCTGACGAAGCAAAAAAAGTTTATCCATTGCAGTGGTCCATTTAACTTTATCAGAATGCCTTTTAATAGTAAGTTGCCTGCTACTTAAAAGTTCAATCATCTCGCCGTATTTTCGCTGTTCGTAAGCCAAGCAGGCTGGCTCAAGCACCTCCTCAAAAAATGCTATGTAATCGTCCTCTTTCTTAATGAAGGATTCAGTTCGAGAAAATACATTGGCCAAGTTTCTATATCCTTGCTCGTCTGCGAGAACATTGTGAGTTAGCATTAGAACTTTTGTTTTTTCTGGAGATAGGTCCCACTCGTTTGCAGTTAGGTATGCTCTGACATTAACTAAGTATCCGTGTGCAACTTCGTGTGGTAGATCGCCGTCCCAGTGGCCGCCGGTTAGTCGAGTGCCCTGCCAATTATTTGTATGAAAAACTACAATTGATCCTGTCGAAGTGGGATCTTTTATATTTTGCGGAAGGTCTGATCGAAATCGATTGAGACAGTCAACAATTGCCTTGTCAGAACGAAAATTGGCTTTCTTTTCGATAACTACTAGGCTTGTATGTTCAATTTTTCCACAGGCTGAAGAACCGTAGATTTTCTGCCAATGGTCTCCAAAAAAGCCAATTTGTGGACCAGCTGTTGTTCCGAGAAAATGTTGCTTTAATGCGCTTGCAAAATCCTTGTCAGTGTCTTGGTATTCATCAATAAACAAAATGGGATATCGTTTTTTGAAGATTGTACGAAACTTTGGTTCTTCTAAAAGTTTAACGGCAAGAGCAATGATATCATTATGGCCAAGCCAGACCGTTTCATTGTCAATCTTAGGGTAGCCAAGATCATACTTTACGGTTTTATTGCCTATTTCTCCGTGTTCGGCAATTCTATCCGCCCATCTTCCACCAAGAGATGGCACTTCAGCTCTTAACTTTGGCTGAAAATCTTTAATAACCGACCAACAAAATGCGTGGATTGTTTCTGAGAGAACTGCAGGGTGACCATCCGTTCGCGTTCTGATTTCATTTTTAGCTACATTAGTATATGTGATGCAGGCAACCCTTTGATTGTTTCGAATTAATTCGCGGCCATAAATTTTTATGATATGTCGTAGTGCTTGAACCAGTGAATGAGTTTTTCCTGCTCCTGCGCCAGCTTCAAGAATAAAGCTCGTTTTTTCGCGAATACAAGTATAGATACAATCCAAGGCATCTTGAGCAGCAATTTCAGCAGGACTGAGATTAGTTTGTTTAGACACCGAGATTATCTCCTGGAGTTGGTGCTACCTCTGTGGTCGGAGCTAGCTCGCTTAGTGCTCCGGAGCTAGTAGCCAGCCATTTCAATCCATCCTTAATGTATTTAGGCACAACCCAATCGGTCTTATGAATCCCATACTCCAATGCAAAATCTGTTTTTTTCAATTTTGCAGATTTTTCCCAAGCACTTTGTGCCTTTTCGTTATCGGTGATTCCGTCCACATCAAATATCGTAGCATTGGCCAAGATAAAAGCATCTTCAAAGCTTCGTCCGCAGGCACGCCCATCTTCCTCAGGTACTTGGTAACCAAGACGTCGAAATTTGACGATTTTTTGTTGTTCGGTTTTGCCAACTAATGTTGCAGGGGAAATGTCTTCATCTGAAAACCATTTTTTTATTGCTGTGTTGCTGACGCGAGTACCTTCTGCGACCATACATTTTTTGTATGAAGTTCTCTCAACAGATTCGACAGCTTTTACTGTATCTAAATCAGTAATAATCAGTGTGGTAAGTTCAAGAAAATCAAGATATTCAAAAAAATGATGTGCATGTGCTCCACCAACTTCAACAGTAGAAATGTACTGGCTATTGAAGTTTAATAGAGGCTCCTCTTCCGAGACTTTCTCAATCATCTTCGGCATTAGTAGGCGCTCGGTTGGACCTTCAATCAAAATCGCCTTGTCTGCGAAAAATAAATCACAGTGCGTGAGGGTTAAGAATTTATGTAAAAAATCTTTATCGAAGGATAAAGGTGGCTTACTGAAAGCTACTCGAAGATCTTTGACGCATGTATGTTTATCAGATTTTTTATTGCATAAAAAATATCTAATCGACTCAAATGGCGCCTCGTTCGCAATATGAGTAGAGTGTGTTGTTACGATAAATTGAACTGGCCATGAATTCCCACCGTTCAACTTGGTCACAAATGCGGTTGCAATTTCATCAAGTTTTCTAATGAACACTTCCTGCATTTGTGGGTGTAAATGCGCCTCAGGCTCTTCGATAAAGATTATACTTGCTGCTGGTGCTGTTTGTTTGGCTTGAAAGGTCTTAAAAAACTCAAAAAGTTGAAGAAGAATAAGAATTAAGTTTCGAGATCCTAGGCCATTATAAGTCTCAGGCAACCCTATACCGTTGGCCCCTGCGTATCGGAGTTTGGTATGATTCTCAAGCAAGCGTTGTACGTCGAGAGTTGTCTCTGTATGAAGTTGAGGATCATTGAGGCCAGGATAGCCAAAAAGTTGCAGAGCAGGAAGAAGTTTGACCAGGTGATTTTTAAAGTCGGTATCAATCTTTTGTTGAATATCCTTTACTACGCCGTCGAGTTCTTTTGCAGTGTTACGGTCACTTACCTCGGCATTTTCAGATGCTGCCGTTGATAAAAGTCGTTCTAAAATTTTTCCTAGGATATCTTTTTCTTTGTGGGTAGCATCATCCAATCCCCTTTGAGCGTTGATGAACCCCGCCTGAATTAGGTTTCGTAACCGTGAAAGTTCCATTTTCTTTTGATTTGTTTCATCAGATGGATCTCTGGCCACAAGAGAGGTAGTATATAGACCAGGTAAGCGTTCTCTTATTAGTTTAAAGAATTCAAGTTTCTGTTGGTGAGCATTTGAACTCCCGGGCGTATGTGAAATATCCAGAAACAAACTATTAATCTCTCCGTCTTTCAGCTTATATTGTACAACTGCCATTGCTTCCAAAGAGGCCGGATTGAGATCTACAATAAATTCGCTAAGCACGCCAAGGTCTTCTGCATTTTCATCATAGGAAATAAAAAACTTTGCTTCGATTAAAGGCAATTCTTTTCGAATAGCCTCTTCTTCAGCCTCTCCCTGAAAAAGAAGAAACGCATTCCAGAATTTCTCGTGAACTGTGAGGCTAAAATCCTCTAAGTAGAACCGAGGCGAATCAGATAAAAGCCTTCGGAACAGTTCTGTAAGTGAGGTTTTCCCTGAGTTATTGCGGCCAACAATGACGGTTGTTTTTGACTCAAGTGACAGATTCACTTGTTGCAAAAGACGAAAATTCTCGACTACAATTTTTGTTAATCGCATACAATTCCTTCTTACAGGGGATTGTAAAAGCTTATTGCACGACCATTTTTAAGGCAATAGTACGACCATATAAATTTTTCGATCTCGGTAGTCCAAGAGATCATTGGGCTGTTGGGGCATGAGGTATTCCGTTCCAACTTGGATTATAAGCGGATTTCCGTTTATAATAGAGATTTTACAAAGCTATCCTCGCCCAATGCGCAATAGATTATTCACTCAATAGTTTCGTACTTTTATGCCCATTTATATCGCATTTGTGCTATAACGGAAATCCGTTTAGTTCAGTGAATTGCAGGCATTCACCTCGAACCGCTCAGAACCACAACTTGCTAAACATCTCATTTACTTAGCTCCCTCTCATCCTGCGAATCAGGAACTTGGCGTGATACTTGCCTATTAGAATTGCGAGTGCCCGTTTCCAACAAAAGGGGGAAGGATGGCCCACGAAATTTTAATTGTTGATGATGTGAAAGCCGATGCCGAGGCAACGGCGGCGATCATTGCGGAACTTTCGAATATCGAAACCCATGTCGTAACCAATCCTATAAAGGCCTTGGATGCCATTAGGCGGAGTCCGAAACGTTTTTCCCTGGTCCTTGCCGACTTCAATATGCCGGAAATGGACGGGCTCACTTTGGCTCGGGAGATTTGGAAAATCAACTCGCAGCAACTCATCGCTATATTTTCAGGCGACAACAATCTCGATGCGCCGATTAAGTGTGTTGGCACTCCCATCGTTGAGTTTATTAAAAAAAGCAGCAAACCCACTCTGATTCAAAAAACAGTGCAGGCCCTGATTAACAAATATTCCCTGACCCACCATCCGCAAGATGTTGTAAAGACTCTTTCCGAAAATCAACGGGTGATTTCCAGTCTTGGTCCTGAATTCATTGGGCAGTCCGATTCGATGGCCCATTTGGCTCGGCAAATAATGAAAGTAGCACCCCATGATTCCACGACCGTTCTTATCCAGGGGCAATCAGGTACAGGGAAGGAATTAATTGCGAAGGCACTCCATTACAATAGTCCTCGCCGTGGTGGTCGCTTTATTGGACTGAATATGGGGGCCATCAATCCGAACCTCATTGAGAGTGAACTCTTTGGCCACGTAAAAGGTGCGTTCACAGGAGCTATCCAAAAGCGAGTCGGTGCTTTCGAACAAGCCGATGGTGGTACGATATTTCTTGATGAAAT
>SXGU01514156.1_pt1 | contig 11356 bp, 6 predicted proteins | sample 3174531 | NCBI WGS metagenome assembly SXGU01 (sample SAMN11356863, study PRJNA531348) | freshwater metagenome | isolation source: freshwater sample F1-140 | place: China: Fuxian Lake, Yuxi | collected 2017-12-25
CCTCGATGACGGAGACGCCGAAGGTCTCGGTGGGCATGGCTGACACGTAGATGTCGCTCGATGCCATTGCCCGCGCGAGCTTTTCCCGATCGTCGATGAAACCCATGAAGGCGACCGGCAGTCCGGCGGCCCGTTGCTTGAGCTCGTCCACCAGCTTGCCGTCGCCGATCATCACCAGTGCGGCGTCGAGCTCGCGCGGCAGAAGCCGGGCCATCTCCACCAGCACATCGGCGGCCTTCTCGTTGTCGATCCGGCCGGCATAAACTAGCAGGGGGCCGCTCGGGTCGAGACCGATCTCACGCCGGAAGCCAGCTCGGTCGGCCTTGGCGGGATGGAAGATATTGGTGTCCACACCCAGCGGCAGCACCTCGGCCGCGACCTTCATCTTCTCGAGATTGGGCAAGGTGCTCTGTCCGACGGTGTAGACCTTGTCGAACTCGCGATAGGTTATCTCGCCATAGCAGCGGCTGAGGAAACGGAAGAACCGCCCGAGCGGCACACCCATTAAATCCGCCGCCACGCGATAGACCTGCGCATCGGGAAAATCGGTGTGATAGCCCGCTACCAGCGCGGTTTCCGGGAAGGCGCGGCGATGCCGGATGGCCACCCACGGCAGGACCCACGGACACATCGATTCGACGATATCGGGCCGGTATTCCGCCAGCACTTCGCGGACCTTGGCCTTGCGCATGATGAAGCGATAATTCGGGCTGCCGTTGACCGGCTCCGCCCCGATTTCGCACCAGATGTGGCGCCCGTCCACCTCAATGCGGTCTTCCGGCCCCGGTACGATCTGGAGCAACCGATGCGGCGTGTGGTCGAGGATGTAGCGGCGCTTTTCCGCCAGATAGACGCCAACGCCGCCGCCGCCGTGCGGCGAATAGCTCTGGGTCAGATCGCAGATCAGCAGCGGCTCTATGCCGGACATCGGGATACGCACCTTTCGTCAGAATGCGCGTTCCCACCGGCCCGGCCGCATCTGCTTGAACAGCAAACAGCAACGCAACCCGCCGGTTCCGCCGCCGCGCGGGCCCTAGCGTGCGGAACGCGGTTTGGGAAGGCAGCCGCTGCGCCTTCGCCGCAAATACGCGTCGCCCGACCGGGCTAGTTTACTCGCAGAGCCCGGCAGCGCGCTGTGCGATCCCGGCCAGGCCGCCGCGGCACTTGGGCTTCTTGGGCTGCTGCGGCTCGGCCGTGGCGTCATCACCTGCGCTCGCCTGCGCGCCGCCCATTGCGCCCATGTCCATCCCGAGCATTGCCATGGTCATGGAGCGGAAACGGGCACGCGCGATCCATTCGGGCTGCCAGCCCGCGCGCGCATTGGCAGGGCGCGGCGGGAAGGAGAAATTGCGCTCCGGCCCGTAGGCATAGAGGCTCGTCATAGTCACTTCGCCCACTGCCCGCTTGACCTCTGCCGGGATCGTGCAGTTCGTCTGCGCCGGCGGCATGACCGTTTTCGCAGCGATCAACTGCCGGACGGCAGCAGGCGAAAGCCAGTCCCACAGCGGCCCGCCGAAAGCCTGGCTGGCCGAAGAGGTCCACCACACGATGTCGCCGGTTCCTGCTCCCTGGCCACCGCCGCGTTCGCCCTTGGCCGAGAAAGCCCAAGCGTAATAGCCCGTGGCAGCCGGCACGGCGTTCCAGCTCAGGGCATAAGCGCCGCTGGGTTGGGCGCGGTTCGCCAAGGTGATGGGAGCCATGAAGTCCTGGTCGAGCGTGAAGGCGATCTCGGGCGTGTAATTGCCGGTCACCTTATGCGCGCCGAGCAGCGAGCCGTTGGCGGGAACCTGCTGGCGGTCCTCGCCATGCGGCCATTCGCCATAGGCGCGGCTGTTCGCCTGGGTGATCCGCCACTCCTCGGCGATGGCCAGGGGCTGCGCGTAAAGGCCGGGCGGAATCTGGCCGCGTGCCAGCTTGGCGAAGTCGATGACGACTGGCTGGCCAGGCCCGGCCTTCTCACCGCAGCCCCAGAACAGCAGCAGCCGCCCCCGCGGCATTTCGGGCGGAGTGTAGGTATCGGTCGAGCGGCCTCGAGGCGGGGTGCGAAGCGGCAGCACTGGCCCGAAGCGCGCGGTCTGGGGCAATGTATGGTCGGCGCGCGGCCCGTCGGCAGGGGTTCGCGTGGTGCCGAGACGCAGCACCAACTCGTGCGCCCTGGCGCTTGCGCCCCCGTCGCGCATCATCGCCATCGCCGCGCCGATCCCGCTGCCGCCGCGACCCATCGCGCCCATGCCGGAGATGGTGCCCGCATCGAGCGTGTAGCGGGCGACGATGGATGTGTTCTGCGTGAAGGCCGGCCCCGCCACCAGCGCGCCGCCAATCGCGGTCACTGCCAGCATCGATACCCGAGACATCCTGATCATGACCGTAGCCCCCCGTGTCGCGGCGTGGCCCCCCTGCCCCGCTGGCGGCAGCAGTTTACGACCCGGCGCAGGCTTCCGAAAGCATTTTCGGCGAGCGGCAGCGCAAATCGGACAAGCCTTCGACCGGTCCCGTCAGCGTGGGGCCGAATGATTTTCCCCTCGGCAAGTCCAACAGTGGGTCGAATTGATTGTCCTACACGGCTTTGTGCGGTCTATTTGGAGTGCCTCGATTCGCTGACCCGAGGTGCTCCGATGCAACGCAAACCCATCTTCGATGCCATCCGCCGCCTGCTCGGGCGGGGGCTGCGTAGGCGCGAAGTGGCGCAGATCAACGCGGCGATCGACAGGGCGCTGGCCTTCCAGGGGAGCGAGGAGGACCCACCGACGCGCGCCATAGGTCCTGATGGCATTGCGCTCATCAAGCGGTTCGAAGGCTGCGCTCGTTTGCGGGCCGATGGGCGCTTCGACGCCTATCCCGATCCCGGCACCGGCGCCGCGCCATGGACCGTCGGCTGGGGGTCCACCGGCCCGGGCATAGGGCCGGGAACGATCTGGACGCAGGCGCAGTGCGACGCACGGCTCGATGCGGATCTGGTCCGCCATGCCGCCGAAGTCGCCGAGGCACTGGGCGACGCTCCGACCACGCTGCACCAGTTCGATGCGCTGGTCAGCTTTCACTACAACACCGGCGCGATCGCGCGGGCCACCCTCACCCGCCGGCACAAGGAGGGCCAGTTCACGGCCGCAGCTAAGGAATTCGGGCGGTGGAACAGGGCCGGAGGGCGAGTGCTCACCGGGCTCGCGAGGCGGCGCGCGGCAGAAGCAGCGTTGTATCTGAACGGAAAACAACGGGCCACCGCGTCGGAACCCATCGCTATCGACGCCGTTGGTGCGGCATCCAGGAGATAAATAAATGTTACGTTTGATCGGGGCGGCCGCCGTGGTGCTAGCCGCGACGAGCCCTGTTTTCGCGCAAGGCAAGGGTGACGACAAGGGCAGGCCAGGCAACGGTAAACCCGACCACGCGGCGATGGAACGCGGCAATTCCGGCCGCGATGGCAGCGACACGCGCAGCCCCGGCGAGCCGCGCTCCGATCGCGCTGACGACGACAAGCGTCGGGGCCCGGACCCGCGCGAGCTTCGCCAAAGGACGGGCGATGATGCGCGCGTGCGGGAAGCGATCGATCGCGCCGATTATCGCGATGGCAGGCGCGGTGGCCGCGAAGAGCGCTGGGATCGAGAGGGCTACGAAGGTGGCTGGACTGCTCGCGAGCGCATCTTCGCGGCGGTTCCGGGCTGCCCGCCCGGCCTCGCCAGGCGTCACAACGGATGTTTGCCGCCCGGCATAGCGCGTCAGTCCCGCGATGAAGCGTTCGGCTTTGCGTATCGTCCCGCGTTATTTGGTGTGCCGCTGCGCGCTGCGGCAGATTATGTCTTCTATGACGGGTACCTGATCCCCACGGGGGCAGGCGGAGGGCGCTATCTCCCGCTGCTCGGCGGCGCGCTCGCGGTGGGCCAGGTCTGGCCAGAGGCCTACCCCAGTCTGCCGCTCGACGATTGGCAGCGTGGCTACTACGGCTTCGACGATCCGGATGCCTACCGCTACGCGGACAACGTCGTTTACGCTGTCGATCCGGGCACATCGGCAATCGAATCGGTGGTGGCGCTGCTGACCGGGAGCGATTTCGCCGTCGGGGAGCAATTGCCCGAGGGTTACGACGTCTACAACGTGCCCGCCGCCTATCAGGACCGCTACGCCGACAGTGACGAGGCGCTCTATCGTTATGCCGATGGCCGCGTTTACGAAGTCGATCCCGTCACCATGCTGATTCAGCAAGTGATCGAGTTGATCGCATGAACGCGCCCCGGGAGATGATTGCCGCGGCTGTGCTGCTGGCGCTGGCAGGCTGCTCGGAGCAAGGTCAGGGCGATGAGCCGGTCGCCGCGAGAAGCGAACCCGCGAACGGCACGGTCGCCGCCACGGTGGCCGCATCCACCGGGCATCGCAGGCTGGCGGCCGCGCTGGTTGACACCCAGCTGGCGCCTGTTCTCGATGGCAAGGACGTTTATACTTTGCTCGCCCCTGGCGACCCGGCGTTCGCGGCGCTTGGGGATAAGGCGCAGGCGTTGTCAGCAGCCGAGCGGCGCCCACTGATGGCCGCCGTGCTGCGCGCTCATATGCTGCCCGGGCAGGTCACTCCCGAATCGATTGAACAGGCCATTGCCCGCAAGAAGGGCCCGGTCGAGATGCGGACCATGGCCGGCGGTACGGTGCGTTTTTCCAAGACCGATCGCGGCATCGCCGTCAGCAACGGCGCCATCCAGGTTGCTCTGTCAGATACTGCCAGCATTGCCTCCAACGGCGCCGTGCTCCCGATCGACAAGGTCCTGCTGCCTCCGGGCTAGCTCAGTAGTCCCGGGAAATCTTCGCCACCGCGCTTTGCCGCCCGACCGTTGAAACCGTGGCGAGCAGCGAGAGCCAGTTGGTCACCCGGAATTCCAGCGCCGTCGCGGAATAGCCGCGCCCGTCGGTTACAATCTCGACGTAGAAACGCCGGCCGATGTTCTTGCCCAGCGCGACGCCGGTCTGGCGGTTGATGGTGGGATCGGCGGGCACGATGCGCAGCCGGTCGAGTCCGATAGCGCTGCGCAGCCGATTGATGGGATCGAGACCGCCACCGCCACGCAGCGAAGCGACCGCCGCGCCCAGTTGCAGCGCATCGGTGGCCGAGAGCGTGGTGATCGAGCCCCCGAACAACAGCCGGGCAAGGATCTCTTCTTCTGGCAGCGAAGGGACCGAGGTGAAATCGATCTGCGGCTCCTGGGCATTGCTGGTCACCCGAACACGCACGGTGAGTCCGGTAGTGCTGGTCTCTGCCGCGATGTCCAGTCGGGGATCGATCGGCACATTCTCGTCGAAGCTGATGATGCCGCGCGTCAATTCGAAACGTGTGCCCGCGAAGCTGTAAGCACCGCGCACCACCTCGGCCCGCCCACCGATGCGCGGCGCATCGGTGGTGCCGCGCAGCAGGATGTTGGCGCCCCATTCGCTATCGAGCCCCATGCCGCGCACATCGATCCGGCTGTCGGCGCTGGCGTTGATAAGGTAGCGCCAGGTGCTTCCCGCCGCATTGGCCGGGCCGATATCATCGGGCACGTTGATCTCGCGCGTGGCGATACGCGGAAGCTTCTGGTTCTGCGCGGCACTGCCCAACGCCCAGCTCGCCTCGTCGATGCGCACGCGGCCTGCAATCGTGCCGCCGAGGCCATCGGACACGATCCTTAGCGGCCCGGTGACGGTGGCGGACAAGCCGTTTGCATCGAGCAGATGGGCGTTGCGGGCGGCGGCGCGCAGGTCGAGCTTGGGACCGCGCACCTGCAGGAAGCGGCCCTGAACGCGCTCGCCCAACCCGGCGAGGTCTACAGTGCCGCTCCCCGAGATATCGCCGCCGTTGTCCGCCTTGCCCGCGAAGCTACGGATCGCGAGCCGCGAGCCGGTGAAGGTCCCGCGCACCCGGACGCTGCGGATGTCGGTCCCGGATAGCGCACTGCGCACCCGCAGGTTGTCGCTGGAAACCGCGCCGCGGACCAACGGGTCCGCCAGCGTGCCGGTCGCATCAGCGCCGATCGAGACCGGACCGGTCATGTCGAAGGCCTCGATCGCGGCGAGGCGCCACAGGCTTTCCGCCGCGCCCTGATAGCGCAGCTGCGCGAACAGCCGCCCGGCGCGCAGGCGATCGACCAGATCCCTGCCGGCCGGCAGCGCCGAGATCCGCGCTTGCAGTCGGCCGCGCTGGATATCCTCGTTACGGAACACCGCGCGCGCGACCAATTCGGTGGCGCTGAGGTTCGCGACCAGCGCCAGATCGACCGGCTTCGAAGAGAGCACCAGGCCCGAGCGCGACAGATCGTCAACCATTACCCTGGCATCGCCGCGCGGCAGGCCATCCGGGCCGCGGCCGTAGTTGACGAGGCCGGAAACCGTGCCGCCAAGCCCCAGGTCCGCCCCGGCAATGTCGAGCAGCGATAGCGGCATGCTGGCAAGCTGCAGGCCGAGTTGCAGGTCGCCACCCCCTAGCCGTCCGCTGGCCACCATCGCCCCCCCGCCGAAATTGACCTGCGCGGGAGCTAGCTGCCAACCGCCACCCTGCAGAGCGGTCAGCACCGCCCGGCGCGGCATGGTGATCTTGCGCCCGGCCAGTTCCCCCCGCGCCGCTACCGCGATGCGGCGCTGGGCGAACTGCGCGTTAAGATCGAGCGCAAAGCTGCTTGCCCGCCGCCCGGCGATGGAGGCATCGACCTGACCGACTCCATTGTTGATCTGCCCCTGCGCAGCGAACCGGCCGACGAACAGGGTACCGTAGCTCAGCCCGGCACCGCGCGCCGTCCCGCTGAAGGTGGTGTTGGCCTGACTGATGGTGCCTTGGCCCTGGATATCGGCCCGCGCGATGGTGATGGGCGTCACCCCGCCAAAGCTGGCATTGCGGGCACGCAAATTGACGTCGAGCCCCTGCCCGCCCCCGCGCGCCGCCAGCGCGATGGTGCCGTCGAGGCCTCCGCCCGCCAGCGCCAGCTTGCCCGCGACCGCACCCCTGCCCAGCGTCAGCGCGCCGGTCACCTGCGTGTTCGATACCGTGAGCCGATCGACTGCGATGCGGGTCGCGCCGCCACGCGGCATGGTGAGCCCGAGCAGACCGTCGAAGGGGCCGAGCAGCGACTGGCCGCTGGTAGCGATACGGAACCCGTCGCCGCGCGGCTCGAGAGCAACGCGCACGTCCCTGAGCCCTGCTGCCGGATAGGGGTTTGCGAAGACCAGCGTGGCGCGCGGGCCTGCGCCAGTGATCGTCGCCTCCACGGTGAAGGGCCCATAGTCCGCCTGTCGCCCCCGGCCGGCGAGTGTCGTCCGACCGCCCTGCACGCGGCCGTTGAGGACCATGTCCAGCCGCGCGCCGTCCACTATCAGCCGGCTGAAGGCGATCGGGCGGTTCGAGCCGAGGTTGAGCCCGCCGCGCACCGCGATCGAATTCCCCGCAAGATTGGCTAGGGTGGCGTTACTCAACGGCGCGATGCGCGCGGAAATTCCCGCAACTAGCGCCCAGGGCGTGCGGCCTCCGATATCGAGCGTGATCTTCGCACTGCCATTTGCCCGCCCCACATCTTCCAGCACCAGCTGCCTGGCATCGACCGTGCCATCGACACGGTAGGTACCGCGAGACACATCGCCCGCCAGCGTGATGGCGGCGCTAGTATTCGGGAATGCGATCCGGAGCCGGTCGGATTCGAGCCGCGCACCCGTCAACCGGATTGCGCCTGTGACACGGCCGTTGACCAGCCGTGGATCGAGCATCGCGGTACCGGTCCGCACCCGCCCCACGCGCGCATCGAGCGGGAGCGTCCAGCGCGTTCCGTCGTAGGTCGCGGTACCCTGCTGAACCAGGCCGGCGAGTTGGGTGGTCCCAGACGTCAACCGCCCGATGCGTAGGGTATGCTCAAGGGTGAGGTCTGTGAATTCGCCATCCACCGTGCCAGCAAGACTGCTCTGCTCGATCCGGGTGCCTGCCACTACCAGCGGACGGCGGAGCGAAGCGCCGACGACCAGATCTTCGGCGCGGTTCTGTGCCAAGTCGATCAAGCCGGTCGCCCGGATGTCGAGCCCACGACCGAGCACGACATAGCGCCCGTCCACCCGGCGCTCCGCGACCCGGGCGGAGGCATCGACCGAAATCGCATTTCCCGTCAGCGCGGCCAGCGGCCCAGCGAGCATCTCGCCCGGGTATGCCTGGCCCAGAATGCGGAACAGGCCGGCGCGATTGGTCAGCCGGAACGCGGCGAAGCGCTCGCCATCGCGGCGTACGAGCGCGCGGCCGTTCCACTGTCGCCACGTGCCCTCCCCTCCAATGTGCGCGCGCCAGGCCGCTTCGGCGCCCAGCATCTGCGCTACGGGGCCATCGGCGGCGGCGCGATAATCGAGGCCGAGGTCGAAATCATTGCCATCGGGCTCGGCGTCGATCTTGAAAGCATAGCTGTCGGTGCGGCCGAAGCGGCCGCGCGAATTGACCACCAGCCGACGGTCAGTGACCTGCACCTCCCCATCCAGATCGACGCGCTGGGCGTTCGGCCCTGCAATCCCTCTTGCCAGCGTCAGATTGTCGATGGTCAGCCGGTCGATCGAAATGTCGAAGCCGGGCAGGAAGGGTGCATCGGGGTCGCCGGGCCGGAACTCGGGCACGCGCAGCAGCGTAGCGCGGCGGGCGGCAAAACTGCGGATATCGAGCCGGTTGGAAAGCCACGCGGTCGGCCGCCAGTCGACTTCGGCGCGGGGGATGGTCGCGAACACGCCTTTGAGGTCTGACAGGCGCACGTCGCGCAGCACCGCCTTGCCGTAGAGATCGCCCTCGATCCGGCCGATGCGGATGTTGAGGCCATTGGGCAGCGTCTGAGCGGCAATGCGCTCGGTGAGGGCCCGCTGGCCAATCGGCGTGTTAAGCAGCACCACGGCCGCCACGATCAGCAGCGCCAGAGCGCCCAGGATAATCCCCGTCCACTTCGCCGCCCGCCGCACATGCCTGCGCCGGCGCGGTGTTTCGGCCACCACCGTCTCTTCCTCGACCATCAGAAGGCTTGGCCCAGCGAAACGTAAACGGCGACGAAGCTGTCCTCTGGCTCCGGATTGAGCGGGAACGCCACATCGAGACGAAGGGGACCGAAGCCGGTGGCATAGCGGACGCCTACGCCCGCGCCGAATTTGAGCGCGTCGAAGCCGGGTGTCGGGTTCCGCCCGACAGCGCCCGCGTCAAAAAATGGCACGACCGACAGATTGCCGTCGAAGAACCCGGTCCGGATCCGCCCCTCGATCGAGGCTTCGATCAAGGAGCGGCCGCCGATCGGCTGTCCGATGTCGTCGCGCGGACCGATCGCCTGGTAGCCGTAACCACGCACCGAACTGCCGCCACCGGCGTAGAGCCGCCGCGAAGGGGCGATCGCAAACAGCGGTGCGCCCGGAATGCTCGCCAGGCGAACGCGGCCGGCCATCACGACCTTGTTGCCGAACTGCTGGTAATAGGACGTATCGGCCTGGGTGCGGACGTAGAAATACTGCTCGCCCTGCGTCCGCGAAGCCTCCGGAGCAACATAGCCGGTCAAGCGGAATCCCCGGGTGGGATCGAGCAGATCGTCGGTCGTGTCGATGGTGGCGCGCCCGAACGCCGCGCCGATGAGATATTCCTGGCGCGGACGCTCTATCGTGACCCGGTCGGGATCGTCATCTTCATCATCGCCGTCCGGCACTTCGATCTCGATCTGCCGGTTGCGCTCGTCGGTATAGAGCAGCTCGCCGCCCACGGCCCAGCTGAAAGGCTTCTGGAACAGAAGGTTCGACAAGCGCTCGAAGCTGCCCGAGAGCGCAACGGTGCGAGCATCGAAGGCGGCGTTGTTTTGCGTCGAAGCATAAGCATCGAACGTCAGCACCTGGTCGCGTCCGCGAAAGTTATTCCAGCGCAGCGTCACCCCGCCAAGCTGTTCCTGGGTGCCGAGAATACCGCGCACGCGCAGCATGCCTTCCGGCGGGAAGAGGTTGCGATGCTCCCAGCTCGCCTCGACACGAAACCCTTCTTCGCTGCCATAGCCGATGGCGCCGGCGATGGTCCGCAGCTTTCCGCGCTGGATGCCGACATCCATCACCACCGTGCCGGGCTGGTCCCCCTGGGGCGGCGCGGTTTCACGCGGGGTTAGCGTCACCGAGGAAACCAGGCCGGTGGCCAGGATCGCGCGGCGCAGGTCGAACTCCAGGCTGCGCTGATAGGTGTCGCCGGGGCGGAAGCGGGCGATGGTGGCGAGATGCTCGCTGGAGAGAAACGCGGGATCGCTGCTCACGGCCGCGCCGAAATCATACTTGCCGCGCGGCTGGACCGCCATCGTCAAGTCGCCCTGGCGGCGCTCGTGGTCGATCAGCAGCTCAGGTTCGGCAATGGCGGCGAAGGGATAGCCCGTTTCGCCGAGCGCCACGTCGAGATCGGCGCGTTCTTGGACGATGGTGTCACTCTGAAGGAAATCGCCCGGCTGGATTTCGAAGGTTCGGCGCAGCAAAGGGCCGTCGGGCGCAGCCGTCAGGTTCCCGAGATCGATCGCTCCATATGTATAGCGCTCGCCGGGCACGACGTCGAAGCGTACCACCGGCTGCGCGCTGGCCTCGTCCTGCCCCGGCTCGACCCCGCCGATCGACCGGATCACGCGCCCGTCGTAATATCCATACACGCGCAGCATGTTCTCAAGCAGCGTCTCGTCCAACTTTGCGCGCGCGCCGAGTTGAGCGAGATTGTCAGAATCGCTGTCGAGGTTCTTGATGGTGGAGAGGGCGGAAAAGCGATCGACGAAATCGCCCTCGTCTGAGAACGGCGGCTCCTTCTGCGGAAAGCCGAGCACCAGATCGTCGCTGATCTTGGCGGTCACCGCCTCGCTGAAGGCGAGCGTGGGGCCGTCCAGCTGGAGGTCGGCATATTGCACCTCAGGCTCCGCGGCGAGCTCGGGCAGGGGCAGCAGTTCGAGGCTATCGGGCCAGGCGATCGCCGCGCCGGGGAGCGGGTCGAGCGGTGTTTCGGGATCGACCTCGACAAGCGGTTCGGGTGTCGCCGCCGTTTCGCCCTGCTGGGCCCAGGCCTCGGGATTCTCCACTGCGCTGTCAGGGATCAGATCCTCAAGCGACTGGGCGGTCGAGCGATCCTGCGCGGCGAGCGGCGGTGCGGCAAGAGCCAGAGCGCCTGCCAGCAGCGCGGCGCGCACCGCCATGCGCCCGCCGTCAGACCGCCAGGCGATAGCCTGTGGGGACGGCCTCCTTGCCGGGAAAGGCGCTCGCGAGCTTGCGTTCGCGAGGAGCGGCGGCAGCAGCAATGAGCTGGTCGTGTTCGGCATCGCCGATGCGCTCCCAGCCGCTGGCGGCAAGTCGCTCGAGCGGGCGGAAGCGGACCTTGTATTGCATCCGGTCGCTGCCGGCGACC
>SXGU01528283.1_pt1 | contig 11355 bp, 12 predicted proteins | sample 3174531 | NCBI WGS metagenome assembly SXGU01 (sample SAMN11356863, study PRJNA531348) | freshwater metagenome | isolation source: freshwater sample F1-140 | place: China: Fuxian Lake, Yuxi | collected 2017-12-25
CGCGAGGCGTTTGTAGGTCTCACGCACCCGTGCGCCTTCAATGCCGCGCAACTGATCCACAGAGCGGCGCTTGGGCGGCTCCTCGCCAAACCGAAGCGCGTACATTTTGCGGACCACTTTCAATCGCAGTTCATCGTCGAGTGCCAGCTTAGCTTGGTATAGAAGACGATCCGCGCGGGCGCCTCCTGGTTGGCCAGCCGAGTAGAGTCGAACACCGGCTTCGCCTATCCATACCAGTAACGTACCTGCACGAGCTGCTAGGGCGCAGGCTGCATGAGATACTCGCGTACCAGGCTCCAGCATCAAACACACGACACCCCCAACAGGGATATGCGTCCGTACGCCATTTTTATCCACGACCACAAAGGCCCCATCGAGGACATCGAGTTGACCATACTCAATATAGAGCACAGACAGACGTTCTTTGATGGCAATGGGTTTAAGCGGGAGCAGCATGTCAGCCATACAAAGTAGTCCTACTCACGTCATGCTATTGGTGCCACGGAGAGAAGCCCAAGCCCTAAGGCTTTACCGTGCCCGATACCCGTATGCAGTGCCTTCACAAACGCGTCCGCGTCGGTCACTGCCATGACACCATCGTACAAAACAGAGAAGACACGGATCGCGTTTCCGTGATGCTGTGTGCCACTGAGCATCTGTTCTTGAGAAACCCGTACATCAATCCGAGCTGGCCCCACTTCCGAAAGATCGAAGGAGGGCAGTAGTGGAAGTGCAAACCCGTGCAAGTGGCCTTTTCGCACAATCCACTGTTCTTGTTCCTCTAGTCGCAGCAAGCCCAACCGCTTGCCAGCACGAGTGACGCAAGGATTGGCTCGCAGTCTAAAACGAAAGCGTTGACCGGTCGCGAGAGCATCGAGTTTCAAACGGCTCTTCAAATCAACAGGGGGATCGGTCTTTACGAGCCAACCCTTCACGCCTATACCCTCCCAGTCGTGGATCGTCTGGCTCTGAACGAGAATCCGTGGACATCCATCGGAATCAGTCTCTGGCTCAAGCCGCCACAGAATTGCTCCTTCCGGGCATTTACGATCCGGAGGGCTAAATGCGCGACACAGCGTGGCATGGAGTTGATACGGGTCTGCTAGATCGCGCCTGGCCTCACGACAGCGTGGGTCAAGATGGATTCTATGCAGAAGCATGCGTTACCCCCTGAGGGAAAGGAATCCATTCCGAATGTACAAACCGTGCGCCGAAGCGCCGTTCAGCAAATGATGACAAAGGCTGGTCCATCTTGAGCCTGCCGGAACCATCCTCGGACTCGAAAGAGGCTAATAGCTTCTCGGGAAGCTCTTCCCATCTGCGCCGTGTGGAAATCCACGGCCACCGCGCCAAGAACTCTCGCAGCGGTATGTCTTGCACAGCGTTCTCCATCCAGATCGGTTCAGAGGGGACGTAGGATTTCCGCCCAAGAGCCAGAGGCCAGACGGGATCATGTAGTGCAGCGTATATTCTTTCCAGAAGCATATAGTCGTTGCCTGCTAACCCAACCAGGAAGGCTCCATCGGCCAGATAGTCTCGAGTAGTCACAGCCGTATCGTGGGTCTTCGACCTATCAGCAGCAATGATGCCCTGCGCAGTCTGGTAATCACGCTTTGGAACTCCTGGCCGGTCATGACGGACACCCATAGAAAGTTGCGTCAACGGTTCCAGATCTTCCCAATTCTCGCGATCGATTCCCATTGCAGCGGCAAGTAGGCCCACAACACCTGACTTGCTGGGCTCCTTTCCGGTATCGCGCTGATCAAAACGACTGGTCGTCCCCCACGATTGCAAGGGGCCTATGAATCGTAGCAGTAGCGTGGGCATGATTTACTCCTTCACAGCGTGGAGACTTTTCTCCAGCAGTTCATTCAGCGTGCCTATCGATGTTCCAAATCCATCAAGATTGGTCTCCGTGAGGTTCAATACAAAGGTTTGGCCGTCACCACCGTACACAGCATTCAGTTTCTTTGCTTTCTCGACAAGTCTCTCCGCAGACTTTCGAGTAAACGATTCATCCTTACCGACACGAAGAGCCGTTTCAAAGGCGTTGGCAAGGTTGCGTGGCGCGGTGTTGCGACGCACGGACACGACCACGAACTCTGATGGATTATGTGCCGCAAAGGTGTTTTGCTTTCCGGTTGGCTCTGCGAGCACAAAGCCTTCGAGGAAGGCGCTCAAGCATTTCTTCGAAAGCTCCACATCACCTTGAAGATTCTCTTTTAACTTCCCCCAATCAATTACTGCGTAGCGATAAAAGCAGGCCGAATTAAATTCTACCGTTCCTATCATGTCCGCGCCAGCCGTGTCTTCGGGCTTCAGATCGTCCACCGCCGTATAGAAATCGAATTCTCGTTCAACCGCATGGGTCGAAATCGCGTGGGCGACTTGACAGGCGGCATACTGATTCTTTTCAGGCATATCGGCTAGCATGCGCCCAAAAAGTGCCACATCCACGGCTTTGCCGCCGTTGAAGATGGAGGCTAGGCGGTCACGAACCTCCGACGGCCCTTTGCGAGCAGCGGCCTTCTTCTCTTTCTTCCCTTTCTTCCCTTTCTTGCTGGTCTCTTCTTCAGTGTGTTCCGCCGCAGGAACAATCTGATCCCAAAACTGATTAATCGTGTCGGCTAAAGCTGCTATTTCTTTTCGACCAAGAAAAAGCAGGTATTCAGTCTTTTCTCCTTCCTTTTCACTAGCTCCAAGTCCGACATATGCTAAGGCGGTTTTCGCCTTGGCCAACGTTTCGTCCTTTGCGCGTTTATCATTCAGCAGATCGGCGATAGCTTGATACACCCTCTTAGTTCGCACCGCGAGTTCGTCGGGATTGAAAAGCCCCCCCCCCTCATGCTTTTCACTAAAATAACTCCGCACTGCCCGCTTGAGGCATTGGCTAGAAATCCGCGCACGGCGGGTACCACCAAACCAAGCATCCTTGGGAGCACCCGTGTCATCGCGATTCAGATTTGAGGAAGCGAAATGTTGCAGGGCATGGATCTCGATCAAGGTCTTCATGCGGTTTCCTCCTCCTGGATAGTGGATCCTGTTTCCATGTCATCTTGTATGTTTCGGTAGAAATCTTGCGCCCACGCGTTCTGGGTACGCTTTCTATCATCGTTCCAATACACAAGACCTGTCAGAAGGGCCTCGAAGTCTATGGGCTGATCTTTAAGCAGAGCAACCATCTGACGCAGATGGTGAGGCAACTGATCATTGTCGGAATCAAGCAGCGTGATGAACCGGTGTTCGGTGCTGCTGGAGCCAGTTGCCACCCGATGAGCCGCACATGCCTTTCCAATAGTCATCGGGGTGCCGAGACCGCCTTCCCGCCAATGGGCTGCCCAAAGACCAGCTACGAGGTAAAGCATTTCCCTCCGCCAGGAATTACTCACACCCTTCAAGAATGGCTCGACATAGGGATAAGCAGGTACGAAGACTCCCAGATCAAACGCCAGGCTACGTCGCAATACCGCCCTGACCTTGGCATCTTTCTTGTTGAGGCCTTCCAGCCACTCAATGAATCCACTCATATCCCCTCCATCGCCGGTGTGAGTTTGAGGATTTCCTCGTCGAGCTCTTTCAGCTTCGCCCGTACAGGCCCTTCGGCTTTTACCAGCGCTCTAATGGCCCAGGCATCGCCCATGGAAACCGAGGCGCAATGCTGTTCCCATGCCTTGCCCAAGATGTCTCTGACGAACGTCAACCACTGACAACGAATATCATCGGGATCACGTTCAAGAGTGTACTCCTGTAGAATCTCGTGGAAGCGGGCTTCCAAGGCAGACCAATACCAAGGGCTCACGGGCATCTGCTTTACGAATGCCTTGATGTCATTCGCAACAGGATTTCGCTCTCCTCGACTTAGAAGATCTCGTGCATATGATCCAGAGGCCAACCAAAGACATTTCTGTGCATCCTCTGCTTCTCTAAGGAGCTGCAGGATTTCCGTTCGAATGAAACGATCTCCGGTTAGCACCTCCGGCAATGCAAATCGCTCCATACGCCAGTACTCAATCTTTGCCTTCTTATTCGCTTGACCGAGAACTAACACGGAACGTGGAAACCGCGCCAGATTTGATCGAGTTAGCCTAAGTGCGTGCTCAATCACTTGGGGTCCCAAATGTGATTGGTCAGGTAGCAGAGAGTCAAAGTCTCGCCATAGACCTCGGTCTCGAAATTGGATAGGCAGTTTTCCCTTCTTGTCATCGATCCTATAGCCAAGCATGGGATCTACCTGATCTACAGAGGAGTCTCCAACTCCAGAAGCAAACGCAAGCTTTTCGACGCGACCTAAATTATTTTCGACCAGTCGGATAGACCTGATCCGCCAAGTGTACCTGTCAGCAAGGCCGCTTGATGCTCGCTTAACTCCCTGGCTTAGCCTATTGACCGATTCCGGTTCTCGTTCCCACAAAGGAAGATCACCACCGGCTATTTCTCTGTTTTCAGGAACCAGAGCAAAAAGCAGGGTGTCTTGAAGATTACTCCCAAGAGGCAAAATAATTGCGGCTGTAGCGGAAGGCGCTGTGCCAGTGTGAGAAAGTTCGCTCTTTCCACAGCTCACGGAAAATGTTTGGGTGGCTAGAATCCAACGAATTGCTGCAGCTTCTGAAATGGCGCCTGATGCCTTAACGTCCACATGGTCGAACAAAACCTTAGCATTGTCAGCATTGTGCTCGGCAGCAAGCACTGTCCAGGATCTCCATATATTTGGTTCAAAGTTTGGAATCTGTCCAAACGGATACTTCTCATCAAACAGCCAGAATCGATCTCGCCATTTCTCCAGATACGCTGTGATTTTATTGCCAGGAATACCTTCCTTGAACAACTTCTTAGCATGATCAATGTCAGTCGGACCTTCCAGGGCACGGTACAGGACGGCGAGTAAGAATCGATGCAGTGCAGCCACGACCAGTGGTGACGGATCTTCAATGGTGGCGATATCCTTGGCTCCCCGGAGAATGTCTTGGATGCCTAGTTCTCCGCGACTCCCATCGAGAAATCGAACTGGAATCCACTCTTCGTCAATCAGATTAAAGCGGCTCATTCGCTCTCCTTTGCCTCATACACCAATCCCAGATCCTCATCAAGACGCACGGTGATATCTTCGACCCAGCGGCCATCCGCGTTCAGCCGCAGTGGGAAACAGTTGCGCAGGAGCGACGACTTTTTCCAACCTTCTGGCACTCCCAACTTTCGGAGTTGCTGGACCGCCCCCTTGCGCGAAAGACTCACAGCTCGCAGAAACCACGCTTTGGACTGTACGAAGTCCGGTGTCGTCTCAGAGCCGAAACCGTCTTCCAACCACAATGGAATAGCCACAACCAAGTCTTCGCCAAGTCTGGTCTGGGCCATGAGGGTTCGATGCACGCCCGGTTCGTCCTCGTCATAGAGCACGTACTTCGCTGGCTCATTCCAAGATGCGTCATCGGGCAACCCCATGATGGCCATGTTGGCTTGCTGACGCTGAGCGATGGCTTCTCCTTCTGCACGCACAGCTTTATTCATTCGCTCCTCAAAAAACTCTGGAACTGTTATCTGTTCTTCGTAGACACTTTGCACCAAGGTATCGATCTCATCCGGCAGCCTCAAGTCCCGTTTCGCCTGTAAAAGACACCAGGTTCGCAAGAGGACATCCTCCCGGTACACCTTGCCCCACCAAAGAGGTTTACCGAATGATGGCGGTTCGTCGCCGGCCAATCCCGACACCAAGAGAATCGGCGCGCAAACTGGTCTGGTCGGTCGCGCATGTCGCCACAACCGCCCTGCGCGTTGGAGCACGAGGTCGATGGGCGCAAGGTCGGTTGCAATCAGATCGAAGTCCAGATCCAGACTTTGTTCTACCACTTGAGTCGCGATAAGGATTTTGCGGCCGGTTCGATTACCCCCTTCTCCGAAGGCCTCTAACGCCTGCTCCTCCCGTTTCTGTCGCCTGTCTGCTGGGAAACGTGCGTGAAAGAGAAAAATTTCTGTTCCATCGGAGAGCCGTTTTCCAAGACGCATGCCTTCGCGCTCCAGAGGCTCGCCATCAGGGAAAAGCAGGTACAGCTCCTGCGCACGCTGCACCGTATTGACCAGCGCCAACCCCATTCCGCCACGGGTAAGATGCTCCTCTAACGCAGTGCGCATACCAGACAAGTCCGGTGAAATTGCTTGTAGCCGGACAGTCTGACGGCGCGCAGGATCAGCCTCGAAATGTTTCTGGTACACCTTCTCGCCCGGACAGAAGATAGAAAGGCGTGGGTATGGCCTCTCGGGTTCCGGCAAGTTAGAACCAACTACACCTGCCAACTTGCGACGAATCGACGGAGACAGGGTCGCGGAAAGAAGTACCACCGATGAGCCCAACGCTAAAAGCCAGCGAAGTAGGTGAACCAGAAGCGTACCCGTGTAGGCATCGTAGGCGTGGATCTCGTCGAAAACTACCACTCGATTCGCAAGACCCCAGAGCCGCACAAAGTTGTGTCGCACCGGCAGAATGGGCAGCAGAGCCTGATCTATCGTACCGACGCCATACTCTGAGAGCAGCGCCCGCTTTTTGCTGGAAAACCATTCCCCCGCGCGGACCTCGCCGCCTGCTTTAGAATCGTGTATGCCAGACACTTTCAGGCCCTGGAAGGTATTGTTCAACAACGCTCCGCCATGCAGTAGTTGTAAGTCGAGTGGTCGATTTGTTCCTTGGCTCCGCAGAAATTCGAGCGTTCGCGTAAACATGGCATTACCCGTGGCCTTGGTCGGCAAGGCTATATATAAACCGCGATGCCCAAAACGTCGCTGAAGTTCCAAATGTGCAAAAAAGGCCGCCTCGGTCTTACCTTCACCCATAGGAGCTTCCAGCAGTAGGATGGCTGGCATCTTCAAATCAGCCAACGCATCAGCTACCGCCTGCTGCAAGGGTCGTGGAGCTAATTCAAACACTTCCTCGAAAGACTTTACCTCCGTGCTGAGCGGAGTTCTGGGCTCCCACCTTAGGCTATCTAGAGCCTGACTGGCTCTGATTTGGCGCTTTTGAAACCAATTATGAAGATCTTCGCAATCTTCAGCGGTTCCAAAAGGAAACCAATCCTCGTTGGAGCCGATCCAGTCGGCAAAGCTTGTGAGGCCCGACAGCAACATGAAATCGGGGCCAGTAAGAGTCTGCTTCGTGGGAGTCATGGTGGGATTGAGAACCGCCAGGAGTAGTTCCACGAGACCGCGGCGCGCCTCAGTCCATTCGTCTTTCCCCAACGCACGCCTATCGCCCATCAGACGATCAAGGATGCTCGGGGAAGCCCTTTCTCCATGATGACACCCCACCGCATCGGCCACTAGTTTCGCTAATTCGTTCGGCCAGCTATTCTTTTCTAAAATCTCCGACAGGGCAATCTGGCTTACAAAGGCATGGTTGATCTCTGTATTTGGACTCCGTCCAGCAGCCATGCCGGACAGATTCTTCCACTTGCATTGAAACCCTGGACAGGCCTTACCCAAGTCATGGCAAGCAATCACAAGCAAAAGCCACGTGCGGGCATCTTCCCACGTCATTCCCAGAATTGCCGCCATTCTTGTGCGCGTTGATTCTGGCTCTCGCTCCAGGATGGCTCCCGCACTGGCAGCTACGTCCAACATATGAAGAATAAGAGGATGCCACTGACCATCAACGCTCTTGGAAGTTTTCGCCCAATGGTGTGTCAATGTTCTGTTCATTATCTAGCCATTGTGGTCAAATGATTCAGTAGCGCTATCGTGCCTTTCGTCACCCAACGGCGCAAAGAGCAGATTGGGGCTATATTTATTCGCTGGGGGCAGTGGATTGTCCTGGCTGTAGAGGTTGATAGAGTGGAATATCTTGGAGCCGCGTTCGTAGTGCGCGTAGAAACCTTATTGCCCGCCTTGAACTCCATGTCGCCGGACTGCCCTTCACCAGTATAGCGGAACATGCCATTTTCCAACTCATCACGATAGCCATATTGCCCGCCAGTCCTCCCGGTAAAGAGAAAGATCAGGGGGTGGCCTTTCGGTGTTGAAATCCCTCCCTGGCGTTGGCCGCCATAGCAAGCATGCAAATCACTCCGTTTATAGGTTTGTCCTAGTTCAAATTCGACAGTCTCCACGAAAATTTCATCTCTCACGATGCCTCCACTCCCACGGCGACACGGGGTTGGGCTCAGCCCACAGCCCTCGCCCTGCCGCTTTTGCCTCAGTCTCGAACCGTTCCAACGTCGTGTCCCCCACAGCATACTTCCGGTACCACCAGCAAAAGCCTTCCCGGACCAGCTCTTGGTTCAGGATACGTCCATCAGGAAGGACAACCACGCCTAACATCCGACGATATCGGTCACGCCCCAAGTCGGTGACCGTCACCATTTTCTCAAGGGCGAGTTGCGTCGCGAGTTGTGTGGCTTGACGGCCAAACGGTTGATCGCTCTCGGGGCAATCAATCCCAGTGAGCCGGACTTTTTCCCGTGAGCCGTTAACTAATACGGACAACGTATCCCCATCAGTCACGCTCAGTACCGTGCCGGTGAACGTCGGACGCTCGATTGTAGAAGGTAGCCTGGGGGGGAGGTCATGCGCGACACATGCGGTCAGCGCACAGCTAATGGCAACGAGGCAGGCGAGGAAGGGCGTTTTTCCCATCACCATATAGGCTCCCCACACATAATCTGCTTACTTCGATGTTCACGGATGCACACTTGGCCGGACTCTCCCAATCTTTCTGGGGCTGCATTCGCACCGGCCGATGGTCCCGTGCGACCTGGGAGCGCTCCCTTGTTCACTTCTGATTTAGACGAAAAAGCTTGTCCGGCCATGTCGCCTCGGTGACAGTGACAGCCACCGTGTTTGCGATCATTGTGGCAGCCGGAAGCATCGAGGCCACCTGGATGCGCCAACAGCATGGCTGGGAGAAGAACAGCCGAGACCACCGTGAGGAGAAGAAGGGAAGATTCATTCACGAACCTCCGGGATAAAGGAACAACCGATTACTTGCTCTGCTGCTTGAGTTTTGCATAGAACTCGCATCCATCTTTATTGTTCAGGTCACACGCCTTCCCGTAATACGTCAACGCATCTGTCTCACTTTGCTTCACCCCACGACCGTCCTCAGACAGCACACCGAGAAAGAAACACCCGTCCGCATCCATCCCCTCACACGCTTGCCGGTAGTAGTCGGCTGCTTGAGAAAAGTCCTGTGCCACCCCTTGACCACGGCCATACATCCCGCCGAGAAAGAAACACCCGACCGCATCCCCCCCATTACAGGCTTTATGGTGGAAGTCCATTGCTTGTAGGAAGTCCTGTGCCACCCCTCGACCGATGCTATGTACATAACCGAGAATGGCACACCCCCTCATATCTCCCCCCTCGCACCCTTTCCGGTAGAGGTCTGCGGCGTGGAAGTCGTCCTGTGTCACGCCCCGACCGTGGCCATACATCCGACCGAGGTTGGTACACCCTTCCGCATTGCCCTGATGGCATTGCGTCGTCAAAATCTGTATCTCCGTAGGCACCGCTGCCCACGCAGGATGAGTGACAAGTACTCCCCCGATGAGAAAAAGTGCCAGAAGTACGTACCGATGTGGCATCAACGAACCTCCGAGAACGAGGAGGAACCACTAGGTGGGAGAAGGATACGCTTTCCTGCAAGGAATACAAGTCGTACACGGGGCGTGGCGAGGTCTAGGCGGCCTGGGGAGACGCGACGACGGGGCCAGTGGGATCCCGTTGAGTCGGTCTCCACTAGGTTTTCGGCTCGCCTGCCTGCTGCGGCCTCCCACCTCATGGCGAGTTGGCAAACATCTATATTTATCCACTTGACACAGTCCGACATTGTCTATATGTAGCAGATATGTTCAGTCTTAATAGAGGCTGAAGTCAGAACAGCAGCCGCAAGTAGCACCGCCCCGACAGGGTAGCGTGCAGGCGAGGTGACCGACAGTCACCAGAACTCGCCACCCAAGGTCCAGCCGTAGCTGACGTGACCAACGCAAGGCTTCCCTTGCTTTTGTTTACGCGGTTCGCTGGGCCTTTCTATTACAGGCATCGGCGAACCCCCACTACGGAGGTCCTAGTCGATGCATACCCCCATCAAACATAGCGATTCCCCACTAGGCTCTGCACATGTGCGACCCCCTGCAAACGCAGATCCGCTGGTTGATGCCGCAACGGTTGCGGCCGCACTGGGCCAGGCCAAAAGCTCAATTTATCGCCTCGCCAAATCTGGCGCGATCCCCAGTTACGCGGCGGGGCCTCGTTTACGTGGCCGGCGGTTCGACCTCGCAGAAGTCAAAGCGACACTCAAAGCGCTCGCGCAATCGGCGGTGCCGTCATGACGGCGCGTGAATTGCTAACACGGCTCGAGGGGGTCCGTCCACGTGGGGCTGGCAAGTGGTCCGCCTGCTGCCCTGCCCACGACGACACACACCCGTCCCTCGCCATCGCGGAAGGCGAGCGGGGGGTGCTGGTGAAGTGTTGGGGAGGCTGTCCCCTGCCGGCCATCACGGCCGCCTTGGGTCTTGCAATCAAAGATCTGTTTTTTGAAACACCCACGGGGCCCGGCCAGCGAGCCACCTCACGGCCCGCACGACACACTCGCATGCCGCTGGCATTTCAGTTTGAGCTGGCGGCGCTGGATCGACGCCTCCGTGCGGCGCGCGTCTTTCACGCCGTCACGCCGTTGGTCCTTGACGCCCTCCCCCCTTGCGATCTTGACCGACTCGTGGACGCGGTGGGGCAGGCCTATGCCGATGGCGACCGCGCGGATCTGTTCGAAGCGGTCGCTGATGACGTGCGGGCCAAACAGACCGCAGAACAACGGAGGAACCATGCTGCCTAACGTAGAGGAGATCGTACGCCTGACTCAACAACCCCTCCTCAGTGATCCCGCCGTGCAGGAACAGGCTTCACCCGCCGTGACACCTGCGCCCCTCACGGCCAGTGTGTCGGCTGTGGCAGTCCCTGACCAGGGAGCCTGGCCGGACCCGACCCCGATCACGACCGAGCTCTTACCGGTGGCCCCGCTCCCGCTCGGCATCATCCCCGCACCGTTTCGCCCGTGGATTCAGGATGTGACCGAGCGGATGCAATGCCCGCCAGATTTTGTGGCGGCCGCGATGGTGGTGATGACCAGTGCCATCATTGGAGCCGGGTGCGGGATTCGGCCGAAACAACACGATGAGTGGCAGGTGATCCCGAATCTGTGGGGCGGCGTGGTGGGTCGCCCGAGCATGATGAAAACCCCGGCCATCGGTGAGGCGATGAAGCCGATGGATCTCCTGAGTACAGAAGCCAAGCTAGCATTTGATGAAATGGAGAAGGGCTACCTCGCCGATCTGGCTGAGTACAAGATGACCCGTGAGGCGATCGAAGACGCGATGC
>SXGU01560833.1_pt1 | contig 11353 bp, 12 predicted proteins | sample 3174531 | NCBI WGS metagenome assembly SXGU01 (sample SAMN11356863, study PRJNA531348) | freshwater metagenome | isolation source: freshwater sample F1-140 | place: China: Fuxian Lake, Yuxi | collected 2017-12-25
AGGGTCCCGTTGGCGGGGACGGTCGAACTCGTGATGGCGATGTTCCCATCCGCAGCATTGGCCGCTCCCGTGACCGGATATTGCGGCAATTTGTGTAAGTGGACTGGGTACCGTCCCACCAAGCCTTGGCCGAACTTTTCGATCTCCACACCCACCAGTTGCAGGGTAGGGGGAGCCGCAGTAGCCGAACTGACCATCGCCGCCAAGTGGCCGCCGATGAAATTATTGGTATCGCTGGACTGACCGGCCACCGAAGTCAACTTGATGTTACGCGAGAGCAGGGCCACTTCCGCCCGCTCATCAATGCCATAGTTGCGTTCGTGGTCATCGTAAAAACTCTTCGCCTGGTGACTGACATCAATGGCGTTTCCGCCCTTCGCGACGACTTGCTTCGTCCCGGCCGGGAAGAACCCAGGCGTGGGCACCAGTCCCCCATAGTGGTAATGCTTGAGCTTCTGGCAGAGCGTGAGGTAACTCACAGTGAGAGGCATTCCCCACCCGGCCGCACGAGGGTCCAGAGTCATCGCGCTCGAAATACCGCAAATTTGCACAATCTCCGTCTGGTGGGAGGAGAAGCTGGTCGTCGCCACGGAGATCCAGTCGCCGACTTGCCAATCCACCTGATTGGCCAGGGCCAACATCGTGTCCCCCCCGACTGGCGTCGGGGCACTCACGTTTTCCGTCGTGTCATTCTGGGCGTTATATTTGGCCGGCCCGGCCGGCACGGCCAAATAGGTCCAGCTCTTGGTGCCGTAGAGGGTATTGATAAATGCCGGACCCTTGGACGGATTGTTGTTGAGATTATCCGGGTTGCCCGACAGACCCTTGCCTCCGTAGAGCGCCAACGTGCCGCCATCCATCACGGTGATGTCGCGGGTGTTGGCCTTGGTACCGCTGGGTGGGAGCGCCGCCGATGAATTGCCGGCCATGACGATCGTGATCTGGTTTTGGACATGAGCCCCCGGATTGCCGGCTTGCATCGTGCCGCCATTCCGGATGAGGAAGGAGCTGGCGTAGAGGGTCATGGGCTGGTCATGCAAATACAGGGTGCCGCCCGTTCCCACGACGACAGGAATCAAGGGGTTGGTGGCAGAAAATGGTGTCATGTCGCTGGTGCTGATGGTGACGGATGCACAGCCTGTAGTGCTGTCGATGAAGAGGACCGAGGGAACAGCAGGATTCGGCCCGTTTGCCGCAATGGGTTTGGTGCAGCCAGAGGTGGCCAGCGCTGTGGTCAGGCTCATCGACGAGCCGGAAGCCTTGAGTGGAGCCGCCATCTGAGGCTTGGGCGCCGCCGCGCTTGGTTTCCCGCCGAACGCCTTCGCCAGTTTCTCGGCTTCGGCCTTCCGCGCCTCGCTCTCCTGTTCCATGGACTGGGCGAGCTTGCGCTCTTGCTGCAACTCGGCGCTCATCTTGGCCTTGGCCTGAGCCCGCTCCTGCCGGACCTGCTCCACGTCCCCGGAGGAGGCGCAGCCAGCCAGCAGGCCCATGCACAGGAGGAGCGTCGCCTTTCCCAACGTGCTCACACGATAGATGGTCGTCTCTCGTTTGGTTTTCACAATGCTCCTCCTTTACAACACCGCTACCATGCTGCGCACTCCCGCCGCATGACGGACTGCACATGCTGGCGTTTCCGGCTCGCCGGAGCGTGGCTCACTCAGTTGTTCGTGTAGACGTAGGCCGCGCTCGCATTCCATCCGGCTGCGAAGCTCGGCACGGTATAGAACCCGTTCAGCATGACGTTGGAATTCCAGGGCTGGGACCCGCCGCAGAAGTTGCACGGGGGCGTCGTGACCACCAACTGCGTGTTGTTGCTCTGGGAACTGTTGATCGTCGCGGCCGCGCCCTGGAAGGTCACACTCGTCACCTGCGAGAGACCCCAGCCGGTCATCGTCACGGTCGTACCGCCGTTCTGCGAGCCGCTCACCGGGCTGATGGTATAGACCGCCATGCAGCCAGCCTGCGGCGCCGAAGGTTGGTCCGTAAACCCGCCGAAGACGACCTCCACCGTGCCGCCGGATACTCCCACTGCCCGCTGGATGTTGCACTGGGCGTTGGTCTGCAATTGCGCGGCCCCGGGGGCATTCACCGGCGCGGCACAGATGTTGGACGGTGGGCCGTTGGGCACCGGGAGGACGACGTTGATGCAGTTCGTCGCCTGCCAGCCGTACACACCCGACTGCTGCGCAAATGCGGAGAGTGGCAGTACGCTAGGGATGTTGGTCACATTGTTGTTTCCGGAGTTGTCGGTCCACTGGTTGCTGCTTGTAAAGTTGATGGTGATAGAGGCGTTGGCCCCGTTCACATCGCTGATGTCCACCGTCTCCTGCCCGCTCGGATAGTTGAGCGTAAACTCGGCGAGGTTGACGGAATTGGGGTAGCACGCGCCGGCGGCGGAATTGCCGCAGCCGCGCCCCCAGGACGTCGGCCCGAAGCCGACGTTGCCGCTGAAGCTGCTCGGGGACGAGTTGTATGACACCGAGCTGTTGCCGGCCAGGATAAAGATGCCTTGGAGATTCTGAATGCCCACGGGGTCTTGAATGACGCCCCACGGCAATTGATTGATGTTGTTGATGTCGTAGCCGGATCCCAACGTGACCATGACGGGCACGGCATTGGCGGTGCCGTTGGTAATCTTTAGCGTGGTGCCGGAGCCACCGCCTGCCCCCGCGCCCAAGGTCTTCGCCGGGGGCTTGCCCTCAACCCTCCCTTGCTTGCCCCCCAAGGCCTGGGCCAGCTTCTCGGCTGAGGCCTTCTTGGCCTCGCTCTCTTTCTCCATCGTCGTGGCAAGCGCGCGCTCCTGTTGCAGTTCAGCGCGCATCTTGGCCTTGGCCTGCTCGGACTCGTGCCGCGCCTGCTCCACGTCGCCGGAGGAGGCGCAGCCGGCCAGCAACAGGGCGATGGCGAACGAGAGGGCCTTCATGGGACGGAGGTCGAAGCGAACGCCGCACGAGTCCATCGATCTCATGGGAGGCTCCTTGTGAGATTCTGTCCGTTATTCCAGATTCTTCATCGTGGAACGGACTTGATTGAGCGCGTCCACGTGCCGGGCTTCTTCGGCTTTTAAATATTCTTTGACGGACTGGGAAATCTTGGCATGGGCGGCGCGCAGCGCTTCATTCTCTTTCGCCAGGGCGGAGAACTGCGTCTGTTCCTTCATCAGGTCCGCCCGCAGCTTGCTTTCCCCCTGTTGCGCCTCCTGCTTGATCTGCTCCAAGTCGCCGGAGGTGGCGCAGCCGGCCACGGCCAAGAGACTGAACAGGAAGACGACACCTGCCGATTTTCCCGAGCGAATCATTGTGCTGTTCGGTGAGACCGCCATGGGCACCTCCTCTCCACGTCGTTAGACACAAGGACACATTATGAGCCATTAGAATATATTGCTATGTTGCAGGCAATAAGTTTTTTGGGGGAACATGACCAGCAACCGCCAAACGATCCGGAACGGCCCATCCATCACGCCGTTGCTCCAAAGTGCGTTCAGGGAAGCACGGACCGTGTGAGCACGTACTGTGCCCGGACTCCCAGGCAGGTGGCCAGGACTGGAACTGTTTCACATCCCCGCGTTTCTGCTTGCGTCATTTTGTGGACCAATCTCCATAGACAGCTTTTGAGTCTGTGGGATTGGCGCAACAGTGAGTCGAATAGGTGAGACGGCGGATGAGACAGGACAGGCCTTGTGCGGCAGAGTCTTGTATGGATTGAACGCCTGTGTCATAAGGGACCAAGGAATCAACCGGCATGTCGTCACAGCCCATTCCTGAACCGCCCCCCTACCGCATCACGCTTTTCTACGGGCCGGAGCCGGTCGAGGCCCATCCGTCTCACGTGGCCTGCGTCTTCAACGTGAAAAAACGAAGCTGGAAGGGCGGGGTGCAGGTGGCGGTGGAATTGGACGAGGCACAGGCTGCCAGCGCCAGGCAGGCGCTCGACTTCGAGCCCTGGCTGCGCAAGGTGCTGGCTTCCATCGCCGCCGAGGAACGGCCAACCTACGAGAGCCGGGCCAGGGAACTGCTTGTCCAAGGCCTCTGCTCGCTCAAGCTGGATCTGGCGATCGAGGCGGGGATTCAACAGGAAAACGGCCGCGTTTCGGCCGAGGCCTTCGCGAGAGAGCTCGACGATGCCATAGAACAGCAGGCAGACCGGCTGAAAACACAGATTCTCGCCGAGCTGGATTTGACTTCCTCCGCAGAATGATGGAAGCGGCACAGTCTCAAAGTCCGAAAGTCCCTAAAGTCTACAAGTCATTATTCAGACTTTCCAACTTTCAGATTTGCGACTATGACAGAAGGGTTTGCATAAGCTTTGGGATTTGCTATATACAACAGCCTGTGGCCGGTCGGTCTGAAATCCCCCATGCGATGGGATCCGGCCGGATCTCAGGGAAAGGAGGAACTCCCGTGCAAACCATGATGAAAGGGCTGGCGGTGCTGCTGGTATTGGCGCTCGTGCACCTGGCCGTAATTCCAGCGGGCCACGCTCAAGGGACGGAGGATGCGACATCCGGATCGGCCAAGGGCGCCGGATTGCAGGCAGCCAGTTGGCTGCTCACGCTTCCCTATGGAGCCGCAAAAGTCTGTTTCGCCATTGTCGGCGGAGTGACGGGCGGCCTGACATACGTCTTCTCCGGCGGCAACCTGGACGCGGCCAAGGCGGTCTGGCACACGAGCGTCTACGGAACCTATGTGATCACGCCCGAACATCTGCAAGGGGACAAACCGGTACGGTTCCTTGGGGTGGCCTCGGAGAGCGACAGCGCTCCCCTGACGACCGAGCCGGGAAAATAGAGCGCACAGGCCATGGCATGAAACCGTTGATCGGCGTCACGCCGGACTTCAACGCGGGTGACCGCAAAGACATGGGCGGCCGCGAGCCGACGTATTTCCTGCGCGCCCGCTATGCCCGCGCGATCGAGGAACTGGGCGGGGTGCCGGTGATCCTCCCCTTGACGGACGACCCTCTGCTGCAGCGCCGGCTGTTCGAAGGGGTGGACGGATTGCTCCTGACGGGCAGCGGCCCGGACCTGCCGCCCTCTCTGTATGGCGAGCGCCAGCGCTACAAGTTTCGCGTCATGAGCCGCCAGCGGTATGCGTTCGAACAAGCCATGGTCGGTCGAGCCATGAAGTCTTCGCTCCCTGTGTTCGGGATCTGCGGCGGCATGCAGGCGATCAACGTCGCCTTGGGAGGCAGCCTCATCCAGGACATCGGCTCACAGCTCACGAAGGCCCTGCAACACCGAGCCAAGGGCCCGGCCACCGAATACGCCCATGCGGTGCGCGTCGCGCCGGACAGTCTGCTGCGGCGGATCACGGGCAATGCCAGTCTCCGCGTGAACAGTTCGCACCACCAATCCATCAAGACCGTCGCGCCGGCTCTGGTGGCAACCGCCGTGGCCCCCGACGGCGTGATCGAGGCCATCGAGGCAACCGACCGTCGCCGCCACCCCTTTCTGCTGGGCGTACAGTGGCACCCGGAATATCTCTTCGACCGTTATGCGGTGCAGCGCCGCCTGTTCGAAGCCTTTCTCCAGGCCGCCCGCTCCGAATCGCAACGATGAACGCTGAGTGCAACATGATGAACGCGGACTCTGCAATGCATCGTTGGACTTCTCGTGGCTAACCCCCTCTTCCGGACCAAATCCATCGAGCAGATCCTCGCCGACAGCAACCATCCGAAGCATCGGCTGAAAAAATCCCTCTCGGTCTGGGACCTGACGGCGCTCGGGATCGGCGGCATCATCGGCACGGGAATCTTCGTGCTGGTCGGCACGGCCGTGGTCGGGGACGCCAACCGGCCCGGCGCCGGGCCGGGCATCATCCTGTCGTTCATCCTGTCCGGCGTGGCTTGCGCGCTGGCCGCCCTCTGTTATGCCGAATTCGCCGCGATGATGCCGGTCGCCGGCAGCGCCTATACCTATTCCTATGCGACGCTGGGCGAGTTCCTGGCCTGGATCACGGGGTGGAATTTGATTCTGGAATATGGCGTCGCCTGCGTCGTGGTCGCCATCGGCTGGTCCGGCTACTTCAACAACGTCCTGAAAACCCTCGGCCTCCACTTGCCGGCCTGGGCGACTCATCCGCCGGGCGTGGACGGAGGGCTGGTCAACCTGCCGGCGGCGATCATCGTGCTCTGCGTCACCGCGGTCCTCGTACGCGGAATGAAAGAAAGCGCCAGAGCGACCGGGCTTATCGTCATGATCAAGCTCGCCGTAATCGTGTTCTTCCTCGCCGTAGGCTCTTCCTCCGTGGACCCGTCCAATTGGGTCCCGTTCATGCCGAACGGATTTCAGGGCGTCGGGGCGGCCGCGGCCATCGTCTTTTTCGCTTTTATCGGCTTCGACGCCGTCTCCACCACGGCGGAGGAAGCGAACAACCCGCAGAAAGACTTGCCCATCGGGATCATCACGTCGCTCGGCCTCTGCACCGTCCTGTATGTGCTGGTGTCGGCCGTCCTGACCGGCATGATCCCCTACCGGCAGATCGACATCCATGCGCCGGTCGCGGAAGCCCTGCGCGTGGCCGGCTTCCGCTGGGGCGCGGCCTTGGTCGCCACCGGGGCCCTGGCGGGGATTACAAGCGTCCTGTTCGTGATGATGATCGGCCAGATCCGCGTCTTCTTCGCCATGTCGCGCGACCAACTGCTGGGGCCCTGGCTCTCCGCCGTCCACCCCCGGTTCGGCACCCCCCATCATGCGACGCTGTTGACCGGCGTCGGCGTGGCCGGCATGGCCGCCTTCGTCCAGATCGGCGAAGCGGCGGACATGACCAACATCGGCACCCTCTTTGCGTTTGTCCTGGTCTGCGCGGCGGTGCTCGTGCTGCGGCGGACCAAGCCGGACCAGCCTCGGCCCTTCCGCATCCTGTTCATGCCCTGGATTCCGCTGCTGGGCATGGCGGCGTGCCTGGGCCTGATGGCGTTCCTGCCGACGGTGACCTGGATCCGGTTCGGGGTGTGGAGCGTGATCGGCACGGTGGTCTACTTCCTGTATGGGAAGCACCACAGCCGGCTGGCGGAGAAAGTCAGCGAGTAAACGTCAGCTGGGGTCTGAAGCGGGGGGCACCGGCTCGGAAGGGGCAGCCGGCTGTGCCGCGGGAGGCGCCGCGACCGGATTGGGGGGAGCGGGGGAGGCGACGGGAGCACCAGCTCCAGCAGCCGGCGCAGCAGCGGCAGGTTTGGGAGGAGGCGCGGCAGGTTTCGGCGGGGCCGGCCGTTCCGGCTTGATCCCACCCTCCCAGGAAGGGCCTGAGTACATGTCCGCCGCAAGCCCCTTGGTTTTCCACTTGTCTTCGAAGTCGGCCGCAGCCTTGTTCGGCGTCTCACCCTTGCCCACCACGTCATTCCAGGGATAGGCCTTGGGGCCGATCTGGCAGGAGCTTTCACCCCGGTTCAAATAGAGCGCAATGGGGTTTCCCCGGTAGGGGCCCAGAAAGATATGGACGCAGCCGACGTATTCCATGAGGTTCGCCATAAGGCAACTCCGAAGGCCGGCATGATGCCATATCCGGAAACCCTGCGCAAGTGTGGGAGGAGGCGTTGGCTGACGAAGGGCGGAGAGGGCGGCCTGGTACTCCCCCGTGCTCGCAGAATGTGCTCACTCGATGCGCGCAATAGGGGAGCAACCAGACCGCCCTTGTTAGAGAAGCGATTATGGAACTTGCCCTAACGATCCGTTGATCTCTGATGCGAGATCTCTCAGCCGGCGCCGGGAATACGCGCTCTTGCGCCGGTTGTTCTCCTTGATTCCTCCATGTGCAGATCGGCCAAAGTGCTGCGGCAGAGACGGATAAAGTCCTGCGCGGCCAGACCCAAGTGCCGGTTGGCAAGGTGCGCCAGACCGACCGGATGTTTGGGCGCCGGATCGTACAGCTCGATGATCCGCAAGGCGCCGCCGGCCAGCCGATACCGGACGAACAGCTCCGGCAGGATCGTCAATCCCGCCCCCTGTTTCACCGCCTCCAGGATGCCCTCCGGCGACGTCATCTCGATGGACACTTGCGGGCGCACGCCCGCCTCCGCACATTCCGCCTCGACCATCTTCCGCAAACAATAGTCGGCCGGCATCAGGATCAGCGGCAAGCCGGCCAGCTCCCGCATTTTCATGCGACCGCCCTTACGTTTGAAGTTTGCCGGCGCCACCAGGCAGAGGGTTTCCTCGAAGAGGCGGCTCGTGACCAGTCGGTCGCTCCCCACCGGGAGCAGGCAAAGGCCCAAGTCCAGACGGTTCGCCAGAAGATCCGCCACGATGTCGGCGGAAGGACGGGCCTGGATCTGCAGCTGGACCTGGGGAAAACGCTGCCGGAACCGGGAGACCAGCGGCGGGATCAGATAGGCATTGACGGTGGACAGGGTGCCGACCAACAGGCGGCCTCGCTGCGCGCCCGTGAGGGCATGGACGGCTTGCGTCCCTTGCTCGAGTTCCCGCAGGGCCTGCTGCGCATGCTCGCGCAGGACCTGGCCCGCCTGGGTCAGGGCGACGCGCCGGCCGAGGCGGTCGAAGAGCGGGGCGCCGAGCTCTTCTTCCAAGGACGCGATCTGGACCGAGAGGGACGGCTGGGAGACATGCACGGCTTCGGCCGCCCGCGTGAAGTTCTGCGCCTCGGCCACAGCCAGAAAATACCGCAACTGCCGCATTTCCATGACACCCCCTCGCCGGATTCTATAGGAATATCCTATCTGATTGATCAAAACAATGTATTGGACCTATGCATCTTAGGCCCGTTACAGTCGCCCCGTCAACCACGAACAAGCCGCGCCGAATCGGCGCGGCCATTAGCAAAGGAGGCACCAGTGAACGGCAAATCGGCACGCATCGGTTCTCGTCGGATGATCAGCGCCCTGGCCCTGGCCGGGCTGCTTCTGGGCAGCCTGGGCTGCAGCACGATGGAGTCCGCGCCGGCTTCATCCCTCTACAACCGGCTGGGAGGCAAGACGGCGATCACCGCCGTGGTGGATCAATTCGTCGCCAACGTGGCCCAGGACCAGCGCATCAACGGTCGCTTCGCCACGACGGATATTCCCAAGCTGAAGCGGCATCTGGTGGATCAAGTCTGCATGGCCTCCGGCGGGCCCTGCACCTATGCGGGCCGCGACATGAAGACCACCCATGCAGGGATGAAGATCTCGCATGCGGACTTCACCGCCCTCGTGGAGGATCTGGTCGGCGCCCTGAACAAGTTCAAGGTGCCCGACGCGGAACAGAACGAACTCCTGGGCCTCCTGGGTCCGATGAAGAAGGACATTGTCGAAGTTCCTTGAGCCACGGGACAGCCAGGGCGGCGGCAGGCCGGTGTAGCGGGAGGCCCGCCGTTCAGCGGCGGGAGGAAGCGGCCAGGAGCAGACAGGCCAAGGTGCGCACTCGTTCGAAGTAGTCAGCGGCCTCATCGGTGAGATCGGGCAAGAGTCCGTTCAGGTCGGCCAGACAATCCTCCACCATGACGACGCGCTGAGGGTCCAATCCCTCGGCCGAGTCCAAGTAGTAGGTGACGCAGCCGCTGATCACGGTATCCAGCGTCATCAACTCTCCCTGGTTCGGATCGGAGAAGGTCGGCCAGCCCGCGCCCTTATGCCTCTGCCAGAGTTCGAGCAGATCGTTCACAACGTGCCTTGCACGATATCCACCGCCAGCAACGTGCCCAAGGCCAGCAGAAGAACCCCGGCCAGCCGGTGCAACCAGGCCGGGCTCCGCCCCCAGCGCTCCATCCATCGGTCGCGCAAGGGTGCCGCGATGCTCAGAAGCAGCAATCCCTTGACGGCCGTGAGCGAACCCAGAATACCCCACAGCCAGTAGCCCCGCAGAGGAGTCGCGCCCAGGAACAGCAGCAACCCGCCCAGAATCATGCCTTGCGCCATGAGCAGTACGCCCAAAGGATCGGCCAATGTCCGCCGCATCCGTTCCTGCCACCAGGCGGGCAGGGCGATCATGGCCACGCCGATCCCGACCCACACCACACTGATGAGTGCGCCAACAATCAGCGTCTGAATCATCTCATTCGTTCCCCAGCCAGCCCAAGGCCTGCAGCAGGAGCAGCGCCAGCGTGCACAAGGCCAGGCCCCAAAATCGGTAATCCACATCTTCCCGCTGCAGACACCATTCCAACACGTTCTTTCTGAGCTGCTCCGGTCCGAACGCCAGGAAGATCCCTTTGAGGACCATCGCCAGACCCGTCACCATCCAGAGCGGCTCATAGTGGAGGCCGGCGGCGCCCCAGAGCAGCAGGAGGCCCAGACAGACGGCCACCCCTTCCCAGCGCAGCAGCGTCGGGGACAAAGCCAGCGCCTCCCGTACCCGCGCAATCACAAGACGGGGCGCCACCAACAGGGCCAGCCCGTCGGCCATCCAGATCCCGGCGATCGCGGCGAGGACGTACTTCATAGTGGACTGGTCATGGGTGATGGGTGATGAGTCGTTCCGGAACAGATTCCTTTCTCGCACTTCCTTCCTCGTAACTCATGACGCATCACCAATCACTCATCACCATTTTACGGGTAGAGCCCGCGCACCAGATGCGCCTGCGCCACTTTGTCGATGCCGCTCATCAGCGCGGCCATCCGCATCGTCACCCCGCGCTGCTGGGAGAACTGCAACGTCCGGTGGAAGGCCGCCGTGATGATCTCGTGCAGCCGGTCCCGGATATCCAGGGAGTTCCAGAAGAAGCGCTGCATGTCCTGGACCCATTCGAAATAGGACACGATGACGCCGCCCGAATTGGCCAGAATGTCCGGAATGATGAAGACCCCCTTGTCGGTCAGAATCTGATCCGCTTCCAACGTGGTCGGGCCATTGGCCCCTTCGGCCAGAATCCGGCAGGAGATCTTCGTGGCGTTGGCCTCGGTGATCTGCTCGGAGAGGGCGGCCGGCACCAGCACCGTGCAGTCCAATGCGAGCAGTTCCTCGTTGGTGATGCGGTCGCCCATTGTGCAGGAGCTGAACGTCTGGCCGTTCGCGCGATACCAGATCAGCAATTCAGGAATGTTCAACCCCTTGGCATTGTAGACCCCGCCGCTCACGTCGCTGACCGCCACCACCCTGGCCCCGACCTCCGCCATGATGCGGGCCGTGTTGGCCCCCACGTTCCCGAATCCTTGAACCGCCACCGTGGCCTTCTGAACATCCAGCTTCAGATGCCGCATGGCTTCCAACGTCACATCCACCACGCCCCGGCCCGTCGCCTCTTCGCGTCCCAAGCTCCCGCCGATGGACAGGGGCTTGCCCGTGACGACCCCCGGCACCACATAGCCGACCTGCATGCTGTAGGTGTCCATCATCCAGGCCATGACTTGCGGGTCCGTCCCCACGTCCGGCGCCGGCACGTCTTTGTCCGGCCCGATGAGCGGAAAAATCGCGGCGGCATAG
>SXGU01254873.1_pt1 | contig 11348 bp, 10 predicted proteins | sample 3174531 | NCBI WGS metagenome assembly SXGU01 (sample SAMN11356863, study PRJNA531348) | freshwater metagenome | isolation source: freshwater sample F1-140 | place: China: Fuxian Lake, Yuxi | collected 2017-12-25
CGCCAAATGCGAAGCCGCAGGGGTTTGCGTGTTTTACGATGACCCAGGCGGGCGCGGTGTAAAAAAATTTTAACCAATAGAGCCCGGCGTCGGTGTCGGCGATGTTGTTGTAGGACAGTTCTTTGCCCTGAATCTGGCGGGCGGTGGCGATGGTGCCGGCCGGGGCGCTGGCTTCGACATAGAAGGCGCCGTTCTGGTGCGGGTTTTCGCCGTAGCGGCAGGTTTGGGCGCGGGTGTATTGCAGGGTTAGTTTTTCGCCGAAGGGTTCTTTGCTGCCGTCGCTGGCCAGCGCGGTCAGGTAGTTGCTGATGTGGCCGTCGTATTGGGCGGTATGGGTGAAGGCTTTTTTGGCCAGAGTGAAGCGGGTGGCATCGCTTAAACGACGGCCATTCGCCTGCATTTCAGAGACCAGCGCGGCGTAGTCGGCCGGGTCGGTGACGATGGCGACATGCTTGTAGTTCTTGGCGCTGGAACGGACCATGGCTGGGCCACCGATGTCGATGTTTTCGATGGCGTCGTCAAGCGTGTGCGGCTTGGAAACGGTCTGCACGAAGGGATAAAGGTTGACGCAAACCAGGTCAATGTAGCCCAGGTCGTGGGCGGTCATGGTCGCCGCGTGGGCGGGGTTGTCGCGTACCGCGAGGATGCCGGCGTGAACCTTGGGGTGCAGGGTTTTCACGCGGCCATCGAGCATTTCCGGAAAGCCCGTGAACTCGGAAACATCCTTGACGGCGATGCCGGCGTCACGGATGGCCTTGGCAGTGCCGCCGGTGGAGAGCAGTTCTACGCCTTGGAGGGCGAGGGCGCGGGCAAAGTCGATAAGGCCGGTCTTGTCGGAACCGGAAAGCAGGGCGCGTTGGATCATGGTTTTGGTCGAAGAATGGAAGCGAGAAAAGGAGGGGTTTAGCGGCCGTTATTCAAGGCCATATTGCTGCATCTTTTTGCGCAGCGTGTTGCGATTGATGCCAAGCCATTCGGCGGCGCGGCTTTGATTATGGCCGGCGCGTTGAAGGATTTCTTCAATGAGCGGTTTTTCGAGGCTGACCATGAATAGTTCGTGGAGGCCGGTGGCCGGCTCACCATCGAGGTCGTGAAAATATTTTTTCAGGACGCGCCGCACACAGAGGGCGATTTCGCTTTCGCGGGTCTCAACAGAATTCATACAAGGGCTCGGTTTTAATAGGCAATGACTAGGCGGCGGCGCGGACGGCAGTATTGGCGGGCGGGGCCGCATCGGTATAGACCAGATGACGGCTATGCTCGCGGGCACGCCAGAAAAAATCGTTGACCGCGTCGATCTGCTGCTGCGCGGTCTCAAGTTGGTTCATGGCGTGGCGGAAGCTGGCCGAATCGGCGAGGCCTTTGGTGTACCAGGCGATGTGCTTGCGCGCCATGCGCGGCCCGGCAACCGCACCGTAAAAACGGTACAGGTCGTCGAGATGTTCGATCAATAGTTGCTGAATCTCGGCAACCTCGGGATGCGCTAGTTGGGTGCCGGTCGCCAAAAAATGCGCCATTTCGCGGAACAACCAGGGCCGGCCTTGCGCGGCGCGGCCGATCATGACGGCATCGGCGCCGGTGTATTCCAGCACCTCGCGCGCCTTTTGCGGGGTGGTGATATCGCCGTTGGCAATGATGGGAATTTGCGCCTCGGCCTTGACCGCGCGGATGGTGTCGTATTCGGCCTCGCCGGTGTAGCCGCAGGCGCGCGTGCGACCATGAATGGCCAGGGCGCGGATGCCCGACTCTTGGGCAATGCGCAGCACGGTGCGGGCGTTGCGGCTGTCGCGGTCCCAGCCGGTGCGAATCTTCAGGGTCACCGGCGTGTCGGGCACGGCGTTGACAATGGCCGAAAGGATGCGCCCTACCAGGGGTTCGTCTTTGAGCAGGGCCGAGCCAGCCATCACATTGCAAATCTTCTTGGCCGGGCAGCCCATGTTGATGTCGATGATCTGCGCGCCTTCGCCGGCGTTGTATCTGGCGGCCTCGGCCATCATGGCCGGGTCGCTGCCGGCGATCTGTACCGAGATCGGTTCGACTTCGCCCTCGTGGTTGGCGCGCCGCTTGGTTTTTGCCGAGCCGTATAACAACGAATTCGAGGTCACCATTTCGGACACGGCCATGCCCGCGCCCAAGCGTTTGCACAACTGGCGAAAGGGACGATCGGTCACGCCGGCCATGGGCGCAACGATCAGATTGTTTTTGAGGCGATAGGGGCCGATTTGCACGCTGCGGGGGTGAAGGCGGGAGACCTAGATTGCTTAAAAGGGAGGCAATTTTACTCCTGTCGCAAGGCGGTGTGTTGGGGGAAAGATGGCCAATTTTTTTTATCTGGTGGATGATCGGTGCCATGACTTCGGCTCTTTCCTTGTTGTGGCCCGCCCTGCTTGGGGCGTTCAGCGTCTTTGGTTTCGCGCCGCACGGCTTTTTTCTTGTTCCCATCGTGACCTTGGCCTTGTTCTTTATGTGCTTGGGCCATGGGGCGCCGCGCAAGGTTTTTGGCCAGGGTTATGCGTTTGGTCTGGGCTATTTCCTGGCCGGGGTTTCGTGGGTCTTTATCAGCCTGCATGAGTTTGGCCAGATGGCCTGGCCCTTGGCTGCCTTGGCGACCTTTTTGTTCTGTGCCTTTTTGGCGTTATTCCCGGCCTTGGCCACGGCCTTGGCGGCGCGTTTGACCGCACATAGGGCTTGGCGTTTGGGGCTGGCTTTGCCGGCTAGCTGGGTGGTTTTGGAGTGGCTGCGGGGTTGGATCTTGACCGGTTTTCCGTGGTTGGCGATCGGGTATTCCCAAGTGCCCGGGAGTCCGTTGGCGGGCTTTGCACCCCTTTTGGGCGTGTATGGGGTGTCCCTGTTCAGCGCTTTTGTGGCGGGTGCTTTGGCGCTGCGTTCGCGGGCTGGCTGGCTGGCTGTAGCCGCGATTGGGCTGACGGGCTGGGGTGCGCAATCGTTGCGCTGGACCGAACCGGTCGGCGCTCCGGTTGCCGTGAGTCTGGTGCAAGGTAATGTGGCGCAAGCCATGAAGTTTGAGTCGGCGCGCCTGGAAACAACCCTGCTTGATTATCTGAGCCTGGTGCGGCGTAGCGAGGGGCGGCTGACTATCTTGCCGGAAACGGCCTTGCCGATGTTTTGGCACGAGGTGCCGGCGGATTATCGCTCCGCCCTGGCGAATGCGGCGCGGGCGCGGGGTGGGGATGTCTTGGTCGGGGTGCCGACTTGGACGGCCGATGGGCGCTATTTCAATAGCGTGGTCAGTACCGGGCAGGCGCCACAACAGGCCTTTCACAAGGTGCATCTGGTGCCATTTGGCGAATTCGTGCCACCGGGCTTTGCCTGGATTGTCGAGCAGATGCGGATCCCGCTGGGGGACTTTTCCCGGGGCAAAGCCGATCAGCCGCCGCTGGCGGTGGCTGGGCAACGGGTGGCCCTGAATATTTGCTACGAAGATGTTTTTGGCGAGGAGCGGATTCACGCCCTGCCCGCGGCGACCCTGATGGCCAATGTCAGCAACGATGCTTGGTTTGGCGACAGCGCCGCTCCTTGGCAACATTTGCAGATTGCGCAGATGCGGGCGCTGGAGACTGGGCGCGTTTGGCTGCGCGCCAACAACACCGGCATCACGGCAGCGCTTGATGTTGATGGCCGGGTGCTCGGCCAGCTGCCGCCGTTTGTTCAAGGCATCTTGGAGGTTAAGGTGCAGGGTCGTAGCGGCCTGACCCCGTTTGCGCGCTGGGGCAATGTGCCGGCGCTGCTGCTGGCGCTTCTGGTCTTGATTCTGGTCGGTGGGTGGAGCGGGATGGGCGCCTGGAGAACGGTCAGGCGATAGAATTCGCCCCTTGCCTTTTTATGGGTTCAGTCATGACGCGTTTGACTCATCTTTCGCATGGCGGCGGCTGCGGCTGCAAGATTGCGCCAGCCGTTCTGGAACAGATTCTCGCCGAGACGCCCTATGCTCGGGGTTTGGCTTCGGCCTTCCCGGATCTGCTGGTCGGGATCGAATCCTCGGACGATGCGGCGGTTTGGCGCCTCAATGAGCGTCAGGCCATCGTCGCCACCACGGATTTTTTCATGCCCATTGTCGATGATCCCTTTGAGTTTGGCCGCATAGCCGCGACCAACGCGATCTCCGATGTCTATGCGATGGGCGGTCGTCCGCTGTTTGGTCTGGCTCTGGTCGGGATGCCGCTCGACAAACTGCCGCACCAGACCATTCGGCAGATTCTGGCGGGCGGCGAGGCGGCGGCGCGGGCGGCGGGGATGCCAATTGCCGGGGGACATTCAATTGAGTCGGTGGAGCCCATTTATGGCCTGGTCGCCATTGGTGTCGTCGATCCGGCCCAGGTCAAAAAGAATAGTGCTGCGCAGGCGGGGGATGTTCTGATCCTTGGCAAAGGTTTGGGGGTGGGGATCTACTCGGCGGCGCTCAAGAAAGACGCGCTGCCCGCGCCGGGCTATGCGGCGATGATCGCCTCAACAACGCAACTCAACACCCCGGGGCCGGATCTGGCCGCGCTCGCTACGGTGCACGCCCTGAGCGATGTCACTGGCTTTGGTCTGTTGGGCCATGCGTGGGAAATCGCCCGCGCCTCCGGCCTGCGGATCGAGCTCGATTGGGCGGCGGTGCCGCTCCTCGCGGGTGTGACTGAATTGGCTCAAGCGGGGTTTGTGACGGGTGCCAGCGCCCGTAATTGGGCTAGCTATGGCCACGCGGTCACGCTGTTTGCGGGCTGCGCCGATTGGCAACGCGCCGTGCTGAGCGATCCGCAAACCAGCGGCGGTTTACTGGTGAGTTGTGCGGCCGAGGCGGTGGAGTCGGTCCTGGCGATCTTCGCGTCTCATGGCTTTGCCCAGACCGCCGTGATCGGCCGGGTCGAGGCGGGGTCGGCGGGGATTGTGGTTAACGCGGCGGCTGGGCTGAGGGCGTGATTCAGGAAGGCGCGCAGACGCGCCGGTTTCAGTGGTTTGTGGAGCAGGGTGAGGCCTGAGGCGGTCATGGCGGCGATGGTCTCGGGGGCCGTATCGCCGGTAATGATGGCGGCGGGCAGGGTCTCGCCTAGTTCGTGGCGCAGCCAGGTGACGCTGGCGATCCCGTCCATGGTGCCCGGCAGCCGATAATCGGAGAGGATGCAATCGGGGAGGCGGCCCAGCTCGCCCAGGGCGTCTAGCAGGGCCTCGGCCGAAACGGCGGCGACGACCACCATGCCCCATTCGTCCAGGAGCGCGGTCATGGCGCTCAAGATGAGGGTGTCATCATCAAGGATGGCAATGAGGGGCGCCGTGTCGCCCACTGGCTGGAAGGCGACCGGATCCTCGTTGCCGTGAAGCACTGGGGTGCAGCGGGGCAAGCGAAAGGCAAAGCGCGAGCCGCGCCCGGGTATGGACCGCAGGGTGATTTGCGTTCCCAGCAACTGGGCCTCGCGTGCCACGATGGCAAGCCCCAGGCCCAGGCCTTTGGCGCGCTGGCGTTCCGGATTGTCGATCTGGAAATATTCCTCAAACACCTGTGCCTGTTGGTCTTCGGCAATGCCCAGTCCGGTATCAAGGACCTGCAGCTCGGCCGTGTCGCCGCGCCGCCGCACCCCAACCACGATGCGGCCTTGCGGGGTGTAGCGAATGGCGTTGCTGACGAGATTCATGAGGATGCGCTCGACCAGTAGCGGGTCGCTTTGCACAAACAGGCGGCAGGGTTTGATGTGCAGTTGCAAGCCTTTTTCAGCGGCGGAGGGCGCAAAGTGTTGCTCGATGTTGGCCAGCACTCGGCTGAGGGGGAAACATTCGGGTTGGGCCAGAACGATGCCGGCATCGAGCCGGGACAGATCCAGCAAACCGCCCAGCATGCCGCCCATGGCGGTGGCCGAGGCATCAATATGGGCGGTCAGACGCTGGAGTTCGGGCTCCGGGCGTTCCGCGACCTTATCCTTGAGGGCCGAGATCAGGAGCGTGAGGGCGTGCAGCGGTTGGCGCAGATCATGGCTGGCTGCCGCGAGAAATTTTGATTTGGCACGCACGGCGGCTTCGGCGGCTTGCTTTTGTTCGATGAGTTCGGCAGTGGCGGTGCGGATGCCGGTTTGCAGGTGCTCATGGACATGGTCTAGGGTCAGCGCCATCTCGTTGATGTCGAGCTCAAGTTGGCGCAGTTCGCCTTCGGTTTTTTCGACCGGACAACGCGCATCCAGTTGGCCACGCGCCAAGGCGTGTACGGTGGCGGTGATGCGGTGCAGACGCCGGGCCAGGCGATGACTCAAAGTCCAGGCCATGGTGGCGGCCAGCAGGATCAGGGGCAACAAGAAGGTGAGCAGGGTAAACAGGGCCTCTTTTTGGGCGCTGCGGATGGGGGCATCGTCCAGGACGACGAGGACCTGCCCAACTTCGTCGCCGGAGCCCAGAATGCTTTCGAGACCCGTGGCTTGCGGGTTTTGCACGAGACCGATGGAGCGGCGGAAGTAATAACGGTTTTCGATGCGGCGCTCGGCATAGGTCTGTATTTGCGTGGTGTCGTCGAGCAGGGCCGCCTGACCGCTGATGACCCACCAATGCCGGTTGTTGTCGGCGATGCCGATGGCATCCCGCTCGGGATGAATGCCGGTATGGTCAGCCAGGCGTTGCAGGTTGGCGATGTTGCCGGTGAACAGGTCATAGACGGCGACCTCGGCCAGTTGGCTGGCCAGATCCCGGCCCCGCTGGCGCAGCGCGGCCTCGGCCTCGCGCGTGTTCTGATGCACCATGTAGCCGGCAAACAGGATCGCGCTCAGGGCGGTGGGCCACAGGGCCAGCCAGAGCAGGCGGCCCCGCAGGGTTCCGATGCAGCGGCGAAGACGAGTCGGCCAGTTCAGCACAGGGGCTGTCCGTCAGTGACTACGCCAAGGCGACTGACTGTGCACCGCCGCTCAGGCCAGGCCGGCCTTTTGGGCGACCAGCACGGCCTCGGTGCGGTTGGCGGCATCCAAGGCGCGCAGGACAGCGGTGACATGAATCTTGACCGTGCCTTCGGTGAGGTGGAGGGTCTCGGCAATCTGCCGATTGCTCATCCCTTTTGCGATCAGGCGCACGACATCGAGTTGCCGTTCGGTCAGGTTGGACAGGCGCGGGCCACTGGGGCTGGCGGGGTGGACTGGCACGACCGGCGGCGGCGGGGGCGGTGCCGGGCGCTGGCTGAGCAGATCGGGTGGGGCATAGACGCCGCCCGCTATGACCAGTTGAATGGCTGACACGATGACGGCTGGCGCAGAGGCCTTGCTGATATAGCCCATGGCACCGGCGGCCAGGACTTCGCGCACCTCATCGGGTTGATCGGCGGCGGACAGGACGATGAGGGGGATATCTGGAAACCGGCGACGGAACTGGGCGATGCCATCAATACCCGTTCCGCCCGGCATGTTGAGATCCATCAGCGCCAGATCCATAGCGCTGTACTGCGCGCTGATTGCATAGGCGCTGGGATAATCAACGGCCTCCAGGACCTCGACCTGGGCATCCAGTTTCTGAAGGATGGGTTTGACGCCCTCCCGAAACAAGGGGTGATCGTCGGCGAGCAATATCTGCATGGCGTGAACGGGGGCGAATCCGCGATACGAAGGGATGGCTAGGCAGTTTATACCAAAGCCATGCAATGGCCTATAACTTAAGTTATTTTCCGGAGCCTGCTTCCGGCCCCAGTCCGAGCCGTTGCCAGATTCCGGTCGTGAGCGCCGCCTGATTCAAGGTGTAGAAGTGCAACCCGGGGGCCCCGCCGGCGAGCAGGCGCTCGCCTAGGGCGCTGACAAAGTCCAGCCCAAAGGCTTTGATGGAGGCGGTGTCGTCGTAATAGCTCTCCAGTTTTTTCGCCAGCCAGCGCGGGATCTCGGCACCGCACAGGGCCGAGAAACGCGCCAGTTGCGCATAGTTGGAGATGGGCATGATGCCTGGCACGATGGGAATATGGATGCCACGGGCGTGGCATTCGTCGACAAAGTTGAAATAGGCGTCGGCGTTGAAAAAGTATTGGGTAATGGCGGCGTTGGCGCCAGCCTCGACTTTGCGCTTGAAGTTGTTTAGGTCGTCGTTCCAGCCACGGGCCTGCGGGTGCATCTCGGGGTAGGCCGCGACCTCGATCTCGAACCAGTCACCGGTTTCGGCACGGATGAATTCAACCAGTTCGTTGGCGTAACGAAAGGCGCCGGGGACGGCCATGCCGGAAGGCAGGTCGCCGCGCAAGGCGACGATGTGGCGGATGCCGTGGGCCTTGTAGGTCTCCAGAATGCGGCGGATGTTGTCGCGGGTGGAGCCGACGCAGGACAGGTGGGGTGCCGCGTCCAGTCCTTCGCTTTGAATCTCGACGACGGTTTCGAGGGTGTTTGATTGCGTGGAGCCCCCCGCGCCAAAGGTGACGGAAAAGAATTTGGGCTTGAGGGTCGCCAGTTGGGCGCGCACGCCGCGCAGTTTTTCCATGCCCTCGGGGGTTTTGGGCGGAAAGAACTCCATGCTGAAGCTGCGGTCGGTCATTGCGGATTCCGTGGATCGGGGTTGTGTCGGCGGATTTTAGCCCAAGCTGACGCCGAGTAGGCGCCCGACTAGCCAGGTCAGGCCGCCGGCGGCGGCGCCGATGGCCAGCATACGCAGGCCGCCCCGTAGGGCCCCGCGTCCGGTGAACAGGCTGATGGCGGCGCCAATAGCGAATAGCGCCGTGCCGGAGACGGCCAGGGTGAAGGGTAATTGGGCGCCATCGCTGAACCACCACGGTAGCAGCGGCAGGGCGGCGCCGAGGGAGAAGGCGGCGAAGGACGACAAGCCCGCGCCCCACGGCGAGCCGAGCTCGGCGGGGTTAAGGCCCAGTTCTTCGCGGGCCAAGGTATCGAGCGCCTGTTTCGGGTCGGCGACGAGACGGGTGGCCAGGGCGATGGCCTCGTCACGCGGAATGCCTTTGGCCTCGTAGATCAGGGCAAGTTCAGCGGCCTCTTCTTGCGGATAGAGTTCCAGCTCTTCTGCCTCCAGATCGATCTGATATTCATAGAACTCGCGTTGGGTGCGGACCGAAATGTATTCGCCTGCGGCCATTGAGCCGGCCCCGGCGAGCAGGCCGGCCAGGCCGGTGAGCAGGACCATCTCGGGCGCTGCGCCCGCGCCGGCCACCCCCAAAATTAACGCTGCGTTTGATACCAGGCCGTCATTGATGCCAAAAACAGCGGCGCGCAAGTTGCCACTGCCCGGGGTGCGATGCTGTGTCTCAAGGACGCCGGGGCGGGTTAGACCATGGCCCGGATAACGGTACAGGCTCATGCCGCGCACCTTCATGGCGGCGAGAAGGCCGGTCAGCGTCCGGGGCCCAAAAACTTTGAGGAGTTGCCCCACAAGTTGCGTCCGGCGGTCGGGGTGGTAGTGCGCGGGCGGAAGGTGTCCTTGACGATACGCCGCATCGGCCCAGATGCCCGCCTGTTTTTCGGCGGCGTGCGCCATGTTCAGGAAGGTTTGTTGGAGTTGGGGATCGGGCTCGGCAGCCGCAACGCGCTGGTAGAGCCAGGCCGAGCGTTTTTCTTCAAACCAGGAATCGAGGGCGTGCATTGCCGGAGCCGAGGGTGTGGGGTGAGTAATGATACGGCGCTAGAGTCCGCGCCGATACTGCACGGCCTCGGCGATGTGGGCCGCTTGGACGCCCGGGCTGTGGCCCAGATCGGCAATGCTGCGGGCGACCCGGAGAATACGGTGATAGGCGCGGGCCGACAGGTTAAGGCGGGTGATGGCTTGCTTGAGCAGGTTGAGGGCGGCGCCATCGGCCTCGGCATGGATCTCGATCTCGCGTCCGGAAAGGGCGCTGTTGGGCCGCCCCTGGCGTTCCTGTTGGCGATGGTGCGCGTGCAAAACGCGCGCGTGGACCGTGGCGCTGGTCTCGCCATCCCCGGCCCGGAGCAAGTCGTTTTCAGGCAGTGAGGGGACTTCGACCGAGAGGTCGATACGATCCAGTAAGGGGCCAGAAAGGCGCGCCCGGTAACGCGTTATCTGATCTGGTGTGCAGCGGCATTTGCCGGACGGGTGGCCCAGATAGCCACAGGGGCAGGGGTTCATGGCGGCAACGAGCAGGAAACGGGCCGGAAAATCGGCCTGCCGGGCGGCCCGCGAGATGGTGATGTGGCCGCTCTCCAGGGGTTCGCGCAGTACCTCCAAGGCCCGTCGATCGAATTCCGGCAGTTCGTCGAGAAACAGCAAGCCATGGTGAGCCAGCGAGATTTCGCCGGGGCGCGGGTTGCTGCCGCCGCCAACCAGGGCAATAGCCGAGGCGGAATGATGGGGTGCGCGGTAGGGCCGCAGACGCCAGTGATCTTCGATCCGTACCCCGGCTAAGGACTGCACGGCCGCCGCCTCCAGTGCCTCGGCCTCGGTCATCGGCGGCAAGATGCCGGGCAGGCGTTGCGCGAGCATTGACTTGCCTGTTCCGGGCGGGCCGCTTAGCAACAGGGAGTGTTGGCCAGCCGCCGCAATTTCCAGTGCACGGCGCGGTCCGCTCTGGCCTTTTACATCGGCGAGATCGAGGTACGCGGGTGGCGCTACCGCCGGGGTGTGGGCGGGTGCGCGCAGCGGTGTGCGGCCGGTCAGGTGGGCACAGACGGCCAGCAGAGAATCGGCCGCTAGCAGGTTTGCGCCCTGTATCCGTGCTGCTTCGCTTGCGCTTTGCGTTGGCAGGATGAAGCCACGCCCGCCGCCCCCGGTGGCTAGCAGCATGGCCAGCGCCCCCCGGATGGGGCGCAGGGCACCCCCGAGAGCCAGCTCGCCGGCAAACTCATAGGCATCCAGCGCCTGGGCGGGAATCTGCCCCGAAGCGGCGAGAATGGCCAAAGCGATCGGCAGATCGAAGCGGCCAGATTCTTTGGGCAGATCGGCGGGCGCCAGATTGACGGTAATGCGCGAGGCGGGAAATTCGAAGCCGGATTGCTGGATAGCGGCCCTGACCCGGTCGCGGGCCTCGCGAACCTCAGCCTCCGGCAGGCCAACCAAGGTAAAGCCCGGCAGACCGCGCCCAAGGTGTGCTTCGACAATGACCACGGGAGCCGCAAGCCCGTCGATGGCGCGGCTATAGGCCTGAGCAAGGCCCATGCAGCGGCCCGTTAGTCCTGAGCCGGCGGAGTTTCAAGCCGCGCTAGGCGCGCTTCAAGCTCGGTCAGGCGTTCCTGGGCGCGCAGCAACACGGCCGTCTGCACATCGAACTCCTCACGCGTGACCAGTTCGAGTTTCGCGAATAGCCCGGCCAGTGCGGCGCGCAGGTTTTTTTCAATGTCGCTGGCGGGCGACTGAGCCAGCGTGGCAGACATGCGGGCGGTAAATTCTTCAACCAGTTTGGGATTGAACATAAGCGGCCTCCTCGTCTGAAGTGTAGCAGGAGC
>SXGU01099415.1_pt1 | contig 11343 bp, 8 predicted proteins | sample 3174531 | NCBI WGS metagenome assembly SXGU01 (sample SAMN11356863, study PRJNA531348) | freshwater metagenome | isolation source: freshwater sample F1-140 | place: China: Fuxian Lake, Yuxi | collected 2017-12-25
AGCTCTCCGCCACCTTCGCGAGCACCGGCACGCCCTCCCTGTTCCTGCATCCCACCGAAGCCCTGCACGGGGATCTCGGGCGGATCCGCTCCCATGATCTGCTGCTGGCGCTCTCCAATTCCGGCGAATCGGCCGAGACGAATCAGATGGCAGCGCCCGCGCGCCGGCTGGGCGTTCAGGTGATCGCCATCACGGCCGGCCGCAAGTCAACGCTCGCTCGACTGTCGGACTGCGTGCTCGAGCTCGGGGAAATCGAGGAAGCCTGCCCGCTCAAGCTGGCGCCCACCGCCAGCACTTCCGCCATGATGGCGCTGGGCGACGCGCTGGCGATGGTCGTGTCGCAGGATCGCCGCTTCGGTCGCGAGGAATACGCGCTCTATCATCCCGGCGGCATGCTCGGCCGCAAGCTGATGCGAGTGGCGGAAGTGATGCGCTCGGGAGCGGAGCTGCCGCTGGTGAATGCTGAAGCAACGCTCGGCGAGACGATTCTAGTCATGAACCGGACCCCCGGCCGGCCCGGCGCGGCGCTGGTCGTGGAGCAGGACGGCAGGCTGACCGGCATCTTCACGCATGGCGACCTGGCGCGACTGCTCGAATCGCACTCCAGCATCGATCGCGACACCAAGGTGCGCGAGCGCATGGGCAAGAACCCCAAGAGTGTGCGGCCCGAACAGCTGGTGGAAGAGGCCATGCGCATGATGACGCAGTTCCACATCGACCAGATCGCGGTGATCGACGAGCAAGGGCGCGCGGTGGGACTGATCGACATTCAGGATCTGCTCGAGGTACGCCTCTGAGCACACCGTGGCCGTACGCAAGCAAAAACGCACCTCCAGACCGCTATCGAAGCAGCAGAAGCTGCGTTCGAGGCTCGGCCGAATCCGTCTGGTGAGCCTCGACGTCGACGGCGTGATGACCGACGGTCGCATCACGTACGGACCCGGCGGCCGCGCCGACGAACACCCCTCATTCCATGTTCAGGACGGCATCGCGATCGAATGGCTGCGCAAGGCAGGCCTGACCATCGCCTGGATCACCGGCCGGGGTTGTGCAGCCACGCGCGACCGGGCTGCGGAACTGGGCGTGAACGAGTACCACGAACGCGTCAAGGACAAGCGTGCCTGCCTGAAGGAGATCCAGCAGCGGCTCGGCGTGGCTCCTTCGGAAACGCTGGTGATGGGCGATGATCTGCCTGATCTGTGCCAACTGGGCACCGTCGGCGTGTTTGCCGCACCTGCCAATGCGGTGGCTGAGGTGCGTCAGCGTGCTCAGATCGTCACGAAGGCCGCCGGCGGCCAGGGCGCCGTGCGCGAGGTGGCGGAAGCGCTGCTCGGCGCGCGCGGCGAGTGGGATGCGATCGTGGAGCGGAGTCTGGGTTGAAGCGGCTGCTGCTCTTCTTGCTGTTCTTCGGCGCTGGTTTGGCCGCGCTGCTGTATCTGCGCAAGGATGAACGCGCGGAGCGCGCCCGCCTTGAACAGGCGCGCGAAGAAGCACCGGTGCCCGAGCGGTTCACCGAGCTGCCGATGGGCGGTCAGAAGGGCGCAGCACTGCACCTTGATGGCGCGCTCGAGATCATCAAGCGCGCCGGCGAAGGCGATACCCTGCGGACGGAGTACGCTCTCAAGGCCGTCGACGTCGACTTCCTCGAAGGCGATGCCTACGAAGCCAAGAGCCTCGATCTCGCCCTGCACGACCCAGTCAGCGGCCGCTTGCGGATGCGTCTCAAGTCGCCCAGCACGCGCATGCGCTTGTCGATGACGGGGGAGAAACCTTTGCTCGCCGAGGACGAGAAGGTGCACTTCTCCAATGCGGAGCTCACGATTCTGGAAGGCGGCGCGATCGCACCGCTGACGTTGCGCATGCCGCAGCTCGGCTGGCGACCGAAGACCAACGACATCGACACGCCCGACCGCGTGCAAATCATCGGTCGCGGTCTGGAGTCGCGCTCGAACGGACTCGAGGCCTCATGGACGGAACAGAAGCTCAAGCTGCTGCGCGAGGGCCGCGTGGAGCTGGAGCTGGAGCAGGGGGCCAAGGCGATCCTGAGCGCGACCGGCGAGGGCGTGCTGCTGCTGGAGCGTGCGACACCGCCCGCGCAAGCACCCGAGGACAGCGATGCACTGCAGCTCACGGTCAGCGGCGGCTCACGTCTCGAACTCGAGCGTCCCAATGCGACACGCCTGGAGCTCGAAGGTCGCGATCTGCACTTTGTCGGCTACCGCACGCCGGAGGGACGCTTCGTGATCGTCGATGCCAACGCGCGCGGCAACGTGCGCGGTCAGAGCGGAGAACAGGCCTTTCAGGCCGACGAAGCGCTGCTGGGTGTCGACACGCAGGGCTTCCTCGTGAGAGCCGCACTCGGCGGCAACGTAGTGCTGATCGATCCGGCGGGCCGCTTTGAATCGCAGGCCGCCTCCTTCGTGTTCGGCGAAGCTACACGTCTCACCAAGGCGGTGCTGACAGGCAGTCCATTCGGAGTCGTGGAGCTCGGCAGCTATGCTCCCAAGGACAAACCGGAGATGGCCAGTGCGCGCGCGCGGATCCGCGGTAATGGGCCACTGGACCTTGATTTCACGGGATCCAACCGCATGGAACTCGAGGGTCCGGCGCGCGTCGAGATCGAGGAAATCGGTTTCACGCTCTCGGCTGACGAGCGACTGATCGGCAACATCGACCGCATCTCGAAGACCGGCCGAATAGAAGCCATCGGCGGCGCATCGGCCAACTGGAAGGGCAGCGAGATCTACACCGGTTCGCTCGATCTGCGCTACGCGCTGGCGGATTCGCGCGGAGAGATCGCAGGCGCGATCGCCAGCGGAGCCACGCAAGCCGTGCTGCGCCTGCCGGGCACCGAGGAAATCCGCGTGGATGCCAGTGACGGTCTCGAGATACGTTCGATCGGCGGCTATCTCACGCTGCCCCTGGCTCGGGGCGTCACCGTACGCCGCGAACAGGGGGTGGAACGCTTCCGGGCGGACGCGCAGCTCGTGCGCGACCTCGACCCCAAGGCCCAGACCTTCGAAGCGGAAGGTGACGTGCGTTTCGAGAATCGCACCGGCCGCGGCAAGGCCAATCGCGCGGTGGCACGCGGTCCGCGCGATCACGCGCTGCACGGCACGGCGAACAATCCGGCGCACTGGGAAGCGCTCGATCCCAACACGGGCGCGATTCAGGCGACGGCGCAGGCCGTGGAGATTCAGGCCCGCGAACACAGCGTGGAAGCCACTGGATCCGTGTTCGCCACCATCGCCGCCATCGATGCCTACCACCGCATCGACAGCGAATACCTGCTCGTCGAGCGTCTGCCCGACGGCACCGTGCCGCTCGCGGAGTCGCGCAATTTTCATCTACGCGCGGAACGTTCCATCCGGGCCCGCAGCGAGTCCAGCGCACAGACGATGGCATTGAGCTGCCAGCTGCTTGACCTGCAGGGACGCCTCACGCAGACGCCGGAGGCTCAGCAGTGGGCCAAGGGCAGCAAACAGACCGAGGCGCCGGCCTTCGAGCGCGGGCAGGTGCACGCCGAGGGCAATGTGTCGGCGGAATGGATGGGTCCGCAGGGTGAGCTGAGCCTCTCCGGCGAGGTTTTCGATCTCGATACGAACAAGACCGGCAGCATCCGCGCGCGCGAAGGCGGTCGCGTGCGCGCGGTCGGCAGCCGCCTAGGCGGCAAGTTGCCCTATCAACTCGATGCGGACTGGATCCTCTTCGACGAGAAGTCACTGGAAGCGCAGAACGCCAACATCGCTCTGCTGGAATCCAAGGGCAGTGATGACGAAGCGATGCTTGTGGAGCTTGCCAGCGAGAAGCTGCGCATCGACGGACAGAAGGTCCAGATGCACGGCAGCGCACACGCGCTGGGACGCACACGCACCGGCACGCGCTGGGTGATCGACGCCGGCACGATCGATCTCGCCGGCAACTTCGAACGCAGGGAAGGCGCTCCGCAGGGCCTCGAAGCAGCCGAGGCTCACGGCGATGTGCGCGTTCAGCTCGGCGAAGACCTGCTGTTGACCGGCGAGCATCTGGTCGGAACAAACAACCGTCTTCGCCTGGACGGTCTGCCGGCTCGCATCAGCGATCCGGGGACGATCTGGGAATCGCCCTGGATCGAGTACGACCCTGAGAAGCTGATGCTCGCCACGGGACGCGGTCAGATCCGCGCGCGCGATCAGCGCAACGCCGCCGCCTGGAGCGTCGAATACGACTCGCTGCAACCCTTCGAGGATCAGGACACGACCATTCTGGTGCTGCGCAATCCGCGCATGAAGCACGGACTGCGCGAAGTCACGGCCAACTGGTCGCTCTTCTGGATCGACCGTGAGGAGTGGCGGCAGAGCGGCGGCGGAGCGATCAAGCGCGAGGTCAGCGGCGCCGAGCTGCATGTAGATCTTCCCGAAGCACCGCCCGCGGAGCGCACATCGGATGACTGGCGTAAGAATTTCGAACAGCTGCGCCGCGATCCCCTGGCACGCATCGTCAGCGAGTTCTATCTCGAAGGCGAAGTTGAGCTCGTCGAGCGGGAAGCGCGTGATCCCCGCAAGAGCCTGCGGCGTGCCCGCGCCGCCGCCTTCTATCTGGACCTGCGCCAGGAAGCGGGCTGGCTCCAGGAAGCCGATGTGATCATCGACTTGCCCTTCCGTGGCCGCGGGCTTCCGCAAAAGGTGCGCGCGAAGGCCGACTGGATGCGTGTGCGCAGTGACGGTTCGGTGTCAGCCGACCGCGCGGTGATCACCTCCTGCGAGTTCGACGAACCGCACTACATGATCGAAACGGGCCGCCTGCGCATCCAGCCGAGCTCCGGCGGCAAGGGCTGGAGCTTCGAAGCGCGCAACAACGCGCTGCGCTTCGGCCGCGAAGGCGCCGCCGTTCCGCTACCGACGATCAACACGCCCACTGACGAGAAGGGCAATCCCTTCTTCCTGACCAATTTCTTCGCCGGCAACAGCTCGCAGTTCGGCGCGTCCGTCCGCGCAACCGTCAATCTGGCGCTCGGCACGATCGGCTTCGGCGTTGGTCGCGTCTTTGCAGGAGCGCTCAACATTCCGGTCACGGAGCTCGACGGGCGCTGGAAGTTCGACGTCGGCTACCTCGGATCGCGCGGCTTGCTGCTGGGTGGAGGCCTGGAGTTCACGATCCGCGACACGCTGCGGCTGGACCTGGACTACAGCGTCATTCCGGACGGCAACGAGGACCGCGGCCTGGTTCGCGTGCCCGAAGATGACCGCGACTTCCTCCGCCAGTGGTTCCGCATGCGCGGACGGCGCTTCTACGGACCCACCGAGTGGGTCGATCTCGCCTTCAGCTACCAGACCGATCCAGGCGTCCAATCGGAGTTCTTCCAGAAGGACTACCTGAGGTACGAGCAGAAGGACAACTATGTCCACTACCGCAACGCGATCCATGACACCTACTGGGCCGCCAGCGCGAAGGTGCTGCTCGAGGATCGCACGGACATCGCGGAACTGCCCAGCGGCATGTGGTTCCAGGGACGCATGCCGATCGGCTGGCTGGGCCGCAATGAAGTGCTCTACACCGGCTACGCGCAGGCTGGTTATTACCAGCGCCGCAATGGCAATCCGGCCTACTATCCGCCTTTCCCGGACGGTCTGGGCGATCGCGATGTCGTGCGCACCGACACGGAGCACCGCTTGGAAATGCCGATGTCTCTGGGCAAGTCCGCGCTGCAGCTGACACCGTTCATCAGCGGACGAGGCACGGCGTGGAGCGAAGCTGCCGCCGAGGATGGCGCCAGCGCACGCGTGGTGGCCAAGGCGGGAGCCGAGCTCTCGACGGCACTGTGGCGCACGTACGAAGGCGGTACCATTTCGACCCTGACACCGCGGCTGGGCGTGCACGGCGACTTGACGGAGCTCACCAGCGGCGGGGATCCCTTCTATCTGGACTCGGTGGAAGACTCGCAGACGGGTTTCTTCGTCGATGCAGGCCTGCGGGCGCGTTGGTGGCATCCTCGCACGAAGCAGCGTCTGGATCTCGACCTGCTGCTTGTGCACGGATCGGGACAGGAGACGCGGCCGGACGGACTGCTGCCGCTGGCGATGCTGGGAGACTTCCTGACGTTCGTGGCGGAAGTGCCGGTCGGCATGACCCATGACATGCGCTTCGATCTCGAGAGCGGCGACACGGTCTACTCGCGCACCTACCTCGGCTTCCGTCCCGTCGAGACGCTGGGCGTCGAGTTCGGCTACCACCAGGGCCGTGACGCTGCGATGCAGCCGCTCTATGAGGCCGCATCGGCCGCCCTGCGCTTCAAGGCCACGCGCAAGTGGGAGCTGGAAGCTTCGCAGACGCTCTCGCTGAGCGATGACCGGGGACTGGACAACAAGTTCACGGTCCGGCGGCTGGGACACGACTTCGTCGTGGAAATCGACTTCGGATTCCAGGCCGGCGAGGGTTCCAGCTTCGGCGTGAGCTTCCTGCCCAATCTGGCCTACAGGGCGTCCAGTCTCGGCCTGATCGATCGCTGGCTCGGGCGCAGCGAGTGAACCGCGCATCAGCAGCCTGCAAAGGCCCCGAAAACCCGTTCCACGCGCGGAGTGTCGGTCCAAGCCCGCGAGCTCATGCGCTAGAATGGCCGGCCCGTGTTTCTGCTGTTCGAAGATCTTGGTTTCAGTGAGCTGGTGCTGATCGGCGTCGCATCGGTGCTGTTTTTCGGCAAGCGGCTGCCCGAGGTGGCTGCGCAGGCCGGCGCACAGATCGCGAAGTTCCGTCGCTCGCTGCAGGACATCAAGCAGGAGACAGGCATGGATCACGAGGTCCGCAAGCTGCAGCGCACCTTCGAAAGCGTGCGCCACGACCTGTCGGTCAGCGAGCTGGCGATGGCGGCGAAGCAGAAGGTCGAACAACGGTTCAACGAAGCCAAGGAATCGATCGATCCCAAGCTCCACGAGCCGATCGAGACGCGGCAGGCGAGCGCCGAAGATCCGCTCACGGGCACCGTCGCCCGCGGCGCTCCGGATCCGGAGCTCGATGCAGCCCAGCCGCCCCCGAGCTGGAAGGTGAGCGAGCCTGCTGCGGCCACTGAGCCCCAGACCACTGAGCCCAATACCTCGGGGGCCACGACCACGGAGGCCACGGGCACTGGGGATGTCGACGGCAACACGGGCAGCAGCCCTGCACCCAAGGACAAGCCCGCAGCCTGAACGCGGACGGCATGCGACTGGGCTACAACACCAACGGGCTTGCGCACCATCGACTGAGTGACGCTCTGCCGCTGCTGGCCGAGCTGGGCTACCGCGGAGTGGCGCTGACACCGGACGTCGGGGCGCTCGATCTGTACAACCTGCGCGCGGAGGAAGTGCGCACCGTGCGCGAGCTTGCACGGTCGCACGACTTGTCGCTGGTCGTCGAGACCGGCTCGCGCTACCTCCTTGATCCCCGTCGCAAGCACCGTCCCAGCCTGCTCGAAGACTCCGCAGTGCAGCGCGAACGCCGTATCGACTTCCTCAAGCGCTCGATCGACCTTGCGGTCGAGCTCTGCGCACCCAAAGTCTCGATCTGGGCGGGTCTGGAGCCCGAAGGTCCCGGAAGGACCACGCGCGAGCAACTGATGGACAGACTCGTCGCCGGTCTGGTCGAGGTGCTCGACCATGCGCGCGCCCGCTCGGTTCGGGTGTGCTTCGAGCCCGAGCCCGGCATGTTCATCGAACGGCCGGCAGGCTATCTCGAGCTCCGCGAGCGCCTCGGCGAGCGGGGCAGGGAACTGGGCCTGACGCTCGATGTCGGACACTGCCTCGTGACCGGCGACCTGCCGGTGGAAGCCCAGATCCGGAACCTGGCTCCCTACCTGGAACACTGCCACCTCGACGACATCCGCGGCGGCGTGCACGAACACAGGCCCTTCGGGGAGGGCGAGCTGGACCTGCCCGCCACCCTGCGGGCGTTGGTCGGGATCGGTTTCGTCGGCATGGCGGCCGTGGAACTCTCCCGGGACAGCCACCGCGGCGCGGCGATGGCGGACCGCACGCTGCGGCAGCTCCAGGCAGCCCTGCGGGCCTGAGAATTCTCCCTAACTCCCTATAAGAAAAGGGTTTGTGAAAGCGGACCCGTTCGCGGTGCTGTCCGGGCGTCGTAAGTACAGAGCAGCGAAAGGGTTAGGCTCAAGTTCTGCATCCCTGTGACCTCGCGGCATCCCGGCTTGTGGCTGGGGAGGGGGTGGGGCAAAATGACCGCCCCAACCTCCCGCACAGGATCCCGAGGACCCCCGCATGGCGAACGAAGATTCCGGCTTGCAGATGTGCCCGACCCCCGTCGATGGGCACCATGCCCTGTTCGCCCACAAGATCACCTCCGGTCAGTGCCAGGATCGGCAGCGCGGCAGCTACCACAAGTGCTGGACCTGCCAATACAACAACGCCTGGGTTGCCAAGCACGGCCGTCCTGCCCCTCGCGACGCTGCTGCCAAGGAATCCGCAGAGCAGACCGCCGGCCAGTGACCCCCCTGCGGGCGGGGTAGGTTTCAGGCGTGTCTGACGTCGCTTCCCGTCTGAACCGTCTGCGCTTCCAACTGAGGAAGCTGGAGGAACTCGCCCTTGCTCAGCCCGGTGCGGAGCAGGACTGGGAACAGGTGGTGGAACAGGTGTCCACGCTCCTGGAGCAGTCCCCGCGACCTGAATGGCGACTGCTCTGGGCGGCGCTCGCCGAGGCTCGGGGTCCGTTGGCGCTGAGGCAGCTGCCGACCAACTGGGTGCACCTGCGTCGGCTCCTCGAACAGACCGCCAGTCAGGTCAGACCACCCAAGACCAAGGCCCCTGTACCCTTGAGCGAGCTGGAACAACTGCGGGAGCTGCTGCGCGCCCGCGAAGTGCTCGTGGTGGGCGGCGACCCGCGTGAGCACCACCGCGAGAATCTGGAGACGGAACTGCGCTCGGCGCGGGTGCACTGGCCGCTGACCCGTGAACAGACACCGGACGTGGCCGCCCTGGAGCCGTGGGTGGCACGAGCGGAGATCGCGCTGGTGCTGCTCTACATCCGCTTCGTCCGGCACGCGATCAGCGACGAGCTGCCGACGATCTGCGACCGTTTCGGGAAACCGCTGGCCCGCATCACGGCGGGCTACAACCCGAGCAAGGTCGCGCATCAAGTTCTGCGCCAGTGCTCGGATCGTCTGTAGCCCTATCAGGCACCCAGGCCCGCGGCGCTCAGGATTTCATCCTCGTGCAGCAGGCGCGGAGTGCGCTTGGCGAGATCGAGCACCTTCTGAACCTGTTCCTCGTTGGGATGGAAGCCTCGTTTCTCGAGGTAGTAGGTGACGTTGCTCTTGCCGCTCATCGGTCCGACCGCAATGACCTGTTCCAGACCCACGAGATCGGCCGGAACGCCCGAGTAGACCCGGTTGGCGAGCCAGTGGTCGCCCTTCTTGAAGGCTTTGATCACTGCGGCGGCGTGCACGCCGGTGCCCGTTTCGAAGGCATCCTTGCCGAAAACCGAGTAGTTCGCGGGAATCGGAAGGCCCACCGCTTCGCCCGCAAGGTGCACATAATCGCCCAGGCTCGACAGATCGTTGTCGATCAGGCCGGCGAGCTTGAGGTTGACGAGCAGAAGGTCCATCTCGGTGTTGCCAGCGCGCTCGCCGACGCCCAGCGCCGTGGCATGCACGCGCGTTGCGCCCGCTTCGATCGCGGCCAGTGAGTTGGCGAGACCCAGACCGCGGTCGCGGTGTCCGTGCCAGTCGATGCCGACATCGACCTTGAGTTCGTCGACGATGCCCTTCACGAAGCGGATCAGCGCGCGCACGCCGCTGGGCGTGGCGTGGCCGCAGGTGTCGCAGACGCAGATGCGCTTGGCGCCAGCCTCGATCGCCGTGGTGTACAGGGCGCGCACGTCCTCGGGCTTGGCGCGCGTCGTGTCCTCGGTGACGAACATCGTCGGCAGACCCTGCTTGACCGAGAACTCCACCGCTTCCCGTGAGAGCTTGAGCATCTGGGACATCTCCCAGCCCTCGGCGTACTGGCGGATCGGAGAGGAGCCGATGAAGGCGCAGACCTCGACGGGCACACCGGTCGCCTGCACGACATCGACCACGGGCGCGATGTCGGTGATCACCGTGCGGCAGGCGACGTTGGGCGTGATCTTGAGATGCTTCATCTCGCGAACCAGCGCCGTGATGTGCTCGCGCGCCCGAGCTCCGGCTCCGGGCAGGCCCACGTCGGCGGTGTCGATTCCCAGCCGGTCCATCAGATGGATCAGCCGGATCTTCTGATCGAGCTCGGGATCGCGCGCCGAGGGGCTCTGGAGACCGTCGCGCAGGGTCTCGTCGTCGAATTGGATCTTCTTCGAGCCCTTGTTGTCGGGAACGTTCCAGTCGTGGATCAGGTCGTCTTGCTGCATAGCGGGGGAAAGATTGTAAGGCATGGAGGGCGGGCGCGCCGCCCTCTAGACTCGGGCCATGTTCGTCTGGTTTCCCTACACGCCCGCGACGCCTCCCCGACCCATCGCCTTGCGCGCCGCACGCTTGATCGTGATCGCCCTCGGGGCGGGCCTCACCCTTTGCCTGAGTCTGGTGTGCTTCCTGCGCTTGGCCGGCCATGTCGAGCCGGACACGACGGTAGGCGCGATGGTCGCCTATGCAGCGCACGGGTTCGCGGTGATGCTGCTCGTTCCGCTGTTCCTCGTGCGAGCGCGATTCCGGGCGGTCATCCAGCAGCAGGCGGCAGCCGTCAAGACGAATGCAGAGAAAGGCCTAGTCGCTCCTCCCATCTTGTCGATGACGATCATCAGCGCCGCGATGGTGGAAGGCGTCGGTCTGCTCGGAACGGTGAGCCTGCTGCTCGGAGCGCCCTGGTGGGCGATCGGTCTGCCGTTGGTCTGCATCGTCGTGATCTGGTTGATGGCACCCTCTCAGGCCACGCTGCGCGAGGCGGCGCGTTAACTCCCTGTTAGTGCTGTTTCCAATCAGGTCAGGTGAGCTACATTAAGAGGATGCATTTCGAGCGAGTGCTCAAGTTCGGAGGGGCCGGTCTGGCCGACGGTCCCGCGGTCGAACACGCCTGTGATCTGATCCGCGACCACGGCGGCAAGCGCCCGGTCGTGGTGGTCAGCGCCCATCAGGGTGTCACCGAGCTGCTCGACACGGTCGTGCGGGCCGCCGCGCAGGGCCTGATCGAGGGTGATCGGGTGCGCATCCGCCACCGCACGCTCCTACGCCAGCTCGGACTGGATTCCGACCTGCTCGATCGTCACTTCACCGAGCTGTTCGTGCTGCTCGAAGGCATCCGCGCGCGCTGGCGATTCAGCCCCGAAGAGCGCGATCTGGCGTTGTCCTACGGCGAACGCATGAGTGCTCGGGTTGTGGCCCACGCGCTGCGCTCGCGCGGCATTCAC
>SXGU01243912.1_pt1 | contig 11341 bp, 8 predicted proteins | sample 3174531 | NCBI WGS metagenome assembly SXGU01 (sample SAMN11356863, study PRJNA531348) | freshwater metagenome | isolation source: freshwater sample F1-140 | place: China: Fuxian Lake, Yuxi | collected 2017-12-25
GATGTGCTTTGTAACTATTCAGCGTATGCTGGAAATGCTTAATGGAACACGGATGACGCGGATGGAACTGATTTACACGGATTTTTTAAACTATATCCATGCTCTTAATCAGTGAGTATCCGTTTAATCCGTGTCATCCGTCGACTGCATGGATGCAGGAGGTAGAGCAATGCAGGAGCAATTGCCGAGTTCCATTTCTTTTCGCTGAATAGTTATGTGATTTTTAGGTTTGCGGCATCCCTTAGATAAACGCACCACTGTAATGCAAAATTTATCCAACGAAATCACCGTTTAACGCAGACTGGCAATGGCGGGCAACGGCGTGGCAATCAATAATCGGATCAGGCAAAGGAAAAGTTCCCCTTGACTCCTTGACCTTCTAAGCTTCAGAAATGAAATCAATTTTACCGGAACATTGCATTTGGCAGGTAAAGGCGGTTAATTAACGCAATTACATCAACACGGCTATAAAGTGGAGCCATTTTGAACACGATTGAAATAATGCCAAACTCGCCAAACTCGGAGCTCGATTCGAACTTGACTGTCTTATACCGGGACGAATTTCTGGTGGCAATCAACAAACCGGCAGGATTGTTGGTGCATAGGTCGGACATAGACCGCCATGAAACGCGCTTTGCGGTGCAATTGTTACGCGACCAACTGGGACAAAAGGTCTTTCCGCTGCATCGTCTGGACAAACCCACTGCCGGTGTATTGGTGTTTGCGTTAAATCCGGAGATCGCCCGAAAAATGATGACCATCTTCATGGCCGATAGCGTGGAAAAAACCTATCTGGCGGTAGTGCGCGGTTACAGCGCCGAGCGGGCGATTATCGATTATCCGTTACAGGAGCAGCTGGATAAAATGACCGACCGTTTGGCACAACAGGATAAAGCCGCCCAAGCCGCAATTACCCATTATCGCCGCCTTGCCACCGTGGAACTGCCGTTTGCGGTGGGACGCTACCCGACCAGTCGTTATTCGTTATTACAGCTTTCGCCGAAAACCGGCCGCAAACATCAACTGCGTCGGCATTTAAAGCATATTTTTCATCCGATTATCGGCGACACCACGCATGGGGACGGCAAGCAGAACGATTTTTTTCGGCAACAATTAAACTGTCGGCAACTGTTGCTGGCTTCGACTCAACTCAATTTTCCGCATCCTGTTACGGGACAACGGTTAGAAATTCAAGCGCCGTTGGATGCGGGTTTTAGCCGGATTATGACGGAACTTAACTGGAATTTAGACCATGCGTATTCTTAGCAACACTCAACAAATGGAGTTAGCAACATGACAAAACAGCGCTTGGTAAAGCAATTTTGTACCGCTCATGACACAGCCTATCGGCTGTCAGAACTGGAGCCGATAGCGTTCGAACCCGCCACGGATTTTTCGGGTCCCTCCGTGTTCATAGACACGACCGTTAAGTTTCAAGAAATTCAGGGCTTTGGCGGCGCTTTCACCGAAGCGGCCGCGGTAACCTTGGACAAAATGCCGCCCGAGTTACGGCAAGAAGTTCTGCAAGCCTATTTCTCGCCGGACATCGGCAATGCCTATACCTTATGCCGAACCCATATCAATAGCTGCGATTTCTCGCTGGGCAATTACGCCTATACCGAAGTGGACGGCGATGTAGAACTTAAGCATTTCAGCATCGAGCACGACCGGCAAGCGCTGATTCCGATGATACGCGAGGCCATTGATTTGTCCGGCGGCAAATTAAAGCTGTTCGCTTCGCCGTGGAGCCCTCCGGCCTGGATGAAAACCAACGGCATGATGAACCAAGGCGGCAAGCTTAAGCCGGAATACCGCCAAGCTTGGGCGGATTATTATGTTCGCTACATTCAGGAATACAGAAAAGAGGGCATAGAGATTTGGGGGCTGACCGTGCAAAACGAGCCGGAAGCCACGCAAACCTGGGACTCCTGTATTTACACCGGCGAAGAAGAGCGGGATTTTGTCAGGGATTATCTTGGCCCAGCCCTCCATGATGCCGGGCTAGTCAATGTTAAAGTGATAGTCTGGGATCACAATCGCGACCGGCTGTTTGAGCGTGCCAAGGCCGTGCTGGACGATCCGAAGGCCGCCCACTATGTCTGGGGAGTCGGTTTTCACTGGTATTGCGGGGATCACTTCGACAACGTCCAACTGACTCATGACGCCTATCCCGACAAACACCTGATTTTTACGGAGGGTTGCCAGGAATGCGGACCGCATCTGGGCTCGTGGGATACCGGAGAGCGTTATGCCCATTCGATCATCAACGATCTTAACCGCTGGACAGAAGCCTGGGTGGATTGGAACCTGGTTCTGGATGAAACAGGCGGCCCTAATCATGTCGGCAATTTCTGTAGCGCGCCGATTATTGCCGACACCAAAACGGGAGAAATACGCTACCAAAGCTCTTATTACTACATCGGCCACTTTTCCCGTTTCATCCGTCCTGGCGCTCGCCGGGTGGCCTGCGCCAAGACTTTGGACAGCCTTGAGGTCAGCGCATTTTTGAATGTTGATGGGACCGTGGCCGTAGTAGTTTTGAATTGTACCGGGCAAGCGATTGACTTCGTGCTAAAGAGCGAGGGATTACAAACTAAAACCTCAATACCGGCTCGTGGGATCATGACTTTTGTTTTTTAAAAACGGCTGAGGAAGTTGTTTATGCCCGACATTTACATGCATCAGAGTGTCGGACAACGAAAAGCTGTTGCCTGATCTACGGGGCTTGACCACGTATAATTTGAATAAATACAAATCTAATGACAAAACCATTCAATATAGCCCCCCTAGACATAACTAGACTTGATGAGTATCAACTGACTCAATTGCTTAAGCTGTTATTACATGCTGAAGCTGATAAACACGGAATAGCTCAACGAGCAGTAGACGTTGCTTTAAATATTAAAGTTGGTGATGGAGGCGAAGACGGGCGTATCGAATGGCAGGGTGGCCCTGAATCGACCAATTATCTGCCCAATCGTTTAACACAATTCCAAAACAAAGCCACTGAAATGGGACCTGCTGACTGTGCCAATGAATTGGTCACTAAAAAGGGAAAAATTAAGCCAATGGTTTCTGATGTTTTGGGACAAGGTGGTTCTTATGTTTTATTCACAACTCAGGAGCTTAATGAGCAACAAAAAAAAGAACGTATAGCCTTAATGAGGGCGAAACTCACTGAACTTAAATTAACTAATGCTGCAACAGCAGATATTGATATTTACGATGCGTCAAAAACTGCTGGCTGGGTAAACTGCTTTTTACCCGCAATAGTTTCTGTTTTAAATTGGATTGGGCGGCCTATTGAGCGAGGTTTAAAACCTTTTTCTGCCTGGAAAACGACACCTGAACTAGAAGAATACCCATTTGTTGATGTTGATGCGCGAAAACAAGTCATTATCGACTTTAGAGAACTATTAAAAAAAACACGAGAGTGTGCGCGTATTGTCGGTTTATCCGGCTTAGGCAAAACAAGAACGGCATTTGAAATTTTTAATGGTGATCCCTTTTTACAAGAACTTGTTGTTTATATCGATGCTGTTAATGTCCCTCATGTTGCAGCTTTACTTTCAGACTGGGTGAGTTTTGGGCTTAAAGGAATTGTCGTCATTGATAACTGTGATGCACAGATTCATGAACAAGCACAAAAGGAAATTTGCAGAACGGATAGCCAATTAAGTCTGTTATCGCTTGATTATAGTTTGGATAAAGTCTCAAACAAGACTCAACAATTCCAATTGAAAGCACTTTGCACTCAAGAAATTAAGGAAATGCTCGAAAAGATTTATGGAGCAAAAATCCCAGATTTAGATCGTATATCCGAGTTTGCACAAGGCTTTCCTCAAATGGCAGTTCTTATAGCGGAAGCCCGCTTAAGTGAGGATCCTAATATTGGCTCACTTACCAGCGCTGTTATTGCTGAAAGGCTGTTATGGAGCAAATCGCAACCACGGAACGAGAAGGATGAAAAAATTCTTAAAGGTTGTGCTTTATTTGATAGATTTGGCGTAGATAAAGGCGTCTCAAATGAACTTAAATTTATTGCAGCTCATGTTGTTGATGTAAGCGAAACAGATTTCTATGATTGTGTTAAACGGTTTACCGAGACAGGAATAATTGATCGGCGGGGACGATATGCACAGTTAGTTCCAAAGCCATTGGCTATTCGTTTAGCGGCTCAATGGTGGACACGAACACGCGAACAAGATCAAACCAACTTAATTGATGCGCTTCCAGAAACCTTGGTTGGCAGTTTCTGTGAGCAAATCGAAAAACTTGATTTTCTACCCGAAGTCAAAGAGCTGACGGAATCGTTATGTGGGCGACAAGGCCCTTTTGGCCAAGCGGAAGTGATCCTATCGACTAGGGGTTCTAGGCTCTTCCGCTCATTTGTCAACCTGAACCCCAAAGCAACCGCTTCCGCATTATCTCGAATTTTGCAGAATCAAACCCATGAACAATTATTAGGGATTAGGGGTGATGTAAGGCGTAATCTAGTTTGGGCATTAGAAAAGCTATGTTTTCATGCTGACTTTTTTGAAGATGCTGCATGGTCATTGTTACTTTTAGCTTCAGCCGAAAATGAAAGCTATGGAAATAATGCTCAGGGAATTTTTGCTCAATTATTTAGGGTGCAACTTTCCGGTACAGCAGCAACTCCAGATTTAAGGCTTTTAGTTATTAAACGAGCTATAGAACGTGATGATGTTAACTTTACACAGGCGATACTAAAAGCACTTGATACTGCGAGTAGTACTTATGGTGGTACGCGTACCCTTGGAGCTGAATACCAAGGCACAAAATCCCCTTTGCAGGAATGGAAGCCGCAGGTTTGGCAGGAAATATTTGATTATTGGCAAAAATGCTTTGATTTATTAATTATGCTTGTAGAGAAAGACAATCAACATAGCGATGAGGCGAAAAATATAATTGGTCATTCTATTAGAGGATTAATGCAAAATGGGCGTATCGAAATGCTTGATAACGCTATTAAACGAGTTATCACCTTAAAAGGTAAATACTGGCCTACTGCCCTTGAGAGTATTAAAACTACACTTGAGTTTGATGCCAAGAATATGCCACAAGAAGGAGTTAGTGCGCTTAATAGCTGGCTAGAACTGTTAAGCCCTGATCAAGCAAGTATTGAAGAACGATTGAAAATTTTGGTTATAAATCCGCCTTGGGAGCACCATGAAAATAATGATGGTCATTATGTTGATATCGCAGCAGAGAAAGCTGAAAGTTTAGCTAATGAATTAAGCGAGAATATTGACATTATTAATGAACATCTTTCGTTGCTTTTAATTGGAGAACAAAAACAGTCTTTTGTTTTTGGCAGAGCTTTGGCAACTAAAGCAATTAATGTGACAGAAGTTATTCAAAAAGTACTGGATATACTCAGCTCTATTGAACATCCAAACGCAAATTTTGCACTAGGGTTGTTTAATGGAATTTGTCAAAAATCGGTAAATACTTGGAATGGCTATCTCGAAACTTTTTCAGCAAAACCCGGATTAATTAAATTTTATCCTGAAGTAATATGCACTGGGGTTATTAGACAATATCATCTAAATAAGCTACTGAGTCTTATAAAAAGTGGCCAGCTATCTTCTTTCAGAGCCATTGGCTTAAGCTATGGTAATGTTACTAGCCATTTAAGCACAACCGAAATTTCAAATTTTTGTCTTGAATTAGCAAAAGTTGATTCTAATGGCAACTGGGCAGCACTTGATATTATGTTTATGTATTGCCATGGAAATAATAATTTTTATGCGGCTAAAGATACCCTAAGAATACTGGTCACATCAGTTCCGTTAAATAATAAATATCGAGGTGGTCATTCTGATATGTACCACTGGAAAGAAATTGTTAATAAGCTTTTAAAAACGGAAGGCCTAGACTTTTCTGAAGAAGTATGTAAACAGATTCTTCTAGCAACTGATGATAAACTCGATCACGTTGATATTTGGTATTCAATAAAACCAGTACTATTTGAGATTATGTCCTGTTTTGAAAAAGAGCTTTGGCCATTATTTGGTGAAGCAATTGTATTAGCTGATCCGATGAAGCGTTACTGGCTACAAAGTTTATTTTCCAGAGAAAATAGCGCCTCAAATAATAAAGTTAGCGTGTTTTCGGTATTGTCTTCAGAACTTATTATTACTTGGTGTAAAGAAAATCCAGGAATTGCCCCGTACTTTGTTGCAAGAACAATAAATATATTTGAGAAAAAAAACGATAATTCTAAACAGCCCTCTAGCATTTTTATTGAGCTACTAGAGAATTTCGGTGATTTAAACTCATTGGGGGAAGAGCTATCAGCCAATCTTGGCACAAGAGGTTGGAGTGGTTCGCTTGTTCCCTATTTAGAATCTGATAAGTCTGCCTTAACGCCTTTGCTTGAACATTGTAATAATCATGTCAGAAATTGGGCGAGAGATTATATTGCATATTTGGATAAATCGATTGCGTATGAGTCAATGAGAGACGATGAGCATGATTTGGGGATTTATTGAGAATCTAAAACGTACCCTGCGAGACTGTATTTTATGGTTGAAAAACTAAACCAGCTCACATGAACTACCAACCGCCCTATACCATCACCCCAGCCATCCTGAACTTGGTCGCAGAAATCAGCGAACTGATCGGCCGCTATACGATGTTGGCCGAGCAAAACCTGACGCCGCGCCTGCGCCGGGAAAACCGAATTCGCACGATTCAAGCTTCGCTGGCTATTGAAAACAACACGCTGACCTTGGAACAAGTGACTGCGGTGATTGACGGCAAACGCGTGCTGGGTCTGCCGCGCGAAATTCAGGAAGTCCGCAACGCATTTGCCGCCTATGAGGCGATGGATAATTGGCATCCGGCTTCTGAAGCCGATTTGTTGGTTGCGCACAGTTTGCTGATGTCGATGTTGGTTGACCAGCCGGGAGTATTCCGTTCCGGCGGTGTCGGCATATTTCGGGGCGAGCATCCGGTGCATACGGCGCCGCCCGCCGACCGGGTGCCTTATTTGATGGTCGATTTGCTGGATTGGTTGAAACGCAGCGAAGAGCATCCGTTAATCAATAGTTGCCTGTTTCATTACGAACTGGAATTTATTCATCCTTTCGCCGACGGCAACGGTCGTATGGGACGATTGTGGCAAACGCTGATTCTTCGTCAGTGGAAACCCTTGCTGGGTTATTTGCCGGTGGAAACTGTCATTCGCGAACGGCAGAACGAGTATTATCGGGCGCTGGCCGAAGCGGATGAGCGCGCCGATGCCGCGCCGTTTGTCGAGTTCATGTTGCAAGCCCTGCGTGATGCGATGCGCGAGGCGGGCGATACCGACCAAGTAAGCGATCAAGTAACCGACCAAGTAAAAATGCTGCTTGAGGCCATTGGCAGCAGCGAATTGAGCGGTTCCGAGCTGATGAAGGCATTGGGTCTTTCTCACCGTCCGACGTTCAGGGCAAACTACCTAAACCCGGCCATGGAAGGCGGCTGGCTTGAGCGCACCCAACCCGGTTCTCCCCGAAGCCCGACGCAACGCTACCGTTTATCCGCAAAGGCCGGGATCTGGCTGCAAACCAGGAATGAAGGGTGAGGGTTATAAGACTTGTATTCTCGCCGACTAATCAAATCACGACTATTTCCCGCCGATTAATCACTTCGCCTATAACGCAGGCCTTGTCTACGCTGCTTTGATGCAAGGCATTTAGACATTCCTGCGCCTGATCGAACGGCACTGAAAACAACAGGCACGTAGATCGGGCAACGAAAAGCTATTGCCCGTCAGGACTCATCAAGGAAATTGCTATTTCCCAAGATGCAATGCGTTTTCAAGCGTCTGCCGGATAAACCGTTGATAGGGTACGCCTGAGCGTTCGGCTTCCTCTTTGATCGCATCAAACAGTGTTTCAGGCAGACGCATGGTAATGCTCTTACTCTTTGGCTGGAACTCAAAACTAACAGGCTTCATGTCTGACAAGTCATATTGGCTTAAATCGGCCTTGTCTACAAAAGTCTCGGCGGCTTCATCGGTGCTAAGTTTTGGAAGTTTCTTTTTCATAATGTTCTACCTCTTTTTGGTGCATGTAACGGGCGCTGATGGGACGGATTAAAACGTCGTCGCTATGAGTGCGCAAGGTAAAGGCAATAAATACGCTTCGACCTTGGGTGGTTTTGCCAATGCCGATAAACCGATCTTCTCCTTGAGAATGGGTCACTGCCATTAAGTTAAGAAAAAAGCTCCCTCTCGGCAATTGCTCCTGCATTGCTCTACTTACCTACATCCCTGTAGGCATCCTGCTGGAGAGGGTTGGGGTGAGGAGAATAAAAAATAAGGAAAAAAGCCTTATTTGATCCCCTCATCCTAACCTTCTCCCGGAGGGAGAAGGGACTGTACATCCTTAACTTAATGGCAGTGTTGGGAATGGGTGGGATCAGGAAAAACCGCCATGGTCTGGCGAAATGCGGATTCTATTTCTGCAATTTCAACGCCGTGTTTTTGGCATTTTTCCAGGTTGCCATGGTTCCAATCGAATCCTGCTACAGTGTGTATGGTCATGTTTTATAGTGTGCGTTTGTATGTACATTTGTCAAGTCGTGTTGCTTGTCGATCAAATGCTCGCAAGTCTTCATTTTTCTCCAAAAAAATGGGTTAGTAAAAATAAGCAACTCTAAACGCTCTTCAGTCGAAATAACCTTAAATCTTGCCCTTTTCACATTTAGAATTACTTATCGGGCTGAGTTTTAGGTATTTGCTTGTTATAATGCCTCCATTTTGTAACAGCATTAATTCTGATCGAGAGACTTCATGATTCAAGGTAGTATCGTAGCTTTAGTAACACCGATGGATGAAAGCGGTGCGGTGGAGATGGAAAGTTTAAAAAAGCTGGTGGAATTCCATATCGCAGAGGGGACCGATGCCTTGGTTGCCGTCGGCACCACCGGCGAGTCGGCAACGCTGGATGAACGCGAACACTGCGATGTTATCAAGGCTGTGGTGGAGTATGTCGGCGGTAGAATACCGGTCATTGCCGGAACCGGCGCTAATTCAACCACCGAAGCGATTAATCTGACCCGTCTGGCTAAAGAAGCCGGCGCCGATGCCTGCCTGATCGTGACCCCTTATTACAATAAGCCGACTCAGCAAGGCTTATACCTGCATCACAAGGCTATCAGCGAAGCCGTCGATATTCCGCAAATCCTATATAACGTACCCGGACGCACCGCTTGCGATATGTTGCCGGAAACGGTTGGCCGCTTGTCTCATTTAAATAATATCGTCGGCATTAAAGAAGCCACCGGTGATTTGTCCAGGGTTAAAACCATCCGCGACTTGGCCGGTGACGATTTTGCCATCTATACCGGCGACGATGCGAGCAGCCGCGAGTTTTGCCTGCTCGGCGGCAACGGCAGCATTACTGTAACCGGCAATGTCGCGCCGAAGTTGGTGCATGAAATGATTATGCTGGCGATAGCGGGCGATGAAGAAACCGCTTTAGCCATCGATAATAAATTGGCCGCGTTACATAAAAACCTGTTTATTCAGTCGAACCCGATCCCGGTCAAATGGGCGGTAGCCGAAATGGGCTTGATGGGGAAGGGCATACGTTTACCTTTAACCTGGTTGACCGAAGATTGCTTCGATGCGGTTCGCGCTGCGATGCGTCAGGCCGAAGTCATTTAATTCACCATGAAAACTAAAATCAGGTTGTTTGTTATTGCTGCTGCGCTGACCCATGTTTCAGCCTGTACCACTATAAAAAATTTATTTCCGGATAAAGAAAAAGACTATCAGTTTACCACTGAAATCCCGCCATTGGTTTTGCCGCCCGACCTTGCGGGCGCTGCAAGCGCAAAACTGCCTACCCCTCCGGCAGCGCCTGCAACCACGCCTCCCGCTCCCGCGGCTGAAAGCGTTGACGAGGTTCCTGCATACACGCCCACGGAAACAGCTCCGGCTATAGACCGGAACTTAATTCAGGTTGAATTGATCGATGCCGAGTCCGGAGCAAAGCGTCTGCGTATCAGTGCGCCGTCGGAAATAGCCTGGCGCATGGTGGGTAAAGCCTTAAGCCGGAAGTCGATTGAAGTGACCAAGCGCAATCAAGACGAAAGAGTGTTCGATGTCCAGTATGACCAAAGCAAACAGGACGTGAAAGACGGCTCTGTTTGGGATGAGCTGGTCTTTATGTTTAAAGGCTTTGAAGCTAATGAACAGGCGTTTATTGTCAAATTGCAGGAAAGTAACGGGCAAACCGACGTGATGATCCTGGACAAAGACCAAAAACCGGTATCCGACGACGCGAGTCTGAGTTTGACGATGCTGTTGTACGACACTCTTAAAGCTGATTTGGCTAAGTGATTTATTAGGCTGGAGACGAAAGGCCATGCCTTTGTCTTTAGCCTTCCGCCTTTTACCTTAAATCTTTTTACACATGTTAAAAATCTCCGGTTCCTCTGCACTTTCCGACTTTCGTATTAATAAACTACTGGCCGAACTTCAGCTTATAGAACCTGCAATCAAAGCCGTTTCCGCGCGCTTTATCCATTTTGCGGATGTTGAAAACGACTTTGACAGCAGTCAAGCCGAGATTTTAAAGCAGTTGCTGGCTTACGGTTCCAGGCAAACGGATGCCGGGATTTTGGGTACGCGTTTGCTGGTAGTACCGCGCTCAGGCACGATTTCACCCTGGTCCAGCAAAGCGACAGAAATAGCCCAACGTTGCGGCTTATCGGGGCTTAAACGTATCGAGCGGGGCATTGAATATACTTTGGATGTGGATCGGCCATTACCGGCAGCCGTTGAAACCTTATTGCACGACCGGATGACCCAAACCGTTTTGGACGGCGCCACTGATCCCGATCTGTTCGTGCAACATCAACCCAAGCCCTTACAAAGCGTCTCCATTATCGAGCAAGGCCGCGAAGCGTTGGTGAGCGCCAATACGGAACTGGGTTTGGCCTTGTCCGATGATGAAATCGATTATTTGACCGACAGCTTTCAAAAACTGGGCAGGAATCCAAGCGACGTCGAACTGATGATGTTCGCCCAAGCCAACTCCGAGCATTGCCGACACAAGATTTTTAACGCCGACTGGACCATCGACGGCGTAGCGCAGGCAATATCTTTGTTCAAAATGATCCGCAACACCGCGGAAAAAAGTCCGGCAGACATACTGTCTGCGTACAGCGATAACGCGTCGGTCATGACCGGTTCAACCGAGCGGGTTTTTATCCGTAACGCCAAAACCGGCGAATACGCTTATGTCGAAGAAGACGCGCATTTGCTGATGAAAGTCGAAACCCATAATCATCCTACCGCGATTTCGCCTTATCCGGGCGCGGC
>SXGU01033198.1_pt1 | contig 11336 bp, 11 predicted proteins | sample 3174531 | NCBI WGS metagenome assembly SXGU01 (sample SAMN11356863, study PRJNA531348) | freshwater metagenome | isolation source: freshwater sample F1-140 | place: China: Fuxian Lake, Yuxi | collected 2017-12-25
GCCAGTGTTTTTGCCAACTCCGTTTTACCGACACCAGTTGGTCCGAGGAAGATGAACGATCCACTCGGTCGCTTCGGGTCTTTCAAGCCGGCGCGGGTTCGACGAATGCTTTGGCTCACCGCTTTGATGGCATCTTCTTGTCCGATGATGCGCTTGTGCAACTCGGCTTCCATGTTGAGCAACTTGGCAGTTTCTTCCTCGGTGAGTTTGTACACCGGGATACCGGTCCACACGCTCAATACCTCGGCGATTGCTTCTTCGTTCACTTCGTCGTACAGGTTGATGCCCTGGGCCTTCACATCGGCTTCCTTTTGGGCACGCTCATCGAGCAGTGTGCGCTCCTGGTCGCGCAAACGACCGGCTTCTTCGAAGCGCTGATCTTCGACCGCCTTCTTCTTTGCGGTCTGTACTTCCTTGATTTTGTTCTCGATTTCCTTCAAGTCTGGCGGAGTCTTCATCCGCTTGATGCGCAGACGGCTGCCTGCTTCGTCGATGAGGTCGATTGCCTTGTCCGGCAGGTGACGATCGGAGATGTAACGGTCGGCCATGTTGGCTGCAGCGACAAGTGCCTGATCGGTGATGGTGACACGGTGGTGGCTTTCGTACTTGTCGCGAATGCCCTTCAATATTTCGATGGTGTGGGCAACCGATGGTTCATCGACCTTCACCGGTTGGAAGCGTCGTTCGAGCGCGGCGTCCTTCTCGAAGTGTTTGCGGTACTCGTCAAGCGTGGTTGCGCCGATTGTCTGAAGTTCACCGCGTGCCAACATTGGCTTCAAGATTGACGCTGCATCAATTGCGCCTTCGGCTGCACCGGCGCCAACCAACGTATGAATCTCGTCGATGAACAAGATGATGTCACCGCGCGTACGAATCTCTTTCAAGACCTTCTTCAAACGTTCTTCGAAGTCGCCGCGATAACGACTTCCAGCGACGAGGGCGCCAAGGTCGAGTGTGTACAACTGCTTGTTGGTGAGGGTTTCGGGAACGTCGTTGCTGACGATGCGCTGAGCAAGACCCTCGACGATGGCGGTCTTACCGACACCTGGTTCGCCGATCAGTACAGGATTGTTCTTGGTACGGCGCGAAAGAATCTGCATGACGCGTTCCATTTCGCGCTGACGACCGATGACAGGGTCGAGCTTCTTGTCGCGCGCAAGTTGGGTGAGGTTGCGACCGAATTGGTCGAGGATCTGGCTACCACCCTTTTCGGTGGGAGTGTCCTTTGCCCCGACGGGTTCGCCTTTGCCTTCACCAGTTGATCCCTCGTAGCCACTCAGCAGTTGTATGACCTGCTGGCGAACGCGCGAGAGATCGGCGCCGAGTTTGACGAGAACCTGGGCTGCAACGCCTTCACCTTCACGAATGAGACCCAAGAGGATGTGTTCGGTGCCGATGTAGTTGTGGCCCAACTGCAGCGCTTCGCGCAGCGAAAGCTCGAGCACCTTCTTGGCTCGCGGCGTGAAGGGAATGTGACCCGATGGTGATGATCCGCCTTGTCCGATGATCTCCTCCACCTGGGCGCGTACCGCTTCCAGGGAGATATTGAGTGCTTCCAAGGCTTTGGCGGCGACACCTTCACCCTCATGAATGAGACCGAGCAGGATGTGCTCGGTGCCAATATAGGAATGGTTGAGCAGTCGCGCTTCTTCCTGCGCCAACACGACCACTCTGCGGGCCCTGTCGGTGAAACGTTCGAACACTGCTGCTACCGCCTTACTGGGGAATCGTGACCCCGGGTCGTATGGAAAAGTGTACCCCCGCAACCACTCGCTACGAGATGACGAGCCAGCCGGGAGTCGTGAAAAGTAACGCACGTAACGGTACGGATTGTGACCTCTGTCCCCGCCATGCCGCGGGGCGATGCGACGCTGAGTACACGGGTTGTTCGCAGTCCACGAATAGCCTGACGTGGTGAATTTGGTGTCGCCATTGCTCGAGTTGCCGCTGATGATCGGCGACCGTGAACGAGTCGAATCGGCGCTACGGAACTCGGTGCAAACTGCGGATGCATACCTCACTGAGATTGCGTCACACCTCATCGTGGCTGGCGGCAAACGTTTGCGCCCGGTACTGGCCGTCGCAGCCGCACAGGTAGGAACTGATGCTCCCGTTGCCGACCAAGTCATCCAAGGAGCTATTGCCTGCGAATTGGTGCATCTCGGCTCGTTGTATCACGACGATGTCATGGACGAAAGCACCACGCGTCGCGGTGTGGAAACGGTGAATGCCAAGTGGGGCAACTTACAGGCCATCGTTGCGGGAGATTTCTTGCTGGCACGCGCGTCCGAGATTGCTGCGTCACTTGGCAACGAAGTATCGGGGTTGTTGGCACGCACGATTGGTCGATTGTGCGAGGGCCAGGTGGAAGAGTTGCGACACACGTACGATCGCGGGCGTACCGTCCCCTCGTACCTGGTGAGTATTCAAGGAAAAACCGCGTCGCTGTTTGCGACGTCGGCTCGAATAGGTTCACTGATGGCGGGCCACTCGCGCCAGATCACCGACACCATTACGAACGTGGCAGATGCCTACGGCATGGTGTTCCAAATCGTCGACGACGTCTTGGACATCGTCGCCACCGACGAACAGTTGGGCAAGCCAGCGGGCCACGACCTGGAAGAAGGTGTATACACCTTGCCGGTGCTGCTCACCTTGGCTGCTGACACCGCGGAGTCGCGTGAGTTGTACGACCTCCTCGGGTCGCCGCTCACCGCCAAGGAGCGCACCAAGGCCCTCAAGATCGTTCGTAACGGTGGAGGTCTCTCTGCTGCTTTGGACACTGCTCGTAGTTATGCGGCAATCGCCCAGGCTGGCTGTGCAACCTTGCCTGCGAGCGCTGCAACCGACGCATTGCGTCGTGCTCCAGGCGCGTTGCTCGACTCGCTCGCCTAAGCCAAGAGCTGCTCGGCTGCGGCCAAACCGGAGAGCACCGCGCCTTCAACTCGCGGTCCGGCAAATGCGTCACCAGCCAGCACGATGCCACCGTGCGACCAGCAGGGTTCATGCCATGTGGTTCGCGGTGTTGCCATTCGCCACCGTTTCGGTTGGTGTTCGAGGATTTTTGCGTCGCCAATCCATGTTGCAGCAAGTGACATCACGGTGGCGTGCGTCGAATCCTGATCGGTCCACCAATTGGCGTCACTGAACGATGCATTGCAGTGCAGGGTGAGTGCACGAGTTGCACTGATACCTTTTTGTTGGTTGTCGGCGATGAACGAAAACGTTGTGTCACCATCCTGAACGCCCCCGGGCGCGGGCACATTGGTGCTTCCGCTCACCACCACCAATGCAGCGATGGTTTTGTCGTACTCAATGGTGCGAATACCGTCGGGGATTCCCAAATCGGTATTGGCGAGAAGTGACATTGACTGCGGAATCGGACACGTGACGACTACTGCGTCGGTGTCGAAGACGGTCCCATCGTCCAAGTTCACCTTCCAGCGAGTGACATTGCGTTCGATACTGAACACCATGCGTGAACAACGCACGTCCAAACCAGTCGCCAAGTGCTTGGTGATGGTAGTCATGCCGTTTGATCCGCAGTAACGCGGATGACCATCGATATTGCCGAATCCCCGGCACCATTCGCGAGCAACACCTGCGCGAAACCACTCGTCGGCAATGTTGGCGAATTCTGCCGAGCGCACGGTGAAGAACTGTGCACCGTGGTCGAGTACGGCGTCACCGATTCGACGAGTGGCACAGCGACCACCACTCGAGCGACCCTTGTCTAACACCGTCACTTCGTGACCACCGGCTGCGATGTGCCGTGCCGCAGTGAGGCCGCTGAGCCCTGCACCCACCACGATGACGCGCATCGTAGGTCAACCAGTCCTGAGGACGGACCTGCTGGATTGTCGGGTTCGTTCGATGTGTTCCGTTCGATCGATGAAGTCGACAACGATCCGGTTGAACGTTGACGCATGCTCCACCATCAGCCCGTGTGCGGCGCCGGAAATCACCACGAGTTCGGCATGTGGAATTCGCTCCACTATTTCTTCGCTGTCAGCACGTGGGGTGAGAATGTCTTGGTTGCCCACCACCACAAGAGTGGGAACCAAGATTTGGGAAAGTTCGGCAACCATGGAGTCGTCGGTATCGAGAATTGCTGCCACTTGTTTGGAAAATCCTGTGGAAGGTCGGAACGTGGCAAAGGGCCCGAGCCATCCAATTGCTGGCGCAAGCCGTCGGAACGACCGAGGCCCGACCATCCAGCGCATGGATTCGTTTGCCCATTGTCGAACACCCCGCACGTTTGCAGTGTCCGCCCAGTGCTGGAGGAGCTCGGTTCGCCAGGGGAGATTTCGACATGCCGTACAAGCGAGTGTGAGCGAACGAACGCGCTCGGGATACTTGACTGCAACAATCTGTGAGATTGCACCACCCATCGATGCGCCAACGATGTGCGCGGTGCGAATCCCGTAGTGGTCGAGCACTGCAATGGCGTCGTCCGCCATGTCCTCCAGAGTGAACTCGGATTCGGGTACGGAACTTCGCCCCGCGCCGCGATTGTCGAAGGCAATCGTGCGGAACTTGGTCGCCATGGCGAAGCGTTGTAATGCCCAGCCGTTCTTGTTCATGCCAAGACCTTGAATCAAGAGCACCGGTGGTGCATCGTCCTTGCCGGTCACCTGGGTGTGGATGGTCACTCCATCGGGACGCTTGAGGTAGGGCATCAGGCAACCTGTTCGGTGGGTTGGCGTGGTCCGACACGAACGATTGATGGCCAGGAGTACAGTCGCTCGATCACCTCGCCGGTGGAATGTGTCGGCTGATAACCGATGTCTCGAACATTGCTCACCGCAGTTCTGCCGTGTCGCAACAACTCAACGACATGGTCGGGAAGTGGTGCACCCGCCAATGTGGTCAGCGAGGCAGTAACTCGCCATGTGTGTGGCACCACTGGGGCAACAATGCGGCGTCCTTGCCGGGCAACATCCGCGATGGTGACGGGTTCGTGTGCGGCAACGTTCACTGCGCCGTGCGCGCCATGCGTTGCTGCGTTGACCACTGCGCGAGCGGCATCGTCGTCAGCAACCACTTGAAACGATGCTTTCGAGAACGGATCGATTGGAATCACGGGTAGGCGTAGAAGTCGCCCGAGTGGGCTTGGCACATGGGCACCGATGACGGGTGCGAATCGCAGCATCGTGACCGTTGCAGTGCGTGGTGCGGCATCGCGCACCATGGTTTCGAGTTCGGTCAACATGTGACCGTACGTGGAGGTCGGGATCAGTGGTGCCGACTCGTCGGCTGGATTCCGCAGTGGAGCACCGTAGACCTCAAGTCCAGAACGGACTACCAACCGTGACAGCCCGTCAAGCTGTTCGAGCGCATTACAGAGCGCCCGTGCGTAATTGCCGGTTGCTACGCGAGCGTCATTGGTGCCGAGTCGGGCATGGGGCTCCCACACTCCGAGGTGAATGACAACGTCTGGTCGGTACGCAACCACGTGTCGAACGAAACCGATCGGGTCGTCATGCTCCACTCGCACGAAGGTGGTTCGCCGTAGTCGGCGACGTGGCGGGTGTACGTCGATTCCAAGAACGTCGGAGAATCGGGCGTCGTGTTCGAGTAGGGCAGTTGCAAGCGAGCCAAGTTCGCTACCGACGCCAATCACCAGCAAACGCTGTTGCGACATATGGTTCAGAGTAGCGAGTGATGAACTTCTCGGTGAACGTTATGCGTTGCGGAGCTCGTGTGCACGAAAGATGAGCGATCGTGATGCTGGCTCGAGCGCGCGATTGGTGAGTCGCTCAATCAACGTGACGGCCTCGGTGGGCTCTTCCACCACGCCCAGCCAGCGAAGGTAGGCACCCATAATGCTGATGAGTTGATCGCCGACTTCTTCGGCATGCACAATCACACGCGTGCCGGCAGCCAGGAGGCCGTTCAGTTCGTTGAAGAAAGTGCGACACCAATGGTCGATGTCGTCACTGGTGAGGAGGGGCAGATGTCGACACGGCATTCCCAGCTCGTCGTACGTATGCAAATTATGGGGAGCGCTGCTGATGTTGACGATGCAGTGGAAATCGTTCTCACGCAGCCATATGACCTCCTCTTGGCGACGAACCTTGCGGTGGCTCGCACCGTATCCGCCAGGTCGTTCACAAATAGCGAGTTGATTCTTGACGATCCAGATGAGATCGCGGGGCTGGATTCCTAGCGCCCACTTACCACGGAGTTTCTGAGACATCGGGTGACGATGTTACCTCATGTGGATGAGGTGAATTTCCAGCCGTTGGTGACTTCGCCGAACCGAACGTCCCTGACCAATATCGCAGGCAACCGCTTCGCCGCGTGCGACGGTGAGCACACGCTCCACTGTCGCAAAATCGGGTGGTTTCGGATTGCTCAGCCACTGACGAATTGCTCGTCGAGCAATGGCGCGCGGCGCCGTGCTGATGGCTCTTGCATCAGTGGGGTCGATCACTGCTGCCAGTTCCTCCAATACGTCGTCATCCTCGCGAAGTACTGCGGCTTGACGAGTCAGCACTTCCACGATGTCACGCTTCGAGATGTCAACGAGGAGCGGTACGAGTTCCTCGCGCACGCGCACGCGTTGAAACCGATGATCATCGTTCATGGTGTCGTGTAGTGGTGTGACGCCGAGTTCCGCGCACAATGCGTGGGTTTCGCTGCGGCGGATACCCAGGAGTGGACGATCATCATGTCGCATTCCGGCAAGACCCGCGGTGCCAGAACCCCGCAACAGGTTGATGAGCACGGTCTCTGCCTGGTCGTCGGCGGTATGGCCGGTGAGCACGTCGTCAGGAAGTGCCGCATACCGTGCGTCACGAGCACGCGCCTCCAAATTGGGGCCTTGTTCTACTGCAATGGACCGCAACACACATTCGACATTGAGTTGCGCGCAAATCGACTCCACAAATGCAAACTCATGTGTGGATTCGGCACGCAACCCGTGATCGATGTGCCAGACCGTCACTGGCTGCTCGGTACGTGCCGCCAAAAAGAGCAATGCGAGTGAGTCCGCTCCGCCCGATACGGCACAGTGCAAGGTATTGCGGTGAGGAAATCGTGCGCAAGACAACAGTCCACTGGCCAATGGCGATGAGAAGAGCGCGTCAATGAGGGCGCTCATGGCGCTTCAATCCTTAGTTCGATTGTTGCTGAGCACGTCGTTGCGCTCGAGTTGGATGCTTCTTTGCTTCCACGGCGCGCAGATATCCGGCCACCAACGACACGACCGCACCGATGCCGGCCAGCAAGAGACCCGCACCAAGCCACCAGTGCCATGGAACCGCCGCGAACATCAGTCCGAAGTCTACTTCGGTAGCGTGACGCCATGCGAAAAATAACTGCAACGTGTCTCGCTCTGGTAAGTGCATTGGTGCTTGGAGCGTGCGGTGAAACCGTCAACATCGGGGAAAACGGTGTTGCCCAAGGCATCACCGTGCAGGCAACCGGTACGGCCGATGTGGTTCCAGACGCGGTTCGCCTTTCGCTCAGCGTGAGTGTGTTGGCGGAGTCCAATGACGTGGCGCTGTCAGGGGCAGCAAACACCTCGGAAAACGTGCGATCAGCACTGACCGATCTCGGAATTGACGCTGCCGATGTTGCTACGCAAACGGTGACGGTGAATCCGGAGTACAGCTACACCGAGTCCGAGGGTCAAAAGATTGTCGGCTATCGAGCCTCGCAAGTTTTTGATGTGTTGATTCGTGATGCCGCAATGGCCGGCGCCGTGATCGATGCCGTGGTAGCCGCTGGTGGCGCCAATGTGTCGATCAATTACACATCTCCCGTAGTGGACGATGCGACTGTTGGTGCGGTAGCCGCTCGTGAGGATGCAGTGGCAAAGGCTCGCGCAAAAGCCGAGGAATACGCGAAACTCCTTGATGTTGACCTTGGCGACGTGGTGTATCTCACCGAAGTGTCGGCACCAACCAACGTTGTGGTCGGTGCGAAGGCTGATGCGATGGCAGAAAGCTCAGGAACCGTGATTGATCTCGGCACCCAAGAAGTGAGTGTGACGGTAGAAGTTCGCTGGGAAATCCGTTAGCTGAGGTCAGTCAACGAGATCACGAATTCGTAGCCATTCCCGAATGACCCTGCTGATGTTATGGCGAGTTGCAGCCATGGTTCGGTCCCACTCCTCATCAGAGACATCATCAAACTTGTCCCCAAATTCACCTTCAAAGGTTGATCTCTCTAAACGGGTGATGAATTCTTCGAAATCGCTAGTACGCCATTCCTTTTCACTCCGCTGCACTAGTTCCAAAACTCTGCGAAGGCTGGACGAATCTTCTATGGAGTAGTAGCCCGGTGCTTCTCTAAAGTGAGACTCTCCAAGGCTAATTACTGGAGTTCCATTAAGGGCAGCGTTTGCAGTTATTGATGAATGAGATACGCAAGCTACTGCGCGTGCTCGCCGGACAATGTCCTCGTTATTGGTGGCATGATGAATCAGTTGCACGCCACGTATCGCTGCAATCTGTGAGAAAAACCCTGGCTCGCGCTTCAATAGACGTCGAAACTGGTGTGGATGTTCCTTAACAATAAGTGTCCAGTTGTGAGGAAGAGCATCCGCCAGAAAAGCTACAGCTTCACGCATCCGGTAAAAGCTCTTCGCTTTGATTGATGAGGACGTCTCAGGTTGAAAGTGGAGGGGAAAATAGACATAGTTACCTTCAAGATTTGGTTGGACTACATGCCGCCGTTCTTCCCTTTGAGCCTCTCTAGTGTGTCGCATAAGGTTCCGTGTTCGCGAGAATGTTCTGATACTGCGTTGCGGTGATTTAAAGAATCGAGTGAACTTTGTGCCAAGAATTCGAAACGAGGTCCCGAGATTGAGTTTGTTTTTAGAGATATTTCGGTCAAAGAGCCATGATGTAACTACAGAAGTTTTGTAACTGCCGACCTTGCTCTCAGAGCGAAGCCCTGCATCGGGCGACCCCTTGATTGAAGACAATGACCGCCGAATAAATCGCGGATCCTCGTTCTCAATCTCATTTCCAATCCGATTCTTCAACTTGTACCCAAGATCGAGTTTGCCAAGGCCCACCTCATCTTCTTGAATAAACAACACTCGTGGGAATTGACCAGTGATATTGAAGACAAGTGTGGGGATTCCTTTGGCACGTGCTAGTTGAAGTGCAACGAAGTCGTAGCCCTCCTGTCCGAGGTTCTCATGTACTACTGCGTCAATTTGGTGGTGCTCAAGGATGTAATTCCAAAATCGACAGTGGCGATCAAACAGATCCTTCCGACTGTCATAGGAATCGAAATAGGTCGGAACTCCGCGAATTGGAGCCGGATAATTCGACGCTGGACGAACGGCGGCTAGACCAAGCAGATTGAGAATTTTGCCTTCGTATGGCGCCATCAGACTGCTTAGCTCAGGGGTCATTGCCAGACTCGCAGTGTCTACAGACTCGTAACGTCCGAGAAAAGCGTCATATTGAGTAGTAACTACGAGGTCAAATGCTGATTTCTCAAACTGAGGTTGCTTTTCAACTCCGGCAATCCAAATCCCTGGAACTAACTGTCGTAACTCTTCCAACACTCCACGTCCAGCTGCAGTCGATCCAAGTTCGAGGGCAAGAATTCGTGGTGGATTCATCATTTGCTTCGACAAATCCTACTTGTATTAATCGACAGAGCCCGAGGCGGGAATCGAACCCGCGACCTACGCATTACGAGGACTATCTAATAGAACGTCGCCGAACAAGTACGACTGCAGACGGTTGTGAAGTAAGGACTAACCCCAGCGCAAATCATGCAGGGACTCCGGCGAACGGCGGCGGATGTTCCCAAATTGTTCCCACGCCCCACCCTTAAACGACGTGTGATTCGAAGCGGGTAGGAACTCGTCTACTCCGAGGAACGAAGGTCGAGAGATAGACCTACTCTCAAGTCCAGCGGGCTGTGTCCGTGGGGACAGATCAACTTGGCTCATTGAGCGACACCGACCATCCTCTGTTCTACGGAATAGTTAGATCTCTGTATCGGAGATGTTGTCGTACCGCCGAGGTATCTTTAGCCTGACACCTTAGTTAGTTGGTTTTGTCAACCCGATAAGGAGTAGCGATTGTGTCTGACTACATGCCGACCCCCCACAACCCCGGTTACGAATACGGATCAAGAGTTATTACTTCGCGCCTGCTTCCAAATGAACGGCTACTTAGCTCAATAGAAGGAATGTACGTGGTTCGCCCAAACCGTTGGGAGTGGGGTTGCATAGCGGTATCGGACATGCGTCTGCACTTCTGTGGGCGCAAGCGCCTGAAAACAATTACTAGGACTTTCCAGCTCTCCGATATCCAGTCGCCCGTGCTCACGCACGACAATGCCTTGGTTGCTCAGGGGGGGACCTATGGAGAAGGTTCGAACCTTAGTTTTCAAACCCGCTTCCTAAACCACCAGTTTCTACTAGTCAAGCGAGAACAGAAACAGAATGAACGTTTCGTTGAAACCTTTTTTGCTGCTCATCAGTCTCAACTCGCTCGCGTGAAATCTGACAGTAAACAACCAGCCGACCCCACTCCAATGGTCTACTCGGAAGCCGCCAACCGTGAATCGAAAAGAAACAAGATTCTTTTCTCGATTGCTGCAGCAATTCTGCTGATCGCTGGGGTCTCCATCGTCAATTCCAGAGTCCAACAGTCCCGAATCGATGATGCAATCCGCAACGCGTCAAGCGAAGCAAAACTGTTATCGGACGGATTCTGTGAGTTCGTCGACTCCCAGCTTGCGACTACTCCTGCCCGATCCCAATCGGCTTACGACTCTGTCTCCGAGAGATATAACAAGGCAGACGCTGAGATCCGAAGCATTATCAACGACAAGTACGACATCCCCACTGGGGAATCACCCTATTTTTTACTGGAAAGACCCCTGAGTGACTGCAGAAATGCGGCGTACGAGCGAATCGCTCCCACAACGACAGCCCCACCACGAGAAAGATCCGACGCCGAACTCGCGGCTGAAGGAAAGACCTGCGCACAGCAGTGGCGCAGTGCGGCCCGCGAGACCGCGAGCGGTGGCTCACAAGACGTGCAGCTACGAGGCACTCTGTACGCATGCGATACATTCGAAGATTGGGTCATTGAAGCATTCAATAATGGTGAATACAGCGACTACCTCATTGATGTCGCATGTGCAAGTGAGCCGAACGCACCACGGAGTGTTTGCAGCTGATTTGCGTCTCGCCGTGGCGGGCCAAGATGCAAAGGGACGTCGAAGGCATTAGCTTCTGCAACAAGATGTTCCCAATTTGTTCCTAAAGCTGATCTCTCAATCAATCTCATCCTGTTAAACCATTGAATTTACTGGAGCCCGAGGCGGGAATCGAACCCGCGACCTACGCATTA
>SXGU01230141.1_pt1 | contig 11336 bp, 14 predicted proteins | sample 3174531 | NCBI WGS metagenome assembly SXGU01 (sample SAMN11356863, study PRJNA531348) | freshwater metagenome | isolation source: freshwater sample F1-140 | place: China: Fuxian Lake, Yuxi | collected 2017-12-25
GAAAATGCCTCGTTCATGCCCTGGCTGGTCGGCACCGCATTAATGCACTCGCTGGCGGCCACCGAAAAACGCGGCGTGTTTAAAACCTGGACAGTATTGCTGGCGATTTTTGCTTTTTCCTTAAGTTTACTGGGTACCTTCCTGGTGCGTTCCGGCGTATTGACTTCGGTACATGCCTTTGCCAGCGACCCGGCTCGCGGCTTGTTTATCTTGATATTTCTCGCGGTTGTGGTCGGCGGTTCGCTATTGTTGTACGCCGTCAGGGCGCCAACTGTTAAAAGCAGCGCGACTTTCGAGTTGGTCTCGAAAGAATCGGCGATATTGCTTAACAATGTTTTGCTGGTGGTAACGGCATCCAGCATTTTACTCGGCACCTTGTATCCGCTGGTTATCGACGCGCTGGGCTTGGGCAAAATTTCGGTAGGTCCTCCGTATTTTAACGCCGTGTTCATTCCGTTGATGGCGCCGCTGTCCGTTGCTGTCGGTTTGGGCGTGTTATTGCGTTGGAAAAAAGACGACATCGGCCAACTTGCGCTACGGGTACGCTGGATTATCAGCGGCTGTATTGCGGGTGGTTTATTGTTGCCGTTGGCGATGCCGTTTTATTCGTGGGGCGCGGTGTTGGGATTAACGCTGGCGCTGTGGACGGTCGCCATTGCGGTATTGGCTTTTATTGATCGTCTCGGCGTCAAGGGATTTTCCCTGCAACGGCTGGCAACCATTCCGTCCGGTTTTTACGGCATGACCATCGCTCATATCGGCATTGCCGTCTTCGTCACCGGCATTACCTTAACCTCGGTTTACAGCGTTGAAAAAGACGTGCGCATGGCGCCGGAAGACACTCTCGATATGTCCGGTTATATCTTTGAGTTTCACGGTGTAAAACAGACGCAAGGTCCCAACTATGTCGCTGAACAGGCGTTTGTCACCGTCAGCCATAACGGTCAACAGGTCGCCCAACTGGAGCCGCAAAAACGCGTTTACCAGGTGCAAACGATGCCGATGACTGAAGCCGCGATTGATGCCGGCTTGTTCAGGGATTTATTCGTCGCCATCGGCGAACCGCTGGGTGATGACGGCGCATGGAGTCTCAGAATTTATTACAAATCCTTCATTCGCTGGATTTGGCTGGGCGCGGTGTTTATGGCGGTCGGCGGTTTGTGTGCGGCTTGCGATCGGCGCTACCGATTGGCTAAAGTCGCGGACGTTAAGCCATGAACATTAACGAAAACAAACGCTTTGCGTTATTGATCGATGCGGATAATGCACAAGCGAAAGCCATCGATGCGATATTAACGGAGGCAGCCCGATACGGCGATGCGACTTCGCGGCGCTGTTACGGCGACTGGACCAATACCCGGCTCGGCAGCTGGAAAACCGTGCTCAATAAACACGCCATCCAGCCTATGCAGCAATTTGCCTACACCTCCGGCAAAAACGCCACCGATTCGGCATTAATTATTGATGCGATGGATTTGCTGTATTCCGGTAAATTTAACGGTTTTTTCCTGGTTTCCAGTGACAGCGATTTCACCAAATTGGCGACCCGTCTCAGGGAAGCGGGGCTTGAAGTCATCGGCATCGGTAAACGATCGACGCCGGAAGCGTTTCGCGCGGCCTGTAACAAGTTTATTTTTACCGAAACCATTATGGAGGTTGAGAGCGCCCCGGATGACGTTAAGAAAAATAAAAAGTCGGTAAAAACAGTGGCTTCAAGTGAACAAAATAATAGCGGTGTTACTGCGCCTGCGGCTAAACCTAACAAAAAAGAGCAAGCAGCCGAAATTGTCGATCCCTCGAAAGACAAGCAACTGAAAAAGCTCATTAAAGAAGCGATTGAATCGGCATCTGAAGAAGACGGATGGGCAAATTTGGGTGCGGTCGGTGCTTATATTCCGCGAGTGGATAGTTCATTTGACCCCAGAAATTATGGCTTTGCCAAATTCGGCAAGTTAATCCGCTCGCTTGATTACATAGAAATACAGCAAAAAAATATTGATAGCGGGTCGAATACGTATATTCGATTTAAAGATTCCGGTGATTAAAATCAAACAAGTGGCGATGCAATCAGACCGTGTTGAGGAAAGCCTGAATTTAAGGCTTATTCATGAGGGTTTGTGTGTTCGTGAACAATGGCTAACTATGCAAAAATTATCAGCATCTGTCAGTCAGGATGACGTGTTGGCCTTGTTGGATAAAGTACCCGATAGTGAAGTATTGTTTGACGATAAAATGCCTGATCTATTTTCATAAAGCCGAACCTTGCTGGATATAACTATCCGTAAAAGCGACCATGCACTTAAAAAAACTTGAGATAACTAATTTTCGTTGTTTTAAATCCTTATCTATTGATTTGGATGAACAACTGACTGTGCTGGTGGCGAAGAACGGGCAAGGTAAATCGGCTGTGTTGGATGCTGTTCGTATTGGGCTTTGGCCTTTTGTGAGTGGTTTTGATTTGGCACGAAATCCTGCTACGGATGCGGCAAATAACATCAGTATTGATGATGTGCGGATGCTACAGCAAGTGGGTCGTCAGTTTCCTTGTAAAATAACCTTGCAGAGTAAAATAAGTCCTCAACTTCTTTCTCTCTTTAATAAGGGGGATGAGGACTTGAAATGGAGACGTTCTCGTGAAAGCGAAGCGAAAGGAACAAGGACAAAAGATACTTACATTTCATCTATAGCAATAAAACTATTGGCAACTCTTGTTCAAAATCGGATTAGAAATCCCGATAGTCCCGATACGGATTTACCTATTATAGGTTATTACGGCACTGGACGGCTTTGGAGTCAAAAACGCTCAACGGGAGCAAAAACAGGAATAAGCAAACAAAACGCAGATTTTTTTATGCGCTTATTTGCTTATCAGGATTGCCTAGATCCAGCGTCATCGTTCAAACATTTTACCGACTGGTTCATCTGGATTTTTGAATGCTATCGGGAAGATCAGATTAAACAATCAGAGAAAGGCTTGCCGTCTGATATAAATTCCGTATGGGCTAATACCATCAAAGTAGTGCAGCAAGCTATTGATGGGGTTTTACAAGAAACAGGCTGGCATTCGTTGGAATACAGTGTCAGTCATGAAAAATCACTGATCCTTAAACACGATGAGTACGGCACCTTGAAAGTCGACTTATTAAGTGATGGCATTCGTGGTGTATTGGCAATGGTCGGCGATATTGCTTATCGCTGTATCAAATTGAATCCGCATTTAGGTTTGAATGCTGCGAAAGAATCAAACGGCGTGGTCATGATTGATGAAGTGGATATGCACTTGCATCCTGCCTGGCAACAAACGATATTGGGCAATTTGATTAACGCCTTTCCGAAAATACAATTTATTGTCACCACGCACAGCCCTCAAGTTTTAACTACGGTTAAACCCGAATGTATCCGCCTCATATCCGCGAATGGCGAAGTGTTGATTCCTTCAATAAACACTTACGGAGAAGAAAGTAAAGTCACGTTGGAAGACATTATGCAGGTCAGCTCCAGGCCACACACTAAAGAGGCAGATTTGTTGCAAGATTATTTAAGACATATCAATCAGGGCGATATTGATTCACCTGATGTCAAGCAATGGCGGCAAGTACTAGAACAAGCCTTTGGCGGCAATTACAGTAAGTTAAAGTTAGCTGATATGGTCATCAGCAAATGGAAAGCCAAGCGAGGGATGGCATGAAATATGTGCCAGTAAACGCTGATATTCCCGGTCTGTTACAATCCTGCAAAGCAAGGCAGCCTGCTCCAGAAAATCCAGCCGTCGCATGGCAAAAATTCAGCAGACGGAAAGCTAATAGAAAACAGTTAAAAGAAGCTCTACATGCCCGCCAAAGCGGTTTGTGCGCTTATTGTGAAATTGCTTTGGAACATGCAGAGAGCCACAATATTGGCTCTCACGTTGACCATGTTTTGCCTAAAGACAAACATCCGGCATTGACTTTTGAGTACGCCAATTTGGTTTTGTCCTGTTTTGCTACGGGCGGCGAGATAAAATCCGACGAACAAGACCCGGCGCCGGTTAGCTGCGGGCATGCGGCATTAAAAAGAAGCAATAATTTTAATGAAGCGTTATTTATCAAGCCGACAGACGCGAATTGTGAGGCTTATTTCAGTTTTGAATTAGACGGCGGTGTTATTCCTCATCCAAGTTTGAGTCCTCCTGACGTTGATAAAGCCAAACACACTCTGGAAGTCTTAAACCTAAATTGTTTACGTCTTAAACGCTTACGCGAAGACACGATTACTCTGCTTTATCAAATCATTAGCGAATTGCAGAATGACACAGAAGCGTTAAAGCAGTTTTTATTACTGGAACTTCAAGACACTAAAAGTTTCATCAATGCGCGTAAACAACAGATTGGTTAAATAAAAAAATGAACGAACAACTCATTACTTTAAAAATTCAGCAAATCAACTCAGAAAACCTGAAACAGGAATTATTGTTTTTTTTGGATTACTTGCTGACTAAACAATTTACCGATAAAAAAGTCGTTAAAAGAATTCCTAAATTTGGCTGTGCTAAAGGGACATTTAAAATGGCAGACGATTTCGACGAGCCATTGGATGAGTTCAACTTTATAACGTGCAAACGGTTTGGTAAAAATTAAATGCTTAAATACATCATCCCCTTACTCTTATTCATCATCATGGCCGTGTTTCTGGCCCTGGGTTTAAACCTGAAACCCGGCGAAATTCCATCACCTTTGCTGAACAAACCCGCTCCGGTGTTTTCCGCGCCGAAGCTACAATCGCCGGAAGAAAAATTGACGCCCGCCGACTTGAAAGGCAAGGTTTGGCTGTTTAATGTCTGGGCTTCGTGGTGCGTGTCTTGCCGGGCCGAACATCCGGTGCTGAATCAATTGGCGCAGCAGCAGGCGGCGGTGATTATCGGCCTGAATTATAAAGACGAACCCGCCGCTGCAAAAAATTGGCTGGACACCTTGGGCAATCCGTATAACGTCAGTATTATGGACCAGGATGGACGTATCGGCATCGATTGGGGGGTGTACGGCGTACCGGAAACGTTTGTGATTGATAAAAAAGGCATTATTCGCTACAAACATACGGGGCCGGTGACTGCTGACGATGTCCAGCAGGTTTTCCTGCCGCTGCTGGCAAAATTACAAGGTGAAAACTGATGAAACGATTAATCATGGTTTGCTTACTGCTGACCTCCTTCGCTGTTATTGCTATTGATTCGCGTGAATTTGCCGATCCCAAGCAGCAGGAGACTTATGAAACCCTGATCTCGGAACTGCGCTGCTTGGTCTGTCAAAACCAGACTATCCGCGATTCCAATGCCGAATTGGCCGCCGATTTGCGCAGGCAGGTTTATGAGATGATGCAACAGGGCAAGTCCAAGCAAGAGATAGTCCAGTTTATGATTGATCGTTATGGCGATTTTGTTTTATATAACCCGCCCTTTAAGGCAAAGACCGGATTGTTGTGGCTGGGTCCGGTGCTTTTTCTGTTAATCGGTTTAATCACGGTGTTTTTCTTTATTCGCAGGAAAAAAACGGCGACGACGCAAGGCGTTAACACCGAAAAACAGAAAAAAATTCGCAGCTTGTTGGAAAAGGGTGACCTGTCTTGAATAGTGTATTTTTGCTGATTGCCGGCATTATGGTTTTAGTCGCATTTGCGTTTGTGTTGCCGCCGTTGTGGCGACAACGTCCGGTTATAGCGGCTGATTTAGATGAACGCAATATTTTGATTGCGCGGCAGCGGCTGGCCGAGCTTAAAGAGAGCAGGCAATCCGGCGTCTTGAGTCAGGCGCAATACGATGAGCAACTGGCTGAGCTGGAACAGGCCTTAAGTGATGACCTGGATATAGAAAGCCATGAAAGCACGTCACCTTCTCAAGGTCGGTGGATGGTGTATGTGCTGGTTGCCGCGATTCCCTTATTGGCTGGTTCGCTGTACGCGACATTGGGCACTTATCAGGCGATCAATCCCGAGGCCGAAATAGCGGCAGCCAATCCGGGTACGCCGAGTCTTGAAGACATTAAAAAAATGGTCGCCAAGCTTGCGGAGCGTATGAAAGCCAATCCCGGCGATCTACAGGGCTGGATCATGCTGGGCAAATCCTATAAATACCTGCAACAGTATCCGCAGGCAGCCGAAGCGCTTGAACAGGCGTACAAACTGGCCGGTGACCGGGTCGATGTGTTATTGCAATATGCCGATGCTTTGGCTTATGCCAACAACGAGCAACTGGCAGGAAAACCCGCTGAACTGGTGTTCAAGGCGCTGACTCTGGAACCCGATAATGTGACCGGCTTATGGCTGGCCGGTATGGCGAAGGCCCAAGCCGGTGAAAGTGCTGCTGCAATTAAATTATGGCGAAGACTGGACAAATTATTAGCGCCTGGTTCGCAAGAACAACAGGAAGTGCAAGACCTGCTGGCCAAGCTTGAAAGCGAGACGCCCGGCGTTCCCGCAGACGAACCACCGGTGCAAGCGGCTAAAACAGCCGATGTTGCAATTGCAGTAAACGTCAGCCTGGCGCCTGAATTGCAAAAATCAGTCAGCCCCGGCGATACAGTGTTTGTTTATGCCCAGGCCTTATCAGGCCCGAAGATGCCTTTGGCAATTGTTAAAAAACAGGTCTCCGATCTGCCGTTGACTGTGAGCCTGAATGATGCGATGGCAATGATGCCTAACATGAAATTATCCAATTTTGCCAATGTTAAATTGCTGGCGCGTGTTTCCAAATCCGGTAATGCGATGACGCAGCCCGGCGATTTAATCGGCGTGATCGAGTCGGTTGCCTTGACCGATAAAAACAGCCATACCATCGTGATTAATGGAGCCGTTAAATGATGGATCAATCTATCGCATTCGACCTGTCGCTGATCAATCGCTACGATAAAGCCGGGCCGCGTTATACCTCGTATCCGACGGCGCTGGAATTGCACGACGGTTTTACTGACAAGGATTACCGCCGACATATCGCCGCATCGAATGCTGCGGGCGGCCCGTTATCGCTGTATTTTCATATTCCTTTTTGCGATACCGTTTGTTTTTATTGCGCCTGCAATAAAATCGTCACCAAGAATCGCAAACATGCCGAGCCGTATCTGGCGAATCTTTGCAAGGAAATCGCCATGCAGGGCGATTTGTTTGATTCCGATCGTGTGGTCAATCAATTGCACTGGGGCGGCGGTACACCGACTTTTTTGAATTATGCGCAGATGCAGCAGTTAATGGCTGTCACCCGTGCGCATTTTTCGTTAAAAGATGATGATAGCGGCGAATATTCTATCGAGGTGGATCCCAGGGAAACCCACTCTGACACGATAAAGCAATTGCGCGAATTGGGTTTTAACCGCATCAGCTTAGGGCTACAGGATTTTGACCCTGCCGTACAAAAAGCCGTTAATCGCATTCAAAGCGAAAAGCAGACCTTTGACGTGCTGGATGCCGCGCGTGCCGAAGGCTTTCGCTCGACCAATATCGACTTGATCTACGGTTTGCCGTTGCAAACGGTCGATACCTTTGCCAAGACGCTGGATAAAATACTGGCGGCAGAACCGGATCGCTTTTCTATTTTCAACTATGCGCACATGCCGACGCGCTTTAAAACCCAGCGCCAGATTAACGATGCCGACATGCCGAGCGCCGATGTTAAGCTCGCTATCCTGCAAATGGTCGGCCTTAAGCTAATCAACGCAGGTTATGTCTATATCGGCATGGATCATTTTGCCAAACCTGACGATGAACTGGCGATTGCGCAACGGGAAGGCAAGTTGCACCGGAATTTCCAGGGCTATTCGACCCATTCCGATTGCGACCTGGTCGGTCTGGGCATCACGTCGATAGGCCGGGTCGGCGATGCCTATATTCAGAACGTCAAAGAGCTGGATCAGTACGATCTGTTGATCAGTCAAAACAAGTTGCCGGTATACAAAGGTGTCGATCTCGATGAGGACGACAAGCTGCGCCGGGAAGTGATCACACAATTGATTTGTCATTTCGACCTGCGTTTTTCGGTTATCGAACGGGCGTTTTCGATTGATTTTAGCGATTACTTCGCCAGCGAACTTGACGCGCTGATTCCAATGCAGGCCGACGGTTTACTCACCTTATCGGCGGAGGGCATCCATGTTTTATCGCCCGGACGCTTGTTGATCCGCAATATCTGCATGGTGTTCGATAAATATCTCGCGCAAAAACAACAGCAACAATTTTCAAAAGTGATTTAAGCCCTGATATGAATGTTGATCGAATCATAGAACTGGAAATAAAAACGGCGTATCAGGAAGACTTGCTGCAAGCCTTGAACAATATAGTCGGCCAGCAACAGCAACAGATCGATCGGCTGGAAGCCATGTGTCGCTTGCTGAATGAGCGCATCAAAAGCTTGTCTACGGCGGGTAGCGGCGGCGAGACTGTGGATGAGGTGCCGCCGCATTATTAGGTTCGATCTGAATAATTCGGTTCACCACGAAGACACGAAGGGCACGAAGTTTTATATGTTTCTTCGTGCCCTTCGTGTCTTCGTGGTGAAAAACTCTCAATAATCTTCACATAAGCGGCAGCAACTGGTCGAGAATTTTGCCGTTTGTAGCCAGGACCTGTTTGGGAAACAAACCGTCATTTCCCTTAAAGTCGGTCAGTGTCGCCCCGGCTTCTTTGGCAATCAAAGCGCCTGCCGCAACATCATACAGGTTTAATTCCTGCTCCCAGAAGGCATCAACCTGGCCGTCCGCCACCAAACACAAGTCCATGGCCGCCGAGCCGAAGCGGCGCTGTCCGGTCGTATGTTGGGCTATTCTGCAAAAGCGCTCGAGGTTATTGTCCGGCAAAAAGCAACGTACGCAGGCAAATCCGGTCGCGACCATCGCATTGGCCAGATTGGTTTCGGACGATACCGTGATAGGCAGGCCGTTTTTCCAGGCGCCTTTGCCTTTTTCCGCGGCGTAATAATCATTCAGGGCGGGCGCATAAACGGCACCGAGGACAAGTTCCTTGTCAATTTCCAGCGCGACACTGATAGACCAGAAATACTGGCCTTTGGAAAATGAATGGGTGCCGTCAATAGGATCGACGATCCAGCGTGAAGATTGATCGTTGCTTTGCCCGCTTTCTTCTCCCCAAAAGCCGAATTCAGGACATTGTTGATGAAGGGCGGTTTTTAAAAAGGATTCAACGGCAATATCGGCTTCGGTGACAAAATCCCGCGGGCTTTTTTTGGAGATTTCCAGGGTTTTCAAATTCTTAAAATGGTCGAGCGCGAGTGATCCTGCTTCACGGACGATGTTTTCAAGTATAGCAAGCGTAATGGGCATTTATTGTGGCCTTATAGGTGGTGTAGTGAAAAAAAACAGAATGAGCGGAACTTGGTTGTTTACCAGTGTAATATGACCGGCACAACGTAATGGTTGGGGCTGTCGCCGATGCAGCCATTGTAAATTGTCTTATAATAAAACACAGGTGTTCTTTACGTCGGTATGGCTATAATCTTATCGATTGAGGTAATATCAAATACGCACCGGCATTCGTGTTGGTGATTAACCCGGCATAAACAGTGGAGCAAAGATGAAAGAACTATTAAAAAAACTATTGAATTATTTCCTGATTGGCGTTTTGGCGGTTATTCCTATCGTAATTGTCTTGCAGATTATGATTTTTGTAAAAGATCGGGTTTCCGACTTGTTCCGCATGGTTTACGGCTTTTCGGACAGCTATATTTATACCTCGCTGGTTTTCGCCATCAGTTTCGTTATCCTGGCATCAATAGGTAACACCATCGTCAAAAAAGGCGGTTCCTGGATTATCAGCGCTTTTGATTACATTATCGATAGAATTCCGTTTTTGAACACGATTTACAGGGTTCTTAAAAAAGTCATTAATATGTTTTCTTCCCATGACCAGAAAGCCGTTAAGGATGTGGTTTATGTTGAATATCCGAAAGAGGGCGTCTGGATGGCCGCTTATGTGACCAATCGGCACGACGATATGGTTGTGCTGTTTATCCCGACATCACCCAATCCGACCTCCGGCTTTACCGTCATTGTCCATAAATCCAAAGTCATCAAATCAGCGATGGATATTGAAGAAGCCAGCAGCTTTATTGTCAGTGTCGGCGTTGATTACAATAAAGTAACGGAAATGAACCAATTACCCACTGATCAGCTAAAGTGACGGCGTCAGATTTATATAACATTTACAACGAGGCAAGAGATGAAACTGATCATTAATGCGATGACAATAGTGTTTTTTATATCCATCACAGGCTGCAATAAAAACGAGGAACCGGCCAAGGCGGCGGATTCGGCTGCGTTAAAAGCCCCTCTGGAAGCGCTGGAGAAATCCAAACAAGTTAATGCTACGGTACAGGACGCCGCAGCGCATCAACGCGAAAAGATAGACGAACAAGCTCAATAGTCGGGCGGAGTGTAGTCTATTATGTAATATAAGATTAATTCACCACGAAGACACGAAGACACGAAGTTCACGAAGAAAAATCAAGTTAAAAGCTTCGTGGTCTTCGTAGTGAAACGGTATGTATGGGATGTCTTTTTATATCTATATTACCGCCTCGCAATGCATGTTAGTTGCGCGCTAGACCGGTATGATTTTGCTTTTTTGATTCATTCATATCATAAACCACTATAACCAACTGATCCTTTAACCCAAAGGACACGATTTTGATCGTCTATTTTCCAGTAAACCCAGGCAGAAATATCGTATGGAAGAAAGCCTTTTCCTCGTTGAAAAAACGAGGCCTTTCGAATTGTCGGGTCGGTTTTGCAATGACCATTTAAGTTGAACCCTTGGGCTACAAGTATTTTTATCAGATGGTAGCCATTTGAACCAGTGGGAAACTCGTTCATTAAGCGTTGATCGAATTCCGATGGTTTTTCAACTAGACCTATTCCAAGTATCTTTTTTTCAGCTTCGTTACGTGGGGGGCATGCTCCGTAACCACCTGCGCTAACTTTCTCAAGTAGTTTTGGCAACTGGCGAGTTGGCTGGCTAGTTTCCGAACATCCGGTAACCGTAAACAAGACCACGGCTCCTAACATCAAAATGAATCTTCGCTTTATGGCTGGCACAACACGATAACAATAGTTGATAACAAGCGGATAAACGCCGAACATGCCCATATGCAAAATTAATCTCTTAGCAACTCATTAATCCCGGTCTTGCTGCGCGTTCTTTCATCAACTTGTTTGATAATGACCGCGCAATACAGGCTATAGCTGCCGTCTGCCGAGGGCAGGTTGCCGGAGACGACGACCGAACCCGCCGGAATGCGTCCGTAGCTGACTTCTCCTGTCATGCGGTTGAAGATTTTGGTGCTTTGGCCGATGTAGACGCCC
>SXGU01305660.1_pt1 | contig 11336 bp, 14 predicted proteins | sample 3174531 | NCBI WGS metagenome assembly SXGU01 (sample SAMN11356863, study PRJNA531348) | freshwater metagenome | isolation source: freshwater sample F1-140 | place: China: Fuxian Lake, Yuxi | collected 2017-12-25
CGACACCGCGCAGGCCAAGCTGGAGATCATGGAAGCCTGCGGAATCAAAGTCACCAAGAACCCGTCCGAGATGGCGCGCTTATTGAAAGCGGCACTGTAATTAATCGCTGTAACCGGCAATAATCAAGTAAGACAAACGGGGAGCTTCGGTTCCCCGTATTACTTTGAGCAACTCCTGCATAGGCGGACATGGACCTGCTGCTGAATCTAAACTGGCTTGCAGTCGGCCAGATTATCTTGATCGATATATTGTTGGGTGGAGACAACGCAATTGTCATCGCCCTGGCATGTCGCAACCTGCCGCCCAAATTACGCACGCGCGGAATTATTTTCGGCACGGCTGGCGCCATTGCGATTCGCGTTGCGCTGATCGCGTTCGCGGTAGCATTACTCGATGTGCCGTACCTCAAGCTTGTTGGAGGGGTATTGCTGTTCTGGATCGGTATCAAGCTGTTGGCAGAAAACGGCGACAGCGCGCATTCGGACATCCCTGCCAGCGACCGTCTTATTTCAGCAGTCAAGACCATCCTCATCGCCGATTTGGTGATGAGTGTTGACAACGTCATCGCGGTCGCCAGCGCAGCCGAACATGCGGGCGGCGGGCACCAGATGCTGCTGGTGGTATTCGGCATCCTGGTGAGCATACCGCTTATCATCTGGGGCAGTACCATCGTCCTGAAGTTGATGGAGCGTTTCCCCTTTATCATTGCATGCGGTGCTGGTCTGCTCGGTTATCTTGCTGCCAACATGGCAGTTTCCGATGTTGCGGTTGTACCTTGGATGCAGGCCAACATGCCGGCGACGGATATTACTGTTCCTGGTACCGGTATTCACTTCAGCGTTCCCGGCCTGGTCAGCGCCGCAATTGTTGTCGCAATTGGTTCTTGGTGGTCTAAAAGGTAGGGATGTAAAAGCCTCGCATTCGCCAAAGGCGATCTCCAGCTTTTTTGAAGATTATTGTCATGACAAGGACACACTTGTTCGGGCGGTATGCTCCGATTACATGCTCCACGTATAATCTTCTAATGGCAAACAACGTCGGACTCGAATTCGCCGCAAAAACCGATACCGGACTGGTGCGATCGCAAAATGAAGATGCGATTGCGGTCAGCCCGTTGTACGGCGTCGCCATTCTTGCGGACGGCATGGGTGGTTATAGTGCCGGTGAAGTCGCCAGTGGAATCGCAGTTGATGTTGTAAATCAGGTACTGGAAGAAGGACTCGGGAAATTGCAGGGCCAACAGGGAGAATTGCGCTCCGGTCGCCAGCGGGAACTTCAGCAATTGATGGACGAGTCAATCCATCGGGCCAATGCAGCCATCCTGGAAGCGGCACGCAACGAACCCCAATATATCGGCATGGGCACGACGCTCATCACAGCAATTTTCCATCATGACAAAATAATGGTCGCCCATGTTGGGGACTCTCGAGCCTATCGGTTCCGGCAAGGCAGGCTTACTCAACTCACTCGGGATCACTCATTACTGCAAGAGCAGATCGATGCCGGTTTGATCAGCCAGGAAGGGGCGCGTTTTTCGCATAACAAGAATCTGGTTACCCGCGCTGTCGGTGTGGGTACCGAGGTGGAAGTGGAAATTCATGACCATCTTGCTGAGCCAGGCGATGTTTATCTATTGTGTTCCGATGGACTGTCCGACATGCTGCTTGCCGATGAGATAGGCGATATATTGATGACTCGGCAAGCCTCGCTGGAACACGCATGCGATGCACTAGTTCAAAGGGCAAACGATAACGGTGGGCGCGACAATATTTCTGTGATTTTGATCAGAGTCCAATCGACTAGCGCGGAATCAGGTGGCTTGCTCGGCCGTATCCTGAACTGGGTTACATAAGGCTGATGAACAAAGCAGCCGGAGAGAAAAATGGCCAAAATCATCATTTCAAGGAACGATAAGGTACTGCGGGAAGTGATGCTATGCAAAGAGCGCGTCACCATTGGGCGGCGACCCCATAATGACGTGGTGATCGACAATCTGGCAGTCAGCGCCGAGCATGCGGTGATCGTCACACTCAACAACGATTCGTTTCTGGAAGATCTGAACAGCACCAATGGCACGCAGGTGAATGGGCAGCCGGTGAAGAAACATTTCCTTCAGGATGAAGATGTAATTGAACTGGCGCAATACAAGATTACCTTTGTTGACGGCGAAAGCGTCAACGATAGCAATCCAACGGAGCAGACTGGCCAAGCGGCCAAGATCACGATATTGAATGGCGTCAGCGCAGGTAAAAAAACATTATTGACCAAAGCGATTACGACGATTGGCAGGCCGGATATGCAAATTGCTGTCATCATGCGTCAGCCCATAGGCTATACCATTGCTCATGTTGAAGGCGTTAATTGTCTTTTGATTAACGATGAGCCGATCGGTACGGATCCTTGCCAATTGACGCATGGGGATGTTATCGACATATCTGGCACCCGCATCCGGTTTCTTATGGAATGACAAAAAAACCATTCGATTTGCATTTAACTTGATAAAAATGTTGTTTTAGTTAAATGATTGCATGCCAATTTTTGATAAGGCTGACAAAAAATGTCAGCCAGTCGACAAAAAATGGTTTTATTGAGGCAATAGCCCTGCAATATCAACACAAATCTTCCTGGCACAGTAGTTGCGTAATAGAAAGCCATGGCAGAGCCCTGCCTACTTGCCAAACAGGAGAAATAACATGAAATCGACAAAGATGATGCAAAGCTTACAGCGTGGCTTTACTCTGATTGAATTGATGATCGTGGTCGCGATTATCGGTATTTTGGCAGCGGTCGCCTTGCCTGCATATCAAGACTATACAGTGCGTGCGAAAATCGGTGAGGCTATCATTGCCGGGTCCGCAGCTAAAGGATTGATGAGCGAAGCGTTCCAGACTGATAGCATTACAGGCATGACTGCTGCTGCTGTTGGATATAACGCTGCGGCTCAGGCAACCAGACAGTCGAAGTACGTGAGTAATGTAACGATTGTCGAGGGCACTCCGTGGACGATTACGGTAACTCTTGCTGCTACAGCAGGTAATGGTATTCCGACAGGACTCAATGGAACTACACTGACCTATTCGCCGAACGTGCAGGGTGTAACACCCGTCGCCACTTCGGTGGGTGCGATCGACTGGGCATGTGGTAGTGTAACAACTGCTACGGCTGCAGCACGTAATCTTACGAACGTCGTTGCGGGAACTCTGCCAGCCAAATATGCGCCGTCCGAGTGCCGCTAATAATATCCTGCATGGGTTGAACAAGCCCAATGTTTGAAGTGACGCCCGCGACTGCGGGCGTTTCTCATGGTGCTGAACATGTTACTGCTGAAAACATTGAATCGCTTTCACGCGTTTGGCTGGCATCTGCTGGTTTCATCAACTGTCGCGTTATTGTCTGCTGGATTGGTATTCCTGCTGTGGTATCCGGGACTATTGGCGTTTGCAAGTGATGTGGCCAGTATTTTTCTGCTGTTGTTGGCGGTTGATGTGGTGCTTGGTCCCGTGATCACACTGATTATTTTCAATCCAAGGAAAAAGGAGCTAAAGCGCGATTTAGCAATAGTTGTATTGATTCAACTGACGGCGCTGCTGTATGGTCTTCATACAGTATTTATTGCTCGGCCAGTCTATATCGCATTCAATTCCGGTCAGTTTGATCTCGTATATGCGAATGACATATCATCGGAAAATCTAGGGAAGACAACTCGTCCTGAATTTCAATCATTACCTTATTTTGGTCCTCGACTGATCGCTGCTCCGTTACCGTCTGATCCGAAAATGCGTGACGAAATTGTACGCAACGCGGTAACCGGCGGTGACGATGTGCAGCATATGCCACAGTATTATGTGTCTTATGAGGACCAAAAAGCGGAAGTTCTCCAACGTATTCAACCGTTGGCTGATCTCAAGTCTTTCAATAAGGACAGACTGCAAGAGATAGATTCCTTAATCAATAAATACACAGCGGTGAAGAAAGAAGCAGGTTATTTACCACTACAAGCAAAGGCCAATGATTTGGTAGTAATTTTGAACCGCACTACGGGTGAAGTGCTCGAAATGAGCGATCTCCAACCGTGGAATCGGAAGCCTTGGCAACCACAAGTCAAATAGGCACTTCGTTGGCAGGAATAGTTGGCCATTTCCCAGATGCACCGCCAGATTTGGATATTAACCCCACATTGGTTATCGTCATTCCACGATCAACTGCCTTGCACATGTCATAAATGGTAAGCAGTCCGATCTGTACGGCGGTCAGTGCCTCCATTTCGACCCCGGTTTTGCCAAATGTTTCGACTTGCGCATCGCATCTTACACACGACTGTTCTGTCTCAATATTGAAATCAACCGTGACGCGCGTGAGCGCTAGCGGGTGACATAAGGGTATCAGATCGCTGGTACGTTTTGCCCCCATAATCGCGGCAATCCGCGCAATGCCGAGCACATCGCCTTTTTTTGCGGTACCGGATGCGATGATCGCAAGAGTTTCGGGTTTCATCCGGATCGTTCCGGTGGCGATTGCGATGCGGTGCGTTTCATCCTTGGCCCCGACATTTACCATATGCGCTTGGCCGCCTTCGTCGAAATGGGTAAGTCCACCGTTTTCGACGGCGGCTTTTTTCTCATCTTTTTTTGTGCTCATGGGGAATGGACTATGGTGGTTCTTGAACGATTTACAGGTGCGGGTATCATAGCATCGTGAAATCAAAATACTTCTTCTTTCGTCCACATTTGACAATGCGTCTAACGCGTGTGATTGGCGTTTCCCTTCTGTGCTCGCTGATCGCAACAGTAACGCCGTCATTGGTCACTGCACAAATCCTGCCCAGCCTCGGCGACACCGAGCGAGCGGAGCTTTCGCCACTGATGGAGCGCAAGCTTGGCGAGCAGATCATGCGCGACATCCGGCGCAACCGCGACTACCTGGATGACGCGCCGCTGCTGGAGTACCTCAACAATTTCGGCACCAGCTTGCTGGCGGCATATCCGGAAGCGCGCGGCGAGGTCGGCTATGATTATTTCTTCTTTGCGGTGTGCGACTCGATGCTAAATGCGTTCGCGTTGCCGGGTGGTTTCATCGGTGTGCATTCGGCCCTCGTGCTGGCTGCGCAAAACGAGTCGGAACTGGCGTCGGTGGTCTCGCATGAGATCGGCCATGTGGCTCAGAGGCATATTGCGCGCATGCTCGGCCAGCAGCGTCAGGATGCTTTGATCCCGCTTGCTGCCGCGGTGCTGGCCGTTTTGGCTGCACGATCGAGTCCGGATGCTTCGGCGGCATTGCTGATGGGCGGGCAGGGCGTGGCATTGCAGCGCCAACTTAACTTCAGCCGCGATGCCGAACGTGAAGCGGATCGGATCGGCCTGCAGATCTTGCGCGAGGCCGGCTTCGAGACGTCCGGCATGATTTCATTTTTCGGACGAATGCAGAATGCGACCCGATCATACACCGACGCGGCGCCGGCGTACCTGCGCTCGCATCCGTTAACGACAGAGCGTATTGCGGACATTCAGGCGCGCACGCGCGACCAGCGCTATCGGCAACGCGCCGATAGTCTCGATTTCCATTTGATTCGCGCTCGCTTGCGCGTATTGCAGGATTCAACGCCGCAAGGATTACGCGATGCCGCGACGGCGTTTGACAGGCAATTGCAGCAAAAAACACGTACGCAAATCGTCGGCGCCAAGTATGGACAGGCTATGATCGCGCTCAGGCAGGATGCGCCGGCAAAAGCGCAAGAGTTGTTGCAAGACGCGTATGCCGCGGCGCAGGGTGCTTCGGTGCCGGTCCAGAGTTCTATGTTGGCAAGCATGTCGATCGAGATCAAACTTGCGGCCAACAAGCCGGAGGAGGCGTTAAGGGAAGCCGAAACAGCTCGCGCAAAATTTCCCATCTCACGCGGGATCGCGCAGCAATACGCGGATGCATTGATTGCGACAGGCCGTTATGAGAACGCGGTCATTTATTTGCGCGACCAGGCGCAACTGTACCGGCAGGAGCCCAAGGTGCAGGACCAGTTGGCAAAAGCCTATGCGGCACAAGGCAAGCAGGCGCTGCAGCACCTGGCGCTTGCTGAATCTTATGCGTTGAACGGCAGTATGCCGGCCGCGATCGATCAACTTGGCATAGCGCGTCGTTCGTCGGATGCTTCTTTCTATGATCAGGCGGTTATCGATGCGCGCGAACGCGAGTTCAAGGCGCGCTGGATGGATGAGTTAAAAGAAGGGCAGCGGGAACATTAATACGTCGCCGTTCAAGCAGTCTCAACCTGGGGCGTCGGCACGAATCCAAAATAGTGCGCGATCGCGTCGCGATGAATATGTCTTACCGGTATCCACTTCCCGTGGTACTCCAGCGACAAGGTGTGCGTTGCTTGCGGCCGATTCAGCCACGCCAGAAGTTGTTCGTCATCGACGGGCATGCCGTCGATGCACAATCGCGACAAGCATTGCGCCATATCGCGGTCGTCGACTACCGCGACGATTTCACTGCGTTGCAATAGCAATTGACCGGATTCGGTCAGCCATGCGGCATCGACGTGCGACAACGGCTCGCCGGTGTGCAGCACGTAGCCTATGGTCGGATCGGTGCGGGCGATGTAAGGGGTTGCCTCCAGGTTCACGTACACGCGCTGTGGTCCGTTCTGGAAATACCAGCGGCCTTGCTCATCATGGGTGTAATTGCGGTTGATGAATCCCAGCAGCGCCGGATTGATGATTTTGTCGCCGGCCAGCTTCAGTCTTTGCGAGCGCTCATCGCGCATGCGCCAACAGCCGCGTGCGTCGAGCGCCAGCCAGCCGTAGCAATGCGGCACATTGGGCCACTTTGCGATTGCTTGTTTAACGATTTCATCCATTTGTCATCCTTTGCGATTTGCGCCGCCGAGAAAGTCCAGCATGCGCTGCGGCAGCCAGTCGATCCGTCCGGGCGGACCGCCGGCGGTGAAACCGACATGTCCGCCTTGTTCAGGATAATTCAGCGTGACGTGCGGCGATGCCGCGTACGGCAGGTGCTCTGCCGGCAAGAACGGATCGTTCCGCGCATTCAGCACTAGTGTTGGCACGGTGATGTCCGACAGTACGTGCTTCGCGCTGGCGCGATTCCAGTAATCATCGGTGTCGCGATAACCATGCAATGGCGCCGTGACGATATTATCGAATTCGTAAAGATTTCGCGCGCGCAGCATGGTGTCGCGGTCGAAGAGCGATGGAAATTGTGTTAATTTCTGCAAGCATTTCGGTTTCAGGGTCTGCAGGAAGACCCGGGTATAGATCATGTTCAGTCCGCGCGCCAAGGCTGCGCCACCGCCAGCCAGATCAAGCGGCGCCGAGATCGCGCAGGCTGCGTCGATGATCTCCGCATGGTGCTGCGACTCGCCCAGCCAGCGCAACAATGCGTTGCCGCCTAGGGAAAATCCGGCAGCATAAAACTTGGCGTTGGCGTCTATCTTGTACTCGGAAACCAGACGCCGAATGATCCAGTCCACCTCTTGCGCATCACCCGAATGATAAAAACGCGGCGCATGATTCGGCTCTCCGGAGCAGCCTCGGAAATGCGGCACCGCGCCCGACCAGCCGAGCGCCGTGACATGCGCCATCAACGCTCGCGCATAATGGCTGTCGGAGGAGCCCTCCAGTCCATGGAACAATACGATGAAGGGCCGGGCCACGTCAGACCGCTCCAGCTGGCCATCGACAAAATCGATATCGATGAAATCGCCGTCCGGCGTCTGCCAGCGTTCACGGCGGTAAATGACTTTCGGCTTGACGATGCATGTCGCCGGAAAAATGGTTTGCAGATGCCCGCCGGGTAGCCAGAATGGGGCAGCGTATTTCATTCGACAACGATCATGGATAAATAATTATTGGGAACCGGCATATCAATGCAACAGTGCCGCCACCGACACATCCGCAGGCGCTTCTCCCGGCACTACAGATGCGTGATGCGTGACGATGCGCCATCCCATCGGTGTCTTCATGTAGACATTGGTTGCAAGGATATGGATATCCTGTTGGCGAGTTGTCGTTCGGTGGACTTCCTCGATGATGTTGTGCACCGACATCATCATGTTTTGCGTCACATGCAGTTGCACTGGTCGAATATGCACGCCGCCTTGTTCGAAAATCGATTCCCACGAAGCGCGAATCGATGCATGCCCGACCAGCCGCGGCGAGCCGGGATGGATACAGACAATTTCGTCATCGTCGGCCCATAGCGCCATCACGGCGTCGACATCGGCACGACTGATGGCGTCATAGAACGCCGCCTCGGTTTCTTCTACGGTTTCCAGCAACTTGTTTGGATTAGGCATGATAGATATCGCGAGACGCGCATGGTGTATGCGCCAATGAACCTATTTTACGGCTTATTTGGCTCGCTTCGGTTGCGCTGTCACTAAGGTGAGATTGCTGCCCGGATGGGGAGTGCGCCGGGAATGGATCGGGGCAATGAAGAGTCAGAAGTGCAATGCGCTGGTCAACACGGAGGAGAGCAGGCGGAATGTTTTATTGGGGAGAACGAGTGGCGCCTTGCGCGGAAATCATGCTCGGAGAATATTTTCCATGAAAATGGATTTTATTCGTGTATGCCTCGGACCACCGTCAGGAAACGTATTCCCTGACGGTAAACGAGTGATTTCCTCTCAATGGCCTTTGACAACAGCGCCCGGCTTCAAGCGATACACTGTGCCGCAATACGGGCATTTGCCTTCGTTATGCTTATCCAGGGGAATGAACACACGCGGATGGGATGACCAGATCGGCATCGCCGGATTGGGGCAATAGGCCGGCAAATCATTGCCGTCCAGTTCAATATAACTCGTGCTTTTTTTTGCTTGGTTCATGGGATTTTCCAGGAGTTGTTAAACCAGGGTAAGCCAGTGCTGATATTGCGGCGCTTTGCCGGCAACCACATCGAAGAACAGCGACTGTATTTTTTCAGTGATCGGGCCACGCTTGCCTTCGCCGATCTGACGGTTATCGAGTTCGCGGATAGGAGTGATCTCTGCCGCGGTGCCGGTGAAGAAGGCTTCGTCGCAGCAGTACATTTCATCGCGCGTGATGCGTTTTTCGATCACTTCGATATCGAGGTCGCGCGCCATCGTCAGTACCGCGTCGCGTGTGATGCCGTCCAGGCAGGATGCCAGATCGGGTGTATAGATCTTGCCGTTCTTGATGATGAAAACGTTTTCGCCGGAGCCTTCCGACACATAGCCTTCGGTGTCGAGCAGCAGTGCTTCGTCATAGCCGTCCGTCAGCGCTTCCTGGTTGGCGAGAATGGAGTTGATGTAGTAACCGCATGCCTTTGCGCGCACCAGCGACACGTTGACGTGATGACGGGTGAACGATGATGTTTTCACACGAATGCCTTTGGCCAGGCCATCTTCACCCAGGTAGGCGCCCCATGGCCAAGCGGCGACCGCGACGTGAATCGTATTGCCCTTGGCGGAGATGCCGAGCTTCTCGGAGCCGATCCAGACCAGCGGGCGCAGATAGCAGGATTCCAGCTTGTTTTCGCGAACGACCTGGCGCTGCGCTTCCATCACGGTTTCCAGATCGAACGGGATCTTCAATTGGAAAATCTTGGCTGAATTGAACAGGCGCTGGGTATGTTCCTTCAGACGGAAAATCGCGGTACCTTGCGGCGTCTTGTATGCCCGCACGCCTTCGAACACACCCATCCCATAGTGCAGCGTATGCGTCAAGACGTGTATGGTGGCGTCGCGCCAATCGATCAGTTCACCGTCTTTCCAGATTTTTCCGTCGCGGTCGGCCATGGACATGTTGTGTTCTCCAAAATTGTCGCAAAACGTCGATTTTACCCCGGAAATTTCTGTAAGAGCGAAGGAAGGCATCTAGCAAAATTAAAGACGTTTGCGCATTGCGCGCAGGCTGGCCACGATGCATCGAGCCCGTTTCGGGGCACGTTCAACGCGGTAGAAAATTCATCTGTAAAATGACGCTTTAGCATTTTCACAAGTCATCTTCCTTTGCATCATGACAGTTCTTTCTTCGTTATTCCGGCCTGTCATTTCTCCCGTTATCAAATCCATAAGTGCAAAGATCTCGGTTTCTTTTTGCAACGGCCTTCTCCCGACGTTGGGTTCCTGAACATATGAGCAATTCAGACGCAGTCACGACGCAGCCGGTATCCATCGATCTGGAAAAGCGCGCATTTCGCGAGGGTTTCAGGGCTTGCGCGCCCACCATGGCCGGCATCGGTGCCTGGGGCATGGTAACGGGAATGGCGATGGTCAAAACCGGCTTGACGATTTGGCAGGCGCTCGGAATGACTTTCCTGGTGTTTGCGGGATCGGCCCAGCTTGCGTCGCTGCCACTGATTGCAGCCAATGCCCCGGTTTGGATGGTGTTCCTGACGGCTTTGGTGGTCAATCTGCGCTTTGTCATTTTTTCTGCCGCAATCGGCCCGCACTTTGCGCATCTGCCCTGGTACAAACGCATCTGGCATGGCTATTTCAATGCCGATATCACGATGGCCTTGTTTCCACGCCGCTTTCCGCATGAAACGGTGCGTCATACCGAAGGCAAGGTTGGCTACTTCAATGGTATCGGCTATTCGAATTGGGGGGCGTGGCAGGTCGGTTCGGTAATCGGCATCCTGTTGGCGAGCCAGATTCCGCAAAGTTGGGGTATCGGCTTTGCCGGCACGCTTGCCTTGTTGGCAATCACCATCCCGTTGATCATCAATTCGGCGGCGCTGGTCGGCGTGGTGGTGGCCAGTATCGTCGCGGTCATCGCGGCGCCGTTGCCGTATCGGCTGGGCTTGCTGGTTGCAGTCATTCTCGGGATGACAGCCGCAATGATTGTCGATACCTTTTTGGATAAAAAGAAGAGGAATGCATGAATACGATCGATACTTGGCTGACGATCGCTTTATTGACCGTTGCGACTATTTTGACGAGAAGTTCGTTCTTTATGCTTGGACATGCGGTGAAGTTGCCGCCGAAAGTGCAGCATGCATTGCGCTATGCGCCAGCCGCGGCGCTGGCGGCAATCGTCGCGCCCGATCTGGTTCTGGCAGACGGCGCATTGCAAGTCGCCTGGACCAATCCAAAATTGATGGCCGGGCTGGGCGCCGCAGTGTTTTTTTTAACAACTCGCCATCTGCTCGGGACCATCATCGCCGGGATGGGGCTCTATACCTTGCTGCGCGTCATCACCTAAGAGCCTATGCCAGCCGAAAATCGTTTTTTTGAGGTGTGCGGTGCGGTAAAATAGCGGTTTTTCCTTTCTTTCAACACCTGTCTGGCAGCCATGCAATTTAACCGATTGAGCGACCTCATCGCACGCAACCAACTCCAAGGCAAACGCGTTTTCATCCG
>SXGU01071344.1_pt1 | contig 11333 bp, 11 predicted proteins | sample 3174531 | NCBI WGS metagenome assembly SXGU01 (sample SAMN11356863, study PRJNA531348) | freshwater metagenome | isolation source: freshwater sample F1-140 | place: China: Fuxian Lake, Yuxi | collected 2017-12-25
CTCCGGCGGGACCCGGGTCTGGACGCGGCCACCGTCCACGCCGGTGGCGACGTCACGACGGATCTCGTCGCGCAGGAAGTCGTGGTGGGCCTCCTCGGCCCCGTCCTCGCTCAATCCACCGGTGGCCGGGTCGGACACGACGTCGGCGAGGCAGGGCTGAGGTTCAGGAGCCGGAGTCGTCGGCGGACTCGCGTGCGGCGGCCTCGATGTCCTCGGCCACGGCCTTGTCGACGGCCTTCTCCACGATCCGGTCGGCCTTGTCGAGGGCCTTGCGGATCTCGATCACCTGCGGGTCGGACACGAGCGCGATGATCCCCGAGTTGCCGGGCTGGATGACCTCGTCGAGCTCGGCGGCGAGCTCGCTGCGGTGGTGCACCTCACGAGCCTTGCCGACCGCCGCACCTGCGGCACCGAGCACGGCCGCGCTCCCGATGATCGAGGGCGGGAACAACACACCGAGGGCGATGCCTCCCACCAGTCCCCAGGTCAGACCGCTCCGGGTGCTGTGGTCGGTGACCTTCTGCACCTCGACCTTGCCGTCGGCATCCTTGGCCACCACCAGCACGCCCTCGATCTTCAGGTTCCGGCCGTCCTCGAGCGACTTGAGCGCCTCGTAGGACTCCCAGGCGGAGTCGGTGTCGGCGAAGTCGGCCACGAAGACGGTGTATGCGCCGTCGGAGATCACGGTGGCCTCGGCATCGGTCGGGGTGTCGGACATCTGCGCTCCTGTCGATCGGGGCCGTTCGGCCGCCGGGTGATCGTAGCCCCCCGCCGGGGCCGAGGCGGGCTGCACCACGGCGCCCCCCTACGCAGGGCGTCGACCCGCTCAGATCGAGCGGTCCCGGCCCTCCCACCACGGATCCCGCAGGGTGCGCTTGGTCAGCTTGCCCGCCTCGTTGCGCGGCAACTCGTCGTGGACCTCGTAGCTCCGCGGCCGCTTGTAGCCGGCGAGCTGCTCGCGGCACCCCTGATCGAGTGCTGACTCCGTCTCCGGGCCCCAGGTCGCTCCGCGGCGCAGGGCGACGGCAGCATGGACGGACTCCCCCATCTCGTCGTCCGGGATCCCGAACACCGCTACGTCCGCCACGGCCGGGTGGGCCGCCAGGACGCCCTCCACCTCGGCCGGGTCGATGTTGACGCCCCCCGCCACCACCATGTCGATGCGGCGGTCGGGCAGGACCAGGTAGCCGTCCTCGGCGAGGGGGCCGACGTCGCCGAGCGTCCCGAACCCGTCGGCACGGTGGGCCGAGGCGGTCTTCTCGGGGGCGTTGTGGTACTCGAAGTCGGACCCGAGCAGGTTCCGGAACCAGATCTCGCCGGTCTCTCCGACGTCGAGCACCTCGCCGTCGTTGCCGACGATCCGCACCTCCACGATGGGCAGTGGGCGGCCCACGCTGCCCGGTCGTTCGAGCCACTCCTCGGCGTCGATCACGGCCAGGAACCCGCCCTCGGTCCCGCCGTAGTACTCGGCGACGACAGGACCCCACCACTCGATGGCCGCCCGCTTGACCGACGGCGGACACGGGGCGGCGCCGTGCAGCACCGTTCGCAGCGTCGAACCGTCGAAGGCGGAGCGGACGGGATCGGGCACGTCGAGCATTCGGCTGATCTGGGTGGGCACCAGGTGCACGTTGGTCACGCCGTGGGCGTCGACGAGCTCCAGCACGCCCGCTGCGTCGAACCGGTGCTGGAACACGATCGTGGCGCCACACAGGAGCGGGAACACGGCGAAGACCCACTGGGCCGAGTGGTACGTGGGGCCGCAGACCAACTGGACGGCCGGCACGTGGCCGTCGGCGCCGATCGGCACGACGCCGATGGTCGGGCCGAGCGAGTGCGCCATCAACGTGAACATCTCGGCCGGGCCGCCGACGGCGGTGAGCGCGGACCGCACGCCCTTGGGGTGCCCGGTCGTCCCCGACGTGTAGAACATCGGTCCGCCCTTCGTGGGGTGGTCCACCGGACCGGAAGCGCCCGAGCGCACCACCTCCGACCAGCGCTCGAACCCCTCGGGAGGGTCCTCGGCGACGGCGATGCGCACCCCGACGGGCACCACCTCCAGCGCCGCAACGGCGACGTCCATGAACCGCTCGTCGACGACCGCCGCAGCAGCTCCTGCGTCCTCGAGCACGTAGGCCACCTCCGGGGCGACCCAGTGCCAGTTCAGCGGGACCAGGACCCACCCCCCGGTGGCGCAGGCCAACGACAGCTCGACGAACTCGACCTGGTTGCCGAGCAGGGCCACCACCCGGTCCCCCTCGCCGAGCCCGCGGTCCCGGAGGGCATGGACGAGGCGGTCCACCCGCTCGTCGAGCTCCCGCCAGGAGGTCATGGACCGTTCGTCGATCACGGCCGGCTCGTCGCCGCGAACGGCGACGATCGACTCCAGCAGCACTCCCACGATCCGGTTCCTCCTGCAATCGGTTCCGGCGACGATCGCCGGTCAATCGAATCCGGCGACGATCGCCAGTCAGCGCGTCCGCGGCTGGATCCGGGCCTTGCCGGCGAACGCCGCCTGTCCCTCCTGGAGCGCGACCGGGTCGGTGCCGACCCGGGTGTAGAGGGCACAGAGCTCCAGCATCTGCGAGCGGGGCACCTCGCTGGCCATCCAGATGGCCCGGAGCGTGCCCTGCACGTTGAGCGGCGGCGCCGAGGCGATGGCCTCCGCCGCCCAGCGCACCGTCGCCTCGAGATCCTCGGGGGCGACCACCTCCGAGACCAGGCCCACCTGGTGGGCCCGCTGCGCGCTCATCCGCTCGTGGGCGCCGAGCAACGCCATGCGCATCACCTCCTGCAACGGCATCTTCTGGAGCAGTTGCACCGGCTCGTAGGCCGCCGTCATGTTGTAGGTCACGTGCGGGTCGAAGAAGGTGGCCCGGTCGCTCGCGATGATGAAGTCGACCTCGCCCAGCAGGTAGAACGCCCCACCGCAGGCGATGCCGTCCACCATGGCGATGACCGGCTTCCACAGATGGTTCGCCTTCGGCCCCAGTCGGCGGCCCGGGTCGTCGAACTCCCAGGGGGTGGAGTAGCCGGGCATCTCGCCGTCGGGGTCGGCCTCGCCGATGGTGGCGTCACGGTCGATGCCGACGCAGAAGGCCCGCTCACCCGCCCCCCGGAGCACCACGCAGCGCACCTCGTCGTCGCGCTGGAGGTCGTACCAGAGCTGAGCCAGCTCCGACTCCATGGTCGGGTTGAAGGCGTTGAGGACCTCGGGTCGGTTGAGGGTCACCCACGCCACACCGTCGTCCAGTTCGTACAGGAGGGTCTCGAAGCTCGTCACGACCGCAGGTTAGGGCCTGCGGTCGGGGCGGTCCTGCGAGCCGAACGGGCCTCGGGCACCAGGAGGACCGCTGCGGCCAGGAAGCACAGCGCCCCGACGAACGTGCCTCCATTGTCCAGTCGGAAGCTGACGACATCCGCGGTCGACGGGAGCGTGAAGGCCCCGACCGCCGAGACGGCGAACGCAACGGAACCAGCGAGGTTCAAGGAGACGATCCACCAGGAGACGTCACGGTCCGAGCGGTCCGCCCCGGCACGTTCCTCGACGAAGGCGAGGTAGCTGGCCACCAGGAAGCACCCGGACCCCAACACGTCCGGACGCCACACCAGCTGGTCGATCCGGGCGGCGGCGTCGTCCACGAGGAGCGCCTGGAGGGTCATCACGTTGAACCAGACGGTGCCGACCAACTGGACGAGGGTCGACCACCAGTCGATCGACCGGGGGCGCACCCGCAACCGACGGTCAGCCGTCCGGTCCGACCCGCCGAGCGAGCTCGGTGCCGAGGCCGCCTCCAGGAAGCACAGCGCCGAGGCGGCGGTGAAGCAGAGGGAGCCGAGGAAGAAGGTGATGCCGTCGACGACCGAGCTCACCCGGTCCAGATAGGGAGGGAACGACCCGAGGGCGAAGCAGGCCGAACCCACGGCGAACAGGGCCGAGATCCACCAGGTCCGGGCCGGAACGAGGCGGCGTCCGACCGGGATCGACGGGCCGTCCGACGAGCGGAGCGCATGGCCCAACCGGTGGCCCCGAGAGGTCCACTCCACCACGCTGCCGTCGGGCCGACGGAACCGGGCCCGGACGACGAAGGGCCCGAACCGGTGCGAGTTGAGCAGCACCCAGCCCTCGGGTGCCGCGGGCAGGGCACCGGTCATGGTGGCGTGCCGGTCCCCGGTGCTCTCCCGGCCCCCGGTGCCCTCCCGGTTCCCGGTGCCCTCCCGGTTCCCGGTGCCGAGGTGCGGTCCACCGGTCGTGCTCAGGGAGCGACCGTCACGACGAGACGCATCTCGAGCGACGTCCGGACCACCCGCTGCCGAGCCGACCCGGCCGCCCGACTCCAGCCCGGTCCCGCTGGACCGGCGATCCGACCCGGATCGGCCCGGGCCTCATCCAGCAGCGACGCCATGGACTCCAGCGCGTCCCGGAGGACCGGGGTCGAGGACTCCCGCGCCGACTCGACCGGCCCGGACGACTCCCGCGCCGACTCGACCGGCCCGGACGACAGGGCGACCTCGAGCGCCGCAGCATCGCCGGCGGCCACGGCGGCCTCGGCCGCTTCGAGCTGCAGGTAGTACCGCTCGGCGACGTCCTCCCCGGGCAGCACACCCGCTCCGTGCGGGGTGCTCAGCGTGTTGAAGATCCACGCGCTCCGGTGGTCCATCTCCGAGCGGAAGTACCAGCGCTGGCCGTCGTCGTGGAGCAGGGAGTAGATGTCGTTGATCTCCTGGTCCTCACCACGGTCCAGGAACGAACCGGTCGGCAGGCCGTAGCGGAGCTGGTCGGCGCGCCGGTCGATGGATCGACCGTCGGCGAGCACGAGCGGTTGAACGATCTGGCGGAGCGGGATCCAGAGGTTCACCAGCAGCATGGAGGCGTCGGTGCAGCTCCCGTCCGGCGAGTCGTGGACGAACAGCGACGGCGCCCGGCCATCCATGATCTGCACCAGTGGAGTCCCGAACACGTCCTGGTCCACGTGGATGGACACGGCCTGACCGTGACCGTTCATGCCGACCGATCTGGGGCCCACGAGCGACAGGCCGTTCGGGCCGACCGTCCGCATGATGAGCCCCTCCTCCGCGATGTGGACCACCTGCAGATCAGGCCCGTGCGCGCTGGGCAGGACGGCGCCGTCGAGGGCGGCACGCACCCGGGCACCGTCCTCGTCGGCGATCCACCCGGCGTCGAGCACCCGGGCGCAGACCGACTGAAGCGCATCGAGGCCTGTGAGATCAACGGTGTCGAAGCCAGCGCCGTGCTCATCTGAGCCGGCGCCGTGCAGTTGCAGGTCGCCCGGATCCTGGTGGAGCAGGTCGACCGCCGGCACGGTGTGGAACTCCACTCGGTCGTCGCCGTAGGGCGCCGCAGCCCGCGGCCCGGCACGACGAAGACCCGGCCGCTCCGGATCGGCGACCGCCTGCGACTCGGGCATGAAGCCGAGCCGGACCGGATGGGTGGCTTCGATCGTCATCACGGACCGCATCGTAGGCGTGCAGGCCCCGGGCCGGCCGAGCGGCGCCGAGTCAGCGGGTACGGTTCCGACGTTCCGAGGAGGTCCCGTGTCGCCATTCGATGCACCGTACGAACCCAGCCCGTGGGAGCCGATCGCCGAGGAGGTCGCGCTCTACGAGCGGTCCAACGGCAGCGAGCCCAGCCCGATGGTCGGTGACTCCTGGATCGTCCTGTGGACCATCGGGGCGAAGTCCGGCAACGTCCGCAAGACACCGCTCGTGCGGATCGCCGACGGCGACGGCCGGTACGCAGTGATCGGTTCCATGGGTGGCGCGCCGACGAACCCGCAGTGGGTGCACAACCTGCGCACCCTGCCGCTCGCCCGATTGCAGGACGGCGCCGAGGTTCGCGAGTTCGATGTCAACGAGGTCGAGGGTGACGCCCGATCCGAGTGGTGGACCCGCGCGAATGCGGTCTGGCCCGAGTACGACGCCTACCAGGCCGCGACGGAGCGGCACATCCCGGTGTTCGAACTGACTCCCCGACCCGCCGACGACTGACGGCGGCAGCCTCCCCCTGGTGGGGTCATTGTCTGGTTCGGCCGTGTTGTTGGCTGTGGAGTTGGCGGCCGTCGGGTGTGGTGATGAGGAATCGGCCGGGTTGGTTGGGGTTGGGTTGGATGTCCCAGTCGGTGCGGTGCCAGAGGGCGTGGTGTTGGGGGCAGCCGCTGGCGAGGTTGTGGAGGTCGGTGGGGCCGCCGTGGCTGGCGTGGTGGCAGTGGTGGAGGTGGGTCCAGGTGGCTGGTGCGTCGCAGCCGGGGTGGATGCAGCCGCCGTCTCGGATGCGGGCGGCTCGACGCTGCTCCTGGGTGGCGTAGCGGATGGTGGTGCCGAGGTCGAGGGGGACACCGAGGCTGTCGACGATGAGTGCGTGGATGGCGGCGTCGCAGAGGAGGTGGCGGGTGGTGCCGTCGGCGAGGCGGACTCCGTCGGGGGTGCGGGCGTCGAGTGGTTCGGAGGCGTGGATCACCAATGTCACGTCGGTGACGGGTGCGGGGACGTTCGGGCGGGTGGCGGTGCCGCGTCGGATGAGTTCGGTGAGTGCTTCGGCCATGAGTTGGCCTCGTGTGGGGAGGGGGTGGCCGGGGTCGGCGGCGCGGAGGTCGCGGTGGCGTCGCCATTGGCGTTCGGTTTCGTCGCTGAGGGCGGCTCGGACGGTGGCTGCGTGGTCGCCGACGAGGGTGGCGTCGAGGTGGAGGTCGCCGTTGAGGCCGTCGGAGAGTGCCAGGTGGTTGTCCTCGGGTCGGGGGTCGTGGCCGCCGTCGGTGTCGGCGAGGTCGATGAGGGCGCGGACCTCTCGGGCCCATTGTTCGAAGCGGACTCCGATCGACAGGTCGACGAACTCCTGTTGCATGGCGGCCACGACGTCGCGGACGCGGGGGTTGGCGAGCCGGCAGAGCAGGGCGGCGTGAGCGAACGAGATGCGACCGGTGCTGAGGGCGTCGGCCACCACTGGGAGGTCGGTCCGGAGTGTGCGGGCGACACCGACCCGACGGTGGGCCTCGTCACGGGGCAGGCCGAACTCTGCGCCCAGCCAGACGGGGGTCCGCAACCCGGTGCGGCGTTGTGGTTCGTCGCGGGCGTCGAGCTCGGCGAGGACCACCGAGCGGAACGCGTCCAGCGACCGTTGCTGGGCCTCGAGGGACCGGACCAGCCCGACGAGCTCCGCATCGGACGCGGCACGGGCATCCACGACCCCCGGGACGAACCCCGGACCATCGAACGAAACACCATCGAACGAAACACCATCACCCGACACGCCAGCCGGCACACCAGCCGACACACCAGCCGGCACACCGGCCGGGGCGGCAGCTGGGCTGATAGCGGGACATGCACCCGTTTCGGGTGCAGCAGCACAACACGACACGACGACCTCGTATCGCTCCCACCGGACGATGCCGGTGAACACAGGCTCCCGTCACGGCCGGAAGCGAGCCGACACACCCCCCGACCCACCAGCCACCCGGGTAACTCCAGGCGACCCGGCTGACCCCGGACAACCCGGAGAGCTGGACCGAACGTGTGTTCGATCAGCCTGCCAGCTGTCAGCGCCGCTGTCAACCCCTCATCCGAACCCCGTCCCGTCCGCCATCAGCGGCGCGGCGGAGCGCCGCCCGCGCCACTCGAAGAAGGTCGATCACTCCCCCGCGACGACCGGGTCACAGAGGGCAGCGACCGCGCCGTACATCTGGCGCTTGTGGGCTCCGATCACGCTGCGGTTCTTGCCCGCCATCGCAGCGGCACGCTCGACCGCCAGGGGAACCAGCTCGGCCTCCGTCGAGGTGGACTCGACGATGCCGGCGGCCACGGCGCCGGGCCCGTCGTAGCGACGGCCGGTGACGATCGACTCGTGCAGGGCGGCCTGCGGCAGCCGGGCGGCAACGGTGGCGTACATCGCCGGGGTCAGCGGCAGACCGAGGTCGACCTCGGGCAGGCACCAGTAACCACGGTCCTCCCACATGATGCGCGCGTCGAAGCAGCAGGTCAGCATGGCGCCGCCGGCGAAGGCGTGGCCGTTGATGGCCGCCACCGTGTAGCAGTCGAGCGTCATCATGCGTCCGAACAGCCGGTGGACGCCGGCCAGCATCGGCCGGGCCTCGTCAGGATGGGCCGACATCCAGTCGAGGTCGAGCCCGTTCGAGAAGAACCGACCAGTGCCTGTCACGACCAGGGCGACGGGGCCGTCGGACGACTCGATGTCGTCGAGCAGTGCGTGCCACTCGGCCACGGAGTCACCCCGGTAGCGGTTCTCGCCGTCGTTCCAGGTGGCCACGACCACGTCGCCGGCGCGGCTGATCTCGATCGCTGTGCCCGTCACGATGTCACCCTAGGTCGCCTGCCCCGCTCCCCCGCCGCAGTGCTCGAGCCCGCCGGCACCGACCGGGCTTCTACTCGGCCGTGGGACGGCGCCCCCCGTCGACGAATTCGACGAGCGCGGCAGCGACCTCCGCCGGGCGCTCCTCGTGGCTGAACAGACCGGCACCCTCGATCACCTGCAGATCGGCCCGCGGGAAGGTGCCGACCGTGGCCCGAGCCCGCTCGACGGGGAAGAACACGTCGCGCTCACCCCAGATCAGCCGAACCGGGACGTCGATCCGCCGGTGCAGCGCTGCGAGCTCGTCGACGAATCGCCAGTCGAAGCTGCGGAGAATCCGGTGGGCGGCAGCCCGGACTTCGGGCTGCGTGTGGAGTGGCCGCAAGAAGAACTCGTCGAACTCGCCATCCAACATGGAGCGGTCGGCGAACGCCCCACCGAAGACGAACTGGTTGCGGCGGATCGTCCGGTTGCCGGCTGCCCAGCCCAGAGCGGCCCCCAGCCCAGGAATGTGACGCATCGAGACGAACGACCGGAAGCGCCATCCGGCCGAACCTGCGGGCTCGGTGTCGATCAGACCGAAGCCGCGGACGCGGGCGTCGCCGGCCAGCGCATGCCGGGCGATCATGCCGCCGCTGTCGTGTCCGACGACGGTGACGTCGTCCAGCTCGAGCGCGGTGACGACCTCACGGACGCTCCGGACGTGGAGGTCGATCGACACCGGCGTCGACGGGGTGAACCGACTCGAGCCGGCGCCCGGAAGATCAACGAGGTGGCAGGTGGCGACCTGGGACACGCGCGGCAGCAGTCGGCGGAAGGTCGCCCCGTGAACGGGCCACCCGTGGACGAACAGGACGTGGGGACCGGAACCGACGGTGCGCACGGCGACCTCGGCGTCCCCGCCCACCGGCACCATCCGCGTCGGTGGGGAGCGGAACAGGTCCGAGGCCTCGGTCTCGGTCAGGTTCGCCACTGCTGGTCCTCCGTCCGGGGCCGACCTCGGCCCCCTCAACGACCATCGTCGCACGTCAGCTTGACGCAGCAGCGAGGACGATTCCGGAGGGAGTGGGATCGCCCCCCCCCGCCGCAGTAACCCTCAGCGACCCTCGGTCTCCCGCCCGATGTCTCCGGTCACGTCGAGCGCCGGCAGCGGCGTCCCGTCCGGACGCATCACGCCGAGGAAGGAGCACGTGGACGACCTGCGACGATTCGTGTCGGGCGGGAGGCGAGAGACTGACGCCGACCGGTTGTGGCACCCCGGTCAGGTCGTCGGGCTGGCCGACCTCCTGCCGAGCAGCAGCCAACCGACCACGCCTGCGAGCACCACGACCGCGGCGGTGACCAGCATCGTCGTGCCGAACGCGTCCACGTAGGACGGAGCGGCCGCTGCGAGTGCGTTCTGCCCGAGCGACGTCGTCGGTTGCGTCCCCTCCGATGCGAACGCCGTGACCGAGCCCATCGCGGTGCCGATCTCGCTCGGGGGCACGCCCGCCGCCTCGAGCCGATCGACCGTCCCGCCCGAAGTGAGCCGGTTGACCATCACGGTGCCGAGCGCCAGCCCGGCGGCGTAGAAGAACTGGCCGAACGTCGTCCGCGACGAGGTCACGGGCCCGTAGTACTCGGGCGGCGCCTCCTCGATGATGAGGTTGCCGTAGGGCAGCGACGCCACGAGGCAGCCGCTTCCCGCCAGGATCGCACCCGGCAGGAAGGCGGCGAGCGTCGTGCCGTTGCGGGCCAGGTAGAGCGCGACGAAACCGGCGCCCGTCATCAGGCCGCTCACCAGCACGACCGACCGGTTGGTGAGCCCGCGCTTCATGAGCCGGCCGAACACGAGCGCTCCGAGGATGCCGGCGAACAGGAACGGCAGCTGCCACATGGAGACCCTGAGCGTGGTCAGCTTCACGACGTACTGCCAGAGGTTGGCGAGCTGGAGGAAGACGATGGCGTTCGTGAAGTTGTAGATGAGGCCGGCGCACACTGCGGCCAGGAACCCCGGGTGCTTGATGATCTCCACCGGGAAGAAGTGGTGCTCGTACCTGCGCTCCCACACCACGAACCCCAGGAACAGGAGCAGACCGGCCAGCAGCGCGCCGCCCGACTCGAGCCGGAGAAACCCCTTGCCGAGCCGGCTGCAGCCGAAGATCAGGGCCACGACCGCACCGGCCAGGAACAACTGCCCGACGGCGTCGGTCTGCTCCCCCACCCGGACACGCGGCTGGGCCGGCAGCACCGTGAGCACCATCGGGACGGCCAGCAGGCAGAGCACCGGCACCACCAGGAAGGCGACCCGCCAGCTCACCGTGGCCAGCGATCCGCCGATGAACGTGAAGGTCACCGCAGTGACGCCGATCACGGCGGTGAAGATGCCCATCGCCGCCGGGATGTCCTTGGGAGCCCGCACGTAGCGGATGTAGGCGAACGCTGCGCCGTAGACCGCACCCATGGCGACACCCTCGACGGCCCTGCCCAGCAGGAAGAACGCTGCAACGGGAGAGGCGGCCACCACGAGGTCGCCGACGACGCCGAGCAACAGCGCCGCCACCAGGACCTTGCGGCGTCCCAGGCGGTCGGCCATCAACCCCGTCGTGACGGCGGACGCGGCCAGGGCCAGGGTCGACACGCTGGCCGCCAGCGACACCGTCGCCCCCGACATGCTCAGTCCCCGGGTCGCCCCGACGAGTGCGGTGTTGGCGACGTTGGGGTCGACACCCTGGATCGCTGCGAGGAACCCGAGCAGCGGGATGGCGGCCTTCGCCATGGCCGGCGTCATGACGGCGACGCCGTCGACGGTGGTCGGCGCCCCGTCGGGCGAGCTGATTGTAGTGTCCGACATGGAACCTCCGGGGCGTGTTCGCACGGTCTACCGGGTCGGACCCCTCGGGACGCGGACCAACTGCGCCACCAGTCGGGCTACGGTCGCCCGATGGCCGACCCCAGGATCCTGACTGCCCGCACCATCGTCACGATGGACGAGACCCAGCCCCGTGCGACCGCCGTGGCGGTGGCCGCC
>SXGU01349806.1_pt1 | contig 11333 bp, 13 predicted proteins | sample 3174531 | NCBI WGS metagenome assembly SXGU01 (sample SAMN11356863, study PRJNA531348) | freshwater metagenome | isolation source: freshwater sample F1-140 | place: China: Fuxian Lake, Yuxi | collected 2017-12-25
AAAGCTGATGACGCCGCTTTGTATGAAGTGCGTGCTTCGCTGCGAATGATTTTGCGGCAGGATTTTAATTTAATTTTGAAAGATCTGGACGCAGCAATCGCTTCCGGCAAAAAACACGAAAAAGTATACACACAACGAGCAGCCATTCGTTTTCAAGCTCGTGACGAAGCGGGCGCGATTGAAGATTACCAAACCGCCATCGGTCTTCGTCCCGATTCAGCAGCAGCGTACAACGGATTGTCTTCGATTTACGCGATCAGAAAAGACGACGCCAAAGCCGTCTCGATTCTCGAAGATTTCGTCAACGCTTACGAAAGTTCCGGCAAAAAAATCGTCGCTCCGAAACGCGAGATTACGGCGACGAGTACCGTTGATCTCCCGTCGTTGTCGGATAAAAACATGCAGGTCGGCGAAAGCACGGTGATGTTCAAAAGCGAAGCGTTTTCAACCGGAACAATGCCGACGCCGGAACAGATGGAAGAAATGACGGATAAACTGGAACAGTCCAAAAACACCGCTCTGATTTACAGCAATCTGGCGCCAGATTTACGAAAAACAAAAAAACTACGACAAAGCGATGGCGACAGTGGAAAAAGGTTTGCAAATTGACCCGACCGATTATTACGCGTATGAAACGCGCGGCAAAATCAGAATCGGAACGGGCGATTACAACGGAGCGGTCGCTGATTTGAGCCGATCAATTCAAATGATGCCGAGCATGGGCAGCAAATATCTCGACCGCGGCATCGCTTATCTGATGCTCGGCAAAAATGCTGAAGCGCAGTCGGATTTCGATAAATTTTTGCAGATGTTTCCGCGCGGCAAAGAAAATATGAACAAAAGAATTGCCGAAGCAAGGCAAAAATTGCAGGAAAACAAAGGCGCGCCGCAATAAACCTTAAAATTTTCCGAAAACAGAACGTCTCTGTCTAAAACAACAGCGAATAAACGAAAAGAAGCGATGATTAGTCGCTTCTTTTCGTTTATTCGGTGACAAAAGTTTTCAATATAAATTAAAAGCCACTGTTGTCAGTCGTTATATTTTATTAAGCGGCGCGGCGGATTTTACCGCCGCGCGTTCGAGATGGCTAGCGCTCGTCCAAGCGGCGAGTTTGCCGGGGTCATTGCGATGCAAACTAAGCGATTGTCAGCAAAATTATCGGCGTTTTCTTCAACGTTGTAACCAGTTGTCGCGGTATTGCAAGCAACTATCAACATTTCACTGCGGACAAAGATCTGCAGAACATTGAGATGTCGCCCGAGTAAAGTCTGTTCATTCGGTAATTTCCTACAGAAAAATGAGAACTAAAGTTAGATTTTCGGAAATATTTTTATATTTTTGTAATTGAGCTCGTCAGTATTTTTACCGCACGCGGGCGCAGCGAGTCAAGAAAAATATTTTCTCCTCGGCGGCATCTAATGTGATTTGCCGTCGTCTTCAAGCATTGCTTCGAACAGTTCGAGTTTTTCCGGCGAATTTTCGGCGAGATGGCGGCGCATCTGTTTTTCGATAATGTCAGTATTGGCTTGAAGTTTAAGCGCTGAAGTTTCGGTTTTGTGCGTTAAACGCCGCGATTTGTCGAGCAGTTCGAGAAATTCTTCAATATCTTCGATGATATCGTCGAGATCGGCAATTATCTCGCGCACCTGACCGATTTTCTCAGGCGTCGCCATTTTCAAAAGTTTAATCATTTCAGCGCGTTCGGCGATGCGTTCAAGCAAAAGCACGGCGTATTGTTCGTATTGTTCGTCTAATTCTTCGATGGTCGGGAGTTCGTTCATATTCTTGACGTTGATTTAAATATCTGACTCGAACACTATAAAAATAAAAAACGGGCGCGGTCAAACCACGCCCGTTTTTTATTCGGCTTGTCAACGATTGATTTTATCCTTTCGCCTTTTTGATTTCCTCGACCAACACCGGCATCGCGTCGAAAATGTCGCCGACGATGCCGTAATCGGCGATATCGAAAATCGGCGCTTCGGCGTCTTTGTTGATGGCGATGATCGTTCCGGCGTTTTTCATTCCGACGATGTGCTGAATCGCGCCGGAAATCCCCAAAGCAATGTAAACTTTCGGCGCGACGGTTTGACCCGAACTGCCGATTTGACGATCAATCGGCAGCCATTCGGCATCGCAAATCGGGCGCGATGCGGCTAAATCAGCGCCGAGAATTTCGGCTAACTGCTGCGCTTTTTCGATATTTTCCTGCGACTTGATGCCGCGACCGATGGCGACGATAATGTTCGATTTCGACAAATCAACCGTCGCTTTCGCTTCCTGAAACGGCTCTTCCGGCGTCATTCGCAATTCTTTGACGTCAACTTCGACGACTTCAACCGGCGCGCCGCTTCCCTTTTCGGCGTTGTCGCCGCGATACGCGCCCGACTGAAACGTGACGAAATACGGCGCGTCGCCTTCGATGGAAACGTCGGCATCGAGTTTGCCCAAGAAAATACGGCGCGTCAGAATCGCTTTGCCGCTTTCGTGTTTGTAGCGAATGCAATCGCCGACCATTTCTTTGCCAAACCGTGCCGCGACTTTCGGCGCGAAATCGCGTACTTGATACGTGTGCGCCATCACAACGTAGCTCGGATTGGTTTGTTTAATAATCGCTTCCCACGCGTCGGCGTAAGCGTCAGGCGTGTAAATATTGAGTTTGGCGTTTTTCGCGACGATCACCTTTTCGACGTTATACTGCGAAATTTCCTGCGCGAGCGCGCAATCTTTGTCGCACGGAATAACGGCGATGACTTTGTCGCCCGTATCTTTGGCAATCGCCTGCGCCGAAGCGATGGCTTCGAGCGACGCCTTATTTAAAACGCAGTCTTTATGTTCGATGAATACTAAAATGCTCATAAATTTATAAGTGATAATTGATGATTGATAGTGGATAATTTACGAATTGCCGCCTTTTGACTGATATTTTTAGTTGTCAATCTTCAATTATCAATTAAAGCACTCTGACCTCCGTTCTCAGTTTTTCGACGAGTTCCGCCGCGCCCGCTTTGGCGTCGCCGTTGCCGAGCATCTGCGTCTGTTTGGTTTTCAGCGGCAGGTAAACTTTCTCGATGCGCTGTGCCGAACCGGTGTTTTCGATTGACGGCGCGACATCGCGAATTTCTTTTTTCTTCGCCGCCATAATGCCTTTCAAGGAAGCGTAGCGAATCTGCGAAATGCCCGACTGAATCGTCAAAAGCGCCGGAAGCTGATAAGTAAACCATTGATACCAGCCGCTTTCAAGCTCGCGTTTGAGCCGCAAACTGCCGTTTAACGTCGCGCGGTCAATATCAATGACAATCGTCGCGTGCGGAATGTTGAGCAGTTCAGCAAGAATCACACCGGTTTGTCCGTAGCTCACATCGTCGGACTGTAAACCGGTGAAAACCAAATCGGCGTTTTCATCGCGAATCGCATCGGCGATAGTTTTCGCGATCTGAAACGGCGAAATTTTGTTCGGTTCGTCCACGACAATGTGAATCGCCCGATCAGCGCCGCGCGCAAGCGCGTCTTTCAAAACCGCTTTCGCCGTTTGCGCGCCCAATGTGCAGACGACGACTTCGCCTTCGCCTTTCGCTTCTTTCAAACGCAGCGCTTCTTCGAGCGCGTAGCCGTCCGATTCGTTCGTCTGGTGCGAAATATTCGATTCGTCAATCCATTTTTCATCGCCGCTAACGCGCAAAATCGCGTCTTTATTGGCGACCTGTTTCATTAAAACAATTATTTTCATAAAAATATTTTCTTAAACGATAAGATTTAATTTTGATATGCGAATTTTAAGACTTTTCTGCGTATCTTTGCAAATCAAATGAATGAGTATTCATTCAGAAAAACAAAAAAGTATTATTCTGCACAAGAATAATACTTTTCATCAGATTAATTAAGAACTTTTTTGACGCGCTTGCCGATATTATCGGAAGCGAAAAAGATTTTCCGCACCGGAACCGCACCGAATAATTTGTAATCGCCGACCGCAGCGAGACCGGCGGAAGCGATGCAGCCGCACTGCGAGCAATCGGGCGTGCCGCCGAACTGACACGGCACGACTTTGCTTTTCAAATCCGCCGTATAATTCAGGGTCGTCCGCGAAAAAATGCATTCATCCGGCGAGGCAGGCGGCTTGCGGTAACCGTCAATTACCGGTTTCGGCAAATCGAGTTTCGGAAAAACTTTTTTAAGCGCGGCTAATTCGTTAATTACTTTTTCCCGCTGGTGCGGCGTCAAGATTTCTTCGCCAACCGCGCCGATCTGCGGCGTGAATAAACTAAACCAGACTTTTTTCACTTCTTCGCGCCCTGACCAGAACGTCAAAAATTCCTCTAAATATCCTTCGCGCTCGGTGATTTGTCCGGTGATCGTGCAGTGAACGACGATTCTTTGTCCTTCGATGTTGCGCAAAATTCTTTCGTAAGTTGCCGGTTTGCGGCGCGCGTCGTGCTCGGGCTGCAAACCGTCAATTGAAACGACGATGTAAATGTTTTTGAGTTTGCTCCACGCTTTCGGAATTTCGCGCACGGCGCTGGTCACGATTTGCACGGCGATTCCCATTTCGTCCAGTTGCGGCAGCAGAATGCTGAGTTCGCGAAACCGCACGAGTGGTTCGCCGCCGACAATCGAAAGATGGAGCGGGCGGTGTTTTTTGACTAACGCAAGAACATTTTCGATTAAATCATCGCCTTTAAAATCGGCGACTGAGCGCAGATTCTGTCCGATTTCCTGTAAATGTTCCGGTTCGTAGGCGTAACAGCCCGGGCAACGCAGCGGGCATTCGCGCGTAATTTCAATCGAAAGCGTCGGCGCGTTGCCGGTGAGAATTCTTCCCCAAGCCTTAAAAACGTCTGATTTTTTCATCCCCTTGTTCCTTTAATACTTTGAATTTGTGATACTTAAAAGGATAGCACAAGGAATAACTCTTGCCGAAAATACAAAGTTAAAATTATTCTTCGTAACGCTTGAAAATCAAACAGGCGTTCGTTCCGCCGAAACCGAAGCTGTTTGAGAGAACGTATTCGACCGACTGCTGCCGCGCTTCGTTGACGACGTAATCGAGATCACAGTCGGCGTCGGCAAATTCATAATTGATTGTCGGCGGCAGCACGTTTTCGTGCAGCGCGAGCGCCGAAAACACGGCTTCGATTCCGCCCGCCGCGCCGAGCGCGTGTCCGGTCATTGATTTCGTCGAGCTGACCGCGAGTTTATACGCGTGTTCGCCGAAGGTTTTCTTAATCGCGAGAGTTTCGTATTTATCGTTGTAGGGCGTCGAAGTGCCGTGCGCATTGATGTAGCCGATTTGTTCGGGCGTGATTCCAGCGTCTTTCATCGCTTTCTGCATCACGCGCGTCGGTCCCGATCCGGTTTCGTCCGGCGCGGTAATATGAAACGCGTCGCCGCTCATTCCGTAACCGACGATTTCCGCGTAAATTTTCGCGCCGCGCGCCAGAGCGAAATCGAGACCTTCGAGAATGATAATTCCCGCACCTTCGCCGATCACGAAGCCGTCGCGCTCGGCGTCAAACGGACGCGATGCTTTTTTCGGATCGTCATTACGTGTCGAAAGAGCGCGCATCGAAGCGAAACCGGCGACTGACATCGGCGTAATCGCCGATTCCGCGCCGCCGCAAACCATCACGTCGGCGTCGCCGCGTTCGATCATTCGGAAACTGTCGCCAATCGCGTGTGCGCCCGCCGCGCACGCCGTCGCCGTCGCCGTGTTCGGTCCTTTTAAGCCGTGCCGAATCGAGACGTTTCCCGCCGCGAGATTGACGATTGACTGCGGAATAAAAAACGGCGAAACGCGGTCGGGTCCGCCCGCCAGCAATTTGTCGTGTTCGCGCTCAATCGCCCAGAAATCGCCGATTCCCGAACTGATGTAAGTGCCGATCATTTCCGCGTTCGAGTCATTGACTTCGAGACCGCTGTGTTTGATCGCTTCATCGGATGCGGCGAGAGCAAAGTGCGTAAATGCGCCCATGCGACGCGCTTCTTTTTTGTCTAAAAAGTTGAGCGGATCGAAATCTTTGACTTCGCAGGCGAATTTGACCGAAAATTTTTCCGTATCGAATTTTTTGATGTAATCGGCGCCGCTTTCGCCGCGCAACATCGCCGCCCAAGTTGTCGCGACATCGTTGCCGCACGGCGTAACCAATCCGAATCCGGTAATTACTACACGACGTTTCATATATTTAAAATGGAAAATGGAAAGTGAAAAGCGGAAAATGTTTTGAATTTTTCATTTTCCGTTTTCCACTTTCCGTTTAATTAAGCTGCTTTATGTTGTTCGACGTAAGCGTAGGCGTCGCGCACGCTCTGAATTTTTTCGGCGTCTTCATCAGGAATTTCGATGTCGAATTCCTCTTCAAAACGCATCACGAGCTCGACCAAATCCAATGAATCGGCGCCCAAATCTTCGATAAAGCGCGCGTTTTCCGTTACTTCCGCTTCGTCAACTCCCAATTCGTCAACGATAATCTGTTTAATTTTATCCTGAACTTCTGACATAATTTTCTCCTGTAGTTTTCTTTTAATTTTATAAAGATTGTAAAGCGTTTTTCAAACTTTCCGTCGTTTCGACGTTCAAACAGCGAACGTCGCGATTAATCTGCCGCACCAAACCCGACAATATTTTTCCCGCTCCGACTTCGACAAAAGTTTCGACGTTTTCGCTAATCAAGTTTTCAATCGTCTGCGCCCACAAAACCGGCGATGAAACTTGCTCAGTTAAAGCTGTTTTCACGCGCTCACCCTTCATGTTCGCTTCAGCCGACACGTTTTCGATAATCGGAAAACGCAAATCCTGAAAATTAATCGCGGCTAAATCTTTCGCCAGTCTCTCCTGCGCCGGAAACATTAGATCGCAGTGGAACGGTGCGGAGACATTTAATTTTATCGCCCGTTTCGCGCCGCGCGTTTTTAACACTTCTATCGCGCGATCAACGGCTGCGGCGTTTCCGGCGATAACGATTTGCGCGGGCGAATTAATATTCGCCGGGCTGCAAATTTCGCCTTCAGCCGCTTCTGCGCAAGCGATTTCAACAGTTTCGAGCGGCAAACCTAAAATTGCCGCCATTGCGCCGACGCCGACTGGCACAGCTTCCTGCATATAAGTTCCGCGCTTTCTCACGGTTTTCACCGCGTCCGCAAAACTCATCGCGTTTGCCGCGACCAAAGCCGAATATTCGCCTAAACTGTGTCCGGCGACGAAATCTGGCAGCGGAAAATTTTCGCTTTCCATCGCCCGAAATGCGGCAATCGAAACGGTCAAAATCGCGGGCTGCGTATTTGCCGTCAGTGCCAAATCTTCCGCCGTTCCGCTAAAACACATTTCCGAAAGCGAAAATCCGAGCGCGTCGTCGGCTTCGGCAAAAACATCGCGGGCGGCGGCGAAATTGTCGAACAAATCCTTGCCCATTCCGACCGTTTGCGAGCCTTGTCCCGGAAATATATAAGCTGTTTTTGCCATTAAAACTTGAACATTAAAATCGAATTACGGTCGCGCCCCACGTCGCGCCGCCGCCGAATGCCGTCAGCAAAACCAAATCGCCTGATTTTACTTTGCCCGATTCGATGCACTCGTCGAGCGCAATCGGAATCGAAGCCGACGAAGTATTGCCGTGCTCGGCAATATTGGAGAAAACTTTTTCTTCCGGCACGCCGAGCCGCGAAGCAACCGCATCGGTAATTCGCTGATTCGCCTGATGCGGAATGACCAAATCAATATCTTCTACTCGATAACCGGCTTTTTCGATCATTTCCGCCGAAATTTCCGCCATCGAACGCACCGCGACTTTGAAAAGCTCGTTGCCTTTCATCTTAAAGAAATGATCGCGATTATCAATCGTTTGATGTGTCGTGCCGAGTTTTGTTCCGCCGCCGGGCGCATAAAGAGCTTCTTCGTAGCGACCGTCGGAACGAATTTTCGTAGCGAGAATTCCTTTTCCCTCTGCAACCGGAGCCAACACCGCCGCGCCCGCGCCGTCGCCGAAAATGACGCACGTCGAACGGTCGGTATAATCAACGTATTTCGTTAAAACTTCCGCGCCGATGACGACCGCGTTGCGTACTTGTCCGGTGCGAATCATTGATTCGACCATCGTTATTCCGTATAAAAACCCGGAACAAGCCGCAAAAATATCCATTCCGGCGGCGTTTATTGCGCCGAGTTGGGCTTGAATCAATGCGCCGGTCGAGGGCATTATCTGGTCGGGCGTCGTTGTCGCGCAGACGATGATGTCAATGTCTTCAGGCTGCAACCCGGCGTTTTCAATCGCCCGTTGCGCCGCCAAAGTGCCGAACTGCGAAGTATATTCATTGTCGGCAGCTTTGTGACGCTGTTTGATTCCGGTACGCGTAGTTATCCATTCATCGGAAGTTTCCACGATTTTTTCCAAATCGGCGTTTGTCAAAACGCCGCTCGGATAAGCGTGTCCCATCCCGATTATTCCCGCGTTTGTTGTTGTCATTGATTTGAATTAGAACTCAAATTGATGAAAATTTCAAAAGCTATTCGGATTCTTTCACGTCGAAAATCTGACGACCTTTGTAGGTTCCGGTTTCCGGATCAACGCGATGCGGTTTTTTCGGTTCGCCCGTTTCTTTGTCAATATAATACTGCGGCAGTTTCAGCGCATCGTGCGCGCGGCGCTGACGAGTGCGTGAATGGGAATGTCTTCGTTTCGGATTTGGCATAATTACTCCTTCGTTCGGCAATTCGAGACTCAGAATCAATATATTAATTAATCCTGAAAATTGAATCACTCGATTTATTTACTTTAAATTTTTCAGAGCCGACCATCGCGGGTCAACTTCTTTCTCTTCGCAGTTACAATTTATCAACTTTCGGTTCACGCCGCATTTCGGGCACAAACCGCGGCAATTTTCACTGCAAAATTCCTGCGCCGGCAAATTCAGCAAAATCTGTTCGCGGACGAGTTCGTTAACATCAATTTTTGCGCCGTCGAAAATCGAAACATCCAAATCGGTTTCCTTCAATTCGGCTTCTTTCGATTCGGTATAATTTTCTTCGGTGACAAAAGCGGCTTCAAACGAAAAATCGAGTTTTCGATCAATCGGCTGCAAACAACGGCTGCATTCAATCTCAATACCGGCATTGAGCGCGCCTTCGACGTTCGCCTGCATTATTTTTTTTATCACTTTCCCTTCTAACGCGACATTGCTTTTCAGCTTTACGTCTTCGCCGCTGAGATCAATTTCTTCGGGCGCAAGCGATGCCGAAAAATCATACGGGAAAATTTTTGTGGCGATTAAATCAATAATCATTGTTCACAGAATAAACTCTCAATTCAAACAGCGCAAAACGCAAAGAATTTATTATAGCTTTTGCGCTTAAACTGTCAAACGAAAGATTGTTTTCACGATTTATTTAACTGCATCTGCGTCGGCTTTTTGGCAGCTAAAATCTATATCTGACTGCCGATTGCTTCATCCAGATGCGCGAATCCTTTTTCTTTTAATATCTGCGCGAGCCCAGCATTAACATCGCGCGCGAACGAAAAACCTCGGTAAATAAAACCCGTGTAAGATTGAACTAAACACGCGCCCGCTGCGATTTTGGCGAAAGCGTCTTCCGCCGTAAAAATTCCGCCGACACCGATAATCGGCAGTTTGCCGTTTGCGCATTTGTGGATTTTCGCGATCACTTCGGTTGATTTTTCGCGCACTGGTTTTCCGCTCAAACCGCCGATTTCGCTGATTTTTGTTTTAATATTTTCGCGTGAAACGGTCGTGTTGGTCGCGATGATTCCGGTTAAATTCAACCTCAAACTAATATCAACAATCGCTTCGATTACCGCGTCCGTCAAATCCGGCGCGATTTTGACGAGCAGCGGTTTTGCTTTTAACTCGCGATTTCTCGCTTGCAGCGCGCCGAGCAATTCTTCCAAATTTTCCGCTTTTTGCAGCTCGCGCAGATTCGGCGTGTTCGGCGACGAAACGTTGACGGCGATATAATCGGCGACTTCCGACGCCAAATTGAAACTCCGCAAATAATTCTCAATCGCCGCTTCGTTCGGCACGTCTTTATTTTTGCCGATATTGACGCCCAAAACGCAGTTCGGCGCGATTTTTTTCAGCCGCTCGACGACGCGCGGCGTTCCTTCGTTATTGAAACCGAGCCGATTAATTAGCGCTTGATCTGCGGGCAGCCGAAAAAGTCTGGGTTTCTCATTTCCCTTTTGCGCGTTGTAAGTCACGGTTCCGACTTCGACAAATCCGAAACCGAGCGCGGCTAGTTGATTGACGACCACGCCGTTTTTGTCGAATCCGGCGGCGACGCCGAGCGGACTGTTAAACTTCAAGCCAAATCGTTCGATTTCTCCAAATCTCTCAGCCGCGAACTTTTGCGCCGCAATACGCTGCGCCTTTTTTGAAGCCAAACCGATTTTCAGCGCCTCGATGCCGAATTCGTGCGCCGTTTCCGGTTGAACATTGAAAAGCAGCGGGCGAATTAATTTTTCGTATATTTTTGTCATTTCTAAAATCGCGCCGCCGTCAATGATAAACGACAAACGCGAAAACTTTGAAACCTGAAACTTGAAAGTTGAAACCCGGCGGTGATACGATTTCGGCAACACTTATGGCAGATGAATACGGATTGGTTGAAAAGTCGAAAATTATGGACGCGGCGCGGATGAAACGCGCGCTTTCGCGTCTGGCGTCGGAAATCGTTGAGGAAAATCAGGGCGCGAAGAATTTATATATCGTCGGCATTCGGCGGCGCGGCGTTCCGCTCGCCGAGCGCGTGACCGAAAAAATCGAAGAACTCGAAGGCGAACGTCCGCTTTACGGCATTATTGACATCACGCTTTACCGCGACGATCTTTCGACCGTAGGCGCGAATCCGATTGTCAATCGCACTGAACTCGGCGCGGACATCGAAAACAAAAAAATCATTCTCGTTGACGACGTGCTTTACACCGGCAGAACGATTCGCGCCGCCCTCGATCAATTAATGGATTTCGGACGCCCGAACAAAGTCCAGCTCGCCGTTCTGATTGATCGCGGCAAAGAACACCGCGAACTGCCGATTCAGGCTGATTACATCGGCAAAGCCGTGCCGACGAAAAAAAGCGAAATTATCAAAGTGATGCTCAAAGAATACGACGATGAAGAAGCCGTCTGGATTTACGAGAAAGCGTCGGAATAATTTTTATGACGGAAAGGGAAATTCATCAATACATTGAAATGAATCCGATTCGCGGAACTGATCCGGTTTTCAGAGGGACAGTGATTGCGGTTAAACATGTAATTGATGATTTTGCCAAAGGAATGAGCGCTGAAGAGATTCTTTCCGAACATAATGAGTTAAACAAAAAGC
>SXGU01029376.1_pt1 | contig 11332 bp, 9 predicted proteins | sample 3174531 | NCBI WGS metagenome assembly SXGU01 (sample SAMN11356863, study PRJNA531348) | freshwater metagenome | isolation source: freshwater sample F1-140 | place: China: Fuxian Lake, Yuxi | collected 2017-12-25
GATCACCTGACCCGTCACACAACCCGTCGCACAACCCGTGGATACCTGGACGCCCTAGTATCTCGGCTCGTGAGCTCACCGCGCGTCGTGATCATCGGGGCCGGCTTCGGTGGACTGAGCGCCGCGAAGGCGCTGCGCGACCGAGGCATCGACGACCTGACCATCCTCGAGCGGGCCGGCCAGGCCGGCGGGGTGTGGCGGGACAACACCTACCCGGGCGCCGCGTGCGACGTCCCGTCCGCGCTCTACAGCTGGTCGTGGTCGCTCAACCCCAGCTGGCCGCGCACCTACTCGGGACAGGCGGACATCCTCGACTACCTCCAGAAGTCGGCCGCCGAGGCGGGGCTGCTCGACCTCGTGCACACCGGTCAGGAGGTCACCGGGCTCCGGTGGGGCGACGAGGACCGGAGCTGGACGGTCTCGACCGCCGCTGGTACGACGTACGAGGCGGACGTCGTGATCAGCGCACTCGGTCAGCTCTCCGACCCGGTCGTGCCGGACCTGCCCGGCCGGGACACGTTCGCCGGGCCGGCCTTCCACTCGGCGCGGTGGCGACACGACGTCGACCTCGACGGCGCCCGGGTCGCCGTCGTCGGGACGGGTGCCAGCGCCATCCAGTTCGTCCCCGGGATCGTGGACCGGGTCGGCTCGATGACGGTGTTCCAGCGCTCGGCGCCGTACGTCGTCCCGAAGCCGGACGTGGAGTACCCGAGCCGGCACCACCGGCTGGTCCGCCGCTTCCCGGGGCTGCTGCGGACCGAGCGCGGCTCGGTGTTCCGGCTCACGGAGGTCCTCAACCGGGCGCTGGAGGGCGACTCGTGGACCGCGCGGCCGGTGCTCAAGGGGCTCGAGGCGGCCTGGCGGGTCCACCTCCGCCGCCAGGTGCGGGACGCGGTCCTGCGCGAGAAGCTGCGGCCGGACCACCCGATCGGCTGCAAGCGGATCCTGTTCTCCAACGACTGGTACCCGGCCCTGGACCGCGAGCACGTCCAGGTCGTCACCGAGCAGGTCACCGCCGTCGAGCCCGGTGGGGTCAGGGCGGCCGACGGCACCCTGCACGAGGCGGACGTGGTCATCTGGGGCACCGGCTTCGCCGCCACCGACTTCCTCGGGTCGATCGAGGTCACCGGCCGCGACGGCACCGACCTCGGCGAGGTCTGGGCGGAGGGCGCGCACGCCCACCTCGGGATCACCGTGCCGGGCTTCCCCAACCTGTTCTGCGTCTACGGGCCCAACACCAACCTGGGCGGCAGCTCCATCATCGGCATGCTCGAGGCGCAGGCCGGCTGGATCGCCCAGGTGGTCCGCCGGATCGCCGACGGCCCGACGCCGGCGTTCGAGGTGCGGCCGGACGTGTTCCGCGCCTACGACCGGGAGATGCAGGCGCGGCTCGGCGACAGCGTGTGGTCCAGGTGCGACAACTGGTACACCGACGGCGGACGGATCACCACCAACTGGCCCGGCCTGGTGGCGGAGTACCAGTCCCGGCTGAGCGAGGTCGACTGGTCGGAGCTCCAGCCGGCTCCGTAGGGCCAGCGGACGTGGATCGTCCGGAATGCGTCCTAGCGTGGGCCCATGGCTGAAATCCTCCTCTTCCACCATGTCCAGGGCCTCACCTCCGGTGTGCTCGCCTTCGCCGACGACCTGCGCGCCGACGGGCACACCGTCCACACGCCGGACCTGTTCGAGGGCCAGACCTTCGCCACGATCCCGGAGGGGATGGCGTACGTGCGACGCGAGGGCGCGCCCGACTACGACGCGCTGGCCGACGAGGTCGCTGCTGCGCTGCCGACGGGGCTGGTCCACGCCGGCTTCTCCTTCGGTGCCGGGCAGGCGCAGCGGCTGGCCCAGCTGCGTCCCGGTGCCCGCGCCGCGCTGCTCTTCGACTCCTGCTACCCGGTGACCGGCGAGTGGGCGTTCGGCCCGTGGCCGGACGGTGTCCCGGTCCAGGTGCACGGCATGGACCACGACCCCTACTTCGCCGAGGAGGGCGGCGACCTCGACGCGGCCCGCGAGCTGGTGTCCCTGGCCGGCGACGCCGAGCTCTTCCTCTACGCCGGCGACCAGCACCTGTTCGCCGACCGGTCCCTGCCGTCGTACGACGAGAAGGCGGCGACCCTGCTCACCGCGCGGGTCCGGGAGTTCCTGTCGCGGCTCTGACCAACCGCTCCCCCAGGTCGCGCACCGCCTCCCGCAGCTCGGGGCCGCCCTCGACGACGAAGGGCACGGGCACCTCGGCGAGCTCGCTGGCGTACCAGGCGAGGTTGCGGGTGGACCCGGTCAGCCGGGTGCGCCCATCCCCCGCCGGCGCGGTGTGCCCGAGGCTCCGTGGCAGCCACCGCGCCACCTCCCCGAGAGTCTCGTCGATGACCACGTCCACCTGGTGCTCCCAGCCCTGCGACATCTGCTCCTCCAGGGCGGCGAACGGGTCCAGGTCGTCCGGTGCGTCGAACTCCTCGTCGAGGACCTGGACGGCGACGACCCGGTCGATGCGGTAGATCCGCCGGTCACCGGCAGCGTGCGACCACCCGAGCACGTACCAGCGCCCGAACCGCACGACGACCGCCCACGGGTCCACCTCGAGCGAGCGCACCCGCCCTGCGCCTGAGGTGTACTCGACCCGGCAGCGGCGTCGGTCGACGGACGCGCCGACCAGGGTCGCGGTCGTCCCCGGGTCCGGGGGCTCCGGGTCCGTACGCCGCGCGGCGACCTCGCGGAGCACCTCCAGCGGACGCGCCACGCTGACCGGGAGCACCCGGGTCAGCTTGCCGATCGCCGTTCCCACCGGGTCGTCACCCGCGGCGCTGCCGTGCGCCTCGAGCACCGCCATCACCAGGCCCATGGCCTCCGCGCTGGTGAGCATCAGCGGCGGCAGCCGCAACCCTCGTCCCGGCCGGTAGCCGCCGTGGGGACCGCGCTCCGACTCGATCGGGATCTCCGCCTCGCGCAGGATCGCGACGTAGCGGCGGGCGGCGCGCTCACTGACCCCGAGCCGGTTGCCCAGCCCCTCGGCGGTGATGCCGGGGTTGGCCTGGATCGCCTCCAGGGCTGTCAGCGCCCGCGAGGTCGGGCTGGTCTCGGCCACCCGGTCACGCTAGCCCCGACCAGCCCCGACCAGCCCCGACCAGCCCCGACCAGCCCCGATCCTGCCGGCGCCGCCGGCGTCGCGAGCGGCTCACCCACAAGGCGGTAACAGGTCGGGAATCTCCTGCCACTCCAGCAACGGTGACCTATCGTCGTCGCCAGGGGAGATTGCCAAGGGGCTAGGGCGCGGAGGGCGCTGGCAAAGGGGTTCTGGTGACCACGCAACCGCGCGCGGTTGTCGTTCTCGGACTGCTCGTCCTGATGACCGGCTTCGGCGTCACCGCCGTCCACGCGGTCCCCGACGGGGGCCACGGGATCGGCATCTGGCCGGTGGCGCTCGGCACTGCGACGTTCATGGTGTCGCGCCGACCGCCCGCCTGGCTGCTGGTCCCCGTCCTGGCCGTCCTCGCCGTCGCCTCGATGTCGCTCGGGGGGCTGCCGGCAGCGGTGTCGGTCGGGCTCGGTGCCGGGCTGGCGGCCGAGATGTGGGTGACCTGGTGGATCCTCTGCCGCGGCCGGCGCGAGCACGCGCCCCTGCTGACGATGACCGACCTGTCCCGGTTCCTCCTCGCCGTGACGGCGGGGGCCCTGGTGATGGTGGCGGCGGCCGTCCCGACCAGTCTCCTGGCCGGCTGGGGCTCACCGTGGCTGGTCGCCCTGAGCACCGGCAGCGCGAGCCTGGCCGCCCAGGTGACGCTGCTGCCGTTCTTCTGCGTGTTCCGCAACCACTCGGCCGTGGCCGGGCCGGTCGAGCGCGCCGCGCAGTGGTCGCTGCTGCTGGCGGTCACCGTGGCGGTCTTCGTGCCGACGGACCTCCCGTCCCTGGTGCTGTTGATCCTGCCCGTGCTGGCGTGGGGCGCGCTGCGCAACAACTCCTACGAGTCGCTCGCCCAGATGGCCGTGGCCTTCGCTGTCGCCCTCCCGTTGACCACCGCCGGTCACGGCCCGTTCGCGCGGCCCGACCAGCACTTCGACGTACCCGTCGACATGCAGGGCGTCCTCCTCGCGAGCTTCGGCACCGTGTGCGCGATGGTGGTCCTGACGCTGCGCCTGACGGTGGGCGAGCAGTACGAGTACGCCCACCAGGTGGCCGCCGAGCGCGACCGGATGCGCAACGTCGTGGACGGCATCACGGGCGTGGCCATCATCGGCGCCGACCTGGAGGGCCGGGTCAACCTCTTCAACCCCGGCGCGCAGCGCCTGCTCGGCTACCAGGCCGACGACATGATGGGCCGGTCGACCCGGATGCTCCACTCCGACCGGGTCGTCGCGGAGAAGGCCGACGAGCTCGGCCTGCCCGCGGACTTCGCTCTCGTCGCCCAGGCGCTGATCGGCCGAGGGCCGGTGGACATGGGGTTCGTCCGCGACGACGGCGAGGAGCGGCAGCACCGGATGTCGCTCAACAAGGTCACCGACGACCGCGGCCAGGTCATCGGCTACGTCAGCACGTCGGAGGACATCACGGAGCGGCTCCAGGCCGAGGCCAGGCTGGTCGAGGCACTGGAGACGGAGCGGCAGGCCGTCGAGCAGCTGCGCGAGGTCGACCGGGTCAAGGACGCCTTCGTCTCCAGCGTCAGCCACGAGCTGCGGACGCCGATCACGTCGATCCGCGGCTACACCGAGCTCCTCGCCGAAGGCGAGCTCGGTGAGCTGACGCCCAGGCAGCTCGACGCCGTACGCCGCATCGGCACGAACTCCAGCCGGCTCCTGTCCCTCATCTCCGAGCTCCTGACGCTGTCGAAGCTGCAGGCCAGGGGACTCGAGGAGAAGCACGAGCTCGTCGACCTCACCCAGGTGGTCACCGCCGGCGTCGCCGTGCTCTCCCCCACCGTGGCGCGTCGCGACGTCGAGCTGACCGTCGACCTCCCCTCGGCGGCGGTCCAGGTGTCGGGCGACCGGGACATGCTCGAGCGCGTGGTCATCAACCTCACCGACAACGCCTTGAAGTTCACCCCCGACGGCGGGCACGTCGACGTCGCCCTGACCTCGCACGACGGCACCGCGGTGATCGAGGTGGCCGACACGGGCATCGGCGTCCCCGCGCACGAGCAGCAGCGGCTCTTCGACCGGTTCTTCCGGTCCTCGCTGGCCCAGCAGTCGGCCATCCCCGGGAGCGGCCTGGGGCTCTCGATCGCCCACAACATCGTGGAGAGGCACGGGGGGACCCTCGAGGTGCGGTCCGCGGCCGGAGAGGGCAGCACGTTCCGGGTGCGGCTCCCGACCGCCAACTGAGGGCTGCACAGACCGGACGGGCCGGGTCGAGGGGAGCTGCCTAGGCCCTCGGCGGCAGGGGTGCGCCGGACGGCGGCCGCACGAGCAGGGAGCGGTCGACCGTGCGGAGGGTGTCGGGCTTGAAGCCGTTGTCCACGCCCCACAGCACCGCCTGCGACCGGGTCGTGACCTGCATCTTGCGGTAGGCCGACCGGATGTAGGTCTTCACGGAGTTGATACTGAGGTACGCGCGGTCGGCGATCTCCTGGTTGCTCAGGCCCTGAGTGATGAGAGCGATGATCTCGGCCTCGCGGGAGGACAGCCCGGCGTCCCGGCCCGGCCAGTCGCCCTCCCCACCGACACTGGTCTCCTGGTCCCCCGAGACCACGACGATCTCGCCCTTCATCACCCGTTCGAGGGCGCGGACGACCTGTGGCCCGGTGAGCACCTTGGACAAATACCCGCGGGCGCCTTGGGCCAACGCCTCGCGGATCAGCTGCGGCTGCAGGTTCCAGCTGTAGATCACCACCTGGGCCCCGCTGTCGCGGACGAAGTCCCGGAGGTCGATGCCCTGGCCCTCGATCTGGCCGAAGGTGTCGAAGAGCACGATGTCGACGTCGCTGACGACGGGCTTCGACGCACCGGTCTCGACCACGTCGATGTTCTCGTCGGCCAGGAACGAGGCGACCCCGGCGACCACCAAGGCGTAGTCGTCGACGATGGCCAGCCTGAGAGGTCGGTTCACGCCTGGTCCATGACCGCACCCTATCCCTGTGGCGGACCCTGGTCGCCTGGCCCGTGCAGGGACCGACCCCCGGGCTGCGAGACTGCGCGGAGACATCCACGATGGAAGGACCCTGATCGAGTTGGAGCAGCGAACCCTCGGACGGACCGGACGACCGGTCTCCGTGATCGGCCTCGGCACGTGGCAGCTCGGTGCCGACTGGGGCGACGTCACCGAGGAGGCGGCGCGGGAGGTGCTCGAGGCCTCGGCCGCGGCGGGGGTCACCTTCTACGACACCGCCGACGTCTACGGCGACGGCCGCAGCGAGCGGATCGTCGGCAGGTTCCTCGCCGACCACGCCGACGCCGGCTTCACCGTCGCCACCAAGATGGGCCGGCGGATGGAGCAGCTGCCCGAGAACTACAGCGCGGACCACTTCCGGGAGTGGGTCGACCGGTCCCGGCGCAACCTCGGCATGGACACCCTCCACCTGGTGCAGCTGCACTGCCCGCCCTCGGAGGTGATCGACGACGAAGCGACGTACGACGCCCTGGACGCCCTCGTCGAGGACGGCTCGATCGCTGCCTACGGCGTCAGCGTCGAGACCGTCGACCAGGCGCTCAGCGCGATCGCGCGCCCCCACGTCGCGTCCGTGCAGATCATCCTCAACGCGTTCCGGCTCAAACCGCTCGAGCAGGTGCTGCCGGCGGCGAGCGAGGCCGGCGTGGGCATCATCGCGCGGGTGCCGCTGGCGTCCGGCCTACTCTCCGGCAAGTACGACGCCGCCACGACGTTCGCCCCCGACGACCACCGCAGCTACAACCGCGACGGCAGCGCGTTCGACGTGGGCGAGACGTTCTCCGGTGTCGACTACGACACCGGCCTGGCCGCTGCCACCGAGTTCGCCGCGCTGGTGCGCGAGCATCTTGCCGAGGACGTCACGACCGCCCAGGCGGCCCTGGCCTGGGTGGCCCAGCAGCCGGGCGTCAGCACGGTGATCCCCGGCGCCCGCAACGCCGACCAGGCGCGGGCCAACGCCGCCGCAGGCGCGGTGGCTCCCCTGCCCACCGAGGTCCTCGACGGCGTACTCCGGATCTATGACGGCCGGATCCGGGAGTCCGTGCACTCCCGCTGGTAGCGGCGGAGCCGCCTGAGGGGACTCCGGGTGATCGGGTACCCCCCATGCAGATGACCACGGGAGCGTCTCCACGGGGCGACTGGCGTGGGACGGGGAACGGGGGTCTGGTGTGAGTGGTGGAGATCCGAAGCACGACCCCCCAGAACCTGTGTCGGGGGTCGACCTGGTCGCAGCGCTCGACCGCGTGGGCGACGGGTTCCTCGCGCTCGATCGCGACTGGCGGATCCGGTTCGTGAACGCCACGGCGGAGAGGGTGATGCGGCGCGAGGCCGCCCAGCTGATCGGCAAGAACCTGTGGGAGGAGTTCCCCAACAACCTCGACACCCCGGTCTACACCAACTACCTGAAGGCGTGGGAGACCCAGGAGAGCATCCAGTTCGAGCAGTACTACGAGCAGGTCGACGCCTGGTTCTTCGTCAGGATCTACCCCTCCCCCGAGGGGATCACCGTCGTGTTCCAGGACATCACCTATCTGCGGACCCTCATGGAGGAGCGTCGGGCCTACCTGGACCGGCTGGTCGAGGCCCAGGACCGGGAGCGGGCCCAGATCGCCGCCGATGTGCACGACGACTCGGTCCAGGCCCTGGTGGTGGTGAGCCTGCGGCTGGAGATCCTGCGCAGGAAGCTGGGACCGACCACGGCGGAGATCAGCTCACTGTTGGACGCGGCGCACGAGCAGGTGCGCGACGCGGCGACCAGGTTGCGGTCCCTCCTGTTCGACCTCGAGCCCGCCGACCCGACGAAGTCGCTCGCCGAGAGCATCCGGAGCCAGGCCGCCCACATCTTCTTCGAGTCCTCGATCCGCTGGTCCGTGGACGACGTCGACGGCGGCGAGGAGCTCCCCGAGGCGGAGCGCAGCCAGGCGCTGCGGATCACCAAGGAGGCGCTTCGCAACGCCCACGCGCATTCGGAAGCCACCGAGGTGGTCGTCACCATCCGCGGAGACGACGAGGGCGTGGAGGTCACCGTCGCCGACAACGGTCCAGCAGAGGACCCGGACATCTTCGTCTCGGCCCCCGGGCACCGCGGACTGGCGACCATGCAGGACCGAGCCGCCGTCGTGGGCGGCTGGTGCACCATCGAGCCGTCCTCACCACATGGGTGCACGGTGCGCTTCTACCTTCCGCGCATCCGGCCGGCGTGGGCTCCGGAGCGCCGGCGATCCGTCAGCTGAGGGAGGGACCGGGACGTCCCGTACTCCCTGCGGTCTGAGCGGTGCGGCGTCGCGCAGGCCACCTGCTCCGCTGGATCCGAGCCTGCTCGTGACGGCCAGCGCCACACGAGCTACGGCGAGTCCTCCTACCAGTCCGGGGTAGCGCCGTCGGACCCCGGCACTGAGGGCCGAGAGATCTGGTACTCGTCGAAGTCACCGCGCTCGTAGCGGGCGACGTGGTCGCGCAGAGCCGCCTCTCGCTCCCCGGCTGTCATGGGAGGGAGGAGCGCGTTCACCGCGGCCGTCACGTCCAGGTTGGTCGCGAGAAGGTCCCCGACCACGGCCGCCACAGCACTAGCTCGGTCGGAGGCCAGGTCGTCAACCCGTTCGAGCCGGCGTCCGCTCTCGTCCTGGCGGTACACGGCCGCGTAGCGGTCGACGCTGGCGCGCACCACACCCAGCAGCCCGTCGAGGGAGGTGACGGCGGCCGAGACGGGCTCGGCATGGGTCGCCTGCCGGAGGACCTCGAGCGCGCCGGCCCTCTGATTGAGGTAGACGCGCTCCAGCGCGCGCGAGTCCCGACCGTAGGCCTGATCCTCCATGGCCTGGAACTCCGCAGTGGTCGAACGTCGCCGTGCTGCGGCGGCGAGGGCGGTCACAGCGGACGGGATCCGCGGCGTCCCGGCCTCGAGGTCGTGAAGCAGCTCGCGAACCCCCGTCTCGTCCTCGAGCGACGCCTCCCGCGCCGCAGCCCGGGCGGCGAAGATCGCGACGGCGCGCTGCCTCTCGGCTGTGGCGGCGAGGACCGCCTCGATCAGGTCAGGGTGGTTGTCTTCGTAGAGCCACATCTGGCTGGGGTGGAAGTCCTTGAGCTCGTCGGGTGGAGGGGTCAGGCCGTACGCCTCGCCGCTCTCGAGCACGTCCGGGCCGAACGCCGTCCCGGTGAACGTCTCCACCATGGCGGCGCCGACGGCTACCGGATCGGACCCGTCGTCGTTGGCACGTAGCGCCAGACGGTGGAGCGACTTCGGGATGTCCTCCAGCTCGCCCGCGTCGACGTCGAGAAGCTCGAGGCTCCCGAGCAGCTGGCCGCGCCGCGCACAGGAGAAGATCACCAGGCCGTCGACGTTCCAGAAGATGCTCGCCGCCTTGCCGGACCCGCTGGCCTGGGAGGCTGCACGCAGCACCTCACTGCGCGAACCCTCGAAACCGTTGTCCTCGTTCGCGGCGCGCACATCGCGGAGTCCCCGGATATGTACCGACCTTGACGCTTCTGCACCCAGATCTCGGTGCAGAAGCGAAAGAGTCCCCGGATCTCCGGTGACTGCGCCCGGAGCTGAGCGGACTCGAACCCCTGACCCTCTGCATGCCATGCCCAGAAATGACAGAGCCGCTACCAGCTGCGCCTCTCGGCACAGACCGACAGCGGCCTCGAGTGGAGCTGAGGGGACTCGAACCCCTGACCCTCTGCATGCCATGCAGATGCGCTACCAGCTGCGCCACAGCCCCAGGTGTTGCCTGAAGGTGGAAGCCCCGCAGACAACTCGCGGAATCTTAGCCAACGCCGTCGCGCCGTACTAATCCGCACCCCGGTTCAGGGTCCGGCCACCCGGTTGTAGGCGCCCAGCCGCAGGTGGCCGGTGTCCGGATGGTGGCCGAGGACGACCCACCCGCAGTTGGCCAGCGCCCGCAGCGAGTGGAACGCGTCGTCCGGCCAGCCGAGCATCGCGGCGACCGCGACCCGGGCGGCGGCACCGTGGGTGACCGCGATCCCGGTCTCGTGAGGACCGAGCGCGTCCAGCATCTCGGTCAGGGCCGCGACCATCCGGGCCCGGACGTCGGGCACGGACTCCGCGCCCGGCGCGTCGTCGTAGTAGCCCTGCCGGAACAGCTCGAACTCCTCGGGGGCGATCGCGGCGTACTCGTCGTGGGTCAGCCCCTGCCGCTCACCGAGGTCGAACTCGCGCAGCCGGGCGTCGTACGTCGGCTCGAGGCCGGTCGCGCCGGCGACGTACGCCGCGGTGTCCCGCGCGCGCACCAGGTCGGAGCTCCACAGCAGGCTCGGCTGGAGCAGCTTGAGCACGTCGGCCACCCGCGCCGCCTGCTCCCGGCCGGTGTCGTCGAGCTCGGCGTCGAGCTGCCCCTGCACGCGCCGCTCGCGGTTCCACGCGGTGCGGCCGTGCCGGAGCAGGATGAGCTCAGCCACGCCCGGAGGTGACGTCGGCGGGCAGCGGGATCGTCGGGCAGTCGCGCCACAGCCGCTCGAGGGCGTAGAACTGGCGTTCCTCCTCGTGCTGGATGTGCACCACGATCTCGCCGTAGTCGATGAGCACCCAGCGGCCGTCCCGCTCGCCCTCGCGACGGACCGGCTTGGCGCCGATCTCGCGCAGCTTGTCCTCGACCTCGTCGACGATCGCCTTGACCTGCCGGTCGTTGCTGCCGGAGGCGATGACGAACGCGTCGGTGATCGCCAGCTGCTCGCTGACGTCGAAGGCGATGATGTCGGTGGCCAGCTGGTCCGAGGCCGCGCGGGCGGCGGCGGTGACGAGCTCGACGGCGTGGTCGGTGGCGGTCAAGAGGCGTCCTTCTCGTAGAGGTGGTGCTTCACGATGTACTGCACCACACCGTCGGGCACCAGGTACCAGACGGGCTCGCCGCGGCGGGTGCGCTCACGGCAGTCGGTGGACGAGATCGCCAGAGCCGGGATCTCGACCATGGTCACCCGGGCGGCCGGTAGCGCCGCCCGGGTCTGGTCGTCCATCTCGTAGCCGGGACGGGTGCAGCCGACGAACTGGGCCAGCGCGAACAGGTCGTCGGCTGCCCGCCAGGTGAAGATGTCGGCGAGGGCGTCCGCGCCGGTGATGAAGTAGAGGTCGTCGTCGGGACGCTGGGCGTGCAGGTCCCGCAGGGTGTCGATCGTGTACGTCGGCCCGTCCCGGTCGATGTCGACCCGCGAGACCGTGAACCGCGGGTTGGACGCCGTCGCGAGCACGGTCATCAGGTAGCGGTGCTCGGCCGGGGA
>SXGU01022113.1_pt1 | contig 11330 bp, 2 predicted proteins | sample 3174531 | NCBI WGS metagenome assembly SXGU01 (sample SAMN11356863, study PRJNA531348) | freshwater metagenome | isolation source: freshwater sample F1-140 | place: China: Fuxian Lake, Yuxi | collected 2017-12-25
TCAAAGGTGCGGATGGAAAGGACTATATCTGGTCCATAGTCGAAGATATTACCGAACGCAAACAAAATGAATTAGCTACTTTGGAAGCCAAAACCCAGGCCGAAAACTTGGCTCGAACAAAATCCGAATTTCTAGCCAATATGTCGCATGAAATTAGGACACCGATGAACGCCATTATGGGGTTGTCACAATTGGCACTTGACAAAGAATTATCTGCTCAGGTTCGCGATTATCTGGAGAAAATCAATGCCTCTTCCGAAAGCCTACTTGAGATTCTCAACGACATACTCGATTTTTCCAAAATGGAAGCGGGTAAGTTGGCCATTGAACATAGCGCTTTCAGATTGGTTCAGGTTCTTGGCAATCTTCATAGTCTATTTGCAGCCAAGGCAGAAGAAAAGCATCTGAATTTTACCATTGAAGCGGCAGCGGATATTCCCACCAGACTGATCGGTGATGCACTAAGGCTTCAGCAAATTCTAGCCAACCTCTTGGGTAATGCCATTAAGTTTACCCGTCAAGGTAGCGTTGACCTTAAACTGCAACTTCTGGAATCAATGCAATCCCAAATTAAACTCCGCTTTAGCGTCAGCGACACGGGTATCGGGATCAGTGAGCACGATCAAGCCAAATTGTTTCAACCGTTCAGTCAGGTCGATACATCAATTACAAGACGCTTTGGCGGTACCGGTTTAGGTTTAGCCATTAGTCACAATTTACTCAGTATGATGGGCAGCGATCTCCATGTCGACAGCGTCTTGGGCCAAGGTACGACTTTCAGCTTTGAACTATTGCTGGGTGTAACAAATGCTGATTCACTATCGATCGCTACTCGCAGTCAAGGTCAACTCAAAGCAGACGCACTTTCAACCAGGATGCGTGAGTCAGCCCATGCAATTGTGGGGTCAAAGATATTGTTAGCCGAAGACAATCCCGGTAATCAACAAGTCGTAACAGGTTTCTTAGATTTGGCTGGCGTTACGGTTGATATTGCCAACAATGGTATCGAGACTTTGCGGTTGCTGGGTGACCATCACTACGATGCAATCCTGATGGATGTGCATATGCCAGAAATGGGGGGCGTTGAAGCAACTGAGCAGATTCGCCGAAAAGAACAATATGCTCAATTGCCGATTATTGCCCTGTCCGCCGGTGTAACCTCAGAAGAAAGGGAGCAGTGTCTCGCCTGCGGAATGAACGACTTTGTTGCCAAACCGGTCAATCCCGATGAACTGATTAGGGTTTTACTGCACTGGATTCCCCAGTAGCCATCAAATCTACTTGGGCTAGTATTAGCAACTACTTCAACAGCCTATAGCAACAGCAACTTCAGATTTTCAAGCAAGGCATCATGTAATTCAATGAGTCCATCAAGAAGCGCCGATTCCTCCGTTTGCCGACCATTCGCCCGATTTTCCAACAGGCTTTCTGCAAGTTCATGCACCTGGTTATGCAGCTTTTCAATCGAATCAAAACTTGGATGATTACCATAACGGTTAATACCATGGGTACTCAACCATATGCCTAAGCGACAAGGGTGATGAAGCTTTGGGGGGCAGATTTTACTTTGCCCCTGAATATAGTTTTTGACGGTGTTGATCCATTCGCGATGGGCAATGCTGGAAAAAATGACCGGTAAATCATCTCTAGTAACTGGCAAAGCCTTAACCCAGGCTGAATTAATGCGCCAAGTAGTCGACCAATCAAGCATGTCCTGCGCAGGCATTGGACGTGCAATACCGAAGCCCTGTGCACACACACAACCCAACTGTAAAAGAATCACGCCATGCTCCACCGTTTCGACGCCTTCCGCAATGACCGTCCGATTAAAGGCGTTAGATAGTCCAATAACACCATCTAAAATCACCAAGTCATCGGGGTTGTCTAGCATTTCTCGCACAAAACTTTGGTCTATCTTCAGGGCTTGAACCGGTAGGCGTTTCAGATAGGTCAGTGATGAGTAGCCTGTACCAAAATCATCCAGAGCAAATCTAACGCCGAAAGCATGACATGCTTCAATAATTTGGGAAATACGGGCAATATCCTCTAAAGCACTGGTTTCCAGAATTTCAATTTCTAGATAGTTTGGATTGACTTCAGGATACTCAGCAAGAATTTTGCGCAGACGTTCAACAAAGTCTGGTTGTTGTAAATGCCGAGCACCGACATTGACACTAATGGGTAAATCCAGCCCAATGGTACGCCATAGCATAATCTGTTTGAGCGCGGTACGTATGACCCATTCGCCTAGGTCGATAGATAAGGCGTGATCTTCAATGACGGGAAGGAAAACTGAAGGGGGTAATAGCCCTTTCTCGGCGTGTAGCCAACGAATCAACGCTTCAGCACCGATGACTTGCCCTGAACTCATGTTCACTTTGGGTTGGTAGTAAAGCAAAAACTCATCCATTTCTATCGCACGACGAATATGATCCAAGGTTTCGTGATAACCCCTGATGTTATTGTCATGTTCTGGGTCAAAGATATGGTAGCGATTTTTACCGGCCAATTTGGCTTGATACATGGATTGATCGGCTTGTCGTAACAACTGATCGGCATCCACTTCCTCTGATTGTGGATAAAAACTGACGCCGAGGCTCGCGGAAACCTGTAGGACTAGTTCACCAATTACTAATTGTTCAGCTGCCGCGCTGAGCAAACGGGTCAACATAGGCACACTGGATTCAATGTCATCCAAATTCAGCAATACTGCCACAAACTCATCACCCCCCAGACGAGCAAGTGTATCAACTTCTCTGAGCACCTTTTTCATTCGGGTCGCAACAGCGATCAATACTTGGTCGCCAACCTCATGACCGTAAGAGTCGTTGATGGCCTTGAATCCATCCAAATCAAGATAGACGACTGCCAGCGGCTTCATGTGCCGCTGAGTCTGCACCATACCCTGATGCAAGCGATCCGCTAACAGAATTCGATTTGGCAAATTGGTCAGTGCATCATAATGCGCTATGTGTTCAAGTTGTTTTTGATGTTCTTTGGTTGTGGTGATGTCTGAAAACAGTGAAACGAAATGTGAGATCTGCCCTTCGCCTGCGTACACGGCTGAAATGGTGAGCATCTGAGCATACACTTCACCACTTTTACGACGGTTCCATATTTCACCGTACCAGTGTCCTTTCTCACGCAAACTCTGCCACAAGGAGGAATAGAAAACTGAATCCTGACGACCCGATTTAAGAAGGCGGGGGTTGCGCCCCAAAACCTCTCTACGCTGATAACCGGTAATCAGGGAAAAGGCCTGGTTAACATCAATAATTCTGCCATCCGGCTCAGTGATCATGATGCCTTCGCGGGCATGGCTAAAAACACTGGCTGCCAGGAGAAGTTTTTTTTCGCTTACTTTACGATCGGTGATGTCTTCTTTGATACCCAAATAGTGACTAACAGTACCGTCGGGTTGGCGAACCGGAGCAATCACGGCCGATTCTATGTATTCGACGTTATCTTTACGTTTATCAATGAGTTCCCCTTTCCACACTTCTCCACTTGTTAAGGAAGCCCAAAGAGCATCATATGTTTCTTTAGGTGTCTTGCCTGATTGCATGAAGCGTGGATTCTGACCTATGACTTCGTCACGGCTATAACCACTATTCTGGACAAAAGCTTCATTGACGTATTCGATATTGGCGTCAAGGTTGGTGATGATAATGGAAGCCGGGCTTTGTTCAACAGCCTGTAAGAGCACGGTATTGGATGCTTCGACTTGCTTACGACGATCAATATTCTCGACGACACCAATCAAGTGATCCGGCAATCCATGAATATCACAGACCAGCTTCACCCATAAGTGCCCCCAAACCCGTTGACCATCCTTGCGAAGGTATTGTTTTTCGTGATTGAAATCCGAAATCTCTCCAGCTAAAACTTTCTTTATCATTTCAAGATATTGCTGATGAAATTCCGGGGCAGTCACTTGCCTGAGATTCATTCCAAGTAGCTCATCAGCCGTATAACCCAGAAAATCACAGTATCCTTGATTGGCTGCCAGCAGATGACCATCTAACGTGATGTTTGTTACCCCTATGGGAGCCGCTTCAAATGTGGTACGAAATCGTTCCTCGCTTTTTTTGAGTAGTTCCGATCGTTGCTTGAGCAGCAAGTGATTACTCACCCTCGCCCTAACTACTGGAATACTAAAGGGCTTGCTGATGTAATCAATCGCGCCAATTTTCAGCCCTTTTTCTTCGTCGTCAGCATTGTTTTTGGCGGTAATGAAGATCACCGGAATCTGACTCGTGGTGGGGTCGGATTTGAGTAGGCGACAGACTTCAAAGCCGTCCAGCCCTGGCATCATCACATCGAGTAAAATTAAATCCGGTTTGTCGTATTTCTGGGCGATCTCTAAGGCGCGCTCACCATTATTTGCGATCCTTACATCGTAGTCGGCTTGAAGGGCTTCGGCGAGAATTTTGACATTGACCGGCTGATCGTCGACCACCAGTATCTTGGCTTTGCTAGTAGACTGGATCATTGTAAAGCCTTCAGAAGCTGCAGAGCTTTTGGGTAATCGTAACTGCCAATCGCTTTAAGCAAGCGATGAACCGTTTCTGATTGCGAAGCAGAGAATCCGGCGGGCAGATCATCCAGTAACTCAGCCGGAACCAGCTTGTCATCTGCTAACAATTTCTGCAGTTGTACAAGTTTGTCATCCAATGAGAATGCGTTGTCAGATTGGATCACTGGGACTTCCGCTTGAAGACTATCCAAGGTGCGAGCAGTTGCTTGCCAAGCTGCACAAAACTGCCTGAGTTCACCGTTGCCAGTGCTGCCTTGTTTCAAGCCGTTTTCCAGGATTTCAGTCATCTCAGCCAGGCGGCGCGCACCCAAATTGGCAGCGGCACCTTTCAGACCGTGCAATTTCTCACAGGCAAGTTGGCGTCGGTTCTGATCAAGAAAATTGTGGATATCCCGTTCGATGTTCTGATAATCATCTGCAAACTGCAGTAGGCTTTGCAAAACTCTGTCGCGACCACCCCATAAACTCTCTAACAATTGTAAACGCTCAGTATCGAATCCGGTTAAATTAAAGGGTGGACGTTCATCTAAATCGGCCGCGGGACTGTCGGAGATGAAATCATTTGGTGCGTGAGCTGACCCTGACCCTAAGGCTTTCGCTATTTTTTTGACCATCAACAACGGGTCAATGGGTTTGGCGATAAAATCCGTCATGCCTGCAGCCTCACATTTTGCCTGTTCATCTAGGGTAACACCGGCGCTCATCGCAATAATCGGCAAATCTGCAAAACGTGCTTGGTTTCGCAATTGTCGGGTTGCCTGTAGACCATCCAGCACGGGCATTTGGATATCCATCAATACCACATCAAACTCGTGATGGGCCAATAAATCCAAAGCCTGTTGACCATCCATCGCGGTGACCACTTTAAGGTCGACAGCCCGCAGGAATTCACAGGCGACTTGTTGATTGAGTGGATTATCCTCAACCAGCAAAACCCGGATATTGCTAAGTCCTTTAGCGGCCTCACGCATTTGTTGCGGGGTCACTAATTTACCCTTGGCATTTTTAGTTGGAATTTCCAAGGTTTGCTGGGTCACTCCAAGGGTTATATCGAACCAAAATTGACTGCCTTCGCCCAGTACACTGCGACATTGAATGTCACTGCCCATCATTTGAGCTAGTTTTCGGCTAATTACCAAACCTAATCCTGTCCCACCAAATCGCCGGGTAATAGAACCATCGGCCTGAGTAAACGGTTGAAATAGGTACTGCTGGTGTTCTTCACTGATACCTAAGCCACTGTCCTCAAGGGCAAACCTCAAGGAGACACGTTCGTCTGCCAGGGGAGATATAACACTGATCAGCAAATGGATTGCACCTTGTTCGGTAAATTTAAGGCTATTACTGATCAGATTGACTAGAATCTGTTGCAAACGAAGTGGGTCCCCTAGCAGATATCGTGGCACATCATCAGTGACTTCCAGCTTGAACACCAAAGACTTTTCCTTAGCTCGTGCATAGAACAAGCTATCCAGGTTATGGATCAGTTCATCCAAACTAAATACCTCGCTTACGATGGCCAGGCGCTTGGCTTCAAGCTTTGAAAAATCGAGAATATCGTTGAGTATGCCTAGCAGATGATGGGATGAGCTGAGGATTTTATCCAGATAATCATGCTGTTGTTTAGTGAGTGGCGTGTTCAACGCCAGCTGTGATAAACCGATAATTGCATTCATCGGCGTGCGAATTTCGTGTGACATATTGGCTAGAAATTCAGATTTCGAACGCGCCAAGCGTTCAGCCTGATCTCTAGCCTGCTGTAACGCATGCTCTGTCTTTTTGAAGCTGGTAATATCTCGCATGATGGTGGAAAGTTGCTGAGGTGCACCATTCTGATCACGATGAAGCAACAATAATTGCGAAACAGGAATTTCACGCCCCTCTAATCTGTTCAATAGCGCGGTTTCGGCTTGCCAATATCCTTGTTTCAGTACGGTAGGAATGCCCTCACTCATGATCAGCTTTGTAGCCCAGGCAGGATGCATATCGCTGATTTCCAGATGGCTTAGGTCAATATTTTCGGGAAGCCCCACCAATCTGGCGCCTGCAGGATTGAGAAAGGTGAGATGCGCGTCCATATCTGAAGAGGCAATGAAGTCTGGCGCTTCCAAGATAATGGCTTGTAGCCGATCACGCTCATGCTCAGCGCGTTTTCGATCACTGATGTCTCGGGAGGCATTCCAAAGCAAGGTTTCACCATTGATCACCACGGCTTTGGCACTGACCTCGACATCAATAATGACACCATCTTTGCGACGATGACGGGTTTCAAATACATTGGTATGACTGAAGTTTTCGCGAACTTTGTTTGCAGCTCCTTGCGCAGTGAAGTTTGCTTCCCATTGAATCACCGACATACCGATGATTTCTTCATAACGGTAGCCCAGCATTTCACAAAACTTTGGGTTGGCTTCGCGCACACGCCCTTGTATGTCAAGGATGTGAATACCATCCCCTGAAGCCTGTAGCAAGGTTTCAAATTTGTCTTTTTCCATCAGCAAATGCTGTTGATGTTCCAGCAAAGCCGCATTATTTCGGGAGATTTCCAGCGTTTGTTGCTCAACTCGCCGTTGGATGGAAAATGCACGCCCAGTCATACCCAGCAGCAATGCCTGCAATAAGCTAGCGATAACCAAACCCAGGGCCAAAATCGCCCATGCCACTAACGACCGTTCTGAAATCAGAAATTGATTGGTGGGATACAGGGTTATTTGCCAGTGACGGCCGGCAAAGTCGAGGTCTTGTGTCCAAATCATTTCATTTTCAACTTGATCGTGCTGATAACGATTGCTATGGATTATACGATTGCTGGTACCAGCCTCTAGGTCTTCGAGGCTGAACAGTAAACCTTTTGGTAACTGTTGGTTGATCAGCTTTTTCAACATATTTTCAACCTTAAAAACCCCGACTGCAAAACCTCTAGGTGACTTGTTCGTGGTATGTCCGTCATAAACAGGTTGTAACAGTAATAGGCCATTAGAGTTACTATTTTCCTGCACCAACTGAAGGGGTGAGGTGGCAGTCAATTGTCCTGATTGCATGGCTATCTGTATAGCGTTCATCCGTTCCGGATTGGAGGCAATATCAAAACCTAAGGCTTTTTCATTGCCTATTTGAGGTGAAATGTAGCCGACGGCGACATACCAGTCCCGTGGTTTGGCAACGCTCAATTGCTGCGAAGCATCACGTTCTGTGATGCGAAAATTAGGCAAAGCGTTTTCTCTGGCATACAAGGCTTCAAAAGGTGCTCTATGCTCTGCTGTTACCAGCGGATTCCAGCTCAATGCATGCACATCGGGATGGAGTTTAAAGATTGGCAACGTGAAATGATCGAAATCGACACGCGACAGCGTTGGCGAAATGGCCAATAATCTTGCCAGGGCGTCGATGTTTTCCTGATAGGTCAGCAGTTCTAAATTGATCAGATGGAGTAATTGCTGGCCATGGTCATCAATTTTGTACTTTTGCAGTTGATTGTCTTTGGTGGAAACAAAGATAAAGGTCGTGACTAGAATTAATGTAAGTAGGAGGGTGGGGGCGACTACGCTCCTCAAGCGTGCTTGCCAGGGAAGTTGCTGGCGATGCAGAATGGCTAAAAGAATCGGTGCGAATAGCAATACCCCTATAGTGTCGCCTACCCACCAGTTCCACCAGTTAAAGGGCAACTCGGACTCATTGATTACACCGCCAATCAAAAGAGTGAAAGTTGCCCAACTGCAGGACAAAAGACTGGCGACTGGTCCAGCCAATAGCAAAAACCATAGAATGTCTGTGTCATGAACCAATGTTTGCCAGGCGTCTTTAAGGCGTGATCGAACCAGTACACTGGCTAACCAAGCTTGGGCGCTTGATCCCAAAGCAATAGCGGTTGAGATCCAGAACTCATTGCCGGAAATTTCTCCATTCTGTAAGGCAATGCCTAGATTGATAGCGAGTGATCCTAGCCACACCCCTGGTAATACCCGCCAGCCACTGTGCAAAGCTGCAATAAAACCCACCGCAGCAGCTGGAAAAATAGCCGCTGCATATCCGGGAGGAATGGCCAACAATAATCCGGCTTCACCTAATAAAAAATAGCCAATAGCAACCGCCACATTGGCAAAAAATATTTTTGTCATGCTTAGCTTCAAGTTTGGGTGCAGATTCGGTCATTGCATGTCCTTAATAATCTGCAAGGCTTTTTGGTAATCGTAACTGGCAATCGCTTTACTCAATCGATTGAAACTTTCTGTTTGCGCAGCAGAGAGGCTGGTGGACAAACCGTTAAGTAATTCTGCTGGCACCAGTTTATCGTCAGATAATAAGGTCTGGAGTTTTGCTAACTTGTCATGCAGTTGGTGTTGAGAGTGTGTTTCTGAATCAGTTCCAGCCAGTATTGACTCTGCTGAAGGAGTCGATGACCGGTCAGTTAACGCTTTTGCCAATTTTTCGATCATCGATAATGGATCTATAGGTTTAGGAATAAAATCCGTCATACCTGCTAACTGGCATTTTGCTTGTTCATCCTGGGTGATGCCTGCGCTCATTGCTAGGATGGGTAAATCTGCAAAACAGGCTTGACTGCGCAATTGTCGGGTGACCTCTAAACCATCTAGTCCTGGCATCTGAATATCCATCAGCACGATGTCGAATTCATTTTCAGCCAATATATCCAGCGCCTGCCATCCGTCATTGGCAGTCACCACATTGAGACCGGCATTGCGTAAAAAGGTTTTTGCAACCTGAAGATTCAAAGGGTTGTCTTCAACCAATAACACTCGGACATTTGCCATGCCAACCGCTGCTTGTTGCAATTTTGATGCGTCCAATGCTATACGAGGCGTAATGCCAGACTCTGCAAGAGGGGGAGGGTTAGCCATACCGAGTTGAATCTCGAACGAGAAAATAGAACCTTCCCCTAACGCACTAGTCAGATGAATATCGCCACCCATCATTTGTGCAAGTTTACGACTGATCGCCAATCCCAAGCCTGTGCCGCCGAAACGCCGGGTAATTGAACTGTCAGCCTGCACGAAAGGTTTAAATAGCCATGATTTCTGCTCGTCACTAACACCGATACCACTGTCTTCGATGGAAAACTTTAAGTTGATACGTTGTTGCTCTATTGAAACCACATTAACGATCATCCGCACAAAGCCATGTTCAGTAAACTTGATACTGTTGCTTAACAAGTTGGCCAGCAGTTGTTGCAAGCGCAAAATATCGCCCACTAAATAACGATTGACATTGCTAGCCACTTTTAAATCAAATTCGAGACCCTTTTCCCGGGCAGGTGTGGCAAACAGGCCGTCCAGATTATGGATGAGCTCGTTCAGATCAAATACTTCGTAGGACAAAGCCAGTTGATTGGCCTCAATTTTGGAGAAATCCAAAATTTCATTCAGAATTCCGAGCAAATGTTCAGATGCGCCGATGATTTTTTCCAGATAATCGCGCTGTTTATCGTCCAGTGATGAAGTAAATAGCAATTGTGACAGCCCGATAATTGCGTTCATCGGCGTCCTGATTTCATGACTCATGTTGGCCAGAAACTGGCTCTTGGTGATATTGGCCTGCTCTGCGGCATCCTTGGCTTCACGCAAGGCCCGTTCCGATTCCTTACGCTGAGTAATGTCCCGGGTAACGGCAAGTTGCACGACCTCGCCATTGGCAAGCGTCATCGGCACTGCATGGGTATCCAGCCAGCGACGTCGTCCTTTGATACCCTGCACTTCGAATTCCAACGTCATTGTTTCACCTGAAATTACACGTTGATGCATTTCAGCGAATGCTGGACGGAATTCTGGAGCGATAAGTTCGATGACCTGTTTTCCTAAAACCTGCTCCAAACTGTCGGCCTCGACGATTGCCAGTCCGGCCGGATTCATCTGCAAAAGTTGACCTTCAGCACTCACGATCTTGATACATTCGGGTTCGGTATCAATAATGGTGCGCAAATGTGATTCGCTGGCGATCAATTTAGCCTCAATCTTTTTGCGCTCGGTGATATCATGCATTACGGCCAAGACATGGGCACCATCGGCATCGTTGGCGCAAACGGTAGTGAAGATTTGCACGCAACGTATGTCGCCGTCTTTTCGAGTTATATTCCATTCCTCGCCTTGAATGTCATCACCTTGACGCATGCGTTCCATTCGTTGCAAAGCACGTTGCTGAGTGTCAGGATCGACATATACAGTTTGATACCAGCCCAGGCGATTGATTTCTTCCAGGCTGAATCCTGTGAGTTTTTCCATGCTACGGTTCCACACTGTGAAACGTACATATGGTGCGGAGTCTATGGCATGGCAAACCGATATGCCATCGATTTCGGCATTAATAACCGCCTGAGTAAAGACCAATTGATTGGCCAGTTCGCGTTCGAGCTGTTTGCGTACAGTAATGTCTTCCTTGATAGACAAATAGTGGGTAATGTCCCCGTCTTCTTGATAGACGGGAGCGATACGAGCCATTTCAATATACTCGCTGCCATCCTTGCGCTTATTGATCAGTTCTCCTTGCCATACATCGCCTCGTGTTATTGTGGCCCATAACTGCTGGTAGGTTTCCTTGGACGTTTTCCCGGATTGCAAAAGCTTTGGATTTTGCCCAATGACCTCGTCGGAACTATAGCCAGTGGCTTTGACGAATGCCTCGTTGACGAATTCGATGTTGGCATCCAAATCAGAAATAATAATCTCACTTGGACTTTGTTCGACCGCCAAAGACAGCTTTCTGAGCGACTCCTCGTGACGTCTCCGCTCTGCCAGTTCGCGCATCAGTTGCAAAGTGTTGGCCGACAGACTTTCGTAGA
>SXGU01465563.1_pt1 | contig 11330 bp, 9 predicted proteins | sample 3174531 | NCBI WGS metagenome assembly SXGU01 (sample SAMN11356863, study PRJNA531348) | freshwater metagenome | isolation source: freshwater sample F1-140 | place: China: Fuxian Lake, Yuxi | collected 2017-12-25
GCTTCTGCCTTCACTTCATTCTGTTTTTCCTGAGAAAGTTCAAAATTAATGTTCTGCACTAAAGTATTAGATTCAATAGCTCTATCGACAATTATTCCAGCTTTCTCAAAGTCCTCAGTTTTAACAATTACTTGTTCACTTACTACATATCCTTTAGATACAGGCGTTCTAGTAGTGTAATCGTAATCCTGATAAACATTATAATTCAAAGTTTGAATCTCTGAATCCTTAAATCCGGAATTTCTAAGTCTTGTCTTTAAATCAACAATTATTTTATCATGTTCTGCTTTAGCATCCTGCATAGTCTTTCCTTTTCCTTGAACATTCATATAAACTCCCAAAGTATCTGGTTGAACTTTTACGTTTGCAACTCCTTGTGTAGATATTTCAGGTCCTGAACCATAAAATAAATATCCTCCTACAAGCAATGCAAGTATGACTATTCCAATCAAGAAATATTTTCCATCCATTATTCCGTACCTCCTTTCATTTCTAAAATTAAACCTACCATACCTTCCTCCAATTAAATAAAAGTAATATAATTAATGCAACTAATGCTCCAAAAAAGAACCACAAAGCAGGGTCTCCAAAACTCATTCCACTTAAACTACTACTTACTTTATTTGCTCCTTCAACATAAATTTGATCAGAAGCAATCATTTTTGCACTTTCTTGCACAAAATTAGTATTATAATCAATACCATTTACAGAACTGACTGAATTATCATACCATAATTTTATTCCAGAAGCAATTAAACCTGAAATAAAGACACTTCCTAATATTCCTTTAAAACTAGATTTAGGACTAATAACTATTTTCTTATTAGCTAATTTATATCTAACAATTCTCTTTCCCTTCTCACTCCATAAAAATCCAGAGCTTTTTTCAATCAAACCAGCATCAAAAAGAATATCTAAATTATAGGTAGCAGTATTAAGTGGAATTTTAAGTTTCTCAGAAATCTGGCTTCCACTCATTTCACTATCAGAAAGAATTTCCAATATTTTCTTGCAGGTTTTATTACTAATAGCATCAGCTATCTTTCCAATTCTTTCATCATCTAAATCTATATTGATATATTTTTCAACCATAATTTATTTAATGAAAACTCATATATAAATCCACTTTTAACTTCAATAAAGTTTGAAGTTAAAACTTAATTACAAACAAGCTTTTGTAGATGGCTTAGGAACTGAAACAGCAAAGTTCTTTCCTGAAGATAAGGTAATATTAAGTTTACCTCCTTCAAAAGGTAGATGCACTGGCTGAACCATGAGGATAAACTTAGTTTTTCCTGAAGAATACGGAATAGTTTGACCTATAGCAGAATTCAATCTCATACTTGAACTTGAAAACCAAATAAGATAACTACCTGCCTTATTTGTAGACCACCATTCACCAGCAAAATTATGATTCAAAGTTGCACCAGTAATACTACCGCTTAAAGTAGAATTCAGTTCAAGTTCAAGTTCAAATTCAGGACGACCATCAGGTATACTTAAATTATATACACCAACTCTGTCAACAGTTCTTCCAAGATATTTAAGATTAGCAGAAACAACCTCAGCAGGAGGAGGAGCTAAAGGCTCTAAACGAGTTGAACCACTTACACTAGATGGAAAACTATACAATTCTGTAGTAGAATTACGATATCCATTTGCATAAGCGTGTATATAATAATTTCCAGCAGGAATATTTGTACAATTAAAATAAGTCATTAACACATTAGATGAAGATAATACGCACTGTCTAAAGAAAGAAGCATTATAAATTTGAACACCGAAAGGATTAACTGAACCAGTTATATTCATACTAGTTCTATTATCAGTTATACCATAAGTAACATTAATTAAATTAACTGGAGCCAAGCATGCGCCATTACTACATCCATTCGGACAATTAGATATATTCAGAGAATATGGATAATTATATTGAAGGTTAGGAATACAAACGATATCAGCTATATCATTACCAGGCATACAATAATCTTGAATAACTGTAACTCCACTAACATTAGTATAAGTTACATTGCCTTTGACATTATGATTTGCACCACCATCACTATCAATACACGTTGATTTTGGAGGAGCAATTGAATCAATAAAAATCCTATTATAAGGATAACTGCCCCAAGGATACTCTTGCAAATAAAAGCTAACATTAGAATTGGAATAAAGGTCATATTGATTAAAATTAAAATTAGGAATTATGAGATATGGGTATGAACTATTAGGATAAACACTATATCCAACAGACCTAGCAACACCATAATTAGAAGTATTATATTCCCAAGATAATTCATAAAATCCTCTAAATTGACTAGCCCCACTAGGAAGAGTAGTAGGAGTTAGGGTTGGATAAGAATTAACTAATACTCTAATAGTATTATTGATAAACTGGACGGTACCTATATTAGAAGTCGAAGGACTTAAACATGCTCCATTTGAACATCCATTCGGACAATTATAAGCTGAATAAGCTCCAAGAGAAGCTACATTAGGATCACAATAATACTCTACGAGTTGAGTATTATTACTTCTACAATAATCACTAGCATTATAAACTCCAGTAAAATTATGGGCAGTTATATAACTAGACACATTATAATTCAATCCACCATCACTATCAATACACGTTGAATTGGAAGTTGAATTGGAAGTTGAATTGGAAGTTGAATTGGAAGTTGAATTGGAAGTTGAATTGGAAGTTGAATTGGAAGTTGAATTGGAAGTTGAATTGGAAGTTGAATTGGAAGTTGAACCAGATACAAAATCTTGCTTATCAAAGTTATATACTTGAGAAATCTGTCCGTCTGTTAATGCCTCATTGTAAACTCTAACTTCATCTATAAGTCCAATAAAGTTTTCATTTTCTGAACCGGCATATTTACCTATCAAAATATAATCTGAACCCATATTATAACTACTTGTAGAAGTACCAACTAAAGAATTACTCCGTACTCTCACTCCATCAACATAAAATACAAATTCATTACCAGTATTTCTTACACAAGAAACATGATGCCATTGATTATCATTAAGAAGTCTATTAAATTGTACAACTCCTAAATCATATGAAGAGAAACATTCAAGATTATTACCTTGTAAAGCAATACCATAATAAGAACCAGTTTGCTGACTAAATATTCTTCTTCTACCAGCTCCAGCATCACTTGTTTTAACCCAAGCAGATAATGTAAAACTATTCAGATTAAAATTAGTAGGAGTAGTAGAAATTGCTATTCTTTGACCATAATAATTAGTAAAATTAACAGCATTTCCTTTCAATCCGAGTACTAAATTTGGAACTAGAAAACCTACAGTAGTTCCAGGACTTACACCTTTATATTCACGAACCTCACCAGTAGCACCAACATAAGAAGATTCATTAAATGCCCAGTAAGCTACTAATTTAGTAATATTATTTACTTCTAATTCATCAGAAGGACTTAATCTTACATCTTGAGATTGTTCAAACCATGTAAAAGGATTCCACCAAACTGCAGATACAACAGAAACTAAAAGTAAAAAAACAAAAGCAAATAAAAATAATCTGGCAACACTCTTTTTCATTCCGAGAGAGACAGAAAGAGAACTATTTAAACTTTTCTAGAAAAAATTACTTTTTAAAAAACTCAACATATATAAACCATTAACTCTTAATAAAAATATGAAAGAGGGTAAAAAATCATATTACTATCTAATATTATCTCTAATATTTTTAGCTTTCTGGCTCTGGGCTGCTATAAATCCTAAATATGCTGATGGCTGGCTCCTTGAAAATTATTTAATATTCTTTTTCTTTCCAATTGTTCTTATAACTGGACATTATTTCAAATTATCAAAAGTATCATACACATTAATAACTATTTTTGCAATACTTCATGTAATAGGAAGTCATTACACATATGCAGAAGTTCCATTCGGTTATACATTACAAGAATGGTTTGGAGCAGATAGAAATATGTATGATAGAGTTGTTCACTTCCTATTTGGATTCTTAATAGCTTATCCTATGAGAGAAATATTTATGAGGGTTTCAAAATCAAAAGGTTTCTGGGGATTCTGGTTTCCAGTAGAGTTAACATTTGCACTTGCTTGCATATATGAATTAATTGAATGGGCTGCTGCAATAATTGTAAACCCAGAAGCAGGCCTTGCATTCCTTGGAAGTCAAGGAGATATCTGGGATGCACAAAAAGATATGGCTCTTGCAGGAGTTGGAGCAATGCTTGCAATGTTAATAACTGGATTAATAAGAGCCCCTTATGATAATAATTTCTGGAAAGATATGAAAGATAGTTTAAAAATATCGAAGAATGATGCTCCATTAGGAGAAGAAAAGCTTCAAAAGTTAATGAAAAGAAGCAAATAATTATCACTCTGGTTTAATAAAAATATCTACAAAATATTTATATACTCATTTCGATTAAAATAAATATGAACAAATGGGCTGAATTATTCTTAGGTTTGGTTTTAGTTATAGTAGGTATATTAGTTTGGGCTTATTATTGGGGACCAGCAGCACTTGTATTCTTACAAGGCGCAATAGTATGGTTTGTTATAGGTCTTGGAGCTTTATTCATTCTTTTAGGTATTTCTGATTTGAAAGGCTAATCTTTCAAGTTTATTCTCTCATTAGATTTTAAAAAATTAAATAAAACTATTTTAATAATTAAGATACAATAAATATCCTATTAGGAATAAAAATATCATAATCTCTTACAACCATAATTATTATATAATGTATTAACAAATAATTTTCATGCCTTCTGATAAAATAACTCTAAATAATGCTAAAGAAGACAAACTATTCTATGTAGTAGCTAATGTAGTAATATATAGAGAATCAGATAAACGCTGTTTAATTCTAAAACGCTCTGAAAGAGAAAAAGTACACCCAAATAAATACGCAGTTCCTGGAGGTAAATTAGAATGGAAAGACCTTCCAATTGAAAATCCAACAAGAATAAATGGAGATATTTTAGACTATGAAAATGCAGTTGAAAAATTACTAATAAGAGAAACAAAAGAAGAGGCTGGAATTGATATTCATTCAAATTTCAAATACATAAATTCAGTAGCATTCATACGACCAGATGGAATTCCGGTAATTCTTGTCAAATTCGCAGCAAAATACAAGTCAGGACAAATTATTTTAGAAAAAGACTCTTTTTCAGATTACAAATGGGTAAATCAAGAAGAAGTAAAAGAATACGATTGCATACAAGGAATTAAAGAAGAAATAGAAAAGACTATTAAACTATTCGCAAATTAATCGGATAATTCAAGCTCTCTCAAAACCTTCTCGATCTCTTCACCCATAATGTCAAACTTCCGATTATCTATGTAAGTTCGGCGAGCAAGTTCTCTTTCAAGATTATTCTTGACTGTCTCCCTTAGTAAAATTAAGTCGGAAGAATTCCAATTCTCCTTCATTTTAACTTGTTCAGCCAATTTCATAAAATTAAGTGTTTCTTTTCTATACTTCTCAGCATGGAGAGCATTTTCATCAATAATACGTCCAATTCTATGAGCTAATGCCTGCGTGATGAAAACGGCTAGTTCTTTGATATTATCTCTTTTTCCCATGATGTAATAACTTATGAATAGTATTAATTTTATTTTTTATAACTGTTCTTATCTCTGAAAGCAACTTCTTTTCGACATAAGCATCTTTCTTCAAAAGATCAATCTTCCTTTTATCAATCAAAGAAGCCAGCTCATCATCAATTTTATCCGGAGCAATTTCTTTTCTTCTGACAAAATGCTCTATGCATATCAATTTTCTCAAAGAGTCATAATAAACTTTCCCCCCATCAAATCTGAAAGTAAGTAAATCTTCAGGCATCATAAGTTCAAGCATAATGTGATTATATTCTATTTTTGTCTCTTTTGGAATAGTAAAATTCATATTAGATACAAAATAATAAAGCATGCTTCTAGCCAAAGGAGAAACTTCTAATGGTTTAACAAAATTCTCCTTTGCTAAAGTTACTAAATGAAATTTTAAATTGAATCTCTCTGTCAAATCAGCAGATATCTTTTTTTCAATCTCAACAGTGTCCTTTTTTACCACTACCAGCAAATCTATATCATTATAGTCTATTTTCTTTATTAAAAATGAGCCAAAAAAGAATATTTGTTCAACTTCATGATAATTAGAAAGGAAAGCAAATACTTCTTCTATTAATTTTTCCTTAAACTTACCAACATTCTCTAGATTTTTAGAATAATAAAGTACATTTTTCTTCTCGAGTAGCCTCACTTCAACCAAATCCCCTACTTCAAACTGGTTCTCACTCTCAGAAGGGACATAAATCTGATTATACCTGCTTCCTTTTGATATTCTATGTGTAAACACTGCTTGCCCCATATACGTACTTTATACGTATATACTTATAAATCTTCCTAGTGAGTACATTTTAATAATATCAATATCAAATAATAAAAATGGAATTTCTAAACATAGTAAATGAAAAAGATGAAGTAATCGGAAAAGCAGAATACTCTCAAATATACAAAGACAAATTACCTCATAGAATAGCACATGTTTTAATTTTCAATAAAAATGGAGAAATGGCTCTGCAAATAAGAAGCAAAAACAAGTCCTTCTGCCCAGGATGCTTTTCAACATCAGCAGGAGGCCACGTACAATCAGGAGAAAATCACCAGCAAGGAGCATTAAGGGAATTAAAAGAAGAGTTAGGAATTGTTCTGCCTCTTACATTAATAGCTAAATCAGAATATCTAGGAAAAGAACAGATAAATAAATTCCTTTCAATATATAAAGCAGAAAGTGAAGGTCCATTCAACTTCAACAAAGATGAAGTAGAAAACATAGAATTCATATCCTTAGACAAAATAAAGCTTCTCCTAAAAACATCGGATAAATTCCACCCAGAATTGAGATTTATTTTAGAGAAGTATTGTTAATTTACTTATTCTCGACGACTGGAATATACTGACAGCTTCCACTTATACATCTCATTCCATTTGCACATCTCTTTACAAAATTCCTTAACTTATCATCAACACAGAAGTACTGATTTACACTCAGTCCAGATTCTACACATAAATCCTTATACTCACTGCCTTTAAACAGAACTGATCCAAATAATTCCAATTTATTGTCAACATCATTGTCAGAACATACTCTCTGCACAGCTTTATCCTGATCAACACACTTGCCCTCAACACATGAATACTGGCACTCCTTATTATTTTCTTTAACTTCCTTCTCACCACTAAACCAACCAGTACTAGCACAAGTATATTCGATTATTTCTTTCTCGCTTAAACACTGATCATTATAGATAGTACCATCGTAATTCACATTTCCAAGGGTAGTAATATCAAATCCATCACTGTCAGTGCAAGTCTTTCCAGAACCATCATCATTTCTACAATAACTTTCAATTGTTCCAGGATTAATACAACTATCAACAGTATCATCATTCAAATCATCGCAATCTTTATCTTCTGTGCAAATAATATCTTCTTGACTTTGGCAATTATAACAACCAGTATGCTGAGGATCGTGTTGCGGATAAGTCCAAGAAGCATTCAATTTATCCGTCCCAATTTTCAAGTCTCTAATATAAACATAATTATTCGTAGAGCTCACTAAATCGAGATTACCATCATCGTTAGCATCAAGGATATATATTTTAGGGTTTTGGTCAGACAAAAATGAATCACCTTTAAACAAATCTGGATTCATATCAAGGAAAACGCCATTCTTAGTAATAGCATGAACTCCTCCAAATCTGCCATTGGGTCTAGTAAAAATATTGATATCTCGTACTCCATAATTATAAAGAACATCTAAAGATTGATCATTATTCAAATCACTAGTAAGAGCAAAACCACGATAAGACCATCCTCTAGAGGTATACTCAAGCATACTAACCGGCCAACCAAATAATGTAGAGCCAGTATTGTTAAAAACAAAAAGAGAGTTGCCATCAGAGAGTATAATTTCCAAATTACCATTATTATCTATGTCTGATATTGCCGGAGAGCTTGCAAAGCATGGACCACCTACAGAAGGCCATCCGTTTAACAAATTGGCATTACGATCGAGGGCAAAAACACCGCCTGAAAGAATCTGATTGCCATTTTCATTCAAGGCGCAAGTACCAACAATTATATCATCAGAACCGTCGGCATCAATATCAGCAACAGAAGGCCCATGATAAAGTAGGGCTCCCGAAATCATTTTTGGCCAGCCTGATACGGGTGTTCCACCTCCATTATAGACAAAAAGTCTATTGGAATAAGGTACGACTATTTCCAAATCGGCATCTTGATCGAAATTACCAAAAGCTAGACTATAAACCATATTTGCATAATGAAAATCGACACATCCAATTTGATCGTTACACTCGGGAATATTGAAACTTTCTTGAAGAGAGCCATCTTGATTAAATATCAAAATATGAAATCGTGATCGATCAGATATATCAAAATATTCAGCAAAAGCAACAATTTCCTCTTCTCCATCATTATCTAAATCAACAGCATGGAGTGCAAAAGGCACATTATTTTCACGTTCAAAAGCAATTGGATAATCTTGTGAAAGAAGCTCTCCATTACTATCTAAGCCAACTAAATATCCTATTGGAAGTAATTCTTGTAAATTCTTAGTTATATAATAAATGAAAATATTACCATTACTAGAAATTACCGTTTCAAGTCCATTTACGCCTAGGGAAGTTAAAGCTTTCTGCCAAAGAATATTACCATTCAAATTATAAACGGATAAATTATATTGAATTGAATTACGATCTTGAAAAGGCACTAAAGCTTGAGTGAATGTAATAATCTCTGCTTTTTTATCGTTATCTAAATCGGCAACTTCTTTAATCATGCCGAAGCCTGTAGAGGTTATAGGCCAATACTGCTGAATAGAAGAATCGAAATAAACAGCATTCACAACTTCAGAATAATTGCTCCCCGTAAGAGTAATTTTAAAATTATAAAATCCAGGTTGCAAATTATTCATATCAATACGAGCAATCGTTCCCTCACCATTTTCATCAATTAATTCAGGAGTTAAAATAACTCCAGTATTACCGTAACTAGAAGTTGGTTGATCAAATGTATCTGTTTGTTCAGGTAAGATGGTATATGAAAGAATGTAATCATTTTTAGTAGAAGCAGGTATTTTACCCTGAATTTCAAAATAAGTTTGATTTAAAGCGTGTATCTCAAAGTTCTTTGGGTGTGTGAACAAAATAAAGGAGATATCAAAGTAAGTCTCTGCAGATACTTTATTTAAAGCAGAATCATAGACATAAAGAGAAAGAACTCCAATTCCCTCTTTCATTTCAGGTATAATAAAATCACTGCACAGAACATTATTAGAAACGCGCTCAAAGCCTTCACACACTTTGATCGGTGGAGAATAAAAGGTAGAAGATAAGGTTTGATAAAAAACTTCATAATGAGTAAATGACTCTCCTTCTGCAGTACCATAAAGATCAAGAGGAAAAAGAGCAGTTAATTCTGCCAAAGAAGGAGGTTGCAAATGTGCAATCAAGGTAAGGGGTCGTTCTAAACTACTTGCTGAAGAAATATTAATAAAACCAGCTCCTTTTTCTTTCAAAGATCCTTCAATAAAACTAGAGGTACTTTTTAAAATATTTTTTATTTCATCTGGACTCCAATTAGGATTTTTCTGCTTAAGTAAAGCAACGGCTCCAGATACTATTGGATTAGCCATACTAGTTCCAGATATAGCAATATGATTTCCATCAACACATGCACGGTTTTCCTGATACCTATCAAATTGAGCAGCACAAATATTGACACCTGGAGCAGTAATGTCTGGTTTCGTCAAATAAAAAATACCTGTGATGTTACCCCATATAACTGGTCCTCTTGAACTAAATGGAGCTATAACTGTCTGTTTATTCATTGCACCGACAGTGATTGCATTTCTCGCAGCTCCAGGAGAACAAATCGAATTTATCGAGCCATCAGCACTACTTTGACAATGAGAATTTCCACCAGGTCCAGAATTACCTGCGGCAACTATTACACTAACTCCTGAATTAACTGCATTATCTACTGCTATTGAGCTAGCATCATCTGGAGTTCCATATCCGCCAAGACTCATACTAATTATATCAGCTCCATCCAAAACTGCCCGCTCAATACTAGCGATTGTCCTACTAACGTCCCCATATCCAATAGAATCAAGCACCTTATAGGCGAGAATCTGTGCATCAGGAGCAACGCCCCAAATTTCTCCCAGTTGTGATTCATAAATATTATTTCCATTATAATCTCCTTTTCCAGCAGCAGTTCCAGCTACATGCGTTCCATGCCCATGATCATCCATCGGATCTTCATCATTATTAACAAAATCATATCCTCCAATTACTTTACAATTACCTTGGAGAAAATCTGCAGAGGCACACTCTCCGAAATCAGGATGAGTATAATCAACACCAGTATCGATAATTGCAATTTTAACCCCTTTTCCAGTCAAACAATCTTCACCAGTGCATATGCCTCCAGCACTATTCTGCTTCCAAACTTCTGTCGCACCTATTAATGGTAGAGAATCTTGTAAAAGGGTCTTGACCATATAATTAGGCTGAACTCTTTTAACGCCATCTATTTTTTCAATTTCTTTTGCTTCTTCAGCACCAATATTTAATGCAACTCCATTGAATATTTCTTTAAACTCATTTGTAACCATTTCTTCATAATCGCTAGAAGAAATAGCATTACCAGTTATACTTCTCTGCTGATTTAATTCAGAAAAGATTCTATTCTTCACTCTAGAATGTTCGCTATCTACTTTATTTCTTTGCTGCTGAACCTTTTTTTGAACTTGACTTTGATCAGTAACAGTAAAGATTTGTGCATAAAGTCTAAATGGATTAAGTGGAGAACTTTCCTCAATGTATTCATTATTCTCCTTCAGTTCTTCCTTCAATTCACTCTCTCTAACTTTTATAGGCTTTTCTTCAAACTCAACAATATATCCTGAAAACTCATTCTCACCAAGCACATTTCTATCAAGGTCATTATTTCCCCCAGTCTCCCTCAAAACTCTTTCACCCCTGATAACTTTTTGAATATTATTTATATCAACAGAACTATCTAACGTATCATGAACTCCTAAAACATTACTATCTAAATCATTAACACTTGAAACATCATAAAAAGCGCTGACAAAAAAGCTCAAACCAACAAAAATCAACAAAGTAAATAAAATAAAATAACTATTTCTCATCTATTCTTAAGCGGAAGATTGACCACTTCTCCCATCACTTGAACTGCTTGAACTACCACTAGAATTTCCTCCAATATAC
>SXGU01114813.1_pt1 | contig 11324 bp, 7 predicted proteins | sample 3174531 | NCBI WGS metagenome assembly SXGU01 (sample SAMN11356863, study PRJNA531348) | freshwater metagenome | isolation source: freshwater sample F1-140 | place: China: Fuxian Lake, Yuxi | collected 2017-12-25
CCCCAGATGGTGTTCCATGGCGATCTCGGCAGACTGAAGCACCTGTGCCGGGCTTCCGCCCAGGATGTCGGCCAGCGCGGCTGCAGCCATGGCCGAGGAGACACCAATTTCGGCCTGACACCCGCCCATGGCCGCCGAAATGGTGGCGTTCTTTTTGAACAGGGTGCCAATTTCACCGGCGACCAGCAGGAAGCGGACGATTTTATCGGTGTCAATTCCGTCCAGAAAACACCAGGCGTACATCAGTACCGCAGGAATCACCCCGGCGGCTCCGTTGGTCGGTGCCGTGACGATGCGACCAAATGAGGCATTTTCTTCGTTGACCGCCAGGGCAAAACAGGAAATCCATTTGTTTATTCGGGTAAATTCACGCGATTGAGCCCGAATTGCGGTCAGCCATTCGTCCTGATTGTGGTAGACCACCTCGTACAACAGTTTGCGATTGATGTCAGCCGCCCGCCGCCTGACCTGCAATCCGCCTGGCAGGTAGCCCTCGCTGTTGACGCCCCGGAAAATGCACGCCCTGATTTCGCGCCATAACATCAATGCGTGAGTCTCAATGTCCTCCCGGGTACGCCAGGCCTGCTCGTTAAGCCAGGTCAGTTCCGAGACCGACACTCCCAGTCGGGCACAGTTGGCCAGCAATTCTGCTCCGCTGTGACAGGGATAAGCGGTGACAATACGTCCGCCGGGTGGAGTCGGGTCGGGCATTTCGTCGCAGACAACGAACCCGCCTCCCAGTGAATACCAGGTCTGCTGCCAGACTCCTTCCGGGTAACTGGCCACAAAGCGCATGCCATTGGCATGACGTGGCAGCGTGGTGTCATGATCAAAAAAGATGTCGCGGTCAGGGTCAAATGTCAGCCGGTTCTGGCTGCCCGGCAGGGGAATTTGCCGGGAGGTTTTAATCTGGCGGATACGTTCGGGCAGGGTGGTGGTGTCGATGCAGGTGTAGTCCTCACCGCACAATCCCATCACAACGGCGACATCGGTACCGTGTCCGCGTCCGGTTTTGGCCAGCGAACCGTACAGGAACACGCGGAGTCCCGTCACCTGGTCGGGGGTGGGTAGTTGCCGGACGAACGCCTCGGCAGCCCGCCAGGGTCCCATGGTGTGCGAACTGGACGGCCCGATGCCGACCTTGATGATTTCAAAGGCACTGATGGATTCCACGATGAAAGCCTCGGAGGGATTAACGTCAGTTCGGGTTAACGATAGGGTGAATGGTGAGTGGTGAATAGCAAGTGCCATCCCGCGAGCGCGACCATACTGACAACTCGGTGGGAGGGGTCAGTGGCGAGTGAGTGCCGCCACACCAACCGGCAATCCATGCTCCCCATTCGCCAGTCGCCAGTCACACCTGCCCCCAGCCTTATACCGAATTCACGTTAGATATAAGGGTAGGTAACGAAGAGGCCAGTCCGGCTCAGTAGCACACTGCCCGTTCCATGCGGCGCAATATGCCATCCGGTTCGGCCAGAGCCAGGGTAGTGATGGCTATCGCCCGTTCCGGCGTGTCGGCGACGGCATAAATTCGCAGTTCATCCGCATTGCCGGAGGGACGAACATGAGCCACATCCCCGTTGCTGAATTGCAGACGAAGCCCATCAAGACCGTTGATGGATTCCAGTTCACCAAAGCCTTGCTCCGGACTGAAAAAATCGGCCAGGTCGGCTGCCATTTGCCGAACCCGATGTGCTGTCTCTGTTGGCAAGGGCTGTTCTGCACCTGATTCAACACGCCCCCACCAGAGGGAGTTCCGCTTGTGTACGCTCAAAAGAGGCGGTTCAAACGGGGTGTAATGATGCACCAAAGCCTGACCCCGTTCGCGGGGAAAGTCCCTCCGCAAGGCAGCGTGACCGTGACGCTGTGGCAGTTGCCGACAGGCTTCCAGTACCGAAATCCCCTCGCTGCGGCAGTGGGCCAATACGGCGACCAGTGGCAGAACGGCATCGCGGGTGGGCAATGCCCTGAGCCACCGTCCCTGACGTGCCAGATCGGTAGCGGTCAGGAAGCCGCCATTGGCCTCGAAGCCACACACCCGCTGCTTACCCTGCTGTCGTGCCCGCTCCATGCCGGCAATCACATGGGGCGAGCCTATACGGGTTCGTGGTTGCAAGGCGTCGCGGAGACTGCCCTGATCAATGGCATCATTACAACTGACCGGTACAACCACTGCATCGGCCAGCAGGGATTGTGCCGTCAACATGCCGAGTTTGTCACCCGGAATGAAGTGAAGCCGCCGGGTGTCCGGATCAATAGCCAGTAACAGGGGGCGGTCACTGTCGCCATCCGTTGAGACCACGGCATCAAAATGGAGGCCGCCTGCCGATTCGTCGTAGAGGTTTTGCAGCGCGTCCAGTTGGGCTTGATCCATGTTCTCGGTATCAATGGGGACAAAGGTATCGCTGCGCCCGACCGGAACCACCTGACCTCCCAGATCGGTGAGAATGTCGCACAGCAGATCCCGTCCCACGGCTGAATGCTGGTAGAGCATGAGGGTCAGCCCGGCCAGTGCCTCAGACCCGAAAAAATCCAGGTAGCGTTGCCGGTAGATGCGGGACGCCTCACCGGAGGCCGGGGGCAGTGGTTGGGAACCGGCCTTAAACTGACCATCCGCCCTGAAACAGGTGGTTTCGCTGGATTCTGCGTAGAGTCTCTGCCGAATCCGGGCGACATGGCCGGCGATCAGCGGTTCCTGAGCCTTGGTCAGTTCGCCAATTGCGGTGTAGGTTTTGTAGCCATTGCGGTCAAACGGAATGTGGCTGCCGGTTACCATCATGCAGGCCTTGCCCTGTGACAGGGCATGACAGGCCAGAGCCGGTGTCGGTATTGCACCGACATTAACCGGAATCATCCCGGCCTGACGTATGGCCCAGACCAGTGCCTGGGCCAATTCTCCCCGGCACGGCGTCGTGTCGATCAGCCGACTTGAACTGGGGCGTAGATCATGGGCCAGATATACCGTGTCGCCGGGGACTATCCCCCCGTCCCCGACTGGCACCGATTGCAGGAATTCCAGTTCTCCCCAGGCGTTGAGGGCTACCTCCAGTTGGCTGAGATGGCGCAACAATCCCCGTCGGCCACTGGTGCCAAACCCTAATGGAACGGTCTCGGTTCCGCCAAGACAGGATGACAGTGTTGGCATGGGACTCAGAGGTTGCGATTCAGGATATCCAGCAACTCTTCCTCAAGGTCGGATAGCTCCGATTCATCCAGCATGAGATGATCAAGTATATCGCTGTGTAATGCTGCCCATTCCCCGGTATTAACCCGACGAATATTCGCGGACACATCATAGTTTTGTACCAGATATTCACTGACCAGCAAAATTGAATTTAGCGTCTGGATATCCTGATCTTCAATATCATCAAATTTTTCATCATGGTGATGCAGAATGGTCATGCAGACCGGTTCCGGCAAACTCCACGATTTAGCGAAAAAATAGCCCAGCAGACAGTGGTTGGTAGAGGTTTCAGCTTCCTCTATCTCCAGAACCTCGGCCTTGTAGTCCATGGCCATTTCAACCAGGGGTTCATAATCCGGAAATTTACTGCAGAGTAATGGAACAGCACAATCATGGAATAATCCACTCAAATACGCCTGCATGGTCAGGTGGGGATAGCGTTTGCCGGCAATCAGTTCGCAGGCTGCGGCCACGATTTCGGAATGGTTCCAGAATATGACCGCATTGCGCGGATCCATGTCCCCCGATACGGCATCGCGCATGGCCGAGGCCAGAACCGCTTTCTGCAGCATGCCGATACCCATGAAACTCACGCCCTGTTCGATGGAGGTGATCTTGTGACGGACTCCAAAGGCGGGTGAGTTGATGATCTTGAGTACCTTGGCTACCAGGGCAGGTTCTTTTTTAAGTTCCTTGCCGATTCTGTCCGTGCCAGCGTTGGGGTTATTGGTGAGCCTGGCCACCTCCATGACTATGGTGGGCTGGATTGGCAGGGTGACGGTTTTAAGTACATCCCGGGTGGCTTGCAGTTTTTCTTCAATGTGCATGAGAATTCAAACCTAGTGGATTTTGGCTGTCGATGTGTTGCTGGAAGGGCTTGCGGCGATCCTGGTCGGTAACCCGATAGATGCAGCCCAGCCAGTTATTGAATACGGCCTTGGCGGTATCCCGCCAGGTAATATCCAGGTGTTTAAGTATAGTTTCTTCAGGGAACGTCGGCATCCCAAGTCCTGCGTGGCGGGCACTGCGAAGTGATTGCCCGTATTCGTTGAGCAAACCGGCAACATCCTGATTAAAATAATGCTCGGGAAAAGGGGGGTACTCCTCGCACTGGCCACTGTAATAAAGGGAAAGCTCGCGCTTGTATTCCTTGAGAAGGCTGATGGTGTCATATTCCGGGTGTCCCTGAAAAAATACCACCCGGAGCAAATCCGGGCTGACTGCCAGATGAACCCCGGCTTCCTCACTTTCCACCAAAATCCTCAGCCCGACCCGTTCCATATCCTCCCGAAAAATTTCGTTATAGCGTGAATGGGGTACGTCAAACCGGGTATTGATATTGGCAACCAGGGGGTGTCGTTTATCGACAACCCGGTGCGAATACACCCCCCAGCGTTTGAAGCCCAGAGGCGACCGCCTGACCCCGTAGCAGTATTCGATCAGGGCGTGGGTGGCAAGGCAGGAACACAGTATGGAGGTGACATGAACCCGAGCCCAGTCAAATACCTCTGTCAGCGGTTGCCAGAAAGCTTCCTCCCGTAAATCAGCCCGGGTTACATTGGCACCGCTGACGATCAGGCCATCCAGTCCCTCTGCCCTGATACGGTCGAAGTCTTCGTAAAATCGGGCGATATGATCACGTGCCCGCTCTCCCCGGGGTAAGCCGGGCACGGTAAAGGGGTGCATGTGAAACTGCACAATCGAATTGGCAGCCCCGACCAGCCGGAAAAACTGGCGTTCGGTGGCTTCCAGTGCTGCATCCGGCATCATGTTGAGTAACCCGATGTGCATTTCCCGTATATCCTGACGACGGGCGCGGTCAACAGTCAAAATTTCCTGGCCTTCCTCCTGTAAACGCTGGAAGGTCGGTAAGTCGGTATGGGCAACCAGAGGCATGGAAAATCTCCGGATAACGGGCTAGTGAGGAGAGGAAGCCAGGGCAGTGGCGATCAGTTCCATCAATTCGGCTTCGCTGGATACTTGTCCGGTTGTCCGGGCATCAAGCGTATAACCCCATTCATCAGCGATGGCCTGATACCGGGGTAAGCGAGTCTGGAACAGACGCGGAAAAACCCAGGTTACGAACTCATCCGGTTCAATGGATTCCAGGTTATCCCGGCCTTTTTCAGCCAGGTAAACAGCCAGTTGCTCGTTCAGGAAGTCTTCGCGATAGTACAAGGGTTTTGGATCTGTCCGGGCGCGTTCAATCAGTATGGATTCGAGTTCCGGGGTCGTGCGAATGTACAGGATGAGGGTATGTTCGGCCAGTATGCGAAGGGTTTCCGGATCATCCAGTTCACAGACACTGCCGCCTGCGTCATTGATGAAATGCCGGTAACCGTAAATCCGCTCGGCCTTGTGGATAAAGGCGGGTACATCCCGCATGGCTGCAATCTCTGCCTGATGATGCAGGTGCTGTCTACGCTTGAATTCGGCCAGACTTAGCCCGCCCCGTTCGGGGTTGCCCAGTTTCCCCAGAAAGGATGCAACCGCCGTCAGATTGTCCACGGTAATGTTGCTGCGAATGTAGATGGAATCGGAACGCAATAAATCCCGCAGGAAAGGAACCGCCATGGCTTGCTGTTTGATGTTGTCCATGATGGGTTCTTCCAGGTATTTGGTGCCAATGCGGTAGTCACCTGAATAGTGAAACCAGTCCTGTTTAGGCAGTTTGCCTGCCAGGGTGGTTTTTCCCACGCCGGACATGCCGAGCAGGGTGATCCGTTTATGATCCCAGTGTTTGAATTCCTTGGCCGACATTCGCATAAGAGGGTTCCAGACAGGATGGTTGGGTGAATGTATGGGGCGGAGATTGGTTCAGGGCCGAGTCAGTCAGTGTGTCAGACTGCACTCCAGCTTTTTCCTTTTGAGTTGTGTGCAGGCCCGGCGGGCATCGGCCTGATTGAGGGCACGTATCTGAGCCAGATAGACCTGTTTTTTGTGCCGCCGGTGCTGACTAATGGCAGCCTGACCGGAGTGCAAAAAACCCGGGGCCAGGCCGACGGCTGCCGTAATTCGCCGCTCTGCCTGGTGATGGGTTTGGAAATAACCCAACCGAATGGCCCAGGTTTGATGGTCGCCATGATTGTTCGGAAGGGGGCTTACAGGTAGAACGGAATGACCGGGTTGATCGAAGGGAGCCTGAATAAACCGGGCCTGCTGCCCCTCCAGTTGGTCAAAGCCATCGTCGAGCAGGTTACGCATGTGGGCATCCCGTGCCGCCGCCGTATTGCCGCCAAATACCACGCCTATCAAACGATAGCCTCCACGTCGGGCAGAGGCCACCAGATTGAAGCCTGAGGCATTGACGAAACCGGTTTTGATGCCGTCAGCTCCGGGATAGGAATCCAGCAAATGGTTGTGGTTGCCAAAGACTTGGCCCTGATATTCAAAGTTGTGTGTAGAAAAGTAGCCGTAATACTGCGGAAAGTGCTTGTAGAGTGCCTTGGCCAGCCGGAACATGTCCCAGGCGGTGGTCACCTGCCGTGCATCCGGCAATCCGGAAGCATTGCGGAACACCGTGCGACTCATGCCCAGTCGTCGTGCCTTTTCATTCATCAGGTAGGCGAATGCTGATTCAGATCCGCCTAATCCCTCGGCAAGGGTAACCGCTGCATCATTGGCTGAGCGGGTCACCAATGCCAGGATACCCTGTTCGACAGTGATGCCGTGCCCGGCCAGCAGTCCCATGCGGGAGGGGGGGCGCAGCACTGCAAACCGGGAGGCCCGCAGTCGGGTCTGTTTGCTGATTTCTCCCCGAACCAGGGATTCAAACACCAGATAAAGCGTCATCATCTTGGTCAGGGAGGCGGGATGGCGCAGTTCATCTGCGTTACGCTGAAACAATGGCCGTTCGTTGTCTATTTCGGCCACAAGGGCAGCATAGGGACCCGCCATTGATTCTGATGGCAAAAATACACCGGACAACAGGATAGCCGACCACAAAAAAAACAAAATTCGGATTCGCAGCATTCGGGGCGAGGTTCCTGGTAATGGTTAAACCCTCCGTGGATTCCAGCCAGTCCGTTGAGTGATAACATTACCATAAACCTGACCCTTGATGTGTCCGGTAATGCGCGAACCCTGTCCCCGAAACCGCAGATGCCCCGTCATAATGACCAACGCCCACCATTCACTACAGCCTGCGCTGCCTGACCATGAATATCCCGGTCGCCCCCGATTTGACCACACTCCGCCAGATGCCAGCGTTCGGGCAACTGGCGGAGGCTCACACCGTCTGTCTGGCCCTGTTTGAACAATCGCCCTCGGCAGAAATCGAGGCCTTGCTGGGGCTGTTATGTTGCCAGCGCGGCGACGTGGAGGCCGGACGCCGCCACCTCGCCGCCGTCAAGGCCGGGGCCGAGCCCCTTTCCGCAGCAGTGCTGACCGATCTGGCCGGCATTCACATTTTGCTCAATGAACCGGTGGCGGCCATCGCCTGGCTGGAACAGGCCTTGACCCTGACTCCGGACGATCCGGCTGCCCGAACCCGGCGCGGCCTGGTGGCCCTGCAAACGGGGCGGTGGAATCTGGCCATCGCTGATTTTGAATACGGTTTGCAACACCTGCCCGCCTCCCGGCGGGGAGCCCTTCATGCCAATCTGGGGCGGGCCTGGCTTGGAATCGGCCAACCGGAACAGGCTCTGGCGGAAGTTCAGCGGGCACGCACCGCCCTGACCCTGCCGGATCCCTGGCCGCTTTACCGGCTGGAAATTGATGCGCTGATCGCACTCGGGCAGTGGGATGATGCCGAACAGGCCATCCACCGGGCGGTGGCGGCAGGGCTGGAACCGCGCCGGTTACTGCCGGTTCATGCCTTCGTTTTGGCCGCCCGTGACAGGCACGACGATGCCGAACACGAGGTACGCAAGGGGCTGGAACGCTATCCGGACGAACCGGAGCTTTGGCTGTTACTGGCTGAACTGACCGAAGTCAGGGGGCGATTCGGTGCGGCCCTCAATAGTCTGGAACGTGCCCTGGAGCTTGAACCGGACAACCCGGAATTGTGGCTACGCAAGGCACACCTGGGGCGGCGTTTGTTCAATCCGGCCGGGGCACGTGAAGCCGCCGCCCGGGCATTGGCCCTGACCCAAAACCATTCCGGTCAGCAGCGGGCTCTGGCCCTGGCGGCAGCCGCCGAGGTGGAGGACGATGAAAATCTGGCTGAGGGGTATTATCGCAGGGCTTTGGAGCAGTTTGATGATTGCGTGGCGGCCCGACTGGGACTGGGCCGATTGCTGCTGCAATGGGGGCGGGTGGATGAAGCCGAAGCCGAGTTTGCCAGGGTCAAGGCCCACCATCCGGTGGCGGGCTACAGTGCCCTGATCAGTGCCCGGCATTTTCCGGATGATCCCGAATTGCTGGCCCGGATTGATCGCCTGGCCCACTCACCCAGTCTGGAGGGGGCGGTACGCACCGGTCTGTTGTTCAATCTGGCCAGCAGTCATGAGCATCGCAAGGATTATCCCAGGGCATTTGCCTGTGCTGAGTTGGCCAACCGGGCCAGCCGCAAACACCTGCCTTACGATGCGGCAGCCCACCGGGCACGCATTCAGGCCATCAAGACAACCTTCAGCCGCGATTTTTTCGCCCGGCGAGCCGGTTTCGGGCATCCTGCCACCTTGCCGGTTTTCGTGCTGGGCATGCCCCGTTCAGGCACAACCCTGGTTGAACAGATCATCGCCGGGCACTCGGCGATACACGGGGCCGGTGAAATCGGCTGCCTCAATCCGGTGATACACAGCATGGTGCGCTGGGAAATGCGGAGCGGTTCCGGGTTGGGGTGGCCCGGGTGCGTGACGGATTTGACCGCCCGCGAAGTGAAGGGTTATGCCGACAAGGTGCTGGAGCAACTTGGCCACCATCAGGACGGGGTACGCCATGTCGTGGACAAACTGCCGCACAATTTTGAGAACATCGGCTTGATTCGGCTGCTGTTTCCCGAGGCTCCGATCATTCACGTCCTGCGGGAGCCGCGTGACGTGGCCATTTCCAATTTTTTTACCGATTACCAGGCCAAATTCGGCGGGATGGGGTTTGCCTATGACCTGACCGACCTGGGTCGGCATCTGGTTGATTATCAGGATTTGATGGCTCACTGGGATCAGGTGTTGCCCCGCCCCATTCTGACCGTCTGCTATGAATCCGTGGTCGAAAATGTGGAAGCGGCTGCCCGAACCCTGCTGGATTATATTGGTGTGGCGTGGGAAGCGGGGGTACTGGACTTTCAACATCTGGAGCGACCGGTCAAAACCGCCAGTGTCTGGCAGGTGCGCCAACCGGTCTACCAGACCTCCAAAGCCAAGTGGCGGCGGTATGCTGAATTTCTGGGGCCACTGGAAGCGGCCCTGGCCGAGCCACTGCCCGACGTCGCAGCGACCGCCGAAACCGATCCGCTGCCGCCCGGCCTGTTCTTTGAAGGGATGGAACAACTCAAGGCCGGGCAGGCCGGGGCGGCTGAGCAAACCTTCGCCCGGATTCTGGCCCGTCATCCAGGCCATGCCGCCGCGACCCACTTCAGGGGGATGGCCTGTTATCAGCAGGGACGTCTGGACGAAGCCCTGCAACTGGTCAGGGATTCAATTGGGTTGCATCCCGGTCATCCTGACTGGGCACGGAATCGGGCACTGGTGGAAGCGGCCCTTCGGCGGCGCAAACAGACTCCGGGAGGGGCATGACCGCACTGCTGCGGTAGCGGGTGAGTGCCACCACGGCCTGGTCGAGGTCTTCATGACAGCGGTGTACCCAGTTTTCACCCCAGTAAAAATTGCAACTGGTCTCTGCCCGGAGCAATCGCCAGTGGGCCTCGTTCAGGCAGGTCTCGGCTTCGGGTGGGTGGCCGGATTGTTCCAGTTGATCCAGGGCCGCATGCAAGTCGGTACTGACCGACCTGATCCGCGCCAGTGCATCACGCTGGGTCGCCGATCCGGTCCATTGCAGAAAATCCCGACCGTGGTGCCAACCGGTGTTCCAGGCTCCGGTTTTGACCCGAACTTCGGTGGTCACCGGATGCCGATCCAGATAATCCCGGATGAACGCCGGTTGCAGCGTGGACTTGCGCCGGGCCTCGTCCAGCAGCTCCCGGTAAAACCCTCCCCAGAAATTGACCTCGTTGTTGGTGTTGCGGAACCAGCCGCCGTTCTCGCCATCGGTGCAGGTAGTTACCAGCGGTTCAAAGTCGCACCACCGGGTGCGCTGAGTCACCTCCCGGGCAAACCAGCCATAATCCATGCCCGATTCCTGGGCATCGGACAATTCCCTGTCCCTGACCACGACAATAATCTCACTCCCTTCATGGCGGGCAAGATGGGGGCGATAGCGTAATTCATGCCAGCCCATCGGAGTAACCGGTTCGATGTGTTCGCTGTCAACAATCACGTAGCGGAATCCGTATTTTGCGAGCATTGGAATCAGCTCCATGCTGAACCCCATTTCCGGGGGCCAGAATCCCTGAAAGCCGGTGCGCCAGAACAAATGACTGGCGGCACTCAACCAGCGGCGTACCTGGGTCGGGCGATCCGCTGACGGGATGAGCGGGAATACCGGGTGGTAATACCCGGTACCCAGAATGTCGATAATCCGCTCGTTTTGCAGATGCCACAGCAGCGAACCACAATCGACGATGCCGTACACCCGTTCCTGAAAGGCACTATCCGACAATTTTTCCAGCAGGGTACCCGACAGGGACAAATGAACCCGGCCAACGTCTTCATAGCCCCAAAGAAAACGGGGAATGCGGTCATAGGCCTGCAGAATGGCCCGGGCTTCCCAGGGTTCCTCCGCCAGCAGATGATCCAGGTTACCGGCAGGTTGGTGCAGATTCAGCACCAGTGCGTGATAAATCGACATGCAAGTCACCTCGCGAACGGCTAATCAAACGGTACGTCCCTTTATGGCCGCTATCCGCATTCTGAGGGCATTCAGTTTGATGAAACCTTCGGCATCCTTCTGGTTGTAGGCTCCCTGATCTTCCTCAAAGGTGGCAATGTTGGTGTCAAACAGGCTTTGATCTGACTTGCGCCCCACCACCGTGACGGTTCCCTTGTACAGTTTGAGGCGAACCACCCCATTGACCAGGGTCTGGGACTGATCGATCATCTGTTGCAACAGTTTGCGTTCCGGGCTCCACCAATAGCCG
>SXGU01554615.1_pt1 | contig 11324 bp, 10 predicted proteins | sample 3174531 | NCBI WGS metagenome assembly SXGU01 (sample SAMN11356863, study PRJNA531348) | freshwater metagenome | isolation source: freshwater sample F1-140 | place: China: Fuxian Lake, Yuxi | collected 2017-12-25
CGAGGGCACCTACACAGGAATGATCACAAAGAATGCGCAGACGATCGTGCAGGCGCTCGGTGGAAACGCGTCATCCCTTACCACGGAAAAGAGTCAATGACCACACAATCGACCTCCACGGCGCCAACGCACTCGGCATCACTTGGTTGCGAGCACTCGCCGACGAGTCCGCTGTCGATTCATGCGCTGACTGTCGCTTACCAGCGCCGCCCCGTCTTGTGGGATGTCGATCTCGATCTGCCAGCGCGCGCGCTCATTGGGATCATCGGCCCCAACGGCGCAGGCAAGAGCACGCTGCTCAAGGCATGTCTTGGGCTTCTTCCGATCTCGTCAGGAACTGTCACTGTGTTCGGCAAGCCTCTTGGTGTGCAGCGAGGACTCGTTGGGTATGTGCCGCAGCGCGAGAGTGTCGACTGGGATTTTCCAGTCTCGGCGCTCGAAGTCGTCACCATGGGCACATTCGGTCAGCTCGGTTGGTTTCGCCGCGTTGGATCGCGCGCGCGAGTCAAGGCGCTCGAGGCTCTTGAAGCGGTCGGACTCGCCAGCGAGGCGCACCAGCAAATCGGACAACTCTCTGGGGGGCAACAGCAGCGGGTCTTTCTCGCACGCGCGCTCGTGCAGTCGGCGCAGCTCTATCTGATGGACGAACCCTTCGCGTCGGTCGATGCCGCAACTGAACAGGCAATCATCGAGGTGCTTCGACGTATGCGCAGCGAGGGCAAAACTGTGGTTGTGGTGCATCACGATCTCGAAACCGCGCGCGAGTATTTCGATTGGGTGGTGCTGCTCAACACGCGCGTCGTCGCAGCTGGGCCAACCGCACAGACGCTGACGCACGAGCACTTGCGTGAGACGTACGGAGGCCGACTCACCCTGCTCGACGAGGCGGCGCAGCGGGTGCAGAAGGCGCAACGGGGATGAGAGCGAGCGCCACATGAGTTGGATCGACCACAACACATTCGTCGTCGCGTCGGCGACTGCACTTCTTGGAGCGGCCGCCGGAATCGCAGGGTGCCTGCTCGTGCTTCGACGCCGTGCGCTGATGGGGGATGCGCTCGGTCATGCGACACTGCCGGGCATTGCGCTCGCGTATCTCGTCTCGGTGGCACTTGGTGGAACCGGCAAAGAGCAGTGGATGCTGCTCGCAGGAGCAGCGGTGGGGGCGGGGGCTGGAGTTGTCGCGCTGTTGGTGGTTCGCCGAGGGGCACGAGTGAGCGATGAGACGGCGATGGCTGTCGTGCTCGGATCGTTCTTCGGCCTCGGAACAGCTCTCTTGACACTCATTCAGGCGACTCCTGCAGGGCATCAAGCGGGACTCTCCAGTTTCATCTTGGGCCACGCGGCATCGATGGTCGCGAGTGACCTGCAAGCGGCCGCGTGCGTTGCCGCCGTCTGTATCGCGCTCGTGATGCTGCTCGCGAAAGAGCTGCAACTGCTCTGTTTTGACGAAGCGTTTGCCCGCACGATCGGCCGTCCAGTGCGGTTGCTCGACGCGTTCGTGCTGCTCATTGTGATGGCGGTCGTCATTGCTGGCCTCCAAGCGGTTGGCCTCATTTTGATTCTCGCGCTCTTGGTACTGCCTGCAACGACAGCACGATTTCTCACGGACCGATTTGCGACGATGGTTTCACTCGCCGCTGCAATCGGATCGATGAGCGGAGTCACAGGCACGCTCGTCAGTTCACTCGCACCCGACCTTCCCACCGGTCCGTGCATCGTGCTCACCGCCTCGGCGTGCTTTGCGCTTGCGCTTGTGTGTGCTCCTCATCGTGGCCTCATTGCGCGCGCTCGTGGCAGCCGCGCAGAAGGTCTCAGCAGATGAGCGCGTGGACATGGGCAGTTGATGGATGGATCATCGCCATCGGCGCACTCGTCGCACTCGCGGCTGCCGTGCCAGGAGCATTCCTCGTCGTGCGCCGAACATCGATGCTCGCCGACGCGATCTCGCACGCTGTGCTCCCTGGGATCGCCGTGGCGTTCTTGCTCACAGGTACACGCGATCCGCTGTGGATGTTCCTCGGTGCGGCAACGGCTGGATTGCTGGTCACGCTCGCCTCGTCATGGCTCGCAGGCGTCGCGCGCATCGACTCAGGGGCCGCGCTCGGAATCGTCTTCACCACCGCGTTCGCGCTCGGCCTCATCCTGATCGTTCAGGTTGCCGACCGTGTTGACATCGATCCATCGTGCGTGCTGTACGGCGCAATCGAACTGGCTCCGCTCGATTCGACGCCGCTGGGCGGAGTCGAGATTCCGCGCGCGGCCATTGTGCTCGGCGCCGTTGCGTTGCTCAATGCCTCAGTCGCGGCTTGCTTCTGGAAGGAACTCAAAGTGATGGCTTTCGATCGCGCACTTGCGCGCACACTCGGGTGCCGTCCCGCCTTGATGGAGTCGATCATTCTTGGGATGGCCGCTGCCACATGTGTCGCAGCGTTCGAATCGGTTGGAAGCATTCTCGTCGTGGCGATGATGATCATCCCAGCGGTCGCTGCGCGGCTCTTCACCGAGCGACTCGCCGGCGTCATCGTGGGATCATCGCTCATCGGGTTCCTCGGCGTGTGCATCGGGCACATCGTTGCCGCGGGTGTTGCTCCTGCATTCACGTCAGGCGGCCGTGACGCGTCAACGGCGGGATCGATCGCCGCGATGCTTGGCGTGGTGCTCGTCGTCGCGATGCTCATCGCACCCAAACGCGGAGTTCTCGCACGTGTGTGCCACCGGTGGATGCTCACGCTGCGCATGGCTCACGAAGATGCGCTTGGATTGCTCTGGCGACTCGACGAGGCACGAGAGTCGGCGCACGTTGCGCGATTGCGCGAATTGCTCATCAACGGTCGCACGCTGTCGCCGCTCGGTGCACGGGTGGCGATCTGGACACTGCTTCGCGGCGGCAAGATTGTCGTGAGCGATGGAATCGCGCAACTCACAGCGGTCGGGCGCACCGAAGGGGCTCTGCTGGTGCGTTCACATCGACTCTGGGAAATTTATCTCGCCGAACGAGTGTCGGTCGCGAGTGACCATGTCCATCCGACTGCCATGATGCTCGAGCACATCACAGACGCCGCGCTTCGCGCGAAGCTGGCGCGTGAAGGCGAGGCCGCCCCGAGCGCAGAGCGCCAACTCATCGACCCTCATGGCCGCAGTGTGCCTGAGATCTCAGAGCCCCCTCAAGAACGCCGGTGAAATGCCACTCACGGTTTGACTGCGGGTGCGACCGCAGGTTTGTCGTCGTCGGCGCGCGGGGTGAAATCACACGTCGACATCTGCACCGCGGCGAGAGCAACAAGTTGTGCCGTCTCGGCGGCGAGTCCGGCGTCGATCTTCGAAACCTCGTCGCTCACCTTGTGATAGTCCTCGTGATCTTCAACCGAAAAGAGCACCGCGGGCACCTTCTTGGCAAGAAAGGGACCCTGGTCGCTTCGGTCGAGCCAGTCTGGGTGTTCGTTCAATCGCAACTTCATTCCGATCGCTTCGTTGGCTCGCTTGAGAGCTTCGACGACCGGGGCTCCCACAGAACCGCCATCGATGAATATCTCGCGAGGTGCTCCTCGTGAAATCATGTCCATGTTGAAGACGCCGCGAATCTCCCCCAACGGAACGATGGGAGACTTTACGAAGGCGCGCGAGCCGAGGAGTCCAGCCTCTTCGCCATTGAACGCGATGAAGAGCATGGTGCACGATGGTCCTTGGCCCTTCGCAGCGAGCGCCTTCATCGCGCGTGCCACTTCAAGCATGCCGCAGACTCCAGAGGCGTTGTCGTCGGCACCGTTGTGAATTCGGTCGTCGCCAGAGCGCTTGGGTCGCAGATGGTCGTAGTGCGCGCTCACAATGATGTACCCAGGTCCAGTGCCTGCAAGGGTCGCAACAAGATTTGGACCGCTCTCAACATTCGAGTCGATCGCCTGTCGATACGAGTCCTTCGTCGCACCATGGGTCAGCCCGAGCCCGTCGAAGCGTGACTCGATCCACTTGGCCGCCTTCTCGGCGAAAGGACTTCGAAAGAACCGTCCTCCCATCTCGTCGCTTGAGAGTTCGGCAATTGAGGCGCGGATCGCGTCTGTCGTGATCGATGCACGAATGACCTCAAGTGCTGTCGCAGGCGCGCTCTGTTGTGGGATCGCAAGTGTTGCGGAAACGATGAACGCGAGGGTGATCATGCAGACTCCTTGTACAGAAGCAATCGAAGGGCGTTGAATGCGACAACCACTGTGCTTCCTTCGTGCAGCACAACGGCCCAGTTGAGGGGCACAACGCCGCACAGCGCAAAGGGAATCAGCAGTGCGACCACTCCAAGCGAGATCGCCACATTCTGCAGAATGGTTTGCCGCGCGCGCCGACTCAGGCCGACTGCGAACGGAAGCTTCGAGAGATCGTCAGCCATCAGCGCGACATCGGCGGCTTCGAGGGCAACATCAGTGCCGGAAGCGCCCATTGCAATTCCAACGCTGGCACTTGCGAGCGCCGGTGCGTCGTTCACTCCATCGCCGACCATCGCAACGGTGCCCCACGTGCTCATGAGCGCTCGAATCTCGTTGATCTTGTCTTCAGGCAGCAGCCCCGCCTTGATCTCATCAATCCCAAGTGGTGCGGCGACGGCGTTGGCGATCTGCGCGTTGTCTCCAGTGAGCATGACGAGCCTTCGAATGCCAAGCGACTTGAGGCGCGCAAAGAGGCGGGCCATTCCTGGGCGAACATGGTCTGACATCGCAATTGCGCCCACGATGTGGTCGCCACGCGCAACGACCGAAAGCGTTCGCGCTTGCGATTCAAGAAGCTCGATGTGTCGACGCAGCGTTTCGTGAATCGCAGGCGACCCTGCCGAGGTGAAGCTACGCGGTCCAGCAATCATTGCCCGATCAGTCTCGATCATTCCTTCGACGCCGCGCCCAGGAATCGCGCGAACATCGCGAATCTCAGCCGGATCAATTCCGTCGCGCGTCGCACGTCGCACCACCGCGAGCGCCAATGGATGTGACGAGTGCTGATCGAGCGCATAGGCGGTCGCGATGACATCGCGCGGGGTAAACCCATCTGCTGCGACAACATCAGTGACCTCAGGACGCCCTTGGGTCACTGTGCCAGTCTTGTCGAATGCAATTGCTCGCACGACCCCGAGACTCTCGAGGTGCATGCCGCCTTTGATGAGCACACCGCTTCGAGCGGCTTGCGCGACGCCAGCGAGTACCGCACTCGGAGTCGAGATTACAAGCGCACAGGGCGAAGCTCCGACGAGCACCGCCATCGCGCGCAGAAAAGCGTCGGCGAATGACATCGAAAAGAAGTTCATCAGCACAACGATGATGAGCGGAACGCTCACAAGCACAATGGGCGTGTACACGCGCGTGAATCGCTCGGTGAGTCGTTGCGTGCGCCCTTTGCTTGCCTGTGACTCTTCGACGAGCCTCACCATTCGAGCCATCGTGGTTTGTGTTGACAGCTTGGTCGTTTCGACAAGCAACAAGCCATCGCCATTGACGCTGCCCGCAAACACATCGTCACCGAGGTCTTTCACGACGGGAACGCTTTCGCCAGTGATGGGGCTCTGGTCGACTGCACTGGTTCCTTCCTTCACAGTGCCATCGACTGCAATTCGCTCTCCAGCCATCACGCGAACGAAGTCTCCGACCGAAAGCTCTTCGACGGGCAAGGCGAGTTCGCGCCCGTCGCGAAGGACGCGTGCAGTCTTTGGAGTCAGTGTTCCCAGCGCCGCGATTGCGCTGCGCGCGCGATCGGTGGCAAGCCCCTCGAGCCCATGTCCAAGCGAGAAGAGCAGAAGCAAGATCGCAGACTCTTCAAGCCGACCGATCAAGCCCGCGCCGATTGCTGCAACGAGCATCAAGAGATCGACATCGAACTGAAAGCGAACAAGCTGCTGCAGCGAACGCAGCGTGACATGCCATCCACCGATCACGCACGAGGCGAGAAGCAGTGGCGTCGAGAACGTGGCGAACTGTTCAGAGATGTGCGCGAGCACTCCACCTGCGAGCAGGGCGCCGCAGCCGATTGCAGAAAGTAGGTCGGCGTTGCAGAGAAGCACACCGCTGCCCGAAGCGCCGCGTGGGTGGTTGTCACAGCACGCCATTGAGTTCACACGCCCTTGAGCAGATCACGTCGAACTGCCAACCCCAAGCGCACGAACGATGCACCACCCAATCACTCCTTCGACCATCAGAAATGTCCCTAGGAGCACGAGCGCTGCGCCAACGAACCACGGCCACTGTCCGCTCGCGATGTCGACATAGCGAAGCACGAGCAGCAGCCATCCTGGACCTTCGAGCAAGGCCCCCGCAATCACCCGAAGCGTTCGCCCTCGCTGATCAATGTTGCATTGAAGTGGCATCGCAATTCTTTAGCCTGGTGGCGGTCGCAGTCGCATCTGCTCAGAGATGATGAAGTCCATCGTGATGAGTTCATCCTGTGTCCACGTCTTGCTCGTGACATACTCGTCCATGCGGTCTCCGGCCTTTCCGACCGCCTGCTGCACAGCCGCGACCTCAGCCTGCTGAGCATCTGTTGGAACGGTGCCGCGCATTTCGAGTCGCAGTTGTGATGCGCGCAATTGCAGTGTGTGTCGCTCTGCAGCGAGCGCCGTGAACTCACGAAACTTCGGAGATGCAGCCATCTGCGCGTACTTTTGCAACTCAGGGGGAACATCAGAAGCGGGTGCCGTCACAACCTCTGCTGGTGGCGAAGGAGGCGGCTCATCCTTTGGTTTCTTACTGACAGGCGGCTTCGTCCGAGCGGGTTCTTGGGGGGTCGGGGTTGCTGGCTCGTTTGCGACTGGTGCAGGTTCGACGGCGGGGGGTTTCTCCGCGGGCGCTTTCGCAGTCGGAGCCGATGGAGCAGGAGCCTTCACTTCGGGCTTCTTTGCCGCAGGTTCGGAAGGCGCCGCAGCAGCCGGCGCTGGCGTGGGAGCTTCTGGAGGAGTGGGCGATGAATCGTCGCAGGCGAACATCGCGACTCCACTGAGCAGCGCACCGAGAACAAAGTGCAGATTCTTCATCCCAACGAGGATACCCTTGGAGGACCATGCGCCCGGCACCCACACGACGCGGATTCACGGTGACCGAGTTGCTTGTAGTTGTGGCGATCATTGCGCTTTTGGTTGCGCTGCTCATCGTCGGACTCGACAAGGCGAGGATGATGGCACGCACCGCATCATGCCTCTCGAACCAACGGCAGATCTCGCTCGCAAACACGAGTTATGCAACCGACAACGGCGGCGCCTACGCGAGCAATCGCACCAGTAATGGCGTGTTCTCGTTCACCCTCACCAATGCCTGCGGATCGTTCCCGATCCTGATCAACAAGGGCAACACGATCCAGGACTCCTATCACAGTTGGACCGCCTCGTACGGGACCAACATGAACGGCTCGACAGAACTCGAGAGCGCACTGACGAAGGGGCGGCTGTATTCACACATCGGATCACCCGCTGTCTATAAGTCACCGCTCGATCCGACGAGTCGCATTCGCAGCTATTCGCTCAGCGGATTTGTCGGCGGAACAGTTCCTGAAGATTCTGAAGAGTGGGCCAACAAGTGGGACGATTGGTTCTGCAGTCAGGGGGTCACCCCGCGTGAGTGGGTCACGACCCATGTGAAGCACCACAAGTACCCATCCCAAACGATCATGTCGATCGTCGAAGACGACAACGACGGCTTCAACTTCAATAATCAGGGATGGGTGATTGATCCGCGCCCTCCGCTCGGTTCGCCTCCGCCTCCAGGAACTCCCAATCCAGGCGCATGGGCCAACGCAGCCGGATGGGAAGGCTGGATCGATTGGCCCGCGTTCTGGCATCCATCGGCGATTACCTACAGCTACGTCGACGGATCGACTGAGTCCTACTCGATGCAGAACGAAAAGGTCGTGAGTGCGATTCAGGGTCCACCTGGGGTTGGTCTCGGGCACAGGTACGCGCAGCCCGCCGACAATCTCACGATGGGTCCATGGCGCCGCGACTGGATGCACCTTCGTGAACGAATGCTCCCAGGCGTGATCCCTCCGATGATTCCGCGCTATCAGGACCAATGAGAGTCTCTGCGACCGCGCCTCGTGCATTCACCGTCACCGAATTGCTCGTCGTTGTCGCAATCATTGCGTTGCTCGTGGCACTGTTGATCGTCGGGGTCGAGAAGGCGCGGCTCATGGCACGAACCGCATCGTGCCTTTCAAATCAGCGGCAGATCGCGCTCGCGCAGGCGAGTTATGCAACAGACAACGGTGGGGCGTTCGCGAGTCCTCGCACTTCCTACTCAGGAGGTGGCGGGTCGTTCACGTACACGAATGCGTGCGGCACCTTTCCATTGACGATCAACAATGGCAATGGAAGCAATGCCTCCTACCACTCGTGGACCGCGTCGTACGGAGCTGGAGTCGTCGGTGGTTCCGAGCAGGAGTACCAACTCAACAGCACGGTCCCCACGGCCAAGGCGCTCTCAGGCGGTCGGCTTTTCTCACACATCGGGTCGTTCCCGGTCTATCGCTCACCACTCGATCCGACAAACCGATTGCGCAGTTACTCACTCAACGCATTTGTTGGTGTCACGGTGCCAACCGACTCGTATGGATACCTCAGCAGTTGGCAGGGATGGTTCTGCAGTCAGGGAGTCACTCCGAACGAGCTCGTGACGACGCACATCAAACACATCAAAGTGCCATCGCAGACGATCATGTCGCTCGTCGAAGACGACAGTGATGGATTCAATTTCAACAATGAAGGATGGCTCATCGACCCTCGGCCGCCATTAGGGTCACCAGCGCCTCCTGGTACGGTGAATCCAGGAACATGGGCCAACTCTCCAGGTTGGATCGGTTGGGTCGATTGGCCCGCGTTCTGGCAACCGACCAACATTACGTACAGCTATGTCGATGGATCGACTGAGTCGTACGCGCTGCAAAATCCGAAGCTTGTCTCACTGATTCAGGGCCCACCTGGCGCCGGGTATGGACATAATTTTCCGCAGCCAGCAGACAATCTCACGATGGGTCCGTGGCGGCGTGATTGGATGCACTTTCGAGATCGATTGCTGCCGGGCATCATTCCGCCGATGGTGCCGCGCTATCAGGATCAATAGCCATGCAACGACGCGCATTTACAGTGACCGAATTGCTTGTCGTGGTTGCGATCATCGCGCTGCTCGTCGCATTGGCACTGATCGGATTTCAGAAGGCACGCATGATGTCGCGCACCTCTCTCTGCCAGTCCAATCAACGGCAGATCGCGCTCGCGCAAACGGCCTATGCAACCGACAATCTTGGAGGTCTCGCGAGCCCGTGCACCTCATTCCGTGGGATGGATGGAGCATTCAACCTCTCGAGCACCTGCGGCAATTTTCCGATCCTTCTCAATGGTGGCAACCTCACCAACGATTCCTATCACTCGTGGGTCGCGTCTTATCCCGGCCTCGACGCGAACGGCAATCCCAAGATGAACGGAAACCTTGAGAATGAGGGGGCGCTTACGAAGGGTCGCCTCTTCTCGTACATCGGCTCGACCGCGCCATACAAGTCGCCCCATGATCCAACTGGGCGATTGCGCAGCTACTCGCTCAACTGCTTCGTTGGTGTGACGATTCCAAACGATGTTTCGAACTACGGTAAGAACTGGATTGACTGGTTCTGTGCGCAAGGTGTGACGCCGCGCCAATGGAACACCACGCGAATCGCCGCGATCAAGAATCCATCGAGCACGATGCTCTCGATCGTCGAAGAGGATGGCGGCCCGACAAACCACAACACCCACGGGTTCGTCATCGATCCGCGCCCACCGTCGGGTTCGGTGCCGCCACCTGGAGTTGCAAGTCCAGGATTGTGGGCCCTCGGCGCAGGATGGCAGGGGTGGATCGACACTCCTGCGATTTGGAATCCTGCGCCCATTTCGACCAGCAATGTCGATGGCTCGACGCAGTCCTACACCTTTGAGAATCAAGCGCTCGTTGAGCAGATGTTCGCATCGCAGAGCGCCGGTCAGACGCACGGAGTGGTGCAAGGCCCCGACAACTCAAGTGGTCCGTGGCGACGCGATTGGATGCACTTTCGCGATCGGCTGCTTCCGGGAGTGATTCCGGCGATGGTCCCCAAGTACCAAGCGCAATGAGCATCCGCCAGAACAACCTGCGCGCCTTCACTGTGACCGAACTGCTTGTGGTCGTCGCGATCATCGGGGTGCTTGTTGCCCTGCTGCTTGTGGGACTCGGCAAAGGACGACTGCTCGCGCGGGTGACGTCGTGTCTCTCAAACCAGCGGCAGATTGCGCTTGCGCAGGCCAGTTACGCGACCGACAACCTCGGGGCGTACGCGAGTCCTCGAACATCGATCCCCGTCGAGTCGTTGCTCATGAACTTTTCGAATTCGTGCGGTACATTCGCGATGACGATCAACAACGGCAACACCGCCAACGCGTCGTATCACACGTGGACTGCGTCGTACGGCGCCGGACTCGTCGGCGGTGTTGAGTATGAGTACGGCGTCAACAGCACGACTCCGACGGCGAAGGCGCTCTCGGGAGGCCGACTGTTTTCGCACATTGGATCGACGCAGCTCTACCGCTCGCCACTCGATCCCACTGGTCGTATTCGCAGTTACTCGCTCAGCGGATTCGTCGGCACGACGAGCCCAGGTGACAAACCCGGATTCGGACTCTCGTGGCACACATGGTTCTGTAATCAGGGAGTCACTCCGCGAGAGTGGGTTGCGACACACCTTGCACACATCAAGATGCCAGCGCAGACGCTGATGTCGATCGTCGAAGATGATGGAACCAACGGGCTCACCTACAACGAGCAGAGTTGGATGCTCGATCCACGGCCGCCACTCGGTTCGATCGCGCCGCCAGGAACTCCAAACCCGAGCACATGGGGCAATTCTGCTGGGTGGGATGGGTGGATCGATACTCCTGCATTCTGGTATCCAAAGAACATCACCTACAGCTATGTCGATGGATCGACAGAGTCGTATTCACTTCAGAATTCAAAACTTCCAGGATTGGTCGAAGGCCCACCCGGCGGGGGATACGGCCCGTTCTATCCGCAGCCAGCGGACAATCTGATCACCGGGCCGTGGCGCCGCGACTTCATGCACTTTCGAGACAGGCTCAGGCCAGGCACCTTTCCACCGATGATGCCGCGCAACATCGCGCAGTAGCACGAGATCAGTACGAGCAGTTCTTTGGTGTTCGCGCGAACGGAATCACATCGCGTACGTTTGCCATGCCGGTGGCATAGACGATTGTGCGTTCGAATCCGAGGCCAAACCCAGCGTGCGGAACTGTCCCGTATCGGCGCAAGTCGCGGTACCAGCTGTATGCGTGTCGATCGAGTTTC
>SXGU01053750.1_pt1 | contig 11323 bp, 11 predicted proteins | sample 3174531 | NCBI WGS metagenome assembly SXGU01 (sample SAMN11356863, study PRJNA531348) | freshwater metagenome | isolation source: freshwater sample F1-140 | place: China: Fuxian Lake, Yuxi | collected 2017-12-25
CCCCGGCGCCGGCCGCCCCTGCACGGGCCGCCGCGAAGGTCGACTGGCTCGGGCACATCACGCGCCAGCGACGCGAGCAGTTCGCGGAGCCCCCCCCCGCGATGCTGCGCGACGAGGAGCGACGGCGCCGCGACGAGCAGGACGCGGCCGCCTTCGACGCGCTCGCGGCGCGGCTCCACCCCGACGTCGTCGACGCGCGCGCCATGCGCGACCTCCTCGCCCTGCACGGGCCCTGGGACCCCGTCGCCGCCGGCGAGATCGCCGACGCCTTCTTCCTCGCCCACCCCCGCGACACCCACGCCCGGGTGCTGCTCGACCACGTCAACCGCCAGATCAAGGAGAACAAGTGACGTCCAACGCCGCCACCCTGCCCGAGCCCGCCCGCGTGCGGCTCCAGTCCCCCTCGCGCCGGCCTTCGCGGCCGGCTCCGGGGGCGGGGTCACTCGGCTCGGCGGCTCGTCGCCGCGGCGGCTCCGCCGACGCCTCCCTCCCGTCGCCTGCGGCGACCATTTCGCGCTCGCTCGCCTGCCCTTCCGCAAGACGATGGCGCAAGACGACATGTTCGACTCCCGCGCGCAGCGCGAGCTCTACCAGGCGCTGACGATGTGGTCGGAACTGCACGGCATCGCGCTGGTCACCGGCCCCAGCGGGGCCGGGAAGTCGATCACCGCCCGTCGCTTCGCCCGCTCGCTCGACGAGTCTCGATGCCGCGTCGTGGCGTTGCCGCACGGCGTCTCGACCGTCAACGGATTCCTCCGCTCGCTCAATCGCGCGCTGGAGCTCCCGATGCGACAGCACGCGAGCGACCTCTTCGACCAGGCCCAGGCGCACCTCGCCAGCCACGGCCCCGGCCGGGGGCCCCACCCGGTCATCGTCATCGACGACGCCGAGGGCATGAAGGCCCCGGTGCTCGACACCGTCCGGCGCCTCACGAACCATGCGATTGACGCCGAGGATCGTTTCAGCGTGCTCGTCGCGGGCACGGACGCCCTGCTCCGGACGCTGCGCGACCCGGCCCTGGAGCCCTTCAACACCCGCCTCTCCTTCGTCCACTCGCTCAAGCCCTTCAACCTCGAGGACACGCGGAACTACGTGGCCTTCCACCTGCGCCTGGCCGGCGCCCGCGAGGGCCTGCTCGCCGACGGCGCCGTCCGGAAGCTCTTCCAGGCCAGCGGCGGCGTCGCGAGGCGAGTGAACCAGCTGGCGCTCCACGCCATGGTGCAGGCCGCCGTCGCCGGGCTCGACACCATCTCCGCTGACTTCATGGCCCAGCAGCTCGCCGCGCACCCGCTCTACGACTCCAGCGGTGCCGGGTGAGTCGCGACCTCCTGTGCATGCTCGTCCCCAGGTGCTGGACCGGCGAGCAGGCCCTGGTCGCCGCCCGGCTGCTCCGCGCCGCCCTCGACGCCGCGTGGCACGTCCACGGCGAGGGCATGGCCGAGGCCATGGGCGACTGGCCCGTCTCGCGCTGGGACGAGGTGCTGCCGCCAGGGCCGCCCACGCGCGGCGAGGGGGACGACGACGACATCCCGTTCTAGCGCCGCGCGAGACCACGTCGCGACGCCATGTCACCACGCGTGGGACACCACTCCGGGTGACGTCTCCCCGGTTCTACCGGTGGTGGAGAGTGGGACGCGGTGGGTGAAAACTCGTGGGACGGGACACGGGAGTTCCGAGGACCGCGTCCGCGCCTTCGTCGACCGCGCCCTCCAGAGCGAGGGGCCCGTGCCCTGGGGCTTCTGGTTGCGGGCAGCGGCCGAGGTGATCACAGCGGAGCCGACGGGGCGACAGGAGGCACTCTACCACTCCGCCGCTCGGCGCACCGCCACCACCGTCCGCGTCGACCCCCGCGAGCGCCAGGCGGCCATCCGCCATCTCGCCGCCCAGGTGCTTCCGGTGGCGTGACGAGCCCCAGCCCGCGCCGCCGCGCACCGCGATGGCGGCTCGATCACGAGATCGATGAACGATCGTCGTTCCACCCCCGGGTCCGTGGGGCCGCGCCCGGAACAGTGCGCGGATCACGCCGCTGTTCGACCCGTGACCCACCCGGCAAGCCCTACGCCCGGGCCATCTGGGTGTCCGGGGTTCCGCCGGGTCAGGGGTTGACATGCGCAGACAGCGTGTGGTCCACCTCGACACGCGACGTCACCGAAGGGTAGTCGTTGAGCGGGGCGTTGAGCGAGATCCACCGGCAGGCCCACGTCGTGTCGGTGAGGCGATCCGAGAGGCGCTGCGGGCCGGCGGCTGCGGTGTCGGCCGACGGCACGCCGCATCCCAAGCCAGCAAGTGCGAGGAGGAGGAGGAGGCGAATTCGCATGGCGCCGAGTAACCTCCGCGTGGCCGGGGTCCGAGGCAGCGTCGGTAGGCCGCTCTGCGGAGGCGACGGGCGACGCCGGATTGAAGTGATCGCTTACGGAAACGACTGCTGTGCGTTATCTTCCGCAAGCGATGACTACCGCTGGCCCACACCCGTCGGAGCTCCCCCACTGGGTGGACGACCTCCAGACGCACGGGCGCTACACCTTCACTCGGGAAGAGGCCCTCGCCGCGACCGGCAACACCGAGATCGCCGTCGCCGCGAGCCTCCGCCGCCTGCGGAAGGCCGGGCGCATCGTGTCCCCGCGCCGGGGCTTCCACGTGATCGTCCCGCTGGAGTACCGAGCCACGGGGGCTCCGCCCGCGGAGTGGTTCATCGACGACCTGATGACGCACCTCGGGAAGCCGTACTACGTCGGCCTGCTCTCGGCGGCGGCCCTGTACGGCGCCGCGCACCACGCCCCACAGGTCTTCCAGGTCGTGACCGACGTGCCCACCCGGCCGCTGACGGTCGGGCGGATTCGGGTGGCCTTCGTCCAGGGGCGAGCTGCACACTCCCCGACCGAGACGATGAACACCGCGACCGGGACGATCCGGGTCTCGACGCCCGAGGCCACCGCCCTGGATCTTGTTCGCCACGCCAACGCCTGCGGGGGCCTGCAGAACGTGGCGGGTGTCCTGCGCGAGCTCGCGGAGCGCCTCCACGGTGCCCGCCTCGTTGACGCCGCCAAAGGCGTCGAGCGAACGGTCGCGCAACGGCTGGGCTGGCTCCTCGATCACCTGGGCGCGCAGGACCGCGCCGAGCCCCTTGCGCGGGCGCTGGCCGCCGGCCCGCTGTTCCCCGCCGCGCTACGGCCGCACGTCCCCGACCGCGGATTGGGAGCCGACCCTCGTTGGGGCGTGATCGCCAACACCGAAATCGTGGAGGACGAGTGATCCCCCGCGCACACATCACCGCGTGGCGTGCCGTCGCCCCCTGGCCGGACGACGGGCAGGTGGAGCAGGACCTCGTCCTCTCTCGCGCGATCGTGGAGCTGTTCTCCGACGACCACATCGGCGGCCACTTCGCCATGCGCGGGGGTACCGCGCTCAACAAGCTCTCCCTCGCCGCGCCCCTCCGCTACTCGGAGGACATCGATCTCGTGCAGGTCGTCGCCGGCCCGACTCGACCGTTCTTCGATGCGCTTCGTGCGCGCCTCGACCCCTGGCTCGGCGGGCACACCTACGAGCACCGGGAGCACAGCGTGCGGGCGACCTGGAGGTTTGCGACAGAGGCGCCGCCGAGCCGTCGGATGCGCCTGAAGGTGGAGGCGAACACCCGGGAGCACTTCGCCGTGCATGGAGTCGTCCCGACGAGGTTCCGTGTGGACAGCCGGTGGTTCACCGGCGAGGCCTCCGTCCCGACCTTTCGCCTCGACGAGTTGCTCGGTACGAAGCTCCGCGCCCTCTACCAGCGGCGTAAGGGTCGGGACCTGTTCGATCTCCACCGTGTCGGCGTCGGCGGTGGCGTCGACCTCGACTGCGTTGTCAAGGCCTTCCGGGCATACGCCGAGGCGCAGGGCATCCGGGTGAGCCGAGCGGAGTTTGAGGCGAACCTGCTAGCGAAGCTGGGAGACCGCGACTTCCGGACGGACATCGTGCCGCTCCTGGCACCGGGCTTCTCCTACGACGTGGATGAAGCCGCCGCATGGGTTGCCACCGAGGTGCTCCCGCGGCTGCCGTAGAACCAGGAGTTCGATAGCCCCGCAGGCCGAACACTGAAGAAGGCCCGTCGAATCTAACGATTCTGGCGGGCCTTCAGATCAGTGGTCGGGATGGGCGAACGCTTATAGAACTGCCGCCCTTGACCCCGAGGTGTGCGTGGTCGAACGGTGGCTTGCATACAACTTGGCCCGGTCCCTCCTCGTCCCATTCGGGCTTCCGCGCCCACCCGGAGGGTCGGTTGGCTGCGGTCCAGGCCAACTTGTCGGCGCCGCGGAGACGCGCTAGTCGCGACCGATGAACAACCGTCGGCTCCGCCCCGCGACCGTCGCCGCTGCGATGATCGCTACCTGCTTCCTGCCCCAGTCCGCCCTCGCGGCCACCTGCGGCCTCTGGGCGCCTGGAGTTCTCACTCAGCCGAAGGCCGGCGACGAGTCCAAGGCTATTCGCGTCAACTGGACGACGGCCCCCCCAGGCGGGTGCACGAACACGACGGGTGACAACTGGGATGGCACCGACCACCTGGAACTGCACCGCCTAGCCGGGACCTCGCCTCCAAGCGCGGCCAGCCCGAGCACTCGCGTAGCCTCCTTCGCGAATGGGACCACCCAGCGGGACGACTTCGTGCAGCGCTCGAACAAGACGTACGCGCACCGGCTGTTCGCGTGCGAGAACGCGGCGTGCACGAGCTGGTACGCAGACACCAGTGGGAGCGACGAGTCCACGAACAGCCACTCCGACACAGAAACCACCGAGACAGAGGTCTGGGTTTTGGAGGGGATCAGCGGACCTAGCGACACGGGGGACATGATCCTGAAGGCCACGGCGTGGAATGACCCGCAGCCGAACGCGCCACATGCCTTCTTCTACCCCAGCGGATGGTCGGGCGCTCTGGGCGGGAGGCTGGCACTGTACTGGAGCTGGCAGGACAGCGGAGTCAGCCAGGTCTGGTACATGCTGCACGACGCTGCGGGCTGGCCGGGCGGTGGTTTCAACGTCAGCGCCAACTGGGACGCGGCGGTGCTCGTTGCCGAGGGATCTACTGACGACGCCGACGATGACTACATGGCCGACCACCCATGGGCGATGTTGACGCGCGACGGATCGGACAACCGGGTTCAGCTCTTCGTCCAAAGCCAGAACCCTGCCGACGGCTTCAACCAGGCCATCCAGATCGAGTCCGCCGACGAGGTGGGCGACGACTTCGGACTCACTTGTGGCACGAGTTGCGCGGACACCATCCTCGATGCCGGCGGTTACCTCGCCATCGAGGCCGATGGAACCTCCGCGACGGACTACCTGGAGGACGCGCGGCACAGCCGCGTAGCGTGGGACTACGTCGCCGACGGGTACATCGACGCGGGCAGCGACGAGCCCTTCATGATGTTCCAGATGGAACGCCCCGACTCGGGGACGTGCTCCGCACCGCTGCCTGACGACATCGGTCGGGCGGATGGGTCCTGGGACTCGGGGAGCAGCTCTTGGATTTGGGATCTGGACCTGGAGGCGGCCTCCCCCTACTGCCCCGAGATCCACGTGGCCGACGGCCACGACAACGCCACGATCCCGTTGCCGGCGGGACAGTTCAAGATGTACTACAAGGATTCCGACGACCACACCTGGTACGTGACGTACTGGAACGGCGGGTGGTGGGAGGACACGACGCCCATCGAGATCTACTTCGACGACGGGCCGACATCGCCGCTCGTTCAGAAGTGCGTTGAGAACGTGTCGGCGCTGGTGTACGTGGATGGCGGCGGATTCCCGCACGAGGGAATGTTCGCGCAAGTTCTGGACGCGGACATGGCGTGCTCGGACGGCGACCCGAGCGGCGGGATGGACGACGACGGGGCGGACGACGAGGATGACGCCGGCATCGTGTTCCTCACCCTCTGGAACTGAGGGTGCGACTGGCCGAGCTGCTACTGGCGTGTGCCAGCAACCCGGATGTCGAGGTCCGTCCGCCGATCATCGATTCGCCGGTAGCTCCAACGGACTCTGGGGCAGAGTGGATCTGCTACCAAGACGGCGACGGCGACGGGTGGGGCATCGGCTCGGCGGAGCAGTCGCAGGTGCCCTGTGGTGACGGCTCTACAGAACGAGTGGGCGACTGCGACGACACGAGCCCCGCCGCCTACCCCGGCGCGGCCGAGGTGTGCGACGGCACCGACAACGACTGTGATGGTGCGGTCGATAGCCCGGTGCCCGCCGAAGCCCCCAACTGGTACGCAGATGCCGACGGCGACGGGTACGGCGACCCGTCCACGGGGGTGGCCGCTTGCCAGGCCCCCCCGGGGGGAGTTGCCGACGCGATGGACTGCGCCGACGCCCGCGCGGACACCCACCCGGGTGCCGCTGAGGTATGTGAGGACGGTGCCGACAACGATTGTGCCGGCGACGGCGACGGGCGCTGCCGGCTCGTCGGAGAGATCGGCCCGGCTGAGGTCGCGGACGCGGCGTGGTTCGGCGAGGCCGAGCAGAGCCTAGTTGGGCGCTACGCCTTGGCCTTGTCCGTCGCTGAAGGCGGCGGGGCCATCTCCATCGGTGCGTGGGTGAGCGAGGGGAGGGCCGATCCCACCGGAGGCGTGTTCTTGTTCGATGACCCGCTCGCCTCCGGCGTGCTCTCCGATGCGAGCCTCGTCCTGCTCCCGCGGGATGGCGGAGACAGCTACTTCAACGCCGAACAGGTCGCGGTCATCAGGGACATTGACGGCAACAGTTGCGACGAGATCCTCGTCGCGGGCGACATCGCTGGGGTCACGTCGGGAACGAGTTGGCTCTTCGACACCTGCTCCGGGACCGAGCTGGATGAAACGGACGCGCTCGTGACCGGCAATGGCGCCGGGGCATCCCGCTTTGGCACGTCACCTGTGCCAGTGGCCGACTCGGACGGCGACGAAGTCGCCGAGTTGCTCATTGCGGCGAGCGGCAACGCGGAGGAGGACGGCACGTGGTACCGCGAGGTTGGCCGGGCCTACCTGTTCAGGAACCCGCTCGCGACGCTCGACGCGTTGGATGCCGACGTGACTCTTCGTCTTCCCGGTTCGGCGGAGTGGTTGACGCTGGGCGAGGCCTCGTGCTCGGCCGACCTCGACGGCGACGGCCTATCCGAGGTGGTGCTCGGAGCTCCCGGGTACGGGAGCGGCGAATTGCTGCCGAGTTGGGCGCCCGGAGGAGCCGTGTTCGTCGCGTTCGCGCCCTTCGAGTCTGAACTGCTGCTCGTGGACGAGGACGGTGCGCCCGCCAGCAACGTGGCCATGCTTGCCAGCGACATGAGCATGTTCCAGTACCGGGTTGGCTACGCCGTCGCGTGCGACGCGGACCTTGACGGAGATGGGACGGCGGACCTCGCCTACTCCGACCCCTTCGTGGACGACGGGGCGGGGCGCGTGTACGTCACGCCGGTCACGGCCGGGCGATCCGAGCTGCCGGGAACGAGCGGCTGGACGATCACCGGCGCTGCGACCCAGCTCTATCTGGGCGCGGGCTCGCTGCTCGCCTCGGACCTCGACGGCGATGGCGACACGGACCTCACCATTGGTGGCCTCGGCGAGGAGGGCAACGGCACGTCGTGGGTCTTCTACGCACCGGGCTCCTCCGCGCTTTCCACGACGGATGCCGAGGCGACGATCACTGCGACTCAGTACTCCGCCACCGGCGACATCGACGGCGACGGGATCGACGACCTGCTGGTGGGCGTACCTGCGGACTCCACCTACGCGCACTGGTCGGGCGCGGCCTACGTGCTCCTCGGCGGCTCGCTCACGCCAGAGTAGTCCAGGTTCGCGGGTCCAGAACTCGCGGTATGGCCGCCCCAGTGAGGTTTCCGCTAGAACCGGAAAGCAGCCCTCCGCCGCCCGGAACTCGCAAGATCGGGGAGGCGGAGGGGAATGGTCGGGGATGCCGGATTCGAACCGACGGCCTCTTGCGCCCAAGGCAAGCGCTCTACCAGGCTGAGCTAATCCCCGGCGACCACGTGCTAACCACGGAGGATGGCCGCGGCACCCGCCGCCGTCGGCTATCGTGGCCGCATGATGACGCTCCTCCTCGTGATGGCGCTCGGTTGCCCTGCGACCGTGGACAAGGAAACAGGCGACGTGGTGGGTGGTCGCGACAGCGAGCCCACGGGTGACAGCGGCGACACCGGTGGCGTCGATGTCACCGACACCGGCGAGACCGGGGACACCGAGCCGCCCGATGACTCCGGCGACACCGGCGATAGCGGCGAGCCCCCCGACACCGGCGACCCCGAGGACACCGGTCACAGCGGCGGCGAAGACTCGGGCGACACGGGCGAGCCCTGTCGCGTGCGGCTGGTGGACACCGTCCCCGACGATGGGGCGGTCGATCACTACTGGCGTGACCCGGTGAGCTTCGAGCTGTCTCGCGAAGACACCACGGCCACGATCGTCGCGCCGGTCGCAGGCACGACGACGGTCGATGGCAGCGTCCTCACCTTCACCCCCGACGCGCCGCTCGACCCCTCGACGGCCTACACCTTCACCATCGAGGGCTGCTTCGGCGCCGAGAACTTGAACTTCACCACCTCGGCCTACGGAACGTCGCTGAGCACCACGCTCGAGGGGCGAAGCTACGCCCTGGACGTGGCCAGTGGCAACATCACCGAGCCCGAAGGCGTGGGCTCGATCCTCGCCTCGTACATCACGACCGGGTTGTTGCTCGGCGTGGTGGACGACGACGGCGCGTCGCTCGGCCTGCGTTTCGCCGTCGCGGTGGAGGGTGCGTCGCCCCCCGAGCAGGACATGGACGTGGGCACGCTCGACCTCACCGCCGACGCGACCGGGAGCCCCTTCTTCGAGCTCAGCGGCGAGAGCGCCACCCTGACGCTCGCCGATGCCACGCTGGATCTGAGCGACATCGAGGTGTCGGGCACCTTCGCCGGCGACGCGAGCGAGATTGGTGGCCTGCGGCTGTCGGCGCTGGTCGACACCCGAGGCCTCGTGCCCCTGGTCGACGAGTCCGGGGATCCAGCCGCCGTGTGCGACTTGTTCGCCAGCTTCGGCGTGAGCTGTGTCACCTGCCCCGACGGGCAGGACTACTGCACCACCTTCACCGTCGAGGACGTGCCCGCCTACGAGGTCTCGGGGCTCTCCGTGGAGTCGTCCACTGGCACCGGGGGCGCCCTCTGCTCCGTCGCCACCGGCGGCCTCTCCGCGGCTATCGTCGCCCTCGGGCTCGTCGCACGCCGGCAGCGGCGGCGGTAGGCTCTGCCGGTGCTCTTCCTCCTCGCTTGTGCCTCCGTGCCCGGCATCGACAGCGCCACCGGCGACACGGGGCTCCTCGACCTGCGCGCCGACGTGGTCGACGTGCCCGACGACGCCTTCCTCATCGTGACGCCGGACTACACCATCGAGCCCGGCGCCGAGGTCTTCTACTGCTTCTACGGCACCTGGACCGAGCCCACCGTGGGCGTCACCTACTTCGAGTGGTACCAATCCGGCGAGTACGGTCACCACGGCATGTGGTTCGGCACCAGCGAGTCGGCCACAGACTACCCCGACGGTTCCTGGGAGGACTGCACCCCGGTGGAAGGGGAGCCGATGCGCGACGTGATCCCGCTGATCCAGGGCACGGCCGCGCTTGGCCCGCAGCACGGCGTGATGGACCTCCCCGAGGGCACGGCGGTGCGCGTGGAGGAAGGGCAGCGCTGGGTGATGCACAGTCACTACGTCAACAGTGGCACGCGCCCGATCCTGGTTCGCGACGTGGGCTGGGGCATCACCCTCGCCGAGAGCGAGGTGGAGACGTGGGCAGCCGGCTGGAACGTGGGCACCGCGTGGATGAGCGTGCCGCCGGGAGCCACCCAGAGCTACGCGGCCACCTGCTCCTTCCCCTCGGCCGTGACGCTCTTGAACATCGCGGCCCACATGCACGATAACGGCGTGGCGATCTCGCTCGACCGTGCGCGCGACGGCGCGACCGAGAGGTTGCTCGAGATCGAAGAGTGGCTCGACGAGTACACCGACGCCCCGCCCATCAAGTCGCTCGAAGAGGGCGCCGTTACCGCGCTCGAAGGCGACCAGTTCACCACCACCTGCACCTTCTTCAACGAGACGGACACGACGCTCAGCTTTCCGAGCGAGATGTGCGAGACGATGGGCCTCGCCTATCCGTTGGACGAGCCCTGGCGGTGTGACGACAGCTCGCCGGCGGTCACCGGCGGATAAGGCGCGGCATGTCCCGAAAGCTCTACGTCACGCTCCGCTCCCCCTACGCGCGCAAGGTGTGGATGTCCCTGATCGAGAAGGGGCTCCCAGCGGAGATCGTCGTGATCGATCTCGAACATCGCCCGCCGGAATTCTCGGCGCTGTCCCCCATCGGCAAGGTGCCGGTGCTGGTTGACGAGGACGGCACCACGGTGCCGGACAGCACGGTGATCTGCGAGTACCTGGAAGACCGGTACCGGGAGCACCCTCTGCGTGGCCGGGGCTGGGAAGCGCGCCTCGCGGTGCGCCAGCTCGATGAACTTGGTGACGCGCTCTCCGACGCCGCAGTGGGCCTGTTCTTCGCCCGTCGCGACCAGAACGCGCGGGCCGAGAGCAAGGCACTGGCCGGGATTGATCGCCTACTCGACACGCTCGACGCGGCGGCCTCCCCCGATGGCGCGGCGTTCTGCGGGGAGCTGTCTTACGGTGACTTCGCGGTGCTCGCCGCTCTGGGCTACCTCGGCTTCCGCCACGGCGAGGGTTGGCGCCAGGGCCGGGCACGGCTCGCCCGCTGGTACGACACGCTGGACCAGAGGGAGAGCGCGGTCACCACGCGCCCCCGCCTGGGCTAGTCGCTACTTGACCGACCAGGTTTCGCCGCCGGCGAGGAGCTTCTGGAGGTTGGGCGCCTTCTCGGCCTTGGCCTGCGCGATTTGCTCGTTGGCGAGCACCTCGTAGGTGGGCCGAGGGTTGCGGTAGAGCACGCCCATGGGCACCGGGAAGGCCGGGTAGTCCATGCGCATGATGATCGCGGCGAGGAAGGGGTCGCGTTCGTCGTGCACGAGGCAGTCGCTCGCGGACAGGCCGTTGCCGAGCTCCACCACCTCGGGGCGGATGCCGTTGAGCTTGATGCCGCGGGTGCCGCCGGCGAAGGTCATCGGCTTGCCGTGCTCGAGCATCATCACCCGCTGCTCGCGCACCGCCTTGTCGGTCAAGGAGTCCCAGGCCCCATCGTTGAAGATGTTGCAGTTCTGGTAGATCTCGACGAAGGAGGTGCCCTTGTGGTCGTGCGCGGCCTTGAGCACGTCGCGCTGGTCCTTGGTGAAGATGTCGCCGGTGCGGCCCACGAAGCTCGCGTC
>SXGU01556586.1_pt1 | contig 11322 bp, 9 predicted proteins | sample 3174531 | NCBI WGS metagenome assembly SXGU01 (sample SAMN11356863, study PRJNA531348) | freshwater metagenome | isolation source: freshwater sample F1-140 | place: China: Fuxian Lake, Yuxi | collected 2017-12-25
CAACCCTTCCTCCACACAGCGTCGAAGCACGCGTTCGACCGTGGCAACGGAGAGCTCGACCGCTGCGGCAATGTCCAGGTCAGACAGGCCACCATCAGGCCCGTTCTCGTCGGCTTTGAGCAGGATGCGGGTATGCGATTGTCGCCAGCCACTCCGTCACCAAGTGGTCACTTTTCCCCGCGCTCACGGAATCGAACCCGCCGCCCGCAACTTCGACTGTTCCCGCAACACCGTCCGCAAATGGTTCCGCCGCTTTAAAACTCTCGGCCTCGATGGTCTCCAGAGCCAATCCCGCGCCCCGCCAATCGTGCCCGCACAAAACCAATTCCTCCCTCCAAGCCCGCGTCGTCGCCCTGCGCAAAAAAACTACCGGCTTCGGCGCCCGCCGCCTCATCGAGGAGTTCGACCTGCCCTTGGGCCACGCCGCCGTCCAGCGCATTATCCGCGACCACCGCCTCACCCGTCCGCCCAAGCGCCGCCAGCGCCGCAAAAATGACTTGCGGGCCATCAAAGCCGCCTACGCCCCCTTCACCCGTTTCCAGATGGATGTGAAATACCTCACGGACATCCCCGCCTATTGGCCTCAGATGCAATCCCTCAAGCTGCCCCGCTTCCAATACACCATTCGGGAGCTGGCCCTGGGCGCGCAGTTCCTGGCTTACAGCGACGAACTCTCCAAGACCTACGCCACCTTCGCCGTCGAGCGCTTCCTCCAACATCTCAAAGACCACGGCCTGGATACCACCGAGGTCACTATCACCACGGACCTGGGCGTCGAGTTCGACGGCGGCACCGTCGAGTACCGGCCCGAGGGCTTTCACCTCACCATCGAACAACGCCATGGGGCCCAACATCGCTTCAACCCGCCCTCATGTCCCAACGCCAACGCCGACGTCGAGAGCGTCCACCACACCGTCGAGCTCGAGTTCTTCGACGCCCAGGCCTTCGACCACAGGGCGGACTTCTTCGCCAAGATCAGTACCTGCCAACTCTGGTACAACGTCGCGCGCAAAAACGGCTCCCGGGGCTATCACAGCCCGGTGGACCTAAAATCAGGGGCGCCCTCAAAAAATCTCTCCCAAGATCTTCTTGCTCCACCCCATCGCCCTGGAGTCTCTTCTCCCTCGCTCAAGGGGTCACGATGTGACCCGGCGCGCCGAAACGCCCTGAACTGCACGCTCGACTTTTGAGCGCGGCTGGAGCAAAAGGGAAACTCGCCAGTGCGATTACAGGGCTACAGCAGCTTCAGCCACTGGCGAAACGTGAGAAATCCTGTTACCGGCATGAAAATTTTCCGAGCCTTTCCACTGACTGCGCTGGGCTTCTGGCTGTTTGCCGGCTGCGCCAATCTTCCCGATGTTCAACCTTTCACGGATGCGACTGTCGGCCTGCGGTCGGCGGTGGCGTCCAGTGGAGCGGCTGTTGTGGGGTAATTGCAGCGGGTCGAGATTCCCGGAGTCAAGGCAAGCACCGCCGCGCTGGAAACCGCCTGGCTGGAGAGGAACAAACTGTTCACCTCGCTGGTGGAATATGCCAATTCCCTCCAGGGGATCGTGAATGCCGGCAAGGCTGGCGCTGAATCCGCAGGCACTCTGGCCGATTCTGTGAGGAAACTCGCGTCCGCAGCCGGCATCGTCCAGCCCGGCGCGGGAGAAGCGGCGGCAGTGGTCACCGAAACAGCGCAATTCGTTTACGAACAGATCGCGAAGGCCCGCGCAGCCGCTTCGCTGGAGAAAGCGCTGGCCGAACTTCAGCCGTCCGTGCAACGCATTGCCGAGAAGGTAGGGACGGACATGAAGGACATTGACGCCATCATCCGAACGGCATCCAAAGCGCAGAAGAATGCGCTTGAAGAAACCTTCCAGCGCGAAACTGAATACCGTGACCAACTTCTAAAATCCAGAAAGAGCCTGTTCGCAAAACTTCAACAGGCGCTGAAAGAGGAGAGGAGCCCTTCGACTCTGAGTGACGCCGCCGAGTTGACAAAGCTTGATGAGCTTCTCGTCTTCGCCGAAAAGGCGTGCGAACCTCTGAACACTCAACTTGCGGGCATCAACGAACGGGAGCGTCTCGGACGGCAGTTGATGACAGAAGTGCGATCCGGCCTGGCAGATTGGGCTGCCGCGCATACGAGCATGCTCACGGCGGTTCTCACGAAGCGCGCTCCCAGCGCCGCGGAGCTCATACAGGCGGCGGAACGAATCAAGAAGCTGGTGGAGAAGTTTGAGAAGCTCTGACCGCCCACGGCGGGCCATTCAACCTCATATTAAACAACATGCCTTCAGAATTCGACAACATCACGGACCTGGCCGGCTGGAGGAAAAAGCTGGACGAGCTTCTCACCACCGCCAGGACGGTCGCGGCACAGGACGACATTGACCCCCGATTGGAGGTTTCGGACCGCCTGACAAAATTCATCGTGAAGAATCCGCCTTCGACACCCGGTGATCCCGCATCAAGCGAGTACGAGTCGATGGACCGGGTTGCGCGTGAGGCAAGTGACGGTCTGCTCCTGGCGACGATCCAGGAACGTGTCGCCGCCATTGTGAGCAGGACGACGGAACTGGCTTCGGTGAGGAAAAAGATTGATAGCCGCACCGCAGCCAACAAGGCCGAAGCAGCCTCGATCCGGCTGGAAAAAGCCCGCCGTGTGGTGGACGCAACCACCGAGGCGGTTGCCGCGATGATCGATCTAAAGAAGGATCTTGAAAGAGCTTTCAAGGAGGCGGGAATCGCCGGCGACTCAGGAACGGATTTCAGTGAACTGGCGAAGAAGATTGATGGCTTGATCTCACGCATCCAGTCGGTTCGCAACGAAGTCGAAACGGTGTTGTAAGGAGCCCGCTGCGGAACTGAGGTTCGTTCAGATCGGTGTTTTCCTGCCGGGAAATGTTCCGAGGACTCACACCTCTTCGCTTATTCCCTCCGACAAAACTAAACCCATTGAAGTGCAGAGCGTGGCTGTCTAAGGTTCGTTCCCATTATGACTGACAACTCCAGCTCCCCAAGCTCCGCATGGCTCATGTTCTCTCTCTTGACGGTTTTCTCGTGGGGTGTTTACGGCGTCTTTCTGCACAAGGGCCAGATGAGCATGGCAGACCCGGTGAATGGACGTTACAAGGCATTCCTTTTCGTTGGAGTGGCCTATTTCATCACTGCTGTGCTCGCGCCGCTGGCCGTGCTGCTCCTGAACAAGGCGACCTTCGCTTTCCCGGCAAAAGGCCTCTGGTGGTCGCTTATCGCAGGAATCGTTGGCGCCATTGGCGCATTCGGAGTTCTGCTGGCCTTCGGAGCGAAGGGCACCCCCGCTGTGGTGATGTCGATTGTGTTCGCCGGGGCGCCCGTGGTGAACGCTGTGTATTCCATCATTGAGCATCCTCCAGCCGGAGGCTGGGGATCGATCAAGCCACAGTTCTACGTAGGCATCCTGCTGGCGGCGCTCGGTGGTTGTCTCGTGACATTCTACAAACCCGCGCCACCAGCCCCGGCGAAAGCCAAACCGCCGACGGCTGCCCAGATGACCCCCGGAAATCCGTCCGTCAGGTGACCTGTTCATGGTCGGCGAGTCTTTTCCCACATGCGAAGCCATCCGGGCGACGCAATTGGACCAGCTCACGAGGATGCTGGCCGCGATCGCGCAAGGGAATGCGTTCTACAAGCCAAGGCTTCGGGCGGCAGGATTGGAGGCACCGCTCGACAGATTGAGCAGTTTCATCGCACGCTGCCCGTTCACTCTGAAAAGTGAACTGGTGGAGGATCAGCGGGTGAATCCGCCTTACGGCTCGAATCTCACCTTCGCTCTGGACACCTACACACGTTTTCACCAGACCAGCGGTACGAGCGGATTTCCTCTGCGCTGGCTGGACACACCCGTGAGCTGGGACTGGATGATCGGCAACTGGCGTGCGATCTACGAGGCAGCGGGAGTCAGCAAGCACGACCGCATTTTCTTCGCGTTCTCTTTCGGTCCATTCATCGGGTTCTGGCTCGCGTTCGAGTCAGCCACGCAGCTCGGATCGCTGTGTCTTCCTGGCGGCGGACTGAGCAGCGAGGCGAGGCTGCGTGTCCTGCTGGACAATGAGGTGACGGTGCTTTGCTGCACGCCCACCTACGCGTTGCGCCTGGCGGAAGTCGCGGCTGAACAGTCCATAGATCTCAATGCCTCCAAGGTTCGGTTGATAATCGTCGCCGGCGAACCGGGAGGGAGTATTCCATCCACGCGGGCTCGGCTGGAAACGCTGTGGCCTGGCTCCAAAGTCATCGACCATCACGGAATGACGGAGCTGGGACCGGTGAGTTTTCAATGCCCGGCCCGGCCCGGCACACTTCACATCCTGGAAAAGAGTTATCTGCCCGAGATCATCATTCCATCGACGGGAGCAACAGCGGCTCCCGGCGCACAAGGGGAGCTCGTGCTCACCAACCTCGGTCGGACGGGTTCGCCTCTGCTCCGTTACCGAACTGGCGACCTCGTTCGAGCTTCGAATGCTGTTGCGGTCGATGGATCGATGGTTATCACCAAACCTTGCGCTTGTGGGAGAAGTGATCTCGCGCTGGAGGGGGGCATCATCGGGCGAGCTGATGACATGGTGGTGATCCGGGGTGTCAACGTCTATCCCAGCGCCATCGAAGAGATCGTGCGTCAGTGCGGCGGGATTGCGGAGTATCGCGTTTTGGTATCTGCCGCGACAACCCTGCCGGAATTGAAAATCGACATCGAGCCAGAAGCGGGTGGTGAGAATCCAAGCAGGCTCGCAACCAAGTTAGAACGCGCTTTTTCGGATGCCCTGTCGCTGCGAATCCCCATCGCCCTCGTGAAGCCCGGCTCGTTGCCACGCCAGGAAATGAAGGCCAGGCGATGGACAAAATTGGACTGAACAAACAGGTGGTGTCCTGATCTGGCCCTTGAGCCTGATCGTCATCTCACCACGAGAGCGATGAAGAGCAGTGTCTCAACCCGGCTTTCGCAACCGGGGAGGGAAAACGACTATTTTAAGGGGGGTAGTTTTGTGGAAGTGGCTGTGAGTCAGTGGGTGAGTTTCACCTACTGCGGCAGTCCTCTGCCGATTTCGGACGTGCCCGGACCGGTGCAAAGCGCCAGAGGACTGGCTCAATCCAAGACGATTCGGGAATAAAAAGCCCCCTGGAAAGCCCGCCAGGCCTTCGAGTGCGGCAGCTCCGGCACTATGAAAACGCGTGCAGGAAAAGAAAGCGGGCGCCAGCTCATCGCCAGCGCCCGCTTTGGTGTCTCGAACGGAAGCTTACTCTCTCACCGTGATGTGTCACTTGACCCAATTCCACCAGATATTCTGGTCCGAGCTCTGGGGATCGCCGAGCCCGGTGTTGCCGCCCTTGATTTCGATGATGTGGCCGCCAACCGAAAGCGGCTTGATCAGCGCGATCCACCTATCAACGGCGAACTTCCAATGCTTGCGTTGGCGTTGGGTTGAACTCCGATCAGCTTCATCGTCGCGGAGTCCTTCGGAACCGAAGGATTAAAGGCCGCATGGGTGAAGAATGGTGAGTCCTTGCTGCTGTCGCTCGTAATCTCCTCACCGTCGATCACGAGCGTCAGGAACTCTGTCCATTGTTCGGTCCACGTGCGGTTGTCTTCTGCCACCGCATTGAGGGTCCAGTGCGAGTTGTCGCGCACAATGTTGGACCAACCGTCCAGATCGGCGAGGATGGCCGTGCCCTGTGGGACGGTGGCATAGCGATCATCGGGAACGGGGTTGGTGGGATCCAGGGTCCAACTGTATTAGAGAAAGAAGACGGGCCCGCTCTGGTTCTTTCCTGACTCTGAACCGTCCGCTTTCAGAAGGCGCTGCTCCTGAGCTTGCTTCGAGTTCACGGGGGATGAATGTGGTGTCGGACATGGCCCTTTTTTACGGACGGGATTGAGTGGTGAGTTCCACCCGAGTCCAAGGCAATTCCCTCCGACCAGAGGCGGCCCGGACGGCCTGCACTTCGGTAGCTTTCACAGGTGCGGTATTTGAGCCGAAAGCCCCTCGCACGAAACTGAGCACGTCGGCAATTTGCTCGTCGGACAATCCTCCCATCGCGGGCATCGGGACCACTCCGGAGCCTCCGAGGTCCTGTCCAGGCACGGTCCATGGTCCGGTCAGACCGTGCAGCACGATCTTGATCAGTCGCGACGCTTCTCCGCGTACCCATTCACTGCTCGCAAGCGGCGGATACACACCGGGCAGACCTTTGCCCTCCGGCTGATGGCACGGCAGGCAGGCCATCTCATAAACCATCTCGCCCGGCGAGGCCTGCTTAGGCGGTGTTCCGAGAAGTTTCTTCAAGTATTCGGACTGTGCCGCGCTGCCGAGCTTGAGCTGGTTCGCAGCGAATGCCGTAGCCCAGCGCGGCTGCAAGGCGCGCGCGCTCTGGCGCATGGCATAATCGAGGAACTGATCGCGCACGTGGTCCGCAGCCGCGGCGACGACTCCCACCGCTTCCGGGCTCGCCACGTAGCTGGCGGCGACAATCGCTTCGAGACGGACGCGTGGGTTCTCATCCTGCACGCATTCGTGGAGAAGCCGGAGCGGGGCGGGCAGCCGGTCGGCCCACATGCCGGCCACGCGAGCGCCATAGGAACGAACCCGCGGATCCTTCGCTGCAAGAAGTTTTTCGAGCAAAGCCGGACGCGGCGACTCGTGCGCTTCGTAAACTCCAGTGACCTCGAGCAAGAGCCTTTCGTCATCGGACGTTGCTGAAGAAAGCGTCGCCACGAAGGCATCCGCCGCCGGCAACACTTCCGTGGCGGGCGCATCGAACAGCAATCGTTTCGCCTGGTAACGCGTCCAGCGTTCAGGCGAACGGAGCTGTTCGAGCAGCGCGGCGAGTTTCATTGCCGCGAGGTTTGGTTGCTTGATCGGCGCCCGGCCTTTGGCGCTCACCCGCCAGATACGGCCATGAGTGCGGTCTCGCATCGGGTCCGCGTAGCTCGCCTGGTAATGGCCGATGACCGGATTGAACCAGTCCGCGGCGTAAATCGCGCCGTCGGGTCCGACACTTACGTCCACAGGACGGAACGAGCTGTTCGAGGACTTCACGAGGCGCGGAAGTTGCGTGGTCTTGAAGCCTGACCTGGCGTCCTGGAAGCGGTGTAGTTCCAGCACCGCGCCGAAGTAACCTCCGATGAGCGCGCAACCTTGAATATCGTCCGGCAACGCGCGTGTGCCGATGATGTCGAGCGCAGTCGTTTTCGGCGACGTGTCAAAGAGCGGCCCGACCGAGTGATATTGCTCGGGTGTATTGGCATACGACGCGCTCGCTTCGGTGGTGGAGCTGCTGCCGGTCGGACTCGCGCCGCGCACCATGCCTGGCACGGTCCAGTATCCGTGGGGACGATCACCGGACTTGTGGAAGACCTGGCCAAAGTCATCGAACGCCACACCCCAGCAATTAGCGCCTGCCATGCCGCCACCGAAGAATCCTTCGAGTCGCAGCTCGCGTGGACGCAGCCGCCACACGGCCGCGCGATCCAACCGCGCCACGCCGAAGGGAGTCTCGACGCGCGACATCGCGTGCAGGCCCTGCGAGAACCACAGGCTGCCGTCAGGCCCATGACAGATGCTGTTGATGAGTTGATGCGTGTCGCCGATGCCGAAGCCGGAGAAGATCACGCGACGCTCGTCCGCTTTGCCGTCACCATTCCTGTCACGGAAGTGCAGGAGCTGATCGAAATCGCAGACATACACACCGCCCGCGCCCGGCTCGACGCCTTGCACCATCGTCAGGCCCTCGGCAAGTTTCCACGACTTGTCCGCGCGCCCGTCGCCATCGGTGTCTTCAAGCACGAGGATGTAATCCGCCGGTGGAATACTTGCGAGTGTTTGCGGATAAGTCGGCGAGCAGGCGACGTAGAGCCGGCCCTTTTCGTCCCACGAAAACTGCGTCGGCTTCACCACGCCTTCGCGCTCGGAGGCGAACAGGTTGATTTCATATCCCTCCGCCGTGGTGAAGGTTTTCAACTGCTCCTCGGGTGAAATCGCCTTAGCCTCCTCGGGTGAGACCGGGAGCTTTGGCAACTGGAGTGATGGGGGTTGGTCTCCGCGAACCAGCGCGTGAATCCGTGCGTCCGCCTGCTCCACGAGAGGCTTCTGTCGCTCGAACGCCTGAAACAGCGAAGGCTCGGCCCCGCTCGCCCTGGCGAATCTCTGATCCATGCGATCGCCGTAAACAAACGACCAGTTGGCCGGACGCCAGCAATCGAACCAAAGCCGGTTCTTCTCAACGATCGCGGCGCGCACCGGATCGAGCGCTGCCGAAAAATTCGGCTCCGCGCCGAGGCTTTGCGCCACAGCGTGGGCGACTTCACGCAGTCCATCCGCCGTCAGGTGAATGCCGTCATCAGTCAGGCGCTGTTTGGACGCTCGCTTCGCCAGCGCCGCTGGAAGGTCAACGAACACCGCGCCGCGCTGTCGGGCGATTTCGCGGACGGCGTTCGCGTAGGCAACGACATCGCCATTGCGCTGTGTCAGATCCGGAGCATGCGATGCCAGTGGTTTCTCAAAAGGCATCGGCGAGATCAACACGAGCCTGCGCGTCCGGGTCGCGAACTGATCCAGCAACCGGTGATACGCCGTCGTGAATTCCGCCAGCCTCCTGACGCCGTCCAGCGCCTCGATCTGGCCGAACTGTGCCATGATCACCGTTGCACCTGCGGATTCAACCTGGCCGGCCCACGGACCGAAATTCAAATCGCGCCACTGCTCGTACACCGTGTCAGCTTCCCAGGCCATCGAACGAAAGCGCGGCGCCTTCCCGGCGAATGCTGATGCGAGCTGAGCCTCCAGTTCGCCGGCCTTCTGTTCGCGCACAAAATTCTCCTGACCGATCAGCACCACGGTTTCGTTCGAAACAAGCTGGAACTTTCCGGCCGGGAACGGCGGAAGCGGGATGATGGGCTGGCCTTCACCGAAGCGCCGCAGAACTTCCGACGGTGTCCGGCCAACTGGAGTCGGAAGCTCCTCTATGCTCAGGTTGCGAAACGCGATCTCAGCCTTGCAGTTCCCGTGAATCTGGAGCGCGATCAAGCCCGCAGCCTCGATGCCCCCGGCACGCTCAACCCAGGCGGCGGTGCGCTGGCCATTCAGCAGAAGCTGGATATCCGCACCTCGGGCGATGACCTCGTAACGGTTCCAATCCCCAACCTTTTCGATTTGCGCCACGAGATTGGTGTCTGCCATCGCGAGCATCTTGTTCCGCCGTGACTCGTCGTAGACGCAACCGGAGTAGCCCGCGCCGATGTCCGCCTGGTAGCCGGACATTTCATTCGGCGGATTCGCGATGCGCTTGCTGCGGAATTGCACGCCTCCGTTCACAAAGCCCTCGCTGCCGACGAGCTTGTACTCGAAGCGCAGTTGAAAATTCGTGTAGGCCCTGCGCGTGGCGAGGAATTCGTTGCGTGGATTGCCTTCGAGCGAACCGCCGATGATCACGCCGTTGCGAATGCGCCAGACCTTGTTCGTTTCGCCTTCCCAGCCATCGAAAGATTTACCGTCGAACAGCGGTACGGGCGCGGCGAGCGCTGTGACAGATGGAATGGAGCAGAGCAGGAGGAAAGGCAGAAGACGGTATTTTGCAATCATGGTTCGCAACGGTGTTGGGTTGGAACATAACGGTTCAGCGGCACGTGTCACGTCCTTCGCAAGGCGGAGATCCTGGCACTGCTTGATGCGAGAGTTCTCGGCGGCAAAAAGACCACCGGCCGCACCGGCATGGACCTGTGGCAAATCCTGGTGCTGGGTGTCTTGAGGCTGGGGCTGGACGCCGATTGGGACCGGATGGAAGACATGACCAATCATCACACGCAGATCCGCCAGATGCTCGGACTGCCGGACGTGGCCTTTGGCGCGGAGGCCAAGGTCTTCGGCCATCAAACACTCAGGGACAACGTCGCGCTGCTGGATGAGGCCGTGCTCAAGGAGATCAACGCGCTCATCGCGGCAGCCGGATGTGAGGTGTTCGCAAAAAAAGAGGGCGCGCCCGTGGAGGCGCTTGAGATCAAGGAGGACAGCTACGTGCTGGAGACCGATGTCCATTTCCCCACTGACCTGAACCTGCTCTGGGACGCGTGCCGCAAATGTGTGGACCTGATCGTGAAGTATCGCGATCAGTTTGGCTACGCCCTGCCTGGCTGGCGCAAAGCCAAGGAGTGGCGGCGACAACTCAAGAACTGCCAACGCGCCGCCAGCCAGACCGTTTACCGTGGTGGGCCCAACAAGGAAGCGCGCGTCAAGCGTGCGGTGCGCGAGTATCTGGCCGTGGGCCGCGACCTCTCGACAAAAGTGCGGGAGAGCCTGCTGGGCCTGTGCGAACAGCCCGTGAGTGCCGCACGCTGGGAGGCGTTGGAATACTTCCACCGGATGCTCGACAAGCATCTGGACCTGGTGGAACGACGGCTGTTGAAGGAGCAAATCATCCCGCGGCACGAGAAGGTGTTTTCGCTCTTCGAGCCGCACACGGAGTGGATCAAGAAAGGCAAGCGCCGACCGGACGTCGAACTGGGCCAGCGGTTTCTCATCGGCACCTGCCAGCACCAGCTCATTCGCGACTACGACGTGCTGGTGGGAGAGCTGGACATCAACCAGAGCGTGCCGGTGGCCGACCGGCTGCTGGGCCGCTACGGAGAGGGCAGCATCGCCAGCATGAGTTTCGACAATGGTTTCACGAGGGCCGAGGATCGAGACTTGTTGAGCCTTTACATTCCGACGGTGGTGATGCCCAAGCGCGGGAAGAAGAACGCGACGGAGACGGAGCGGGAGAGAGGGAAGAAATTCGTGGCGTTGCGCCACGCTCACAGCGCGGTGGAGAGTGAGATCAACAGCCTGGAACATCACGGGCTGAACCGGTGTCTGGATGTGGGATTGGACGGCTATTTGAGATACGTGGGTTACGGCGTCATGAGCTATAACCTGCACCTGATCGGACGAGAGTTGCTGGCGCGGGAAAGGGAGGGAGTCAGGCCCGCGCGAATGGCGGCCTGAAGCCGCCAAAGCTCAAACCACCCATTGAGTCCGGCAGGGGTGGTGTCGCCGAAATTGGAGAATTTGGACCAATCAGGCGGTGCTTTGCGGAAATCAGGCGCTCGCCACATCTGCACACCCCCTCCTCCTCCACCATCTTTTCTAAAAACACGAGTTTCTGGTCAACGACAATTATTAGTGGCAGTGCGTATGCATGAAGGGGATTCAAAGGGAGGGACGCTTGCGAGAGACGAAGCGCATGGCTTTGGCGAGATTGTTTTCCCCCATGTCAGCGTGGAAGTCGGTGATGGTTTTGTATTTTGGGTTGGGCTGTCGTTGACGC
>SXGU01408461.1_pt1 | contig 11320 bp, 8 predicted proteins | sample 3174531 | NCBI WGS metagenome assembly SXGU01 (sample SAMN11356863, study PRJNA531348) | freshwater metagenome | isolation source: freshwater sample F1-140 | place: China: Fuxian Lake, Yuxi | collected 2017-12-25
GCGGACCCGTGGAGGGCCCCGGGCGCGGGCTGACGCACCGCGCTACGGGGAAATTCGTCGCGAGACCGTGCGAAGTGGATCGCGTGTAGCCCAGCGCGGCTCCGCCGCAACCGAGGGGCGGAGGAGGGGTGCCCACGGAACACACGGAATACACAGAAGCGGGATTCCGTGTCTTCCGTGTGTTCCGTGGGCCCGATGACTTCGTCGCAAAAAAACACGATCCGGAGAAATAGTGGCACACTTTGCTCGATAGCGGAGCCACACGCTGCGCCCTCGATGATCCGATCCGACGACAACATCCTGACTTCCGGGCTTGGGCAATCTGCCGGACGGCAGATTGCTTTTAGCCTGCATGAACGCGTGGCTCGCGCCGAAGCGGAAAGGTTTGCGAACGTAGGCATCGGGAGAAAAGGCCGGTTGAGGGTGAAAAATGCAGGCTACGCCCTCCGCGCGGGTTGCCTCGAGCACGCACATTGTTGGCGCCGGCCTTGCCTCGGAGGGCCGATACCGCTCTGTAATGAACCCCGGTTTCCGCATGAAGAAGACTTCCCTCCAGCCCGCCGCCCGCGTGACGGTGCGCAATATTGCCGAAGCCGCCGGGTTTACGATTGGCACGGTCTCGACCATACTGAACAACCGCCACGTCGAGCGCCGGATTCCCCTTGAGACGGTCGAGAAGATCCGCGCTGTCGCGGCCCGGCTCGGTTACCTGCCCGACATCGGCGCCCGACGCTTGCGCAGCGGAACCGGGCTCAAACATAACATCGTAATCGCGTTTATCACCAGTTTCGAGGCCCCACTCGGTGTGATTAATCAATTTGTCAGCGCGTTGCGCCAGGCTGCAGCCACCGGGCCGCGTGGGCCGCATGAGCGCACGTTTTCACTGCTGGTCGAGATGTTTGCCGCCGGCCAGCTGCGTGAACTGCCTGGCCTCCTGACTGGCGATCATTTCAACGCGGCGCTCATCGCCAACACGACGCCGGCGGACGACCAATTCCTGGGGCGGGTGCATTTGCCGTTTCCGGTTGTACTGATCAACCGCCATGTACCGGGGTACGCATGTGTGGTGGAAGACCTCTCGTCCGGAGGGCGTGCCGCCGGAGTACTGATTCGGGCGAAGCGCACCCGCCTGGCGGTGTTGCACGGCCGGCCGCTGACGCAGATCACTCAGGCGCGGGTCGACAGCTTCATGGCGGCGAGTGCCCGGCAGTTGGGCCGTCCGGCCCAAGTCATCGAGGCGGGTAGCCTGTCGGAGACGGGGGCGCACGACGCCATGGCCCGGTTTCTCACGGCGGGAGGCGAATGCGATGCAGTCTATGCCGTGACCGACAGCCTGGCGCTCGGCGCTTACCATGCGATCAAGCGGCAGAAGCTTGGCATCCCCGACGACATCGCACTGGTCGGCGTCGGCGACTACGAAACGGCACCGTTTTTTGACCCGCCGCTGACTTGCGTCGGTGTGCCAAGGGCAGAATTTGGAGCAGCAGCGGCGGGACTGCTGTTGCAGCGTCTGGCGAATCCAGGCGCGACCTGCGAGCGGCAGGACCTCCCAGTGCAGGTTGTGCTCCGCGAGTCGACCGGGCACGGCGGATAGCGACGACTAGGGCGACGGGGCCACGACTCGCTGGAGGTTAATTCGGATTTAGCAAAAACGATTTTTCTCGACTCGCCCTTTTTGCGGGGTGAAGAGAAGCGTGCGCCCATTCTTGCACGCCGGAACGTGGCGCCGCTCAGGAACAACCCCTCAGCCCAAAATCCCGATGAACTGCCGGACTCTGCCCGCCGCCTCGCACCCATGGTTCCTGTTGTTTGCGTTGCTGACGACCGTGACGATCGCACCTGGCGCCGAAGGCTTGGGAGGGGGTGAGTTGTTCGGTCACGTCAGCAACGCCGCCACGCGGGCTTCGCTGGAAGGAGCCAGCGTGCGCCTGGCCGGCACGAACTGGCGCACGTTCACCGCTGCAACCGGTCAGTACAGCTTCGCGCCACTGCCCGCGGGATCCTACACGGTGATGGTCGAGTACACCGGCCTGGAAACGCAGACGACGCAAGTGACGGTACCGGTGGTGGGTCGCGCCAAAGCCGATTTCGCCCTCACATCAGAGGTCTATCAGATGGAGGCCTTCACGGTGGCGAGGGAGCGGGAAGGCAACGCCCTGTCGCTCACGCGGCAGCGCAACGCCGACAACGTCGTCAATGTCGTCTCGATGGATACTTTTGGCAACGTGGCCGACGGCAACATCGGCAATTTCATGCAGCGGCTGCCGGGCGTCGGCGTGGTCATTGAGATGGGGGATGTCACCGGCTTTGGCGTGCGCGGCACGCCTTCGGAGTTCAATGCCGTGAATGTCGACGGCGTGCGTTCGTCGAATGCCTATGGCGGAGCCAACCCGCAGGGCGATCGCGCCGTAATCGTGGACTCAATCCCCTCTGATTTCATCAAGGAGATCGAGTTGGTGAAAGCGCTGACGCCCGAGCAGCCGGCGGACTCCATCGGCGGTGCCACCAATCTCGTGACCAAGTCGGCGCTCGATTTCAAACAACCGGTGCTCACCTACCGGGCCGGATTCAACCAGAACACCTTTCGCGAGAACGATCGTCGATGGAAGCCAACGGGCTCGCTGGGCTACCTGACCCGGCTGGGGAAAGCGCAGAATGTGGGACTGGCTTTCTCTTCCAGCTACGCCGAGTCCACGAACAGCCGGGATCGCGTGCAGATGACGCGCAATCAGATTGACGGGCGCAACACGCAGGCGCGCACGCTCGACGATGTGGCGACGCGCACGCGTGGCGGGCTCAGCATGAAGGTCAACTACCGGCCGGTCGAGGGCTTTGACCTCCGCGCGAGCGTGCAATACACGTACTTTTCGTTCCAGCTCGTGCGGACGGATTGGAACATCGGATCGAGCAGCGTGAATGTGGCGGATTACTCGATCGTGAGCCGCGCTCAAATTGAAGCGGGCACCGTGCCGCGAACGTCGGCCAATGCGACGGCCGGCGTCGCCCCGGGCTTCACCGACGCTTACACCGAGCTGTTGAACGCAAATTTCACCAACACGGATGGCGCGACCGCCCGACACGGCCGCACGTTGCGGTTCGACGTCGGCGGCGAGCGCAAATTGCGGGGCGACCAGAAACTCTCGTTTCAGGCCTCATTCAATCCCTCGGAATACGACATTACGTTCCAATTCATCCAGGCGGTCCGCAGCGGGCGCATCGGCGTCGCGGTCGACACGCGGGAGAACCGGGATCGGCCGCGTTACGTGCAGACCTACGGTTCCTCGATCGGCTATGGGCAGAGCCTTGCCGGTTACACCGCGTTGCGCGCGACGAACACGGAGCACAGCGAAGAGGAGGTGGGCAGCGTCAAGCTCGACTATGAAAAGAAATTCTCCGCGAGCCTGCGCCAGCTTGAGTTCAAGTCGGGGGTCGACTGGCGGCAGCAGCACCGCATCCTCACCGTGTTTCAGCCGCGGTGGAATTATGTCGGCGGCGACGGGGTCGCGGGTACGACCGACGACAACTTGGAGCAGTTCCGGAAGCCGGAGCCGGGCTACGGCCTTTTCAACGGTCAGTTCCCCCGGCGCGACGAATGGGACTACCCCAAGTTTCTTCGCTTCTTCGAGACCAATCGGCCGCTCTTCCGCGATCAGGGCACCACCGTGTCGGCCGGTCCGACGTTCAATGAAATCACCGAGGACGTGTATTCAGGATATGTCATGGGGCGAATGAAGCTTGGCGGGCTGGGCATCCTCGGCGGCGTGCGCACCGAAGGAACGGTTCTCGCCACGACCGGGGTGTTGAGCGATCCGCGCCGACCCGGGGTTTCGCGAGTGACGCGGGACGGGGACTACCGGAAGTTCTTTCCAAGTCTGCATCTTCGCTATGAACCGAACCGACGGCTGTTGCTGCGCACGAGCTACTCGACCGGCTACGCACGCCCGGCCTTCGGCCAGCTCTACCCGGTCACGACGGTCACGTACAGCGACGCGACTGGCCTGGGGCGAGTCTCGCAGAACGATCCGTCGATCAAGCCCCAGTTCAGCCGAAACTACGACGCCACGGTGGAGTATTACTTCGAGCCAGTGGGGGTGCTTTCTGCCAGTGGATTCCACAAAAAGGTGAGCGACTTCATTTCCGCCGATACCCGCGTCGTCGGCAACGGGGCGGACAATGGGTTCGGCGGGCAATACGAGGGCTTCGATTGGGTGACGAATCGCAACTATGGCTCAGCCACGATCAAGGGCTATGAGCTCAACTATCAGCAGCAGCTGCGCCTGCTGCCGAAACCGTTCAACACGCTCTCGATTTTCGCGAACTACACCCAGATCAAGACCAGCGGCGACTACGGCAACGGCAGCGATGAACTCATTCGGTTCATCCCGAAAACCGCGAACGCCGGGCTGTCCTGGCGCTACGCCCGCTTTGAGTTCCGCGCGTCCTACAATTTCAAGAGCGGGTATCTGATGACGTATAATGCGAACCCCTGGCAGCGCCAGCGGACCTCCGGCGTCGAGACGGCGGATTTCAACCTGCAATACAGCTTCAACCCGAAGTTCACCGTCTTCCTGGACGTCGTGAATGCCTTCAACCGATGGGAATCCTGGTACACCGGCACGGACCGCGGCCGCGTGATCATGAGCGAAGTCTACGGAGCCCGGCTTTCCGTCGGCGTGAGCGGAAGATTCTAGCCACGTCGACCAAACAACCTTCCTTTCACTAATGACCTTCCTCACCCGTGCCGTCCCTGCCCGCCGGCTGCTGGCGGGCGCCGCCCTGTTGACCTCTTGGCTGCTCCCGGCGGCGACCGCCGCGTCGGCTTCCCGCCTCAACCTGGTCCTCATCCTGGCGGACGACCTCGGCCAGCGCGACGTCGGCTACGAAGGACATCCGCTCCACGAGACGCCCCACATCGACCGGCTCGCGGCCTCGGGGATGCGGTTCAGCGACGCGTATTCGGCGTGCGGGGTGTGCTCGCCGACGCGGGCCGCGATCATGACCGGAAAGTATCCGGGACGGCTGCGGCTCACGACGCACATCCGGCCGGACAACGGTCCGCATCCCCGGGGCAAGCTGAAGACCCCCGACTCGAAGCTCTGGCTGGAAGCGGAGGAGGTCACCGTTGCCGAGGCACTGCGCGACGCTGGCTACGCCTGCGCTTCGATCGGGAAGTGGCATCTCGGTGAGCAGAATGGGGCGCAGTACCGGCCGCAGAACCAGGGGTTTTCCCGCGTCGTGCTCAGCCAGCAGCACGGCTTTTTCGAATACTTCCATCCGTTCGTTGACCAGAAGAAGTGGCCGTATGCCGGTCCTTTGCCGGGCAAGAAGGGCGACTATCTGCCCGATCGGCTGACGGACGAGGCGCTGGTCTTCATCGAGGAGAACCGGAACAGGCCGTTCTTCCTCTATCTGTCGCACTGGTCGCCGCACAACCCGCTGGAGGCCAAGCCCGACATGATCGCCCGCTACGAGCGCAAGCTCCAGGCCGCGCCCGGCTCCGGCAATGCGACCTACGCGGCGATGGTCGAGAGTCTCGACGAAAGTGTCGGCCGCGTGCTCGCGAAGCTCGACGCACTCGGCCTCGGCGAGAACACCCTGGTCATTTTCACGTCGGACAACGGTGCGGTCACGGACAACGGCCGCCAGAGTTCCGTCGGCCCCTATCGCGGATCCAAGTCCCACTACTATGGAGGCGGAATCCGCGTCCCGCTGGCGGTCCGCTGGCCCGGGGTCACCGCGCCGGGTTCGCTCAGCCGGACACCCGTCATCAGCACGGATTTCTTCCCCACCATGTTGGAGGCGGCCGGGATCCCTCTGCGCCCGCAGGATCATCGGGACGGCGTCAGTTTGGTGCCCCTGCTGCGGGGCGGTGCCGGGCTGCCCCGCGAGTCGCTGTTCTGGCATTTTCCGCACTATCATTCCGGGGGAGGCCAGCCGTGCGGCGCCGTGCGGGCCGGCCGCTGGAAACTGCTCGAGTTCTTCGAACGCGACGCCGTGGAGCTCTACGATCTGCAGGCGGATCCGGGGGAGCGACACAACCTCGCCTCGGCCCAACCGGCGCGGGCCGCCACCCTTCGCCAGACCCTGGTCGATTGGCGAGCGTCCATCCGCGCCGCCATGCCGGCGCGGCCTTGAGATGACGATCCGAGTCCCCATTCCCAACTTCTCCGCGCCTGCCTGGATCCTGCTCGCGAGCTGTGTGCACGCCGGCGTCGCCCCCGTTTCCGACGCGGCCGGCGGCAGCCGCTTCACCAACTCCCTCGGCATGACCCTGGTGCCGGTGCCCGCCGGGGAATTCATCATGGGCAGCCGCCATGGTGACCGCGACGAAGAACCGCTGCACCGCGTGACCCTCACCCGCACCTTCCATCTCGGTGCCACCGAGGTCACCAACGCCCAGTACGAACAGTTCGATCCCGCGCATCGCCAGCTTCGCGGCAAGCTCGGCCTCTCGACTGCCGACGACGAAGCGGTGGTCTTCGTGAATTGGCACGACGCAGCGGCATTTTGCACCTGGCTGGCGAAGAAGGAAGGGCGTCCCTATCGCCTGCCCACCGAGGCCGAGTGGGAGTACGCCTGCCGCGCGGGCACCACCACGGAGTTCCACACCGGCGACACCCTGCCGGCGGCGTGGCACAATAACCAGAAGAAGAGCTGGTTTCCCGACCCGGAGCGCAAGGACCGGGCCGCCGACATACATCCGTTGCTCGTCGGCCGCACGCCGCCCAATGCCTGGGGACTCCACGACCTGCACGGCAATGTCGAAGAGTGGTGTTACGATTGGTACGGTCCCTACGACGCCGGCGCGTACACGGATCCGGTCGGGCGCGCCGCCGGGATCTTCCGAGTCTCGCGCGGCGGCAGCCACTCGACGGAGCTGCGCTTTCTGCGCTCGGCCAATCGGCTCGGCGGCGTGCCGGAGGACCGGAGCTGGCTGATCGGTTTTCGCGTGGCCCTCGGCGAAGTGCCGGGTTCACCCCCGCGTCCCGCCATCGTGGGCGCCCAACTCCACGAGCAGGCCGTCCGGCAGGACGTACCAGCGGGCGTGACGCGCGGGCCGGATCCGGCAAGACCGTTCTTTCGCGGGCCGCGGCGCTTCGTACGGGCGACTCCGACCAGCGAAAGGGGGCCGTACTTCGAGCATCACCATGTGCCCGCTCTCACCGAACTGCCCAACGGCGACCTCTTCGCGATCTGGTACACGGGCAAGGGCGAACAGGGCCGCGAGTTGCACTTCATCGCGAGCCGGTTGCGCCACGGAGCGGCCGAATGGGATCCGGCCTCGGAGTCGTTTTTCAGTCCGCCCGATCGCAATCCCCACACTGCGGCCCTGTGGTGGGACGGCGATCGCACGGTCTTCCACTTTCAGGGCATTTCCGCCGCCGGCACTTGGGGCAGCCTCGCCCTCCTCGTGCGCACCTCGACTGACAACGCCGTCACCTGGAGCGCTCCGCGCTTCCTGAATCCGGAACATGGCCTGCGCAACATGCCGATCGCCTCGGTGGTCCGCCTCGGCAGTGGCGCCATCGTGTTTTCCGCCGATGCTGTCACCGGCGGCCAGGGCGGCAGCGCCGTCTGGGTGAGTGAAGATGGCGGCAGGACCTTTCGCGATCCCGGCGCCGGACGCCTGCCGCCCGAGTTCAGGGAGGGCGGCTCGGGCGCCTGGATTGCGGGCATCCATGCGCCAATCGCGCCCTTGAGCGACGGGGTCGGTCTTATTGGCTTCGGCCGGGGCAACAACATCGCCGGGCGGATGCCGGTGAGTGTGTCCCGCGATCTCGGAGCAACGTGGACGTATCGCGCGTCGCCCTTTGATCCTCTTGGGAGCGGACAACGTGCGACCGCGCTGCGGCTGAGGGAGGGCCCCCTTTTCCTCGCTTCGTTCACAAAGAACATGCAGCTCCGCGATGCCGCCGGTCAGCCGCGGTCGGTCAACGGACTGTTCGCGGCGATCTCGTTCGACGACGGCGCCACCTGGCCACATCAGCGCCTGATTACCGACGATGGTCCGCCGCGCCAGTTCCACGGGGGCGCCTGGACGGGAGCATTCGAACTCGGTCCCACCGCGGCGGAGCCCAAGGGCTACCTCACAAGTGTTCAGGCGCGCAACGGCGTGGTCCACCTCATCAGCAGCGCCCTGCATTATGAATTCAACCTCGCCTGGTTGCGGGCGCCGATGCCCGCCGGGCCATGAGGCCCGATTCGCTTTGCTTCACGTCAATCAAGTCTCTGATCAACTCCGAGTCTCCTCCGGCGGAGGAGGCTGCTTCCCATCGACCATCGGACCTAGCATGAAACGACTCCTCCTTCTTGGCTTTGTTCTCCTTCTCACGTTTGCCGCGGGCGGGTCCGCGAGTGCCGCACCTCCCAACATCGTCTTCATCCTCGCCGACGATCTGGGCTACGGCGATTTGGGCTGCTACGGACAAAAGCAGATTCAGACGCCAAACCTCGACCGCCTGGCCGCGGACGGCATGCGGTTCACGCAGGCTTACGCCGGCTCGACGGTCTGCGCACCGTCGCGCTGCTGCCTGATGACCGGATTGCACAACGGCCACGGCCGCATCCGCGACAACCTCCCCCTTGGCATCTACCTGAAGAAGGCTGATGTGACGATTGCGGAAGTGCTCAAGCCGGCTGGCTACCGTACCGGCGCGGTCGGCAAATGGAGCCTCGGGCTGCATGGTTCGGAAGGAAAGCCCAACGACCAAGGCTTCGACGACTGGTTCGGCCATCTCGATCAGGATCAGGCGCACTATTATTATCCTGATCATCTGTGGGACAACGATCGCGTCATGTTGCTGGCCGGCAACCGGGGCCAGCAGAAAAAGCAGTACACCGCCGACCTGTTTACGGAGCGCGCCCTGCAGTTCATCGATCAGTCCAGGAGCGGGCCGTTCTTTCTCTACCTGGCCTACACGCTGCCGCACTGGTCCGATTATCCGAAGGGAACGCCCGAATCCCAGATCGTCCCCAGCGATGCACCGTACCACGACCGTCCCTGGCCCCAGGTGGAAAGAAACTACGCCGCGATGGTGACTCGTCTCGATCGCGATGTGGGTCGCCTCCTGGCGCGGCTCAAGGAGCGCGGTCTGGAGGAAAACACGCTCGTGTTCTTTACCAGCGACAACGGCCCCTCCGCGGAGGCTCTGCATCAACCCTCGTTCTTTCAAAGCGGGGGCCCGCTGCGCGGCGTGAAGCGCGACCTGTATGAAGGCGGCATTCGGGTCCCGATGATCGCACGCTGGCCGGGCAAAGTGCCGGCCGGCAAAGTCAGCGATCAAGTGTGGGCATTCTGGGACGTGCTGCCGACTCTGGCCGAATTGGCTGGCGCGGAGCCGCCCCGCGGCCTGGACGGCATCTCGCTGGCGCCGACGCTGCTCGGTCAACCCCAAACGCGACCGCACGAGTACCTCTATTGGGACTACGGTCACACGCGGGGAAAATACCTGCAAGCGGTCCGCCTCGGTGATTGGAAAGGCGTGCGCAACGGCGTGGGCTCGCCGCTCGAACTCTACAATCTGAAAACCGATCTCGGCGAAACGCGCGATGTCGCGCCGGCGCATCCCGAAGTCGTCGAGCGCATCCAGCAGGTGATGACCAACGCGGGCCGAGCCGACCCCAACTACCCGATTGCGGCGAAGCGTGCACGGAGCTAATCGGGATGTTCCTTCGCTAGGAGGCGGTCCGTAGCCGTCAGGTGCTGCGGGGTGCGGAGACCTCAAAAGCCGGAGTGGTCCAGTCGCGCCTGTTGTTCAAACTCGGTCAAGCTCGGTTCAAAGTTCAAACTGGTCGCGTGCAAAGCCGGTTGAATGGCTGTCTGCTTTCCGCCCCCCGGCCGAGTCATCGCACCGGCCACGCCGCACCGGAAAAAGATTTTGCTTTGTCGTCCGCGCTGGCCAGCTTCCGGTCGTGGCAACCGATACGAACGTCGCTACGGTGGATGGCAGCCTGCTGGAATCGGCCGCAAACTGCCTGGATGGCGCCACCATTCGGGCCTTGAGAGAGCTCAAGCTCACGGCCACGGCGCAGGCCCGGCTCGACGAACTGGCGCGCAAGGCCAATGAGGGGCAACTCGCCACGCAAGAGGCGGCGGAATATGACCGCTTCATCGAACTCAGCGACATCCTGGCCACTCTGCGCCTGAAGGCTGAACGGCAATTCGGTACCGCCGCAGCACAATGAGCGAGGCGTTGCGGGAGTCAGTGCGGGCGCGCGCTGCGGGCCGGTGCGAATCTTGCCGTTTGCCGGATTCACGGCCGCCGGACTTCCCGCCCGATCTGCCGTATCCACGGCCCCGTGACGAGCCGATCCTGTTCCGCGCCGAGGTCATGGAGCCGGGCGAATCGTTCGACCAGACCGGGTTTGAGCTGCCCCCGCCGCTGCATATCGCGCCGACGGACACCGGGCAGGGAGAACTGTTCGGCGACAACTACTCCGAGCCCGATTCCGCCGACCGCGAGCCGGTGTTCTGGAGCGCGAGCGGCGGGCAGGCCTTCACCACCGACGATGGCGTGCAGCCCGACCTGTCTGCGTGCGACGCACAGGCAGACGCGCCAGATTGCGCCGAATGAAAGCTCGCCGCTTGACTGCGAGCAGCCGGAGGTGTGTCTCTTCGCATCGTGACTACCGCGGCTGACCTCCGAACAATCGCTGCCTCGGCGCCGGATTCGGACGAGTTGCTGAGTTTCCGTCGGGATATCTTCGTTCACCGGCTCTTCGCGCCACTGGCCGCTCAGGCGGACTTGAGGTTTGGGGGACTACAGGGGTCCGACTCCGTTTCCACCCGTCACCCTCCCCCTAACCCCTCCCGGATCCGATCCCCCTGAAAATCCAGTTTCCTTCCAGCCATTCCCACGATGTGTGTCATCGACCGCGAAGAGAAGATTGTCCACGGCATCCTCGGCTTCGGCGGCGAAACCGATGATCGTCTCGAGAAGCTGCTCGCGAGAACCGGCCTGAAACTGGCGCCGCGATCCCGGGGCGTTTGCTGGCCGGGCGGATTCCGCGCTTGTTTTCTGCGGCGGTGCGGATTCTGCTCCGCGCCGAGGTCAGGTTCGTTCCCACCGACCATGCCGCCCACTCCCCCGCTCGAGCAGACCCGCTGGTTCACCGAAGAGGTGAATCCGCACGGCGCGTCCTTGCGCGGATACCCTTCCCACCACAACACCAAGACCCCTGCTGTAGAACGCCGACTATACGTCGGGGTCGGCGCCTACTAGAATCCGTGTCCGCGGTGGCGGGGTTTTAAGTCGGAGTCGGTCTGCGTGAGCGGTAACGCTTGGGGCTTTCGCGCAGACCCCATGATCACCCCGGCTCA
>SXGU01505471.1_pt1 | contig 11320 bp, 8 predicted proteins | sample 3174531 | NCBI WGS metagenome assembly SXGU01 (sample SAMN11356863, study PRJNA531348) | freshwater metagenome | isolation source: freshwater sample F1-140 | place: China: Fuxian Lake, Yuxi | collected 2017-12-25
ACGTCGTTCAGCACGCCGAGCAATGCCGTGGACGAGGTCATGATGGTGCGGCAGAAGTGCGTCTGCCGGTCGTCGAGGGACGTGTTGCGCAGCAGCTCCGCCATGCCGATCACGCCGTTCAGCGGCGAGCGGATCTCGTGCGACATGTTGGCGAGGAACTGGCTCTTCGCATCACTCGCCTGCTGTGCGGCGTCGCGCGCCTCCTCGATCTCCACCACGGCGGCGCGCAGCGACTCGTTGCTCTCCAGCAGCTCATGGGTGCGTGCATCGACCTCCGACTCCAGCTGGATCTGTCGCGACATCAGGATGGCGTCTCGGTCCTGCAGCTGGCCGAGGAGTGCGTTGAAGTGGTCCACCAGGTCGCCCACCTCGTCGTCATGGACCCTGGAAGCCCGGGTACTGAAGTCGCTCCGCAGCGCGATGTCCGACATGGTGACGGACAGCTGGCCGAGCGGGGCGACGATGCGCGTGCCGATGCGGCGGGCGACCGGGATCGATGCGATGAACACCGCAAGCGCGAGCAGTGCCATGAGGATCGAGGACTCCATCATGCCCTCGTAGGCAGGGCGCATGCTGACGGCGAGATGGACGTAGCCGAGCATGGAGTCGCCATCGTGCACCGGAACCATCACCGTCAGCGTGTCGATGCGCTGCTCGAACACTGCGCTTCCGGCGGTGAGGTCATGCGCGTGCTGGCCAACGGCGGTCGCGGCCTCCCCGTAGCTGGCCATCGACCGGCCATCGGAGCGATGTACATGAGCAGAGATGATGGATCGCTCCGTGCGCAGCGGTTCCAGTGCCTCGCGCGCGCCCTCGACATCATCGAAGATCAGCGCGGCCTCGCTGTTCGCTGCCAGCAGGCGCGCCATGGTCTGTGCGTAGTCCCGGCGCTCCTCGGTGGCCTCGAAGTACTCGGCCAGGTTCGCCACAAGAGTGACGCAGAGCAGCACCGCCGACACCACCACCAGCATCGATGTGCGCACGCGATTGGCAAGCGTGCCGCCTCCGGTCTTGCGCGATCGGCGGCGTGCGTCGTCCAGCAGCGCCTGGGCGGCAACCTCGGCCGTCGCCCTCGCGCTGGCAGTCGGGGAGGGTTCTGCTGTCGTCGACGTCAGGCCTTCGCTCATGGTGCGTTCACCTCGTCCTTGCCGACGATCTCAGAGAGTCGCAGCAGCTTTGCGTTCACGCGCAGTCCCGCCCTGCGCGTTTGCGCCAGGTCGATCCGGAACTTCACGCGGTTGTCCTGCATCCGCATCGCGATCATCCCGCCCTCGTCCGTGAACCCGGGCAGGTCACTCACCGAGAGCGTCCCGCGCTGGCCTACGCGCCCGACGAGTGCACGCACGACGCCGGCCTCGGAGCCCGCGACGAACACGAGCCCGCAGCCCGGCAACTCCGCGCTGTTTGCCGACAGCCGGCGCAGTCGTGGGCGCAATGCCCCGAAGGCCCGGTCGAGCGTGGGTCCGAAGGGATCCTCGCCGACGATGCAGATGCTGGTGGGCGCGTTGCTGGGCCAGTCCACGTGGTTGACGAGCTGTCGCAGCAACACGGCCTTGAGGGCGTACTCGCTTGCACGATCGGCGCTCGCGCTCAGGCACGCCACCATGCACATCAGCGGGACGCACGCGAGCAGGACGCACGCGCGGTGCGCTGCAAGCTGGCGTGCGCTCTGCACGATGGCCCTGCGTGCATGTGGCAATGATTCCACGGCCGTGACAACTAGCGCGTCCAGGTGATGCGCGCGAGCGCGGTTCGTTCGATGCGCGCGGCGCCGGTGTCGCCCAGTTCGGAGGCGTACTCGCGATGACGTGCCTGCAGCAAGTTGGTGCCCAGCAGCTCCACGTTGATCGCGGGTGCCGCGCGCCAGGCGAGGCGGATGTCGGCCGTCGTGTAGGCATCGATGCCGTGCTTCTTCACGTCATCTACAAGACGAACGCCCAGATCGACTTCTATCGCCGCGACGGGCTGCCACGACAGCTGTGCCGAAGCCAGCCACTGCGGATCTCCTGGCCCGTAGGCAGGGGCGAATGTCGCGACCGCCGCAGGACCATTGCCGCCTTCGTCGAGGTCGCGCCAGGTCGCCTGGGCTGCGATCCGCAGGTTGTCGCTGGCTTGCCACGCAAGGTCGATTTCAAGTCCGACCTCTTCTGCATCGCCCGTGTTCACCACGTCCGTACGCGTGAGCAGGTGGCTGGATGAGAAGAGGCACACGGGGCTGATGGCCACCTGGATGCCCGACGGCTCGCAGGTCACACCGAGGATGCGCGCCTGTACCAGGTCGTCGTAGGCATGGCGGTACAGCGACACGCTTGCGCTCACCGTGCCTGTCAGGTTGCCGCGCCATCCGAGTTCCATCGCCAGCAGGCGCTCGGCGTCGAGATCGCGGTTGCTGACCACGGAGGCGCCCACCGGCAACGGCGAGGGATTCCCCGGCGTGCCTGCGGCCAGCACGAACGGCACGAGGATGCGACCGAATTCGCTCTCGCCCTGGGATGGCGTGCGGACGGCTCGGGACACTGCACCCCAGAAGGTGCCGGCGTCCGTCTGCCAGGACATGCGGATGTTCGGTTGCGGTTCCCAGCCCGTCGACTCGGTGTGCTCGAGCTTGCTGCCGATGATCAGGGAGAGGCGCTCGGACAGCGCGATCTCGTCCTGCGCGAACACCGCGATGGACTCCATCGAGGTGTCGCCAAAGAACTGCAGCGTGGAATTGTGGCCGGCCTGCAGGGGCACATCGGCGTAGCGATAGGAGGCCCCCAGCACGATGTCGTGCGCGGTCCATGGCTGCAGGCGGTAGCGCGCGCCGGCTTCGTAGCTGCGCGACTCGTATTCGAAGAACTCGTTGCGGCGTTCTGCCCTGTCATGCTGCACGTGGACGTCGAGATCGCTGCCGCCGCTGAAGCGATGCGACCATCGGCCCGTGACGAAGCCGCCGCGGGAGTCGACGTTCCCGTGCAGCTCCAGCACGCGCAGCGGCGCGAGGGCCGCCACGCGCAGGTTCTCGTTGCTGTTGCCGTGGCGCGCCTGTAGCTGCAGCGTCAGGTCGTCCTGCTCGCCTGGCGTCCAGTCGAGCCGCGTACCGAATTGCATGTCGCGCCACGCATCGTCGGTGTCGTCGCCGATGGCGGGATCCGTCGGGTCGGCCGCAAGTGCGCTGGCGAACGCGCGAAGGGCCAGTGTGTCGTCGATGCGCTCCGCGTGCCGGGCGTACCCCGTGTAGCTGCCGCGATTGCCGCCGCCGACCTCGACCTCGGTGCCGGTGGTCGCCCCGGCGTCGCGGGTGATGATGTTGATGACGCCATTGACGGCGTTCGCGCCCCAGATCGTTGCCCCCGGCCCACGCACGATCTCGATGCGCTCTATCAGGTCGAACGGCACGTGCTGCTCGTCCCACAGCACACCGGCGAAGTAGGGGGAGTAGACCCGCCGGCCGTCGAGCAGCACCAGCAGCTTGTTGGCGAAGCGGCCGTTGAAGCCGCGGGCGGTGACGGCCCACTTGGTGGCGTCGATGCGTGCCACCATCAGGCCAGGTACCTGGCGGAGGGCGTCGGGCACGCTGGTGGCACCGGTTCGGCGGAGGTCGTCACGATCGAGCACGTAGACGGCCGCGGCCGCACTGCGCAGCGTTTCGGCCTTGCCCGACACCGAGGTGACCTCGACCTGCATCAGTTGCTCGAGCGACAGCTCGTCGAGGTCTTCGGCCGGAGCGGACTGCCCGCTGGCCAGCGCGGGCGTGCCGAGGGCCAGGCCCTGTGCAAGGGCGAGCGCAACGAGGGCGCGCCCGACTGGCCGCGCTCGGGCGGCGGGCCGGTGGGCGGAAAGCGAGTGCTCGGGGGGCGAGTGCGCGGGACGCATGGTCGGCAGAAATCTGATCGAATCCCGATCAGTCTAGGCACGCTTGGGGGACTCGCTGTCCTTTCGCGGTCTCGCCGGCGCGTGAGATCAGGGGCGCAGCCGGGCGGGCAGGTGGGACATGCGCGTCAGCGACCCTGCAGATCGATGCCGGCACGGGTCGCACTTGCTGTGCCGTCGACGTGCCGACCCGTCCGCGGCCGCTTCGGGACGGGAAGCCGTCAGCAGGACATGACGAAACGAATTCGGCGTGTACACTGTGCCTTGGCTCGAGACCTCCTTCTTGTCTGTACCTGGCCCCGTGCGCAGTTTGCACTTCCCCGGCCTTGCACTCGCAATCTCGATGATCCCGATCCAGCTGGCGACCCGATCGCCACTCGTCGTCGGCCTGCGTGCAGCTCGTCCGCCGATGGTGTGGGGCGGGCCATGTAGCCCGCACGACAGATCCTGCTCAGGGGCGCTGTCGGTGGGCCCTTGAAGTGAGCAATGCGTAGATGAAATTGTTTGTAGGCAACCTGCCTTTCTCCGTCGATGAGTCCCAGGTTCGTGAGTTGTTCGAGCAACACGGCACCGTCCTGTCCTTCAACATGATCAACGATCGTGAAACTGGCCGCCCCCGCGGCTTCGGCTTCATCGAGATGTCCAACTCGGACGCCCAGAACGCCATTTCGGCGCTCAACGGTCACATGCTTGGCGGCCGCGCCATGAAGGTGAACGAAGCGCTCGAGCGTGCCGGCGGCCCGCGTGGTGGCGGCGGCGGTGATCGTGGTGGTGACCGTGGCGGTGATCGCGGCGGTGACCGAGGCGGCCGTCGCTGGTAACCCCCGCGACCATCTGCCTCTGGAAGGGAGCCGAAAGGCTCCCTTCTCTTTTTGGGGCCTGACGTTTGGGGCCCGACGAACCTCGGGGTCGGCTGGAATCCTGGCACACACGGATGGCGGGTCCACCGGTGCGGTCGGCGGCGCGAGGGCCCGTTCCAAATCAGTGCGGTCAGGTCGTCGATGCCCGGTTATCGTTCGGCTGCAAGGTCGCGCTGGCCTGACGTCCGCACAACAGCACAGGGCCAAGGGTGATGAAGATCCTTCGTGTTCTCCTCTCGATCGTCGGCTTGGTGCTTCTGGCGGGTGCGGCGTACCTCGCCTACGCCCGCATGCACGACGGCCCGCTCGGCATTGTCGCTGGCGGTGCGTTCGGCAGCGGCACCTGGGATGCCGACACGACCGCAGACCTCGGGTTCGTGCGCGACCGGCAGACGGTCGAGTTCCAGTTGCTGGAACCCGCGCGCTCGCGCACCACGTGGATCGTCCTTCACGAGGGCCGTCTGTTCATCCCGAGCGGCTACATGAACGGCCTGCTGGGCACGCTGTGGAAACACTGGCCACATGAGGCGGAAGCGGATGGTCGGGTAGTCCTGCGCATCGACGGCGTTCGCTACCCACGCCAACTCGTTCGCTATCCCGGTGGACCGGAAGCAGCCGCGATACTCGCCGAACTCAAGCGCAAGTACGGCATGCAGGGCACGGAGGCGATGATCGCGAGTGGTGACCTGTGGCTGTTCGAACTGCAGCCGCGCGCGGCGACTGCCGCCGAGCTCGGCGCAGGCGACGGCTGAGGGCAACCCTGCGTCAGGCCTTGCGCTCCCCGGGTCGCAGCCGGGGCAGGATGAGGCCGTAGAAGCCCGTGACGTTGGCGCGCAGCACATGCTCGAACCACCAGCCGAGGTGCGTGTTGCACTCGCTGCACGCGGCGATGCGCCAGACGTGACCCTCGAACCAGGTGTCTGCGTGATGCGGCGGCCCGGCGACGCTGCAGCCCGGGGCGGCAGCGAAGCAGCCAACGTGGAAGCGGATGCCGAAGGGATTGGCGAAGTGATGCTCGTGGCTGCCGCCAGCTTCCGTGCGCGCCGATGCGCTCGTGATCGCGCATCCGCAGGCGGCACAGCACAGCAGGTCCCGTCCCGGCGCCGGCACCTGCTGCAGGATGCGACGCAGGGCCGGGTCGAGGATGGGCTGTTCCCTGGTTGCGCTGCCTTCGTCCGCCATGCCAAAGCCAGATGATGTGAAAGCCGGTTGGTCGCCACCCTCGGTGGTGTGCACGGACGGACGGCGCTCGCCGCCTGCCCGTGTTGGACCCGGTCAGCCCGTGGGCAGGATGGACTTGAGGTCTGCTGCGGGGTCTGCGAGCAGTGCGGGATCGGCCCTCACGCGCTTCTCGGCGAGCTGCCGTGCGAGCAGGAACTCCCGCGGCATGTTCACGCTGTCTGCGGCGACGATGGCGCCATCGGCCAGGTAGAACGTCATGAACTGGCGTGCCTCGACGCTGCCGCGAACGACCTGCTCGCTGCCATCGCTCGAGTAGCCGACCATCTGCAGCTTCACGTCGTACTGGTCAGACCAGAACCAGGGCATCACGGCGTAGCGCATGGACTTGCCGCAGATGTTGGCTGAGGCCACGCGCGCCTGCTCCATGGCATTGGGCACGGACTCGATGCGCATCGCGCGCCCGAGTGCATCGTTCCAGCCGCGGGCGCAGTCGCCGATCGAATAGACCAGTGGATCCTCGGTGCGGCACCCGGCATCGACGATGATGCCGTTGTCGACAGTCAGGCCGGCCTCTGCCGCGAGTTCCGTGTTCGGGATCACGCCCACGCCGACGATGACGACATCGGCCGGCAGCACACTGCCGTCATCGCATGCCACGCCCATGACACCGCCCTCGCCGCTGAACTCGGTCACCCGCATGCTCACGCGGATGTCGATGCCGTGCGCACGATGCAGCGCCTCGTAGAACTCGGACATCTCGGGGGTGGTCACGCGTTGCAGGATCCGGCCTTCCATCTCCAGCACGGTCACCTCGAGGCCGAGCTTCTTCGCGACCGCGGCAGTCTCCAGGCCGATGTAGCCACCACCGACGATGACCAGTCGCTTGCCTGGTGCGAAGGCAGCGCGGATGCCGTCAACGTCGGCGAGCGTGCGAAGGTAGAAGACGTTGCCGAGGTCGCTGCCCGGGATGGCGAGCTTGCGCACCCGGCTGCCTGTCGCGATCACAAGGTGCGAGTAGGCATGGGTCGTGCCATCGGCGAGGCGGATGGATTGTGCGGCGCGATCGATGGCAGCCACGCGCACGTCGGTGTGCAGGTGGATGTCCTTCTGGGCGTAGAAGTTCACGGGCCGCAGCAGCAGCTTGTCGCGGCCCCACTCGCCCGAGAGGTACTGTTTCGAGAGCGGCGGGCGCTGGTAGGGCGGCTCGTGTTCGTCACCGAACACATGCACCGGTTCGGTGGAGCCGTTCTGGCGCAGGCCCGCAACGAGCTGGCCGGCCGCGTGGCCCGCCCCGACGACGATCACTGGAGGCATGGGTTCGAGCGTTCCGATTCGTTTTGAGGGCCGGGATTCTACGGCCGCATCGGCACAGTGCGCCCGCGGGAGGCGTAGTTGATCGTGCAGGATGCGGAACTCGGAATCCTAAGGCAGGACCCTCGGGTGCCCTCGGTCGAGGGCAAGGCATGGCCTCGTCGCGCACGGGACCCGACAGGGAATCGCCATGCGCAACGACGGCCTTCTGGGAGTTTCCGGGTGAGTGTCAGGGGCTTCGTGCTGCAGAGCAGTCACCGCGCCACCGCGGGCCGCACCGTCGTGCTCTGCCATGGCGTGCTCGAGGGCGGTGGCACGTTCCTGCTGCGGGACGACCGCGAGCAGCCCTGTTTCCACGTGGTCGCAGATGCTGCGCCGGTGCTGGCGGGGCTGGGCCTGAAGCCCGGCCCCGCGGGCGGCGGGCGGGCCGTCCGCGGGCTCGGTGGCGAGGCGCTGCTCCGGCTCGACCTGCACTCACCTGCGGACGCGCCCGCGCTGCGCGATCGCCTGCACGGGCTCGGCGTGCGCACCTTCGAGGCCGACCTGCAGTTCGCCCGGCGCTACATGATCGATCGCGGCATCCGCGGCGGCTGCGTGATCGACGGCGTGGCCCGCGTCGGCACGCCGGCCGAGGGGGTCGACTGGGTGTTCGACAATCCCGCGCTCGCGCCTGCGGAGTTCACGCCGACGCTGCGGGTGCTGTCCTTCGATATCGAGACCACGCCCGATGCCCGGCACGTGCTGGCGATCGCGCTCTTTGGCGCGGGCGCAGACGAGGTGCTGCTCGTGCACCGACGCCCCGAGCCCCCGCCACCGGGTGCGGTGGCCTTCACCGACGAGCGCAGCCTGTTGCAGGCGTTCATGCAGCGCGTGCGGGTGCTCGATCCGGATGTGCTGACGGGGTGGAACGTCGTCGACTTCGATCTTTCCGTGCTGGAAGCGGTGGCGCGCCGCGTCCGCCTGACGATGACGCTCGGGCGCGGCCCCGGCGCGCTGCGCATCCGCCGCCGCGACGGGTTCGTCATGCGCGCCGAGGCGCACATCCCGGGCCGGCTGGTGCTCGATGGCATCGCACTGCTGCAGGGCGCGTTCGTGCGCATGGACGAGTACGGTCTCGATGCGGTCGCCCGCCAGGTGCTGGACGAGGGCAAGACCATCGATGCCCACGGCGGCGACAAGGTCGCCGAGATCATGCGCCGCTACGTGGAGGATCGTGCATCCTTCGTCGACTACGCGCGCACCGACGCGCGACTGGCACTGCGCATCCTCGAGAAGCTGCAACTGGTGGAGCTGGCGGTCGCCCGCAGCCAGCTCACCGGCATGACGCCGGATCGCGTCTCCGGCAGCATCGCTTCCTTCGATTTCCTCTATCTCGGCGAGCTGCACCGGCGAGGCATCGTTGCACCCAGCGTCGGGGCCGACGGCGGCGCGCACGAGCCACAGGCGGGTGGCTGGGTGCTCGATTCACGCCCGGGCCTGTATCGCGACGTGCTGGTGTTCGACTTCAAGAGCCTCTACCCGAGCATCATCCGCACCTTCAACCTCGATCCGCTGGGATTTCGCGCCGTCGCCACGGACGACTGCATCCTGGCACCCAATGGCGCGGCCTTTGCGCGCGAGCCCGGCATCCTGCCCGGCATGCTCGATGCGCTGTTCCCACGCCGCGAGCAGGCGAAGCGCGCGGGCGACGAGATCGCATCCCAGGCGATCAAGATCCTCATGAACTCGTTCTACGGCGTGCTCGGCACGCCGGCCTGCCGCTTTCACAACCCGGCGATCGCCAACGCCATCACCTCCTTCGGCAAGCTGCTGCTGCTGTGGTCCAAGGCATGGTTCGAGGCGCAGGGGCTGCAGGTGCTCTACGGCGATACCGACAGCCTGTTCGTGCTCGCGGGGCCCGCAACGAGCGCGGAGGATGTGGAATCGGCTGCGACACATGCGCAGCGAACGAATGTGCGTGGCCGCGAACTTGCGCGCGCACTCAATGCAGCCCTGCAGACGCACGTGAGCGAACGCTGGCAGGTGCGGAGCAGGCTCGAGCTGGAATTCGAGAAGCACTACCTGCGGTTGCTGCTGCCGTCGGTGCGTGGCGGCGAGGCGGGCGCACGCAAGCGCTATGCCGGCCTGCTGGCGACGCCTGCCGGGCCACGGCTCGAGTTCACCGGCATGGAGGTGGTGCGCCGCGACTGGACGGAGCTTGCGAAGGTCGCGCAGCGCGAACTCTACGCGCGGCTCTTCGCGGACGACGACGTCGAGGACTACCTGCGTGGGCTGGTCGCTCGCGTGCGTGCCGGCGAATTCGACGATGCGCTGGTGTATCGCAAGGGACTGCGCAAGGCGCTGGCGTCCTATACCGACAGCACGCCGCCGCACGTTGCTGCAGCGCGCAAGCTCGCCGGCGATCCAGGGCGGCTGATCTCCTACGTGATGACGACGGCAGGACCTGAGCCGGTGGGCGACGTGCGCCATCCCCTCGATCGCGAGCACTACATCGAGCGCCAGGTGCGGCCAGTGGCGGAGCCTGTGCTCGCGCTCCGCCTCACGAGCTTCGATCGGGTGCAGGGCCAGCCGCGCCAGGGCGACCTCTTCTAGTAGCCACTCTGGCGCATGACTGGCGCATGTCTGGCGCATGACTACAGTCGTGTTCGCAGACCGGTGATCGCATCTCTCGTCGCAGCGGATAAGATCGCCGCCTTCAAGACGTGATTTCTCGCCGATGGAGCACTCTGGAATGCTGGTTGACGTGATCGCGGGCGCGCGCCCGAACTTCATGAAGATCGCGCCGATCCTGAAGGCGATCGCAGCGCGCCGCGCCGCGGGCAGCACCCTGCGCGCAAGGCTCGTGCATACCGGGCAGCACTATGACGAGCGCATGTCGGGCGACTTCTTCACCCAGCTCGGTATCCCCACGCCTGATCACAACCTGGAGGTCGGCTCGGGCACCCAGGCGGAGCAGACCGGTGCCATCATGCTGCGTTACGAGCAACTGCTGCAGTCGGCCCGCAGCGACGTCTGTCTCGTGGTCGGTGACGTCACATCGACGATGGCCTGCGCGATCACGGCGCAGAAGCTGCACATCCCCGTGGCCCACGTCGAGGCCGGCATCCGCTCCGGCGACTGGACCATGCCGGAGGAGATCAACCGCCTGGTGACCGATGCGATCACCAACTGGTTCTTCACCACCAGCGAATTCGCGAACGACACGCTGCGCCGCAATGGCGTGGCGGAGGAGCGCATCCACTTCGTGGGCAACACGATGATCGACACGCTGCTCGCCAATCGTGCGCGGTTCCAGCCGCCAGCGTTCTGGGCCGAACATGGGCTCACGCCTGGCGGCTACTTCGTGATGACGCTGCACCGGCCGGCAAATGTAGATGACCCCGCCGGCTTCGCACGACTGCTGCGTGCCGTGGGCGAGGGCGTGCGCGGCATGCCCGTGCTGTTCCCGGTACATCCGCGCACCGCGAAGACGCTGGCGAACCTGCCGGATCGGCCGGCCTCCATCATCACCGTCGATCCGCAGCCCTACCTGGAGTTCAACTACCTTGTCAGCAATGCGCGCGGCGTGATCACCGATTCCGGCGGCATCACGGAGGAGACCACCGTGATGGGCATTCCCTGCATGACGCTGCGCGACTCCACCGAGCGGCCGGAGACCGTCACCCAGGGCACGAACGAACTGCTTGGCACCGATCCGGCCGCCCTCGGGCCGGCGCTCGATCGCCTGTTCGCCGGCCAGTGGAAAACCGGGACGGTGCCGGCCCTGTGGGACGGCCACACGGGCGAGCGGATCGCGGAAATCCTTGATCGGCTGCTCGCGAAGGGCTGATCGGCAGGATCAGGCTTGTCAGACGCGCGCCGCCCAATAGGCGTCGCGCAAGGGCTTCTTGTACAGCTTGCCGGTGTCGTGGCGCGGCAGCGTGGCGTGGAAGTCGATGCTCTTCGGGCACTTCAGGTGCGCGAGCCGCGCGCGGCAGAACGCGATCAACGCCTCGGCGATGGCCGGCGAGGCTTCGCTGCCGGGCACGAGCTCGATCGCCGCCTTCACCTGTTCGCCGAAGTCGGCGTCCGGGATGCCGAACACCGCCGCATCCTGCACCAGCGGATGGTTCGCG